>ENA-ORTL01000013-ORTL01000013.1-human-gut-metagenome-genome-assembly--contig:-NODE-13-length-334474-cov-12.7451_pt1 | contig 334474 bp, 272 predicted proteins | sample MGYA00241916_ERZ509196 | MGnify/ENA primary metagenome ERZ509196 (study PRJEB26280, sample SAMEA2338844) | human gut metagenome | biome: human gut; feature: human-associated habitat; material: faeces... | reverse complement strand
GCAGAGAAAAGAAAAAGACAACCGCCCCCTTAGGAGGCTAGTTGTCTACAGCCTGGTATATCCCGTTTTATACGGGATATATATGAGTATGACAAATAAAAATCTGCTCAGGCCAGGCCGGAATGATTTTATCTTTCTTGACAATTTCATAAAACTGGCACAGGACCAGGAATTTCTTGGAAGCCTGGGTTTTACCTTTGTATATACCTTTTCCGTTGTGGCTGTCTCCTATGTTGTTGGCCTTACTCTGGCCCTGCTGCTGAACCGTAAGATACGGTTCGGGGCACTTTTCAGGACTATTTTTCTTCTTCCCTGGGTGATTCCTGCCGTGGTGGCGGTCATCAACTGGACCTGGGTGCTCAATGACCAGGTGGGTATCATCAACATAACATTAAAGAAGCTGGGGCTGATTGAGAAACCGGTGCTGTTCCTTGGAGACTATTCCCTGGTGCGGTTTACTGTTATACTGGTCTCCGTTTGGAAGCAGATGCCATTTATGATGATTACCCTGCTGGCTGGACTGCAGAGCGTGCCGGCGGAGCTGTATGAGGCGGCTGAGATGGATGGAGCCGGGTTCCGGCACACGCTGACCGGTATTACGCTGCCTTTAATTAAGCCCATTAGCTTTATCAGTACGATTCTGACCTTTCTGTGGACCTTTAACACATTTGAAAATATCTGGCTGCTGACAGGGGGAGGACCAAACGGATACACATATACGCTTCCAATCCTGTCCTATTACACCGCATTTTTACGTCAGAATATATCCTATGCGTCCGCCATTGCGGTGGTTATGATTCTTGTACTTTTGCTTATAAGTCTGGTATATTTTAGAGTCCAGTTCAGGGAAAAAGGGAGGGGGTAACGGGAATGGTTGGCGGAAAAAAAAGAAAAATCAAAGATTTTCTGACATATGCAGTGCTGATACTGTTTGCCTGTATTTTCACACTGCCCACAGCAGCCATGATTGGAACTGCATTTAAGGGGGATACCAGGGCGCTGTCGGATACCGGTCTGTTTCCGGCGCGTCCGGAGCTGACTGCGTTCAGGGCCGTTCTGCAGTCTGATTTCCTGCTTTCAGCCTTAAACAGTCTGAAAATAGGACTGATTGTTACATGCCTGTGCATTATTCTGGCTGTCCTGGCCGGGTATGCCTTATCGCGGTATAAATCCCGCATGCTGGGCGGCTTCCAGATTGGGCTGCTGGTTTTGCAGATGTTTCCGCTTATGCTTATGCTGATGCCGCTTTTTATGATTTACAAAAAAATAAATGTGATAGATACTCATTGGTCATTGATTCTGAGCTATACTTCCCTGAACCTTCCGTTTTCAATCTGGATGCTGAAGGGATTCTTTGACACGATTCCTTATGAACTGGAGGAGTCCGGTCTCATAGATGGGTGCAGCCCGGCCCAGTGCCTTTTAAGGCTGGTATTACCTGTGGCAATGACGGGAATCGCTACAGTGGCTATTTTTACATTCCTTAATGTTTGGAATGAATATACATTTTCCAATATATTTGTCACATCACAGGATAAGATCACCCTGACTGTGGGGCTTCAGAAATACGTGTCCAAAAACCTGAATTCATGGGGACAGATGATGGCGGCTTCCACCCTGGGAATCATTCCTTCCATTTTGTTTCTGCTGTTTGCACAGAAACATATTGTGCAGGGAATGACTTCGGGAGCAGTCAAAGGGTAGGCAGACTGGAGAATAGTCAGTGCAGTAAAAGGATTAGGGTTGGAATGTAGTCAGGGCTGGAATAAAAAAAGAGAGAAGGAGGATACAAGTATATGATTGATTTATTGCTCACAGAGGGAACAGTTGTGACAATGGACCAGAAACGGCGTATCATTGAAGACGGCGCTGTGGCCGTGGATCAGGGAAAGATTCTTTTCGTTGGCTCCAGTAAAGAGGCAGAGGTGAAATTTCCCGAAGTGAGGAAAACCATAAACTGCAGGAACCACGCAGTTATGCCGGGCTTTGTGGATGTCCATGGACATGGGGGCCATGCCCTCATAAGAGGGGCGATTTTTGATACAAGCAACTGGATGGCGGCTGTAACCCAACTGTACAACCATTATGTCACAGATGATTATTGGTATTATGAAGGCAGGGTCAGCGCCCTGGACCATCTGAGGGCGGGCATAACCACCTCGGTGTGCATTATTGGCGCCCAGCAGCGCTGTGATGACCCGATTTTTTCCATTAACCACGCCAAAGGATATTCCGAGACAGGGTTAAGGGAAGTGGTCTGCACGGGACCAAGCCAGCCGCCGTGGCCCCATAAATTCAGCCGGATCATAGACGGAAAGCGTGTGCTCATGGAAGTCAGCTACGAACAGGTAATTGAAAGTATGGAGACTGTCATACGCGAACTGAACCATAGCTGTAATGACAGAATCCGGGCCTTTGTATCGCCCTTCGGCCTGCTTCCCTCTACCAACTCCTCCTTCCCCACTGAGGCAGATGTGATGTGGGCAGGGCCAACGGAATTCGACCTGCACCAGCTGAAAGAAATGTGGCGCATTGCAGATAAATATGATACCAGGCTCCATGCGGAGGCTTACGGAGGTTCCATCTATCAGATGCATAAGGCTGGTAAGCTTGCGCTGCTGGGGCCAAGGGTACATTTACAGCACACCTCTGGCTGCTCCTTTGATGAGCTTCAGATATTGGCAGACACAGGGACCCATGTGGGAGTAACCTTTCAGTCAAGTACAATGCTGATTCCCATGCTGTGGATGGGGGTAAAGACTGCTATCGGAACAGACGGGCCCAAGCTTTTAGGAAACGCGGATATGTTTCAGTCCATGCGCATGACTCAGAACAAACATAAGGACGAGCTGACATTCAGCACCAACTTCATGTTCAATCTTCCGAGTGACAGGCTGCTTGAGATGACCACCATTGATGCCGCAGAGGTAATCGGGTGGGAGGATGACATAGGTTCCCTTGAGATAGGAAAAAAGGCCGATATTATCACCGTCAATCTGATGAATCCGCGGATGACGCCGCGGTTTAACATCATTGATACGATGGTTATGTTGGGAAATGGAAATGACGTGGATAATGTGTTTGTAGACGGTGTGCACCTTCTGGAAAATGGAAAAGTTCTTTCCGTCGATGAGGAAAAGGTTCTGATAGAAGGGGATAAAGTGGCGCGGGAGTCACTGGAGAGGATTGGATACCAGAATTTCATAGACGGAAAAGAACATTTCTGGGGGAAGGTCAGGCGCTACGACAGCAGACCTAAGTTTGATTTAGAGTGGCAGAGAAAAGATGGGGGATATTATTAAAATCCAATCCTGTCATTGAAGACAGAAAGGAGCAGCCAGGGTTGGGGCACCGGCAAAGGGCAAAAGTGTATACATATGAAAAATAGTTGAAATATAAGAGGAGGCTAATATGGGAACACCACATAACAGCGCTGAGCCAGGAGAGATAGCAAGGACTGTTTTGATGCCAGGGGATCCATTTCGGGCGGAATTTATTGCAAAGAACTGGCTGACGGATGTAAGGCTTGTAAACCAGATACGTAATATATATGCATTTACCGGGAGATACCATGACACAGAAGTCACAGTAATGGCCAGTGGCATGGGGATGCCCAGCATAGGGATTTATTCCTATGAGCTGTTTGCACAATATAATGTGGATGAGATTATCCGCATTGGAACAGCGGGATCCTACTGCGACAGGCTGAAACTATACGATGTCGTGCTGGCAGAGGGCTGCTGGAGCGAATCCAGCTATGCAGCCACTCAGAATGGGGATGCATCGGATACCAAATATCCAGACCAGCAGCTCAACCAGATAATCCTGGATGCAGGCAACCTTGCCAATATCCAGATTAAACCGGCTAAAATCCATTCCAGTGATGTGTTTTACCGTCAACCGGAGATGGAAAGTTTTCGTGATTTTTATGAAAAGCACGGATGCGAATGTGTGGAGATGGAGAGCTTTGCCTTGTTCCATAATGCACAGGTTTTGGGAAAAAGAGCTGCCTGCCTTTTGACGATATCGGATTCCTTTGTGACCGGGGAAAAGACCAGTGCAGAGGAGCGCCGGTCAGCTTTTGGCAGTATGATGGAGGCTGCACTGAAGGCAGCAGAAATACTGGGGAAACGGCAGGCGGCAATGAAATGACTTTCTGAATGTCAGAAAGGCGGAGAATTAGGCGGATATCAAAATAGATAACATAAAAACGGGAAATTATCTTATTGTAGATTCTTTCCCGTTTTTTTGCGTAATACGAACTCTTCTTTCCCTTAAATGCCGGCTCCACCAATTTGTATTCCTGAAGTTTATGGGTCTGGAAGCGTATAGGATTAAATTGAAAATTGACCATTCCTACTCCGGGAAATGGGCTTTAGACATAAATAAATTCAGAATAATGTAAGTTTGAAATGCTTTTTGAAATGGTTTTCCTGTATAATGGTTATAATTGGAAAAATAGACGCTAAAAGGCGGTACCATAGATGAATGAGATAAACAAAAATAACCTGGCGGTCAGGAATACATTATATGCCCGGACGCTGGGAACACTGGAGATACTTTATAATGGAGTGCCGTGGGAGCTGCCGATGTCGGTTAAGGGAAAGGTGATGCAGCTTTTCATGCTTCTGATATGGGCTGGAGAAAATGGAATCAGCCGCGTAAAGCTTCAGGATTTTCTTTATGACAGAAGAAGTACGGATGCTGCAAACGCGCTTAGGATTACAACAACACGTCTGAGAAAAATACTTTCCCAGTCTGTTCTGCCTTCGGGAGAATATGTGGTGGTCGAAAAAAATACATATTATTTGAAAATGGGGAGAGTGGGGGGAGAACTTGAACTCCAGATGGACGCCGCTCTCATGGAAGATTATTATAACCGGGCTATGGACACAGAAGATGAAGCTACACGTCAGCTGCTTCTGGAACAGGCCTGCCGTCTTTACGGCGGAGAATTCCTTCCTGTTCTGTCCGGCGAGGTGTGGGCGGAATCTCTTCGGAGCCATTACCAGGATATTTATTTCAAAGGCGTGAGGGAAGCCTGCCGCCTGATGAAGAACCATCGGGACCATCAGAAGATTGTGAGGCTGTGCGATGCTGCAACTGCGGCCTATCCCCTGGCAGAGTGGGCGGAGCAAAAGATCGGAGCTTTGTTGGCGTTAAAGCGGTATGGAGATGCATTAAAGACATATGATTATGTAACACAAACGCTGCTTGACGAGACCGGCAGCATTCCCCCGGATCACGTGCTGGCGTATTTCAAACAGATTGGCAGCCAGATAGAGCATGTGAATGGCGGTCTGAAAGAGATCAGGGGGAATCTTGAGGAAAGGGAGTGGTCGGCCGGATCGTATTATTGTACTTATCCGGGATTTGTTGACTGCTTCCGTATGGTTATCCGGTCCGTGGAGCGGGGGAAACGCAGGGGATTTCTGATTGTATGCACGGTCCGGGACGGGAAAGATTGTCCGGTAGAGGATGGCGGGAAGCTTCAGGAGTATGAGGACGCTCTGTGTGAAGTGGTCCACAGTACCCTTCGCAGAGGAGACGTTTATACAAAGTACGGACCGGATCAGATTCTGATTCTGGCAAACGAACTGCGGGAAGATAAATGCCGCATTGTTGAAAACCGTATTGTATCCGGGATGCGCAGAAGGTATGGGCAAAAGGTAAGTCTGCATATAGAAAACGTGAATCTGAAGGATTGGTGTCCGGGGACAGAAAAAGGAAAAGAAGATAACAGGCGTGAAAAAACTGTAAGGAGAAGGCCATGACCGCGCAGAAGCGGCAGGAGTCCTTTGGGGATATGATGTCGGTGGCTTTGGAAACAGCGTGGAATACATTGGTATAAGCACCGTGCGTGTCTGTGTAAAATGGACAGGCAGATTTTTGCTTGGGCGGTCATTCTGTGCATATAGAAATAGCAAGGGAATCTTGAAAAAGGTTCCCTTTTGGTTACATTTCAGTCACATATTGGAAAAAGCTGAAAATAGACACGAAAAGGTGTTTCTTTGAAATGCTTTTTGAAATACCCTCTCCTATATTATATTACCATGAGTTGAGTAAAGGGTTGTATTTGTAAATATCAGGAGGTACTGGTTATGATAAAGAAAAATGTTATGAAAAAGCATTCACGCCATGCGGCGCTGCTGACAGCCATCGTGCTTGCTTTTTCTAATGTCGGCACATGTTTGAATGTGTCTCTGGCTCAGGAGATTACCAGTGAAGGCGGAAGCGACAGCACGGGAGGAAGCGGGAGTGACAGCTTGGGAGGAAGCGATAGCTCCGGTGGAAGCGATAGCACAGGTGGAAGCAGTAGTTCCGGTGGAAGCCACAGTTCCAGCGGAAGCGACAGTTCCAGTGGAAGCGACAGTTCCGATGGAAGCGGCAGTTCCGATGGAAGCGGCAGTTCCGATGGAAGCGGCAGTTCCGGCGGAAGCGGCAGTTCCGGCGGAAGCGACAGCACAGGCGGAAGCGATAGCTCAAGTGGTAACGGGAGCGGAGAAGGAACCGGAAGCGAAGGGGACGGCGGAGAGACCGCCGGAGGCGAGAGCGGAGAAGGAACCGGAAGCGAAGGAGAGGGCGGAGAAAACGCCGGAGGCGAGAGCGGAGAAGGAACCGGAAGCGAAGGAGAAGGCGGAGAGACCGCCGGAGGCGAGAGCGGAGAAGGAACCGGAAGCGAAGGGGAAGGCGGAGAAAACGCCGGAGGCGAGATCGGAGAAGGAACCGGAAGTGAAGGGGAAGGCGGAGAAAACGCCGGAGGCGAGATCGGAGAAGGAACCGGAAGTGAAGGGGAAGGCGGAGAGACCGCCGGAGGCGAGATCGGAGAAGGAACCGGAAACAAAGGGGAAGGCGCAGAAGATCCTGGAGTCGAAGGAGAAGAAAACGTCAATGGAGAAACAGGTGGCGTAGCAGCTGGCGGGGCGGCAGCTGGAGACCTGGCAGACAAAGAGGAAAAAGAGAAGGAATTTACAATCACCTATACGGTAAATCCGGAGGGGGCAGCTGAGGTTGAGGGTGAAACCTTAATACAGGAAGGTGAGGAGCTATCTTTCACGGTTAAACCTGTGGATGGTTATGTGATTCAGATTGTAACAGCCAATGGATACGAGCTGGCTGCTGAAGCAGAAGAGGATACGGAGGAAGACAGCGGGCTGGCCGGTATGGCAACGTATGTAGTAACGGATATTGAGGAGAATCTGGATATTGAGGTTGAACTTCTCGAAACAGAGGAGACGGTTTCTGATACAGCAGCATTTATGGCAGAGATTGACGGAATTACAATTTCAGTGGAGCCATTGGATGGTGAATTTGACGCTTCGGTAAAATCGTTATCTGCAATTGCTATTGATGATGAAGATACCAGTTCTGTTATTAAAGGAAAATGTGCAGCGGATGGTTACGGGTCGGTTGAAGTAAGGGTATTTGACATAACTCTGGAGGATGAAAATGGACAGCCGGTTCAACCGGGATGTAATGTAAAGGTTTCATTTTCCGGCCTGGATATTCCAGAATCAGTTTCAAATGAGCGATCTGTAGAATCAGATAAAATTAACGTGTTTCACCTTGAGGATCAGGAAAATGATCTAAAAGTTAATGATATAAAATGTGATGTAAATGAAGGAGAGGGGACGGTTGCATTTGAAACCAGCCATTTTTCGGTATTTGCAATAGCATATCCGGATGGCAACGAATTCGGACATAGATATGTGCCAACATCATATTTATCATCTACAAGCACATTTGAGTATAGAAATAATTCAGAATATATAGTAATTGATACAACAAATAGTACTTTGAATAAAGTGCAGGGTGGGTATGATCTTACCGTAGATGCTGCAATCGCAGAAGATGCAGAGGGACCACTTACATTTGTGTTGAGTGACGCTTTTATGGAAGCAATGCGCAAATTTGGGGCGGACGATGGAGTCATGCCAACGTATAAATTTAATTTAAATTTAAACCTGACTAATAATTCAAAAATAAAGTATTTATATGAGGCAAACAGCCTATCGGTTCAAACGCCGGAATCAAATGTTGACACATCCTTTTCAGGAATGGATGTGACGATCAAAGGATTTGACGGACAGATAATTGACCGTACTTATGGAGCATACCGGGTTCAAAACAATGCAATAAAAGAGCTGTTTGGCAAAACAAAAATAAGTTTTGAAGACATGCTGACTATTTACGATGTCTTATATGAAAAAGGTTATGATGGCGATTATCCTTTAACGGATTATTATAAGAATTACTATCACACAGATGATTTAAGTACTGTATTTGGCAATTTATCAATGGAAAGTGTGGGTAATAACGGCACATTTGATTTAAGCGGTACAATTGATGAAGTAGCAGCTAAGTATGACGGTACTTATCCCTACTTTGACTTCGCTAATATTTTCACATCAAAAAGTAAACTTGAAGCGCGGCTTTATGAGGTGGAACCGGAGCTTGGAGGCCTTTTATATGACACTTTTTATAAGGAATTATTTGGTGTGACATTTGGTGAGAGAACCGGATATGATACACCCCTTGCACTGTTTATGGATCATGATACCAGCGAATGGCAGAGCGCGGATGCAAGTTTCGCAGATACACTCGGCGATGGATTATCCAGCGGGGAAAGCTGTGACTTTACTCTGGGAATGTTTTTCCATCCCAGAATGGGAAATGCATATCAGGGTTACAATTGTGGATACTATGCTGCAATTACTTTAGTACCAGAAAACACCACCCCTCCGACCCCTCCGACTCCTCCGACTCCCCCCACCCCTCCCACCCCGCCAACTCCCCCATCCGGCGGAGGCACCAGTGGTGGAGGCGGAGGAGGTACCACCCCGGGCGGGCATCGCGCGACACCGGATACCAACGGACCTGGTGTTACCATTGAACCGGAAGCAGTTCCCTTAGCGCCTCTTCCCGAAGGAGTTACCATTGAACCGGGAGAAGTTCCGTTGGCGCCTCTTCCCAAGACAGGGCAGAATCCAATGGCACAGTGGGTATGTCTGATGTCAGGACTTATGCTTGGCCTGTATGGCTTCCTTGGCAGAAAAAGAGGGGATGACAATGAAAAATAAATGGATAAGCAGTGCAAAATTTAATTTTGGAAGTAGCTTTTAGAAAATAAAACATGGAATATGGAAATCCTGTAAAGACTGTCAGCCTTTACAGGATTTTTAATGGAATGACACTATATTTCTAAACAGTAAATATGTATACGTGAAGTATTGCCAGGCAATTCGAGAAAAGAAATTTTGCTTTTGTCTTTTATACGGTATTATATGTAAATCTCGCAGGGGCAGTGGATGAAATGAATCATAAAGCAGAATTCATGGAAATGTCTTACCGGCTCCGCCGGCTTAAAATTCTGGGTGATGTTGTTTGTGGAATGATGCGAAAATGAGAATAAAAACCGCAATGTACAGTGGCTATCAGGCGGAAAATGAAACTAACAGGAGATTGCCGGACCAGCGCTGTGAAAATTAATAAAAATATAATATTAAAAGATTTATAAATCGTATATAATTACAAATTAGACTATAATTCAAAACAAGCTTTATGATATTTTTTGAAAAAGTCTAATAATAAGCAAAAAGTCCAATATCTCAAAGGGGATATAGGATGTTTTTTGCCGTCTGAGCAAACTATATCATTTCACGTAATTTCAGGAGGCTAGAATGAAAAGAAAAGGTGAAAGGCTCATAACTTACCAGAAGATAGAAGCGTTTGGTCAATGGCTGGAAAGTTGTGAAAGAAGCATGGAAACAGTAAAGAAATACAGGCATTATTTAAAACAATTTAAAGAATTTATCGGAGAAGAGCCGGTTACAAAGGAGATGGTACTTTTATGGAAAGCAAACCTGAGGGAACATATCACCCCGGTTACCATTAACTGTGTCATAGCTGCACTCAATGGTTTCTTTAAATATTGTGGATGGGATGGCTGTGAAAGTAAATTTTTAAAAATCAGCAAAAGTTCTTTTTATCCTGAGAGAAAGGAATTGACAAAGGACGAATATAAGAGGCTGGTAAAAACTGCTTTTGACAATGGGAATGAACGGCTGGCCCTTGTGCTGGAGACTATCTGCGCGAGCGGGATCCGCGTATCAGAATTGTCGTTTATCACGGTGGCAGCTATTCATAAAGGCCAGGCTGAAATTGAGTGCAAGGGCAGGATAAGGACTGTGCTGTTAACAAGACAGCTATGTTCGCTCCTTCATTCTTATGCGCAAAAAAATAATATTAGTTCAGGTATGATTTTTGTAACGAAAAACGGTAAGCCGTTGGATCGGAGTAATATATGGAGGGAAATGAAAGCGCTTGGCATAGAGGCCAATGTTAAGGCTGAAAAGATATTTCCCCACAATCTGAGACACCTTTTTGCAAGGACATACTATGAAATAGAAAAAAATCTGTCAAAATTAGCGGATATCCTGGGACACAGGGATATTAATACCACCAGAATTTATACAAAGGAAAGCGGAAGCCAGCACAGAATACAGTTGGAAAAAATGAAATTGCTGCTGTATGATACAACAGAATATTTCTTTTGTTGTACTTTAGGATATTCCTGAAAGATTTAAAAAAAGTATACTACATTTGTTGACAAAATTCTACATAATTTTAAAAAAATTTCGATAAAAAAGGATATAAAAAGTAAGCTGGGTAACAAATTAAACCAACTTGGTATTATTTTCACATTTTTTGTTATTTATCTTTCTCTCAAACTTCAGAATTAATTCTCTTAAAATTTCCTATAGTCAGTAAATATCCCGTTTTACCATCCCCTCCCCCTTTTTTAGTTACAACAAAAGAAATATTTAGTTGTAAAAACAGGACGGGAGGGATGAGAAATCAAGCAATTTAGTTCTATTTGCTTTTTATTTGTTTTTGTATTTATCATGAACATCTGTTTTGCAAAAAATTTGTTTGCAATGCAGCAAACAGAATCCTCCGCTGGCCAGGTTGACGTTGCTGGGCAGCTTTCCAGCCAAATGTGCAGCCAGTATCCAGAATTTGAATGCCTTGGGGAAGATGTGCTGGACGCACTCGAAGGAGGAAGAGAAAACGGCAGTTTTATAAAAACTGATATTGTTTTTGACTCTCAGGAGGAAGCCTTTTCCTTTGGCAGATATTATTACAGGTACATATATTTGGGAAAAGAAGAGGTGACATTATACTCATTTGATGAAAATGGGAAGTTCGCCATTTATGTGTCATGCGGGAATCCGGCTCGGGCGGTATCAGAACACAGTCAGGTTCAGGACAGGCTTTCTGAGGTGGTGCAGAAATGCAGCACATTGGGAGATCGGGAGAAGGCTGAGTATTTTTATGATTGGGTCTATGATAATGTTTCCTATGACCAGACACTGAAGAACCGGACCATCTATGATGCGGTTATGAACGGTAATGCTGTGTGCTGGGGATACGTGTCTGCTTATCTTATGCTGTGCAGGAATGCGGGACTGATTTGTGAGCCTGTATATGCCGGAGATCATGCATGGAACAGAACCTGGCTTGATGGGGAGTGGAGATACTGTGACATTACTTGGGACAAAAGTTTGGGAGGCACCAGATGGAAATTTATAACACAAAAAGATATGGATATGGACTCCATGCATAATAATTTGTGATACTCGGGGGACAGGAGGATGACAGATAACATTCATGGATACAGGATGACGGAATTCCGCAGATCCTGCCGAAGGCATAATATGATGAGGAAATTTCTCAGGCCGGTTATCTTTGGATGCGGCCTGATTGGATTGGTGGCCTGGATTTTATTTTCCCAGCTGTCCACAGCGGGTGCTGAACAGATGCAGCCGGACCTGGAAGGAACCGGGACCGTTGATAATCCATATGCGGTAGAACGGCTGGAGATTATATCGAACCGGGAATCAACCCAGAGTGAACGCCAGACGGAACACCAGACGGAGTTTGAATACCTGGGGGATTGGGAGGTGGCGGCCTACAGTTCGGATGAAAGTGACATGACGTATTCCGGGGGAGTTCCGGTGGAACACCATACAGCGGCAGGCATACTGTCTGTCTTTAAAATAGGGGACACGGTACTGATTGACGGAGACACCTATGTGATTGAGGATAAGGTGGATGAAGACGCCAAAGAAAAACTGCGGATATATTTTGACAGCTATGAGGAAGCAAAGCGGTTCGGCCGGAAGAAATGCGCCATATACAGACATTCCGAGTTGCCTGAGGAGAGTCCCTATTATCTGGGAGAGTTTCAGGTTACAGGATACTGCAGCTGTACAATATGCTGCGGGGAAAAGGAGGAAAGGCTGACGAAATCGGAAACCGTGCCCAGGGCATCCCATACCGTTGCCGCAGACCCGTCTGTGATACCGCTTGGTACGAGGATTGTAATTGATGATGTGGTTTACACAGTGGAGGATACTGGAAAAGCGGTAGAGGGAATGCGGCTGGACATCTTTTTTGATTCCCATGAAGAGGCGGTACGATACGGAAGAAAAGAAAAGTATGTGTATTTAGAGGGGTAAAGCAACCCATAACAAAGGGTTTAAAATAAATATATATTTCAAATAAGGATTGGAAGGACAGTAGGATGATGAAAAAGAGAATAACGCTCATTGCCAGCACTCTGGTCGTTACAGCTTTTGCACTGACTAAGCTTCATCCAGTGACCGCCTATGCGGTTGAGGGATGGATGAGCGAAGATGGGGAGTGGAGCTATTTAGATGAAAACGATGAGCCGCTGCAAAATACGTGGAGACAGTCAAGAGATTCCTGGTTCTATCTGGGCGACCAGGGGCTCATGCTGAGGAATTGTTTTATTGACCAGGGGAACAGCCTTTATTATGTGTTTGATGATGGAGCGCGGGCTGAAAATATGTGGGTTCTGGTGGAGGAGGGGGATGAGAAGGGCCATGAGGCCGGATGGTATTATTTTGGCGCTAACGGTAAGGCATACCGAGATACCACATCTTCTTTTAAACGGAGTGTGGATGGCAGGAGCTACATATTTGATGAAAGCGGCCGCATGCTGACCGGATGGTTTGATGAAGATGGGAGGCCGTTGGATGAGGATGAAAACCCGTTGGAGGAAGGCGTGTACTATGCGGATAAAGACGGTGCCTTAAAGACTGAGAGCTGGTTGGATTATTCGCAGCTGGAGTTAAGTGGACTGGAGGATTTGAACAGTGATATCAGCGGCAGGGATTACGATGAATATGACCAGGTGTGGCTGTATTTTAACAACCGTTCCAAAAAGGTAAAAAGCAATGGAGACCGGCTGATACAAAAAAATATAAACGGCAGCACATACGGCTTTGATGAGTATGGAATCATGCTTCCCTGGTGGACCAAGGTGGCAAGTGTCAGCAATGCGGATAAAAGCAATCCCACCAGCGATGTGCCCGCCAAATTCTTTGCGGGGTATGACGGCGGAAGCCTTCTGAGGGACTCATGGCTTTGGATGTATCCATCGGACAATCTGATACAGGATGACTATGATGATGGGGAGTACAGTTGGTGGCGCACGGACCAAAATGGAAAGATTTTTCAGAATAAGATAAAAAATGTGAATGGCCGGTATTATGCATTTGACGGACTTGGCAGGATGCAGACGGGGTTTGTGCTCTTTGATACCCGCAGCACATTCGTAGCCCAGTATGATATGGATGCATGGTCGTCGGAGGATTTCATAGAAGGGAATATATATGGTATAGAGAAGGCGGACCTCTACTTCTTTTCGCCGGACGAACTGAATGACGGTTCCATGCAGACCGGCAGTGAATTGAAGGTGGAACTGGATGATGGAGTGCATACCTTTGGTTTTAAAAGTGATGGTGTCGCCTATGGGAACAGAAACCGTCTCAAACGGGTAAAAGATTCCTATTATATAAACGGACTCCGGCTGGAGGCGGATGAGGAATATGGGTACGGCGTGGTCCGGGACAGTGAAGATACCTACCGGGTGGTCGATACCAACGGAAAGACCGTCACCGGCAATAAGAAGGTTGTGAAGGATAAAGACGGCGGATGGCTGGTTATCATTAACGGCCGGTTCGCGGCCAGGGTGGACGATGAGTTTAAGCCGAGATGGTATAAGGGAGAAGAGGGGACCGGATTCTACCATTATGATTCTGACAACAGGGAAAATAAATATGCTGGAGGTCTGATCGCCGGCAGCAATACGGAACCTTTACTGGACGGACTGCCGGAGGAAGAATGTCTGAACTTTTAATGTGAGGAGACAATGTGAGCAATGAGTAAAGAATTATATCATATATGGAAACGTATTGTTTCCCTGATTTTAACGGTGTGTCTGACTGCGGGATTATGGTCGTCACAGATGGCTGTGGTCGCATATGCCTCCACAGAGCTGCCCGATGAAAACCTTGGAAATGGAGCCAGCGAGGGAACGGCCTACGCATGGATTACACCGAGAAACGGAACCGGGGAAAATCCCACCAACAGCACATACCGTTTCGATTTGTGCGGATTACAGGCCGGACAGACGGGATACAGCCAAAGCGGAATTAAGACTACATATAGCTGGCAGGGGTATGCCACCTACATTCAGGTGGAAAACGGTACCAAGTATAAGGCCAATGGAAGTGCCAACGGCGCGGTGGAAGATATAAGCAGTATGGGCATTGAATTTAAAATCGCCCTGTCACCAAGCCCGGATAACAAATATATATTTGTGGATTATTATGTGTATGACAAGACCGGACGGGGAGGAACCGAAGGCAGGTCCGTGAAACTGGGAACAGGTACGGATGTCATGATAGGCGGCAGCCAGGAAGACGACTATGCCACGGTCTATAAGAACAACCGCGGTTTCCACATGGTGAACCAGCATGTGAAAACTACCTTTGACTGTATTACCAATGACAGCAGCCTTGGCGTTACGCCTCCGACCACTAGATGGATTGGACGCTACAGCAATTGGGGAAGCAATGTGTTCAATGAAGACGGAGGGGATTCCTTAAGCGGACAAGACTCCGGTATGGCGTATTCCTGGCATTTCCAGCTTCATCCGTATGAAATCGTACATAAGCGTGTCGCCTTTGCAATCAGGGATACATCGTACTATGTATCGGAATCCGGAGTGGATTCAACGGCCGCTGATGGCACGTACAGCAGCCCTTTTAAAACCATAGAATATGCTTTGGAGAAGATAGGGAATAAAAAGGGATATATCTATATCATGGATTACCCGGACATCACATCCCCTATCGAGGTGTCAGGTTCAGGCAGGGATATTACCATAGCAAGCACGGATTATGACAGAAACGGCAATCCCACCAATGAGAATTCGGATTATATTAAGACACTAAAACGAGCCGGTTCTTTTAACGAGCCTATTTTTAAGGTATCGGGAGCAACTCTGAAGCTGACGGATCTTGTCCTGGATGGAAATGGCAGTGTGAGCAGTGAACCGCTGGTATCTGCCGGATCCGGCAGAGTGGAAATAAACAGTGGGGCGGACCTTCGTAATTGCCACGGAGACAACACAAGCAAGGGAAGTGCCGTCAATATAACAGGCAGTGCGGCTCTTTCCATGAACTACGGAACGATATCCGGAAATGTCTCGGAAGGCAAGGGTGCTGTTTACTTTGACAGCACAGGAAGATTCAACGTACTGAATGATGTGATGATAGAGAGTAATACAACCCCCTCAGGCGCTAAGGCCAATGTGTATCTGGCAGAGGGGAGGACCATCACGGTAACAGGTGACCTGAACACCTCAAGGATTGGTGTTACAACGGCCAGGCAGCCTGACGCGTCGCCGGGGGGAATATCCACGCTGGCCGGCCAGGAGATAAAAATTGCCGTTCCTTTGTCGGGAAGCGGTGTGGATACAGCTCCAAGTCCCTTTGCGGACAATTTCTTTGCGGATCAGGCAAAAACGGACGGTACAGGGGTATATGTGACGGTGGGCACTAAGAATCTGACAGGCGCCGGCACGGGAAATGACAGAAACGCCGTAATCAAACGAAACGGCCTTCAGATCAGCTTTACTGTGAGGGACGCTGATACGGGCGGTTCAATCCCCGGAGTCACCCCTATTCCCACCGTCTCAAAAGCTTCCGGAGAATCGGTGGATCTTGCGCCGGGACCGGCCATTACAGGATACGAGCTGGCCGGTGTGGTCATAGAGCAGGGGACCCCGCCCACACTTACGGCCAACCTGACACCCGGGGCAGACTTTGGCCGGGTTACCGGAACCATGCCGAACCAGGATGTGGCAGTCAACTATGAATACCGCAAAATCGGATCACAGATTATATTCAACAGCAACGGAGGAACACCGGAACCGGAGACACTGGTGGGAACAGCAGGCAATCCGGTCACTTCACTGCTTCCCACTACAACACGGTATGGTTACATATTCAAGGGATGGAGTGCGGTAAATGACTGGGAGCACCCCCAGTTTATAAGCAGCCTGCCGCCGGTGTACCCGGAGACACCTGTAACCTACTATGCCATATTTGAGGCGGACCCAAGTATAAAGTTTAACTATACGGTAGAGCACTCTAATGCATCGGGCGATATTATGTTCGCTTCCAACACTCTGGAAGGCGCCTACAGTGTGGAGCAGCCGCTTCTGGAAGAGAAAAGGGCGGTCAGGGGGTATTCCTGGAGCCAGGAGGATTCCAGCACCACTCCGTCTGAATACAATTTCAGCGGCACATCTGTTCCCATCGGCCAGTTTAACGGTACAGGTACATTCAGCGGAAAGATGCCGGGACAGGATGCGACCATACGGTACGGCTACAAAGTACGGTATGGGGATACAAGCGCCAGATCCCTATTTGAGGTACTGCATCAGACCAATAACGGTACCACGGTATCCACTGCGCAGTCTGAACTGTATTATCCGGAGAATGAGATCAGTGCACAGCCGGCGCAGGTTTACGGCTACCAGTGTACTGGCTACCGGTTTGACCTGGGAGAAGAGGCGGGTGAATTGGCGGACGGACTGGTGAATGGTGTGAGAGGTGAGTTTGATGACAGCTTTACGTTTAACGGTATCATGCCCAACCAGCCGGTGCGTCTTGTCTACCTGTATGAATCAACCATCGAGGGATATGGGATAACTGTTAAATATGAGGATAACGGAACGGCTGACAGCAGCTTAAAAGATATCATCCCTCCTGAAGTATCAGGCCCTTTCGAGGCGGACAGCAGTGTGGAGGGCGATTATCTGGAGCAGTATGGTTACAGCCTGGAATCCCATACGGTCCGGCCTGCCGGTACGCAGATACAGTTTGATGACAGCGGATGGGCGGGAATCATGCCCAACGATGACGCCACAATTACGTATAGGCATGACAGGATTCCATCTAAGTGGGCGGATATTACTTATAAGCCTGGCGTTAACGGAACCCTGCAGGGCGGAAGCGGAGTATCCCAGGATGTGCAGGCCCTGTCGGGCGGAAGGTTTAAGGCCAGCGTGCTGTTGGACGATGGCGTATCCCCGGGGCATGAGAACTCCTATACCCTGGAAACCATCAAGGAAAAACGGCTTATGCCGGTACCGCAGCCGGAGAATAATTATTACCGCTTTGGCGGATGGTTTGTTGATACAGACGGGGACGGGGTCCTGAACAATGGGGAGACACTCCTGCCTCAGGATTACCGGTTTACGGCAGCGGCAGTCATAACCGCCCATTTTGAGGAAAATCCGGATGCCTGGATTCATATTAATTTTGAGGCGGGCAGCCACGGTTCTATCAATGCAGGGCAGCCTCTTACCCTGCGCACTACATTCGATAAGAAGTGGGGAGACATTGAGGCAAGCCTTCCGGAGTACACGCCCGAGGTGAACTACCTGGTGGATGACTGGTATGTACAGGGAGAGCCTGTGGATGATGATACGGACCTGGTGAACGGCCAGACTTATACCATCCAGTTCTATCCGGATCCAGCTATCTTCGGCACGGAGGTAGCGGAGCCCGAACCGGCGGCAGGACTTAACGGCCAGGGAAAGGGCCGCATTACGGTATTCGGAACCACACAGGGTTATAAATATATACTTACGGACCTGGACGGAAAGGTACTGGCAGTGAACAAGGGCAACATCCTCACCAGCCGCACTGTATTTGACAACCTGTATCCCGGCATGCGCTATGTGGTATATGAGGCCACCGGACAGACCGGGGTGGGGACCGGAGACATGATAGGGGATGTGCAGGGTACCCTCAGTGACGGTGCAGAGGTACTGACGCCGGTGGTGGATACCAATTATAAGATTCTCTATGACGAGGAAGACGAGGGCAAGACAGAGTTGATTATACGGCCCGCGGACACGGCCTCCGACTACGCGGTATTAGACAGCGACGGACATGTGGTGGCGACGCCCCAAACCGGCGCGGGCGGATGGCAGAGTGTGTCCGGAAACCCGGGAAGCGTAAGCTTTGGCGGACTGGATTACAACAGGGAGTATACGGTGGTGGCCCGGCCAAAAGGCCAGAATACCATCACGGCGGAGAGCTGCGAGGAAAATGGAAGTATTATCACTACGGACCCGGGAGGGGATCTGGAACTTCCGAACTACATCATCCAGACAATTTACGGTGAGGTGGTGAGCGCAGGTGATATAGAAGTGGGCGCGGACCGTTACGAGGAGGCCCACAAAGGCGATTGGGTGAAAATCAAAGCGGAACCAACCAATGACGAGGGCCGTCCTTTCTTACACTGGAAGTTCACCATCGGAGCGGTGGATGGAATGGATACCAAGATTAACTCCAGGGAAGCCAGCTTTGCCATGCCGGACACCAACTTGGTGCTGACAGCGGTATATGAACGGGCGGCAACCCCCAGCAACGCTGTTGTGGTGGATGAAGTCCGGGGCGGCAGCCGTGAGGAGCTGGCCCTGGATCCGGACGAGGTACCGGTTCTGGAGGACGAACTGACCACGGACGCGGACCGGGAGCTGATGGACGTGAACCATGCGGACGTGACCTATAAGGTGGTTTACAGAAAGAACAATGTACGCGCTTCCGAATCCAATGCCATCAAGATGGGAGGCGACTACGATACGGACCATGAAGCAGCCTATAAGGCGGCCTGGGGACTGGACGTATCCATTGAGAGATATGTGAACGGCAGGAAAGTCAACCGTGCAAGTGCGTCGGAGGCATCTTTTAACACCTATGTACAGCTGGGGAAGCGCGATGTGGACATGATGGATTACCAGCTGTATGAAATCGAAGAGGACGATGACACGGGAATAGCGGTAAGCCTTGTACCCATGGACTACGAGCCGGAAGAGACAGGCGGCCTGTTCACGTTCACGGCCACAGAGGGAAGCAGGTATGTGATGGTGTATAACCGTGCTTACCGGCTGTATTTCCTGAACAATACGGCTCCGGATATCTACCGGTACTGGTTCAAGGTGCGCAAAGAAGAATCCCCTCTTGATTCCTATTATGAGACCGAGTATGCGGGGATTGAGGAACAGCTCGACTATTTCATCAGCCCGGCAGGGGCAGAGTACAGCTACGTGGGCTGGAGCTACCGCCAGGACCGTTACAGGGAGTTTGAACCGGACCGCAGCATAACCCGCAAGACATATATATATGCGTACTATGACGATAATGAAAAAGAGGTGGACAACACCCGCAGGGAGCTGGAAGAGGCTATCCGTGAGGCCATCGGCATAAGCGATGACCATTTCCTGAAGCTTGGTGAGAGTAAGAAGCTGAAGGAATACATTGAAGCGGCATTAGAAGTACTGGACCGCGAGGAACCCAAGGCTACCATTGACCAGCTGGAGGAGGCGCTTTTTGAACTGAAGGACAAGACAGAACCATACAAGGAACTGTTAGACAACCGTTATGACCACTATGACGACCAGCAGAAAGGCGGCAACAAAGGCGGAAGCAAGGGCGGTGGCGGAGGCGGAGGCGGAAGCAAACAGGCGCCTTTTGCCGGAACCGCGCCGGAGAGTTACCTCATAGGAACCAACGGTAACTGGGTGGAAAGCACGGGTCCGTCCGGGGAGAGACAGCTGAGTTTTGTCCTCAACGGAGGCACAAGCCTGAGCGGCATGTGGGCCAGGCTGAAATACCCGGAAGGAAGCCGATCAGGAGACAGCGGCTGGTATTACTTTGACGATAAGGGAATCATGCAGAGCGGCTGGATCTGTGACAAGGCAGGAAAATGGTATTACTGCAATACAGAGAAGGAATCTCCTTATGGAAAGATGGTTACAGGCTGGAGACTGGATACAAGAGACGGCAACTGGTATTATCTGGATCCGTTGAACGGCGTGATGGCCCAGGGGTGGAGGAAGATAGACGGAAAATGGTATTATTTCTCCCCGGTGGGGGCAGGCGTATATGCCTATGACCCCGCAAAACAGCAATGGATCTATGGGGGAGGTACAGGACGCCCCTTAGGTTCTATGTATAAAAACGAAATAACACCGGACGGATACCAGACAGACGCCGACGGTGCATGGATTCAGTAGGAGGAACCGGATGAGAAAGAGATATAATATAAAATCAAAGCTGGCAGGGATGCTGGCGGCAGCCATGGTATTTTCCATGGCTGCCCCGGGATATCCGGCGTATGCGGTTAATTTTGGGGATCCGGTTAAGCTTAAATTTGATCCCCAAAACGGTCCGGGAGTCCAGCTTTCCAGTTATAGCAGCGTGGCATCCGGCGGGGCTATGGAGGGAAATCTGTTTGTGGCAGATGGACACGCTGGGAGTCCTCTGACCAGTTCTGCCAACTTTGCCGGACTGCCCACAGATGACTTCGGTTCCGGGGCAAGGCCGAAGGTCCCGGATTTTAATGGTATTACATGGGACGGCTATACATTTGACGGCTGGTATGGAACCAGCGGCAATCGGGTGGAGACACTCCCTTATGCTTTCCCGTATGATTCCGTAACAACCTACAACGCGGTGTGGAAGGGAAATGAAACCACCCCATATACGTTCAGGGTAGAACATTACAGGGATTTTAACACAGCCAGAGATGAGGCGGATGACAGCAGCGGGTGGCCGGGGGATTATGATGATCCTGATTTAAGAAAATTCTTTGAATCAACCTGGGAAAGCACCCAGATGGCCAATAATCCCATCTCCGCAACATACAGAAGGGATATTCCGGGATATCGGTTTAAGTCCGTGCTTCTAAAGAATAATAAAGTCCGCAAATACGGCGAAGCAAGCGGACATGGCACCATGACAGAGGGAGGGGCAAGCATCAACGCTTCCACCAATGCGGTAAGGGGAAGTATGCCCAATGATTATCTGACAGCGGCTTACCGTTATGAACCTGATCCGACAAAAAAATTCCTGATTACTGTACGGTACGTGGATATGGAGGGCAATCAGATTAAAGCCCCGGAGAGCAGAACCCTTCCGGTGGAATCTGATTATGTTATTGAGCCGGCTGCCATTAATTCTTATCTGATTGCATCAGCGGAACTGACGGACGGCGGAATTACGGATCTGGAGGGGACGGGTGTTATATCCGCTGAGGATGCAGGGGTGAGTCTCAATACTTCCAACTATCATTTTACGGGTAAGATGCCGAACCAGGCCATAACATTTACCTATCAATATGAACTGGATCCCAGCTTTGTAACCACACTTCGGGTGAAACGCATGGATAACCACGGCAATATACTGCGTGAAGAGGAGACGCGGGCCGTGCAGCCGGGAGTACCGGTGGAAGTTGATGTGGATAAAATGTCAGGTTATGTTTATCCTCCTAATATAGTATGGGAAGACAGTCTGTCAGACGTATCCCTGGACCAGGAGACTAAGAAACTGAACCTGACCCCAAATCTTCAGGGTGGAACTGTAACTATCACCTATACCGAAGAGCTGACGGATGAGACATATTGGGCAAAAGTAGAATTCTACAATGGACAGAATGGCTCCTTTAATGGAAATACAGCCCCTAAGTTTGTTAAAAAGTCAGAAAACAATACCCTGGCCCAGGTAACGGAAGGGCTCATGCCAACTCCTTCACCTCACTACAGTTTTGACGGCTGGTACAAGGCTACATCCAACGGAAGTAATAAAACAGGACAAAAGCTGGCAGATGACACTGCAATTAATGCCTCCATTAAACTGTTCGCGAATTTTGAGGAAACAGAAGGAGAATGGTTTGATCTGAAATTTGTCTCCGGTCCCCACGGTACCATTGAGGGGAGCAGGACAAGCCATGTGGAAATAGGGACATCCTGGTCATCCCTGGCACTTCCCAGCACCCTGCCTGATAATTTCTATATGTTTGGCGGCTGGTTTGACGAGAATGGAAACCGGATGCAGAATGCACAGACAATCAATGCAGACCAGATCTATACTGCAAGGTTTATCCCTATTGGAATCAGTGATGACAACATATTGGCAATGCCGGATGCCCGGGGGACCGTAGACAGCGATGGAAGCGGGAAAGTGAGCGTATCCGGCGCCAATGAAAACCGCAGATACGCATTGACTGATATGGATTACAGGGTGGTTGGAACCAAACTGGGAAGCCAGTTAAAAAACACTGGGTTTACCGGATTAAATCCATGTACAAGCTACTATGTCTATGAGCTTAACCAGAGCGCTAACCCGGATATAGGCGTAATCCTTCCGGAACATCTGGACCCGGATACCTTCAGCCCGCCTTCACGTGTGACGGTGCCGGCTCTCGGCACCAACTATGATGTGGAAGATGATGGGGCTGGTATGAAGCAGGTGGTGGTTGAGCCTGCAAATCCGGAAACCCTGTATGCAATCCTTAACATGGAGGGCGATGTAATAGATGTACCCGGGGCCGATGAGGACGGATGGGTCATGTCTTCCGGCGCATTACCTCGTGCGGTACTTGGAGGACTGGAGTCAAACCAGCTGTATGTGGTGGTTGCAAAACAGCCGGGAGAGGACACGGCCGCTGCCGATAAGATTCTTTTAGGTACGCAGGTTGCGGTTATAGGAAATACGCAGGAACAGCAGGATTATACCATAGCCCTGACAAACGGCGGTTTTATCACTAAAATCATGCGTGACGGAGCCATAATTGACTTTGATGATGATAAAACAGCAGTGGTAAAGGCCGGGGATGTAATTTCATTGGATGCCGAAACCACCAACAGCCAGGGGCAGGGGTTCCGGCAGTGGAGCGCGCTGATTGGCAAGCTGACACTGGCCGATAAGATCAGGAGAAACCCTGCTATCACCATGCCGGAAGGGAATCTGGTGCTTCAGGCGAACTATTATGCTGCGGCGGCAGCAACACCCGGCAATGCTTCTATTGATTATACCCCTAAGACAGGGGCTGTGGCCCTTGACCTGTCAGATGACAGGATGGAGGATTTAATTGATGAACTGACTAATAACAGCAGTGACCAGGATGCTATGACAGCAGGGGTTGACGTACTTTACACAGTCAAGTTCACCCAGCGCGCGCCCAAGGCATCGGAGTCCGAAGCGGTAAAATCTGAAGTCGGCAATGATTCGGTAAAGGTACCCTGGACATTATCGTCTGTACTGGCAAGACAGGTGGGCGGCAGCAATAAGGAGATTCCGTCCGATGTGAATAAAGAACCGGATATCAGGGTGTACGCTGTCCTTGACCGCAGTATGCACGGCTATACGGATTACCATCTGTGGAACTTGGAGGATTTGGATGGGGAATATACATGTACAGAGGTGCCTATGGAGCCGGCTCCGGATGATATGGATTCCGGTTTTACAGGAGTTGTCTCCTTTGATGCAAACGTGGAAAGCACCTATGTACTGACCTACCTGAAAGCCCATGAGGTAAAAATCATTGACGATAAACGTTCCATGGAACATATAATTAAGGTCAGGTCCGACACAGCCCTGGAGGACGCGGAAGGATTCATGGATCTGGATATATTTGAGGACTATACGGATCCGATTACCGGAATTGTATGGGAGTATAAGGGGCTGGGAAAGACTGCCTCTTCGGGTAACGGTTATGACACAGGCGAGCCGGTTACAAAGAACCTGACCCTGCATGTACTCTACCAGACGGAAGATGATGCGCAGTGGCAGGAAGCAAGACAGAAGCTATTAGACCAGATTTCCATTGCCCAGGTATTGAAGAACAATCAGTCGGTAAGTGAAGAGGACAGGGAGGAGTTAAGCGAAGCAATTGACATTGCCCTGGAGGTTGCCAACAGAATCTACCGCCCGACTGTTGATGAGCTTTTGGAAGCCTATGACACTTTAAAAGCCCTTGTGGACTCCATTACTTCCGGCGGCAACAATCCAGATGACCCGGACAATCCCAACCAACCAGGCGGCGGGGGTTCCGGCGGGGGTTCCGGCGGGGGTTCCGGCGGGGGTTCCGGCGGGGGTTCCGGTGGGGGTTCCGGCGGCGGCTCACGGGGGGGTTCCGGCGGGGGCAGAAGTCTTGGACCGGGAAATACCTTTAACGATTACAGAACATACACCGTTGGTACGGAAGGGCGATGGGAAAGCATTGACACGGATGGCAGACAATGGTCATTTATACTGAGGAGCGGAAAAATCATCAAAGACCAATGGATAAACATCAAGTACAAGGATGCCCGGCAGACCTGTACCTATCATTTTGACGCAGCCGGTATCATGGATTACGGATGGTACATGGACGCGGGCGGACACTGGTATTATCTTAAAGAGGACCAGGGGGCTGACTTTGGACGTTTAGTCATGGGCTGGTACTATGACGCAAAGGATATGAAGTGGTACTATCTGAATCAGTTTACCGGAGGTATGGCAACAGGATGGCAGAAGCTGGGCGAGTACTGGTATTTCTTCAGTACCGGAAGCCAGAGCGGAAGGCCGATGGGTACATTATATGTAAATGAAATAACCCCTGATGGATATATGGTGGATGAAAACGGCAGATGGATGAGGGAGACACCGTAAAAACGGCGAATAAAGTTCCAAAACAATGTCTGCGGTTGTACTGCAAAGGAGTGGACCATGCTGAGTGAGGAAAGGAACCTTCAGATTGAAATGGCAGGTACGGACAGGGCGTGTATGATGCTTGTGTGTATAAACGGTCATGAAAATAATATGCCATATGGTATCATTGTAAATTATCATCTGCCTTGTCCTGTAAGCTTTAGAGGAATCCACGGGCTGATACTGTCCCTTGATGAGGTGTGTGAAATGGTGGGGGCCCCTATGGCAACAACCGAACCGCGGTTCCTGCAAAAAGAAAGGGAGCAGCAGTACAGGGCGCTGAGGGGGAAACGGCAAAAAAGTTCCGGGAAAGTTCTGGAAAAAGAGGAAGTGGCAGGGAACCTGTACCCATATGTAACAGCTGCGAAGGAGGTCATTCTGATCCATGTGTTGTTCCGGCAGAATTCCTCTATGCAGGGGAGGCTCCGGTGCAATTATACAGGGACGCATTATATTGCTTTTCGCAGTGCGCTGGAGCTGATGAGAATGTTGGAGGAGGCAAATACCTATATGTGCCAAAAACGGATAAATAAGGATTTAAAGATGTAAAAAAGAAGGAGTAACGGAGGCAGCCATGGTATCAGTCATGGCTGCTTCTGGAATTACCTGAAAGGGGGGAGTCATGGATAGTGGGAAGAAAACCAGTATTGCAAATATTAAAAGTTTTTATTCAAAATGGCGAGGGATGAATTCCGGACTGGCAGGTATTTTTGCGATCATTATAATAGGGGTGTTTCCCCTTGCGTTCAGGGACTATTACTTTGATATACTGAATTTTAAAACATTTTTTTATTACAAAGTAGTGATTATCTTTGCAGTTGTATTTCTGATGGTAAATGTAATTTTTTTAATTTTGTCAATCTATCTGGGCTGTGACAGGAGTACGGGCAGGAGAAGGAAAATCTGTGCCTCTGACTGGTCCATGCTGGATTTTATACTGATAGCCGGTATATCCACTCTGCAATCCGCAACTCCCGCAGCAGCATTGTTGGGAAATGATGGAAGGTATTCTGGTCTTCTGATATGGATTGCTTATGCTTTTATGTATTTTGCCGTAAGAAGGAGTCTGCGTTTAAGACAATGGTATCTGGACCTGTTTCTCGGAGCCGGCATGGGGGCGTGTATCATAGGAATCCTCCAATACTTCGATATAGATCCTATTGGATTTAAGAATCTTATGGACCCTGGACAATACTATATGTTTACGTCAACCATTGGCAACATTAATACATATACATCCTATGCAGCCATGCTGGCCGGAGCGTCTGTCCTGTTGTTCTTTACAGAGGAGGTCCGGATAAGGAAAACATGGTATCTTTTCTGCATGTCGATTTCATTCGCTGCCCTTATTACCGGGATGAGTGATAATGCCTACCTTGCAATCTTTGCTCTGATTGGGCTTTTACCGCTGTATGCATTCAAAAACCTGAGGGGGGTCAGAACCTACATTTTTATACTGGCAGTGTTAAGTTCGGAATTCTGGAGCTTGCACAGGATGACAAAGCCGCAATCAGGAGCTGCCGGTCAAATGGGAGGATTGTACCGTATCATAACCGGTTCACATTACCTGATTCTTCTGGTGGCAGTCCTGTGGGCCTTGTACTTCATACTGTGTTGGATGATGAAAATGATTCCGGACACCCATCCCCTTATGCGGGATGGAAACAAGGGGAGGTGGGCCTGGCTGGCATTCCTGTCCGTGGGAATTATCCTGACCGGCTTTGCCCTTTATGATGCGAATGTCTGTGGAAATGCAGGGAACTACGGCGGATTGGCACAGTACCTGACGATCAATGACGACTGGGGAACGCATCGCTGGTACATATGGAGAATCGGTATGGAAAGTTATGGGAAGTTTCCCTTTAAACAGAAAATATTTGGTGCAGGACCGGATACATATGGGGCGGTTGTCATGGAAAACCATTATGATGAAATGGTAATGCGCTATGGGGAATTTTTTGACAGCGCTCATAATGAATATCTTCAATATCTGGTGACGGTTGGTTTGGCCGGACTTGTGGCCTATCTGGCATTACTGGTTACATCCATCCGGAAAATGATTCGTTTATCCGGAAAACGGCCCTATGTAATGGCAATTGCCTTTGCCGTAATCTGTTATGCTGCCCAGGCAGCAGTCAACATCAGCGTTCCTATCGTGACACCTGTCATGCTGATGCTGCTGGCAATGGGAGTATCCGGGGAGGATGAGGCCGATAAAGAAATTTCGTAAATCAGTAAACTTTTAAAACCAACATAGAAGTGCCACATGCCGGGGAACTGAGGGGCTCATAGCCAAAGGCCGGAAAGAATGAATTACGCCAGTCCAGGAGTGGGAAAAGATATTGCTGTTTCTGATGGGATAAACATTTCCGGAGATTTCTTTACAACCAAAGGGATATTGGAGATGTGCGTTTCAACACACACCAATATTTAGTACAGAACCTCTATTTTTATAGTATATAAAAGTTAATGTTTTGGGACCATGACAAAAAGCTAACTATAATCGTTTATACTAGATAGAATTCTTTCCATATTTAGTGATAGACTTACTATCAGTCTCCTGTATCCCATATTTGGCTAGCCGTTCAGATACAAATTGAACTGCCAGGTTTGATGCCTCTTCCAATATTGCAGCAAATCCCTCTGCATCGGAACTTTTTAGATAATTAAGCATAGATTGATGATATGGTCGGTAAATATCATTGATAACTTCCTGTGTTCCCATCATACCTCTAAGCGGGACTCCCCAAAATAATTGCTTGTATAATTCTGAGTAGAATGTTCTGATTGTCTGATAAGGTGCGGACTGGCTCATGAATTTCAAAGAAAACGGTACTATAAGCGCCAGTTTGTCTAATTGTTCGAATAAAATGAGCTGTTCTATCCATATCGTCAGACTTGATTCGTCCATGGAGGAAATCGTAAATGATGCAACATCTCGGCAGGACAACGCAAAGAGTTGCAAGCTTTGCTTACAGTCTAATAAGCGTTTCCTTACAATTGGATTCGCTAAATTACAGTTGTCTGCAATCTGATCCATCGAAAGAACCTGCGTGCCGACTCCATTGATAGTCTTTACAATACCGAGATTATTTAATAATGAGAGGGTTTGGCGGATTGTACTGACAGAGACATGTTTTTCCTTTGCGAGTTTTTTTTGGGAAGGTAAAAAACTTCCTACAGGGTAATATTCACGGGCAATTGAAGTTAAAATATCCATTCCCACAGAATAACAAATCTGCGATGCTCTTTTGTAACAACTCCAAGTAAATGTGATTTGGTTTTTTGAGGGAGGAACAGAAATTCTAGTTTTATAAAAACTGCTTATATTGGACTGGTGTTTCTCAAGGACATTTTTGGAAATGACCTGAAGTGCCGTCCAATTTTCCTCCCGGCGAAATTTTATTATATCTGGTATGGCACAGATGTCTCTGTCTACATATTTTTCATAATCAGTCAGACTCAAAAAAGGTAATGTATAAAAGGTATTCAACCATAGGAAAAAATTCATTAATAGGTCATTATTCAGCGTTCTATATAGGGTCTGTATATAAAACAACACCCAAAAGGCAGGTTTAGTCTGTAAGGCATCAAGTTCAATCTTATCTAATTCTTCCAGTGGAATACTTTTCCATGTTGATACCTGAATACCTCTTAGCAGCAGCGGGATTGAACGGCATATATCGAGCAGAGAGTCAGCTCGTTCTGCAAAATAAGTCTGAATATTCTGTTCTACTTCTTTATCATCGTATTGAACTGTAACTACAGAACCAATACGTTTTGAAAGGGTAATATACCCATCTGTCTGCAATCGGCGATAAGCAAGCCGTATGGTATCTACAGATACAACCAGTATGTCCGCCATCTCTTCTATGGGCGGTAGATGTTCCTCAAAGCGATAAGTTCCAAATTCAATCTGGGTTTTAATTATGCTGTAAATGAGTTGATTTAATTCTAGTTGTTCTTTCAAAAGGATACCTCCTGGTAGGCGAAATTTAAAAACTCATTACTTAAATCAGTATAACATTGAAAAAAAGAAATTTCTACTCATTTTGCAGTCGGCATCTATAAGCTGGTTGCTGTTTTTTGTATTTTATGCTATTCTTATAAATATGTATATAAACAAGGTGCAATACGTCAAGGTTACCGTGCTTGCTATATATCAATATAACTATCCATAATTATTATTGGCTATAGGGAGAATATAATGTTGAAAAATTTGAAAATCAGAACCAGGCTTTTATTGTCATATGTAGTTATCATATTTCTTTGCCTGTGTGCAAGTATTGTGGCCCTGATTATGCTTAATCACATCGGCGATAATTTAACCATTTTCTATGACAACAACTATACTGTGACAGTCAATGTAGCCACAGCCCGAAGGAAAATACAAGAGGCAAGAGGTGATATATTAAGGGCTATTGTGGAATCAGATCAGGAAATCTCAAAAGAGTTGATTGAGAATGCTGACAATAGCCTTATAATGATGCGTGAAACGTTTCCTATCATACGTCAAGTCTTTCGGGGGGATAAATCACTGATAGATGAAGTGGAATCAATTCAAAAAGAAGCGATTGTTTATCGCAACCAGGTGTTTGACGCAATACTGGCTAATAAGAAAGATAAAGCGTTCGACATAATGAAGAATGGTTATGTACCACATTTGAATCAAATGGCGGATAAATTGCAGGCGATAGCCGATATTGCAGGAGAAAATGCAAAGAAAATGGTACAGGATGGTCAAAAAGCTCAGGAAATGTCTATCACCCTTGTAACAGTCATTATTATCCTAAGTTTTATATTGGCGGGAACAATTGGACTATATATATCGAACACCGTCCGTAAGCCTATAAAGGAAATAGAAATGGCAATCCAAAAGTTAGCTAGAGGAGAACTGGAAACAGCACAAGTCAAATATATATCAAAGGATGAGGTGGGTGACTTATCCAATAATATACGCTACTTAATTGGTATACAAAAGAAAATAATTTTTGATATCGCCCATATAATGGGAGATTTGTCAAAAGGGGACTTCACAACCTGTTCCAATGCCTTAGAAGCTTATATGGGAAATTATGAAGGGATTCTAATCTCAATGCGAAATCTCCGTAATAATTTAAGCGATATGCTTCAACTTATTAACCAGGCTGCGTTTCAGGTGGCAGCAGGAGGAGAACAGATTTCTGCCAGCTCGCAGACTCTGGCACAGGGGGCAGCAGAACAGGCATGTTCTGTCGAGGAATTGGCAAACTCTATTTCTGTAATATCAGAGCAGGTACAGGAGACGGCATCGAATGTGGAAAAGGCCCGCGAGCAGACGATGCAGGCAGGCGGATCTGTTAACGATTGCATGCATCAGATGCAGGAAATGGTTAATGCAATGAAAGATATCAGCCATAAGTCGTCCGAAATCAAAAAAATAATAAAAGTGATTGAAGATATTGCTTTTCAAACTAACATATTGGCACTTAATGCTTCGGTGGAAGCTGCACGTGCTGGTGCTGTTGGAAAAGGATTTTCTGTAGTGGCATCTGAAGTGCGGAATCTTGCTGAGCAGTCAGCAAGGGCCTCGAAAAATACTGCAGTCCTGATAGAAGGTTCCCTTCAGGCGGTAGAAACAGGGCGTAAAATCGCTGACAAAACTGCCCAATCCCTTGAACAAGTAGCCCAAAATACGCAGACAGTATCTTGCACGGTGGATGACATTGCCGATGCCGCCAGTCGACAGGCTTCCTCTCTGACCCAGGTAACACAGGGTATTAGACAGATTTCCTATGTGGTACAGACTAATACTGCAACTTCTGAGGAAAGTGCTGGTGCTAGCGAAGAACTAGCCAGGCAGGCTCAGGCATTAAAAAATTTAGTTGCTGGTTTTAAACTGGAAAATAGCGAAGCGCGTTTGGTATCGAAATCCTGTAAGACTTAACTGGCAGGTATCAGCGTGCACTAATGTTAACAGATATCCAGAAAAAACGAATAAATGATGGGCATGGAAAAGCACATCCGCAGGACTTCTTTTGAGTTCAGAAAAATGTGCAGAAGATGAACTTTGGAAGGTTAAAGGGAAGCGTATGAACTTAGAAATAAAGTCAAAAATAACAATTATTATCTGTGCCGTCACTATAATATTTGCATCCATCAGTATATATACTGCCAATAGGATGCAGGAAACAGCCCAAAATATATATGACCATCCCTATACATCCAGCAACAGTGCCAGGGGGATGAGGTCACGCTTGTTGGATATGAAACGTTTTGTGAGTATATTCCTGACCTATGATTTTAAGGGGGAGCAAAATGTTCGTTCGATTTTTCAGGAACGGTATGATTTGCAGTTCAGTGATATAGAGAGGCTTTATAGCTGTTATTCCGGCCCTAAGGAGGATGTGGACACCCTTCAGGCTGCCATGAATCAGCTGATTGCCCAGCAGGATAAAGCCGTAGACTTTGTGGTTGGACATACCGAGAACGAGATCTCAAACTATTTAGCTCTGTATGTATATCCTCAGTATGACAGGGTTAGTGACTGTTTAACAACAATAATAGATTTTGCTGATGATAAGGTCTGTGAGTTGACGGAAACATCAAAACACACCGCAGTACTTACCGTGTCAGTCTCCTTACTGCTTTCAATCGGTATTATATTACTGAGTATATATTCCGAATATATGGATAAAAAAAATTTAAAACTTTTATCTATCCAGGAGCAGGAGTTAAAGGATGCACTTAATAACGCGCAAAAAGCCTTCAAAGTAAAGAAAGAGTTTCTATCATGTATGTCCCATGAAATCCGTACCCCCTTGAGTATAATCATTGGAATGACAAAAATAGCGGCTACACATTTGGATGATTCCAACAGGATAGAGGACTGTCTTTCTAAAATTACATTTTCTTCCCGACATCTGATGACAATTATCAACGATGTGTTGGATATGTCTAAGATAGAAGAAGGAAAACTCTCCGTAAACCACGAACCTTTTCAACTACAACAGTTGCTGGAACCGCTTGTAGCTACCATTTATGCCCAAGCAGAAGAGCAGGGATTGAAATTTGAATGTGGTATAAAAAACGTTCCGGAAGCAGTGTATATTGGGGATTGTATGCGTATCAACCAGATTCTCCTTAATCTCCTCTCCAATTCAATTAAATTCACTCCAAAAGGCGGTGTGGTTCATCTGGAAGTAAACCCAGCACCTGTTGTTGATGGAAAAACCCATCTCCAGTTCATAACCAAAGATACAGGGATTGGTATGAGCGATGAATACCTGAAACGTATATTTAAACCATTTGAGCAGGCCGACAGCGGCACTTCCCGAAAATATGGCGGAACAGGTCTTGGGATGGCTATTACTTATAATCTGGTTAAATTACTGGGCGGTTCCATACAGGTTGAAAGCAAACTGGGTGAAGGAACTACCTGTACGGTTGTTCTGCCTGTCGATGTACCAAACGAAGGAAAACATAAAAAATGGGAATGGGAGCCTCTCAAAGTGCTGGTTGCAGACCCCGATGAGGACAACTGTAATTATGCTTCCATGCTTCTGAATAGAATGGGTATTCATGCAGACTGTGTAAGTGAAGGACATGAGGCTTTACAGAGGGTGTTTAATGCCCACAAAGCATTACAGGATTATGATATCTGCATGATTGATTGGAAAATGTCATATGTGGATGGTATAGAGGTAATACGCTGTATTCGCGAAAAAATTGGTCCGAAGAAACCAGACATTATAATCTCTACCTACAATTGGGCTGAAATTGAGGACAAAGCAAGGTCAGACGGAGCAAATGCGTTTATCTTAAAACCGTTGTTTGAATCAAGCCTTTATGACATATTAGTATCGCTGACAAAGAATATACTTGGGCAGGAGCCAGAACAGATATCTCAGTTCATTCCTCCGGAATTTCCGGGCAGACATTTTCTGCTGGTAGAAGATAATATACTAAACAGAGAAATTGCCATGGAAATCCTTAAGGTGACTGGTGCCGAGATAGACTGTGCTGAAAATGGAAAAGAGGCGCTGGATATATTCCTTGCATCCCCTGGTGGCTATTACGATTTAATTTTAATGGATATACAAATGCCTGTTATAGACGGTTATGAAGCAACAAAGCAATTGCGTGCCAGTAGCCATCCTGATGCTGAACGTGTGCCTGTCATAGCAATGACAGCTAATGCATTTAAAGAGGATGTGGAACATGCATTGGCTGCCGGGATGAATGGACATTTGGCAAAGCCCATTAATGTGGAAATCTTTTATGATACATTAGTATCAAAGCTGAGGTAGTCAAAAGTATGATTGTCTACCTTTGAAAGAATCTCATTTAAGCTATACCAAGAGAAAAGGCGGACAGGTGAAAAATAGTTGAGATAAAAAGGAAATACAATCTATCATAATGAGTAATTATTTACTTGGCCGTCGCTAACGTGGCGGTCATTTTTCGTTTCAATGTTTACAGACCTTGCTGTCTGTAAAATCGGAACCCAGTACTCTATTTTGCTTTTCCCTTCTTCACCCACTTCCTCACCATGCTTTGCAAAAACATATGTTGCGGATTCATTTAACTGACAAGTCAATTGCGGAAACCCTATTTAATAAATGTAATCGGCAACTGGCTCTAAACTGTCTTGGCATTTTAGCCCCGAAATGAAACACTACATATTCGCTGGCAGGCATTTCTTTAATTATCATTCCTTAATCTCCGCCATATAATCCATCAAACCTGCACAATATATACAATAAAAAACCACCATAAATCCATATTCTTTACAACGATTTGTTGTCAAAAATAAATATAACCTTGTTTTACTGTTGTTAAAAAAGAATATATAATGATATCAGAAAATAAAAAGCATGCTGAATATTTTAAATGAAACAGAAGGAGGTTCAATATGACCAAAATAACAGAAGAGATGGTTAGATCATATTTTCCCCAATTATCAGAGATAAAAAATCAGGAATATGCAAAAAAGGCAACTGAAATCTGGGTGGAAGCATTTGAAAACAGCTCATGGGAAGATATAGCGGACGCGCAGTTTGCAACCCGTGCTCCTGGAGTGGCACTGGTGAAGCATACGGAAAGTGTTACAGCGAATGCGCTTATGATTGCGCGAAATACCGTTGAAAAATATGGTTATGAGATTGATACTGATATTTTAATCCTTGCTGCGGTTTTGCATGATGTATGTAAGCTTGAAGAAATGGAGATGGGTGACCAGGGAAGCAAAACGAGCAGGAAGAGCAGTCTGGGTAAGATTTACCAGCACGGATTTTTGAGCGGTTATTATACACAAAAATACGGGCTTCCTAATGAGGTTACAGGGCTGGTGGTTGCTCATTCCGGACAGTCAAAGGTGATTCCCAGATCAATTGAAGGAATGATTTTATATTATGCGGATATGATGGATGCGGATATCCATTTTGTTCAGGCAGGAACAACACTTTGCCTGGAAACGCATTGATAAAGGAGGAGAAGGAAATGGCAGTTGGAAATCGTGTTTTTTTAAAGAGAAATTTACCGGATAACTATTTAGTAGAAGAATTCAGCAAATTACCGGCAGCAAATGTAGCAGATTGTATGGGACGGTTATGCGGCATGAATCCCAGTATCAGACTGATGTCAAACCCGTCTGAAGCAATTATGTGCGGTGTGGCTTTAACGGTGAAGGCAAGGCCTGGTGACAATATGATGCTTCATAAGGCAATGAATATGTCTATGCCGGGCGATGTGATTGTTGTTTCCAACGAGGGCGAGCGGAGCCGGGCGATTATGGGAGAAATCATGTATAATTACATGCAGGGATTCAAAAAAATTGCCGGAATTGTGATTGATGGGCCGATTCGGGATATTGATGTGATTTCAAAAGGGCATCTGCCGATTTATGCAACTGGAACGAATCCGGCCGGCCCTTATAAAGAAGGTCCTGGCGAGGTAAATGTTCCGATTGCGTGCGGCAGCATTACTGTAAACCCCGGAGATATTATTCTGGGCGATAAAGACGGCGTAATCGTTATTCCGAGACAGGATGCGGCAGAGATTCTTGAAAAAGCCAGGACACTCTCAGCGGCAGATAAACAGAAAGCGGAGAATTCTGCAAAAGGGACTGTGAACCGCCAGTGGGTAGAAGATTTGATGGAAAAGAAAAATGTAGAGATTATAGATGACGTTTATAACTGCTAAAAGAGGAGGAGAAACAGATGAAAAATCGTCTGGTAAAAATGATACCGGTAGTTTTGTTTCCGCTCCTGACATGGCTTATCTCTGCTCCCGCAGGCCTGGAGACAGAGACCTGGCATATGTTCGGTCTGTGTCTGTCCCTGCTGTGCGGATTAATTTTGAAACCTTTTTCAGAGCCGGTAATCAGCCTGATTGTATTGGGACTTGGGGCCTGCTTTGTTGAAAAACCAGCTGTTTTGTACAGCGGATATGCTGCCCAGGGAGTTTGGTTTTTGCTTGCAGTGCTTCTTGCCTGCGGGGCGTTTAAGAAAACCGGATTAGGAAAACGTCTTGCATACATATTGCTTTCCAAATTTGGGGGAACCAAATTCGGAAGATCCTCTCTGGGTCTTGGATATGTCATGATGCTTTGTGATTTAATACTGAGTCCGGCCACCGGGTCCAATACGTCCCGTTCTGCCATTGTATTTCCTATTTTCCGGGGCGTCTCAGAGTCACTGGGTTCTTATCCGGACAAGGATCCGCAAAAGCTGGGAGGATATCTGGAGCTGCTGGAACATGTAGTTGCCATGTCCACAGCAGTATTGTTTCTGACAGGAATGGCATCCAATGCAGTGATTGCCTCAACCATTAAAGACATTGCCGGAGTGGAATTGACATGGATGCTGTGGTTTAAGGCGGCATTGGTGCCGGGACTGATTGTTTTGTTTTTGTGCCCGCTGGTTGTGTATAAGCTCTATCCGCCCCAGATGAAAGATTTGGGAGATATTAAACCCTTTGTTGTCAGTAAAATGCAGGAAATGGGCGCAATGAAAAAAGACGAGAAAATTCTGCTGGCATTATTTATCATGGCGATTCTGGGATGGATGCTCGGGGGAAAAATTGGAATCAGTATGTATGTGGTTGCATTTGCTTTTCTGGCATTGGAGCTGCTGCTTGGGGTCATGGATTGGAATGACTTGATGGCGGAAAAGGGTGCATGGAACATGTACATATGGTATGGTGCATTTTTCAGTATATCCGGCGCAATTAATGAAGGAGGATTTTATTCCTGGCTGTCTGGCCAGATACAAAATTATCTGGATCTCTCAGCTGTGAATGGAATGGCTGTATTAGTGATTCTGCTGTTAATAAGTTTTGTTACAAAGTACTTCTTCGTGTCCAATGCAGCCTATATCGCCTCTATTTACCCGGTTATTTTGACATTGGCGGCATCCACAAATGTAAATATAATGGCATTGTCTTTGATGCTGGCGTTTTTCGGCGGATATGGCGCGCTTTTGTGCAACTACGGAAACGGTGCAAGTATCTATATTTTTGGAAATGGTTATGTGAGCCAGAAAGACTGGTATCTGAAAGGAACCATTTTATTAGCTATGATTTTTGCGGTATTCCTTATTATCGGACTTCCGTATTGGAAAATCATGGGCATTTGCTAAGAATAATGAAGAATCATGAAATGAGAGGAAGAAATTATGGGTTGGAAAATTCTTTTACCACAGGAATTAAAAAAAGATGCACGCGATTTGCTGGAAAGCCATGGACATACGTTGATTGACGGCCGCGGATTTGAAACGGAAGATGTAATTGCGGACATGAAAGAGCATAAGCCGGACGCCATTATCGTACGAATTACGAAAATGCCCAGAGCTGTATTTGAAGCAGCTGCACCGAATCTCAAAGTTCTGGTACGCCACGGGGCCGGATATGACGCTGTGGACTTAAAAGCGGCAGCGGATTATGGAGTGAAATGCCTTTACGCTCCGGTTGCGAACAGCACATCAGTTGCGGAGACAGCTCTTATGCTGATGCTGTATATGAGCAGAAATGTAACACGTCTTCGCGATATGTTAACAGTGGATTTTTACGATGCAAAACTGAAAACATATATGACTACGCTGAACGGAAAGACTGTTGGTTTGATTGGATGTGGAAATATCGGAAGCCGCACGGCGAAACGCTGCCTGGCAATGGAGATGAATGTGCTTTGCTATGATCCATATAAGCCGGCATGTGATTTCCCGGAGGGGGTTGAAGTGGTCAGAGATATAGAACGTATTTTCAGAGAAAGTGATTATGTATCTTTACATACGCCAAATACCTCTGTTACAAGAAATATGATTAATAAAGAAACACTCTCGATGATGAAGCCCACCGCATTCCTGATTAATACAGCAAGAGGCGCGGTGGTCAATGAACAGGATTTATATGAGGCCTGTAAGAATCATGTAATAGCAGGCGCTGCGCTGGACGCTGTTGTGCACGAACCCATTCTTCCGGATATGCCGCTGATCACTCTGGATAATGTGCTGATTACTCCGCATGTTGGCGGCAATACGGTGGAAGCGGCAATGCGGGCTTCTTACATGGCTGCAATGGGAATTGTGGAGATGTATGAAGGAAAAGAGCCAACCTGGCCTATACCGGATATTGATTATGAAACAGCTCCCGTATATACTGATACGATTAAGCCGGACAGAAAACCGGTGGGTATGTATGATTATTAATAACTGAGATGAAAGAGCAGACATTCGGCTTTGAAAAAGCGGAGTGTCTGCATGTTCTGTATAAGGAAAAATCTAAAATATAAAAGGAAAAATTTAAAATATAAAAGCAAAAAGCGAAACTATAATAGGGAGGAGAAAAATGGGGGATATTCAGGTTACATTATTAATAGGATTTTTTATGCTTATTAGTTATATCTGGGCAAAAATTCCTTATGGAATGACAGCGGTTTTTTGCTGTCTTGCATTAGAGATTACGGGGGTACTGTCATCAGCAGAAGCCTGGGCGGGATTTGGAAACACAACGGTTTTTCTGTTTGCTTCGATTTTCATTTTAGGCGCCGGTCTTATGAAAACAAGTTTTATTATAAAGATACAGAAGCTTCTTCAGAAAATTGGCAGCAGTGAGAAGAAAATGAGATGGATTTGTATGTATATTGCCTCTTTTCTTGCAATGCTGACCAGTGCCACAGCAGCAGGGGCAACAATGCTTCCAATGGTATCCCTGCTTAGCAGGAAAGGGAATTTTCAGAAAAGACGTTTGCTGAAGCCTGTTATGGACGCAGCTTGTATGGGTTTTGCAATTATGCCATTTGGAATGGGAGCAGCTTTTATGGAACAGGGAAATTCGTATTTACAGATGATGGGGTCATCTGTTCGTATGAGTTTATTTGATTCAGCTATTGCAAGATTGCCGGTATTGATAGTGACAATCAGTTTTATTGGATTATTTGGCTATAAGTTTATTTCAAATCAAAAAGAAAATGGGGACAAAAATCAGGAAGAGATTATTTTGAACGAGAACTGCAATCTTTCTGAATTTAAGGATAAAATGGGAATTGGAATCTTTTTTGGCAGCATTGCTGCAATGATTATCAGTTCTCTGGTGGGGATTCCGTCACACTATGCGCCTCTGATCGGCGCATTGCTGATGATTGTCAGCGGCGTGCTGAGTGGAAAAGAAGCATTTGGAGCAATTGACTTAAATACTGTGTGTATATTCGCGGGAAGTCTGGGTTTTGCAAATGCGTTGACCAAAACCGGAATTGCAGACTGGATTGTAGAAAAACTGGTTTTCGCAACAAACTCCAGCCAAAGTGAATATGTGCTGGTTGCTATTTTTTTGCTTGTACCCTTTGCCATGACGCAGTTTATGGGCAATATACCTGTGATCAATCTGACGATGCCCATTGCGGCTACTGTGGCCTGTACAACAGGAATCAATCCCACTGCCATTATGGTTGCCACAGTGGCAGGCGCCACGCTTTCTATTTCTACTCCGATGGCGGCCGGAATCCAGGCGCTGATTATGGAAGCAGGTGAATACCGATTCAGCGATTATATAAAAGCAGGACTGCCAACGGCGGCTGTTTTTGCCGCCGCTTATATTATATGGGCACCATTTGTTTTTCCTTTATATTAATAATTAACAGGAAGAATTTTCAAATGATGCAAAAAAAGATTTTAACCGCTCCATGAAATCCTGTGCATATCTGGGAAGAAAACGGTCTTTATGGTATACAATGCCGAGTGGATTGAGCAAGGTTTTTCCATTCAGCTGTACCGGGAAAAAGTAAGTGTTTGGATGGGCGGTTTTGAGCGATGGAACCCGCATCCCTGTGCAGAAAAAGGCGCCCAGACTATATGGGAACAGAGAAATCATCAGGTCGATGGATTCCACTTCCAGAATCTGCCGTGGTTTATAGCCTACAGCCTGAAAACACTTGTCAGTCAGCATACGGAGCCGGTAAGTGGATTTCAACCGCATAAATGGTACCTCTTTAAATTCTTTCAGGGTGGTGCCATTGCTGCATTTTGTAATAATCGTATCAGTCTCTTCACCAAAATATTGCTCCATCAGCTCCCTTGTGATAGCCATATATACTTTGTCATTCATTAACGGAATAAATCGGAGCAGGGAATCATCGCCGTGCTTGATTCCTACGAAAAAGTCCAGGTCCCCCGAGACAAGAAGCTGTTCCATCTTTTCCGACCGTTCCATAGTGACCTGCACATTTATATTTGGCCAGCACTTTAGATAGTCAGGAAGAATGAGCGGAAGCCAGTACTGGCCACGGTACTGGCTTGCTCCGATGGAAAGAGAACCCACATTATTTTGAATGATATCATTCATTTGCCGTGAGATATTATCTTCCTCTGTGAGAATTTTAATGCATGAGTCATACAAGGCTTTGCCCGCTGGCGTCAATTGAAGCTTTGGTTTTCTGTAGAATAATGGGGTACGGTAGTGAGTTTCCAGTTTGTTTATATGCTGACTCAGATTTTGCTGGGAAATATACAGTTCTTGTGCTGTTTTGGTGAAATGAAGATTCCGGGCTAATGCGACAAAGTACCGAAGGCTGGTTAAATCCATAATATTCTCCTTTTATAGTCAAATCTCGAAAGAATCTTTTTAAATCCCTAATAAAAAATTATAGCATAAACAAAGTTTTCTGCATAATAATTTTTAGAAAAGTAAAAAGGAACAACCGGATATCTGTGAAACACCCCGGCAGACATCTTCATAATTAAGAGTAAAAGTGTTCCCATAGCCATTTGTTGAAAGATGTATTGTGCCGATACAGGCATCGTTATATTATATAGGTTTTTTCAACATGCATCAAATTGCGTTTGGCCGGTATATGTGTTAAAATAGCCTTAAAGCTCAAAAAGGAAAGATGCAGTTTGTATGAATAATGGAGCCGAGCCGTTGAGGAGGGAATTCATATGCAGACAAAGGTAAAAGGGATGAATGGGATATTGATGATAGCCGTGCTTCTCATTGTATTCCTGTTCCCTCTGGACGTATCCGCAGCGGAGACGGCTTCTGCCGCGCTTGTAGGCTATTATGAAGATGGCGATTACATGTATCATAATGCGCAGGGGGAGTATGAAGGTTATAACTTCGAGTTCCTCCAGGAAGTCTCAAAACTGAGTGGACTATCTTACGAGGTAGTGGATTCCCCCAGCTGGCAGGAAGCGTTCCAGCTTTTGATTGATGGCAGGATAGACATTCTGCCTGCTGTATACCGCACGGAAGGCAGAATGGATCAGATGTTATTTACCGATGAGTCCATGTGTACGATTTATACTACCCTCAATGTGCGGATGGATGATAACCGTTACAATTATGAGGATTTTGACGCTTTCCAGGGCATGAGGGTAGGCATTATTAAGGGGGGTGAGGATGGCGAAAGTTTCAAACGCTACTGTGCGCAGAACGGCGTTGCGCTCACCATCATTGAATATGATGAGACGCAGGAACTGCTGGACGCGCTTGGGAGCGGGACCCTGGATGGTGTGGCAATTACCCACCTGGGCCGCAGCAGTGTGTTCCGCAGTGTTGCGCGGTTTGCCCCGACCCCAATGTACATTGCGGTCTCGAAACAGCGTCCGGACCTTTTGGCTCAGATTAACCGGTCCATTAATGACATTCTTCTGCGCAATCCTGATTATCGGACGGACCTTTATGACAAGTATCTCTCACCAAGCTCCAATCAGGTTCCGGTACTAACCAAGGAAGAAGTTGAATACATCGAGGCTGCGGATGAGCCGATACATATTTCTTACGACCCTTCGTTTGCCCCTTTCTCATATAAAGATGCTGAAGGCGAGTTAAACGGTATTATGGCAGATATTTTTGCCCGGATTGCAGAGAAGAGCGGGCTGGACTTCCAGTTTGAAGCCTGCCCTGCAGCCACGGCCTTACGTGCAGTGAAACTGGGGGAGACGGATGCCGTTTCCGTTGTGGATGGAGATTATCTGTGGGATGAGCGCAACCATATGAACACCACACTGCGTTTCCTGAATACTCCCAGTGCAATGATTACCCAGGCTGAAAGAACGGAGATAGAGGTGCTGGCTCTTCCGGAGGGGTATCAGCTCTCTGAACATGTCGCCCAAAACAATCCGGAAAAGGAAATCCAATATTACGATTCTATACAGGCGTGTTTTGATGCAGTCCTGGATGGAAAAGCTCAGGCAACTTATACCAATACCCAGACGGCAAATTACATAATCAGCGACCCCAAATATGAAAAGCTTCATGTCACTGCGCTGACCCAGTACCCAAACGACCTCTGTATCGGCGTATCCAAATCTGCCGACCCCAGGTTGTTCTCCATATTGGATAAATATATCCAGTATATGTCCAATGAAGAGATTGATACCCTGCTGCTGAACAACTCCGTTTCTGTCCGTCCCATTACCATGGAAGCGTTTGTACATCAGAATATCTGGTTGATAACAGGGCTTGTGGCAGCTGTATCCGGCAGCATCATCCTGCTGCTGTGCATCAACCTGTTTAATATTTCCCGCAGTAAGCGCCGTATCCAGGACCTGCTCTACCGGGATGAGCTGACAGGTCTGGATAATATAAACCGTTTTTATGTCCGGGCGGAGGAACTCCTGGCGACGGGGAAATATGCGGTGGTTTATTGTGACATTGACCGTTTCAAGCTGATAAACGATACCTTTGGCTTTGAGGAGGGGGATGAAGTCCTGCGCGCATTCGGGAGTATCTTACAGAAATCAATGGAGGACAGGGAGTGCTGCGCCAGGCTTTCGGCTGATAACTTCGTGATGCTCAGGCATTACAAACAATGGGAAACGCTTGCTGCTGATTTGATGCATATCCAGGCGGTGCTGAACAAGTGGCGTGGGGAGAGGGGAATCATACCTTATGAGATCGCGGTATCCTTTGGTGTTTACCAGGCGGATGCCGGCGAGACTAACGACATGAAACAGATGCTTGACTTTGCGAACTATGCCATGCGCAGCGCTAAGACAGCGGCAGGCGGAAGCTGCTTCCTATATGATGAGCAGATGCGGAATAAGGCCCTGTTTGAACAGGGGCTGGAGGGAAGGCTGGCCTCCGCGATGGAACAGGGGGAATTTGAGGCGTATTACCAGCCAAAGGTGGACATGGATACAGGCAGGATTGTGGGCTGCGAAGCCCTGGTTCGCTGGAATCACCCGGAACAGGGGCTTCTGATGCCGGGGTCCTTCATTCCATTTTTTGAAAAGAAGGGTCTTATTGTCCGAGTGGACCTTCATATGTTTGAGCAGGTATGCCGCACAGTACGCAGATGGCTGGATGAGGGACGTCCCGCTGTTACAGTCTCATGTAATTTCTCGCAGATGCATTTCGGACATGACGGGTTTGCCGGCCAGGTTTCTGAAATTGCTGATCGGTTCCAGGTTCCCCATCATCTGCTGGAAGTGGAGATTACCGAAAGTGCGATTGCCGATGCACCTGAGAGTGTGTCCTCCGCCCTGACGGAACTGAAGATGCGCGGATTTCAGATTGCCATAGATGATTTCGGCTCCGGATATTCCTCCTTGGGGCAGCTGCAAAGGCTGAGGGCGGATGTCCTCAAACTGGACCGCAGCTTTGTATGTGCCGGGCTTCAGGGACCGCGGGAGCAGATTGTCATTGAAAATCTGGTGAACATGGCCTCGGAGCTGGGGATGGAGGTCGTATGCGAAGGAGTGGAAACCCAAGTACAGGTAAAAGTACTCCAGGATATTGGCTGCCACATCGCCCAGGGCTATTACTATTACCGTCCGATGCAGACAGCAGCGTTTGAGCAGCTTCTGGGCTAAAAACAACAGCATGGATGAGCTGCAATACTGCTGCGGCTTGTGAGGCGGCTCCAGAGTGCCTTTTTGCCAGGGTAATACTGTATGATGAGGCATGGGCAGGATCTTCCCTGCGGGTGATGTCCCTGGAAGGGGCGGTGGTAGACTGACGGTCTTTGCACCGGATAGCAGATTATAAATATTTCAGATTTAAATTATTGACCACTTAGTCAATTTGTGATATCCTAATCATAAATAGACCGAGTGGTCAATAATTTTGGAGGGGAATGTTCATGAAGCGGGAAGAGAAAAATCAACAGACAAAACACCGGATTATGGAGAGCGCGCTGAAGGAATTCGCGGAACAAGGATATGGAGCCAGTTCCGTTAACAATATATGCAGCTGTGAGGGTGTGTCCAAGGGAATCATTTACCATTATTTCCAGACCAAGGATGAGCTGTATCTGGCCTGTGTGGATGGATGTTTTGGGGCTTTGACGGAATATCTGAGAGAAAAGCTGATATTGGAAGGGGAAACCGTCCACAGACAGCTGCAGCTTTATTTTGATGCCAGGTTTGAATTTTTCCAGGCATTTCCCATGTACCGCAGGATTTTCTGCGAGGCGGTTATCATGCCGCCGGCCCATCTGGAATCAGCCGTCAGGCAGCGCAAATCCGGGTTCGATGAATTTAATATATCTATATTGAACCGGATATTGGAGCCTCTTAAGCTCAGGGGCGGGGTGTCACGGGAAACGGTGGTGGATATATTCCTGCAGTTTCAGGATTATATCAATGCAAAGTATCAGTCATCCGGGGAGAAGGAGATTGATTTCAAGACACATGAAGAGGATTGCAGGAGAGCATTGGATGTGCTTCTCCATGGTGTGGTGGAACGAAAGGATGTGGACATATGAAGAAAGAAAACGCACGTCAGGAATCCATACTGGGTGATATGAAGCCCTCCAGGGCCATTACCAGGCTGGCAGTTCCGGCCACCCTGGCCTTATTGGCAAAGGCCGTCTACAATATTGTGGATACAGCTTACATCGGAATGCTTGGTTCAGATATTGCGCTTGCAGCTGTAGGCGTTACCCTTCCGCTGCTGCTCATCATGGTTTCAGTGGAAAATATTTTTGCGGCAGGGGCAGCGGTGCTGGCTGGCAGACAACTGGGAGCGGGCGATAAGATGGGGGCTAACAGGACGGTCACATCCGTGGTTGGGTTATCTGTATTCATTGGAATGTTTCTATGTGCGGCAGGTATCATTTTCATGGAGCCTTTACTGCGGGCCTTCGGAGCCTCCGAAGCTGTGCTGCCCCAGGCCGGGGATTACGCATTCTGGATGTTTGTGGCGGCCCTTGCCAATCTTCCCGCCCAGAGTATGAACTGCGCGGCCAGGGCAGAGTCATCTGTAAAGATCTCATCTATCGCGGTTGTGACGGGTGCTGCTCTTAATGTGGTGCTGGACCCTGTCTTTATGTTTGACTGGGGGTTTGCAATGGGAGTGGAGGGGGCTTCCCTTGCCACAACAGTCTCACAGTTTGTCACATTTTTTATCCTGGGATGGTTCTACCTATCCGGACGTTCCATCATTAAAATAAAGAGGGAATATTTTAAACCCCAGTGGACTCTAATCAAATCCGTCACACTTATCGGTATACCTACAGCTGTTATACAGATCTGCCTTGCGGCGGCAACATCCCTTACCAATATAGCAGCAAAGTCCATGACAGACGCAGACCTTATTATAGCCGCATACGGTGTGGTACAGCGCCTGGTGCTGATTGGATGCTATGTAGTCATGGGGTTCATGCAGGGATATCAGCCGGTAGCCGCCTACTCCTTTGGGGCCAACAGGGAGGAACGGTTTCATGAGTCCGTACGCTTTGCATTGAGGACATCCCTGATTCTTACCGTGCTGGTGGCGGGAACCTATATTCTTCTGGCCAGGCCGTTGATTATGCTGTTTAACAGGAATCCGGCTGTCATTGATTACGGTGTCAGGCTTTTGATTTCCCAGGTGGCCCTTTATCCGGCTTTTGGGCTGTGCTACATGATGACAATTACATATCAAACCATTGGTTCTTCCAGATATGGATTATTCCTGTCCGTCATACGCCAGGGACTGTTTTATGTCCCATTCATACTGATTTTGCCCGGAATAATGGGTGTCACGGGAATTTATCTGGCACAGCCGGCAGCGGATATACTGACTATGGCGGTCTGCCTGTACTCAGTCAAACCAATGAAGCGGATGGCGTCGGAACATATGGCGGCATTCCGGTAAGAATGGACATAAAACAGAATGGGGCAGTAAATGCCAGGTACCAGGCGGGGCGGGAATCGGTGAAACATCGGATTCCTGCCCTGACTGCATTTTATGGTTAAAAAACTTAATCATATGCAACTTTTAAGACGAAAGAAGAATCTATATATCAGCAGCAAAGATGTACCGCTATGATGTGCCGCGAAACAACACTGCAAGGAGGGATGTAAACCCCATGAAGGAAGATTTATATAACAGAATTGTGGACTATATCGTCAGCAACCAGGAGAAATTTTACAGGCTGGCCTACAGTTATGTCCATAACCAGGAAGACGCCATGGATATTGTCCAGAATGCTGTCTGCAAGGCATTGGACCACTATGAGGCGATCAGAAATGAAAATGCCGTAAAAACATGGTTTTACCGTATTCTTGTAAATGAGAGCCTGCTGCTGCTCAGGAAACAGAAGATGGAGATTCCCACAGAGGAGGGAATGGGGCAGGAGATACCATATTATGAAGAAGGATACAACCATGAGTACGATGTTTACGAGCAGTTAAACCGGCTGGAGGAGGATGTGCAGACCATCATAAAGCTCCGCTATTTCGAGGAGCTGACGCTGAAGGAAATAGCTTACGTAACAAGGACCAATCTGAATACGGTGAAGGCAAAATTATACCGCGGTTTGAAACTGTTAAAACAAAATATACAGGAGGCGGACTTATGAGACAGATAGAAGATGCAAGAAAAAGATATGAGGAGATACCTATTCCCGCGGAACTGTCCGGGCGGGTCAGGGCAGCAATTGTCCGGTCAGAGGAAAAGCGGAAAAGTCAGAGGCAAAGAATACCAACGGTCAGGATACGCAGAAAACACAGGATATGGGGAACATGTGCAGGTATGGCAGCAGCCCTTGTACTGGTATTTACTACGGCGTTAAACACAAACACAGCTTTTGCGGAAATGGCGGCAGGACTCCCTGTCATAGGAGCAGCGGCGCGGATTCTTACCTTCCGGTCTTACGAGAGGGATGAAGGGGACTGGAAAATATCGGTGGAAATTCCCAGCGTAGAGATGATAGCAAAGGATACAAATGGGCTGGATTCTGCATTGAATCAGGAAATATACGATTTATGCAGCCAGTATGCAGACGAGGCAGTGGAACGCGCCAGGGAATATAAGAAGGCGTTTATGGAAACTGGAGGAACAGAGGAGGAGTGGGAAGCACATGATATTAACATTCATGTGGGATATGAAATCAAGGCCCAGACAGAGGCGTATCTTTCCTTTGCGGTACAGGGAACTGAGAACTGGTCCTCGGCCTACAGTGAAACAAAATATTACAATATTGATTTAAAGGATAATAAAATGGTTACGCTGGCAGATGTCCTGGGCCATGACTATGCCAGGATTGCGGATGAAAGCATACTCCGCCAGATGGAAAATATGGAGGAGAAGGAAGGCATCGCTTTCTGGTCCAAGTCAGAGGGCGGGTTTACAGGAGTCACGGATAAAACCGTGTTTTACATGAATGAGAAGGAAAATCCGGTTATTGTGTTTGATAAATATGAGATTGCTCCCGGAGCTTATGGAAAACTGGAGTTTGAGATAGACAAAACAGGGAACATGGCAGAAAAAACCGGCTATACGGATAATTTCATGGTGCCGGAAGAAGAGATAACTGCTTTTGCCGGAAAGGTAAAAGAGGCTGTTGCAGACCGGGATATGGATGCATTGGCCTCCCTGGCCTCCTATCCTTTGTATGTGGGATTTAAGGACGGCGGCGTTTCGGCGGGGTCACCGGAAGAACTGGCTGCCTTGGGAACAGACCGCATATTCACACCGGAATTGGCGGCGGCAGTGGAGGCGGCGGGAGATGAAACGCTTTCACCCAGCATGGCCGGATTCGTCCTTAAAAAAGACGGAACCCCGAACATTGTATTCGGGGTATCCGAGGGAGTGCTGGCCGTTAAAGGAATTAATTATTGATGGCCTTATCCTTACCAATCACACTTAATATGTAACTGCTCAGCAGGAATCCGGCGCCGGCGGACACGGCCATGATAAGGAATACAATGCGGTAGCCGCTGAGGCCGGGATTGTGGTCCAGGATACTCCCATAGATGGAGTAGAGGAATGCGCCGGGCAGATAACCGATGAAGGAACCAAGTGACATGGCGGAGCCGGTTATTTCCCTGGGTACGTTAATCTCATCCATGGGAGCGAAGAATATGGCCCGCATGCTGAATACACAGGCACCGATGCTGAGGGTCATGAGCATGCCGAAATATACATTCATATGGCTGTGGGGAAGGAACGCAAAGACAGTCAGGGCTGTTCCTGTAATAACAAATACCACGCGCAGATATTTTGTGGCGGAATGGAATACCTTATCGGTCAGGTAGCCGCCCACAGGACCGCCCAGCATTTTCAGGGCATATTGGTTGATGATTCCATAAGCGCCAACCAAAACAGCAGGTATCGCATACAGGTCTTTGAGGAAGGGAATAAAATATGTAAGTCCGCAGTAAACACAATAGACCGAAAAAACATTAAATGATACCAGCCAGATGTTCTTGTTTTTAAGGGCCAGAATTACATTATCCATAGCTGCCTTGTTTCGGCTCACTTTTTCTCCGGCAGCATTGACGGCCTTTATCTCGTCCGGCTCAAGAAGGAAATAAGCGATGATGCCGATTACCATGGGGACTGCTGAGTAAAAAAGGATGGCAGCCTTCAGGCTGGCGGCATTGCTTCCGAGCAGTGCGAAGACGCCCAGGGCGCCAAAGGCAATGACGGTATCCACAAGTCCCCGTCCGGCTTCCATGATACCGAACATACGGCCCTGTTCTTCTTCTGAACCCAAAAGACGGACCGTCTTTAACATGGTGGGCCAGTAGAGCATGTCCGCACAGACGGCGAGGCCGCAGTTGATTAACAGAAAGAGCCAGTAGGGCGGGAAGGTAGAAAGGCCGATGCCCAGTAAACCGATGCCCATAAGCGACATGGGAATCATGACCTTTTTAGACACCCGGTCCGTGAGATAGATGGAGATCAGAAAGCCGAAAGTGGAAATCAGTCCGGCCACACTCATGGCTGTACCTATCTGTGTGTGTGAGAGTCCCATAAATTCCTGCATGGGAACATAAAAAGCATCCTTTAAACACCCCAGCTTATAAATGGTTCCGGCACCCAGCACCAATGTTCCAAATGAAATCCACTTTTTTGATTGACGGTTGTCTGCAATTGTTTTCATTTTTTCATCTCCTGATTTTACTTTTTATTCTATTGTGTTTGGTTGTTTCCGTACACACAGTATATGTGGTAAAATAAGCTAAGTCAAGTTAATGTGAGTTAAAATAAGTTAAATTGTGGAATTTATACGAAAATAAATAAGCGATTTTGTGATGTTTTGCGGAGAAAAAGGGTTGAATAGTGTGTTTATGTGTGCTATTATGAGTTGAAAGTGGTTAAAAAAAGTACAAACAAGCTAATTAAGGGGAAGAAAGGAGCGTTTGCGGATGCTGGCGGAACAACGGTACCAAAAGATAATAAACCTGATGCAGACGGACGGAAGCGTTAAGGTTGCGGATTTAAAGAAGAAGATGGGGGTTTCTCCCGAAACAGTCCGCAGGGATTTGGAAAACATGGAGGCTCAGGGACTGATACGGCGTACGAGAGGAGGGGCTTTTTTAGCTGACAAGGAAGAGATGCCCGGGGAGCGGACCATCCAATATCAGAATTTTTCGGCTAGGGAGAGAGAGAATCTGGAGAGCAAGGTGGAGATTGCAGAGTTTGCGGTCCGCTTTATTAAAGAGGGCCAATCCATTGCGCTGGATTCGGGAACCACTGCCTATGAGCTGGCCCGTGTCATAAAGAGGACATTCCGTTCCCTGACCGTCGTTACCAATTCCATCGCCATATTAAATGAGCTGGCCGATGCAAAGGGAATCACTCTCATTGCCACTGGGGGTGTGTACCGCCCTGAGGAGATGGCTTTTGTGTCTGATATTGCCGGCATGATATTTTCTAAATTAAGTATAAACACATTTTTCCTGACCACCTGCGGTATCTCGGTAGACAGGGGGATCACTTACCAGCGCATGGATGAAATTATCGTGCAGGAAAAGATGATGGAAGCGTCAGACCAGACCATTGTCATTGCGGACAGTACCAAGCTGGGGGTGAATTCCCTGGTGAAGATGTGTGATATTGACCGGGTGGGGATGATTATTACTGATTCCGAGGCATCGAAGGAGCAGATACGGCCGTTTGAGCAGGCAGGCATATCTGTTGAGAAACCGGAAAACTAAGGGGGATAAAGGATATGGAGAGAAATAAGGTAAGCGTATTGCTGGTATCCGTGGACGCGTTAAAACCGGAGTTTGTTTTTGAACAGGAGCGTCTGGGAATCAGTCTTCCTAATATAAGCAAATATTTTGTGGAGAATGGTACATTTGCAGGCGGGGGAGTTCAGAGTGTGTTCCCTACCTTTACGTATCCCTGTCATCAAAGCATCATAACGGGAACTAATCCAGCCACCCATGGTATTTATAACAATGGTATTTTTGACCCTATGGGGGAACATATGGGGGCATGGCACTGGTTTGCCAGCAAAAAGGCGGAAAATTTGTGGGAGGCTGCCGGAAAACATGGATATTTGTCTGCCAGCGTGGCCTTTCCCACTTCTGTGGCTGCCGGAGGAGACTTTATGGCACCTGAATTCTGGTGGGACGGCACGGAGCTTGACAGCCGTTTTATTGATGCCATGTCCGTGCCCCAGGGCATGATTCTGGAGATGGAAAAGGAGATTGGAAGGTACGCAGGGGGGCTGGACCTGACGGAAGCAGGGGACAGGCAGAGATACCGGGCAGCTATGTGGGTATTGGACCATAAACTAGCGCCAAAGGCTGGGAAATGTCCTTTCTTCATGACCGCCTATTTTGCATCCTTTGACGAGATGGCCCACCAGTACGGAGTGTACAGCAAAGAGGCAGCACATGCAATTGAGGCCATTGACAAAATGCTGGGGGATCTGATTGAAAAGGTACATAGTATGACAGATGACCAGGCCGTTGTCTGTGTGGTATCCGACCATGGGACACTGGATAACCGGTATAATATCCGGCCCAACGTAAAGCTGAGGGAAGCAGGGCTTATCACTACAGATGGGAACGGCAGGGTGACGGACTGGAGGGCCTGGTCCCAGCGCGCGGGGGGGATGTCTGAAATCCGGCTAAAGAATGGACAGGATGAGGATGCAAGAAGAAAGCTGGATCAGATAATGAAGGAGCTGTCATCCGATCCGGTTTTTGGAATCCTGGAGGTGTTGGACCGGGCGCAGGCCATAGAGAGGGGAGGTTTCCCACTGGCTGACTATGTGCTGGTTTCCCGGAAGGGATATGAAATACGGGATGACGCAGAAGGGGATTACTGTACGGAAACACTGCATCAGAAAGCCCAGCATGGTTATTGTGAACGATTTGAGGAGATGAGGGCATCCTTCATGATTGAGGGATGCGGGATAGAACGAAAATGCGACATAGGGTCCATGAATCTGATTGATATAGCGCCTACACTGGCATCTGTCATGGGATTTGATATGCCGCAGGCGGAGGGAAGGAACCGGTTGAAGTGATGAAAACAGCAGAGGCAGTACTGGGGAATCTGGCCGGCCTGCTGTGGGGGAACTGGATGTTGTTTGTGCTGCTGGGGCTGGGAGTGTTTTACACCATTGCCACGGGCGGAATCCAGTTCAGGTCCATCCCCTGGATCATAAAGGAATTATGTCCAAAAAAAGAGAAAACAGAGGGTACCCGGGACCATAAGGGAACCGTATCCTCTATCCAGGCGCTTTATATGGCGATAGCCAGCTGTGTGGGAAGCGGAAATATTGTTGGTGTCGCCACTGCATTGATTGGAGGAGGACCGGGCGCATTGTTCTGGATGTGGGCAGCTGCATTTTTAGGCATGGCCACAAAGTATGCTGAAATTGTGTTGGGACTGGTGTTTCGTCAAAAAGGTGCGGACGGAAGCTATTACGGAGGCCCCATGTATTACATTGAAAAGGGGCTCCATGCAAGGCTGTTGGGCGTAGCCGCGGCGGTTCTCCTGTTTTTCCAGAATGCGGGAGGAACGTTGATTCAGTCCAATACCATATCGGATGTGGCCTTTCAGGTATTTGGAGTCCCGAAAGCAGTCACAGGGATTTTAATGGCGGCTGTCATGGTTTTCATTATAGGCGGCGGACTTAAGCGCCTGGCGGATGTGGCTCAGAAAATTGTGCCGGTCATGGCATCGCTGTATATTGTGGGAGGTATCGTGGTGGTGTTCACTAATCTGGATTCCATCCTTCCCATGTTCAGAAGCATTTTGCAGGACGCCTGTTCCATGAAAGCAGGGATGGGGGCCGCCGCGGGACTGACAATGAAGGAGGCCATGCGTTTTGGTGTGGCCAGGGGGCTGTATTCCAATGAAGCAGGCGAAGGATCTGCGGCCGTTATTCACTCGGCGGCGCAGGTGGACCATCCGGCCAGACAGGGATTTTATGGTGTTGTGGAGGTGTTCGTAGATACTATGGTTATCTGCAGCACCACTGGTTTTTCCATCCTGGCAAGCGGGGTGCCTCTGGAAGGTGCAAGTGCGGCGTCATTGGCGGCTGAGGCATTTGGGACCGTCGCTCCTCTTTTTAAATACGTGGTTTCGGTCAGCCTGATCTTGTTTGCATCCACCTCCATCATGAGCCAGTGGTATTTTGGCCATGTGAGCCTTATGTACATAAAGAGCCTGAAAGGAGACCGTTTTTACCGCATTCTGTTTCCCGTATTGATTTTATTGGGAAGCCTGAGCACGGCCGGGATCGTTTGGTCTGTTCAGGATTGTATGCTGGGACTTTTAATCATACCCAATGTGCTGGCTCTTCTTAAACTTTCACCGGTGGTAATGAGGATGACCAGGGAATTCTTCAGAGAGAACCAATAGGGCGCAAAGAAACTATAAATTTACAGACAGAAAGGAATGGATATTATGGATTCAAGAATAGAAGCATATATGAAACAGATACCGGTATTGGCGGAAGCTGCCGCCGGAAAAGAAGTGTTCTGGGTGAACAGCAGGGAGTGCCCGGAGAGCGGGCAGGGAGAAAAAGCAGTATCGAAGGAGCAGATACAGGATGCGGCAAGGCGGCTGGAACGTTTTGCGCCTTATCTGGCCGAGGTTTTTCCTGAGACGGCTGCCCGGAATGGCATAATAGAATCGGAGCTGCGGGAAATCAGGGCCATGAGACAGGAACTGAACCAGGAGTGGGGGGCCGGTATAACCGGAAAACTGTTCCTTAAAATGGACAGCCATCTCCCCATATCCGGTTCTGTAAAGGCCAGGGGAGGTATCTATGAGGTGCTGAAACATGCGGAGGACCTGGCCTTTGAGGCAGGGCTTCTCAACGAAAATGAGGATTACCGGAAACTGAACACCAGTGAAATGAGGGAGTTCTTTGGCCGGTATAAGGTTCAGGTGGGATCCACCGGTAACCTGGGGCTCAGCATCGGCATCATGAGCGCCAAACTGGGATTCCAGGTGACGGTACACATGTCGGCGGATGCCAAACAGTGGAAGAAGGATTTGCTGAGAAGCAAGGGGGTTACAGTTATCGAATATGAGTCCGACTACTGTGCGGCTGTGGAGGAAGGAAGAAAGAGTTCCGACCAGGACCCTATGAGTTATTTTGTGGATGACGAGAATTCTGTCAATCTGTTTCTTGGATATGCGGTTGCAGGACAACGGCTGAAACACCAGCTGGAGGAACAGGGAATCCAGGTGGACAGACAACATCCGCTATTTGTATATTTGCCCTGCGGGATTGGCGGAGCGCCGGGCGGGGTGGCCTATGGTCTGAAAGAGATTTACGGCGACTGCGTTCACTGCTTTTTCATGGAACCGACCCAGGCCTGCTGTATGCTGATAGGAATGGCCACAGGAGAGCATGATAAGGTCTGTGTTGGAGATTTTGGAATCAGTGGAAAGACAGATGCGGACGGGCTGGCCGTCGGAAGGCCGTCTGCGTTTGTGGGAAAGGTGATTGAGAAGCGGCTTGCAGGAATCTGCACAATCGAGGATGGAAAGCTGTATGAACTGATGCGCGCGCTTGTGAAAACAGAGGATATATTCATAGAACCTTCTGCATGCGCCTCCTTTGCCGCGTTCCTTCATGCAGATGAAATGGACAGTTATATCAGGGAAAAGGGTCTCAGCGGCTGTATGGGGCAGGCTGTCCATATAGCCTGGGCGACAGGCGGCAACATGGTGCCTCCGGAGATGGTGGCGGAGTATTTGAATATCCGGACACAATCTGCCAGCCTCTAAAGAAAAAACAGCGGATTCTGCTATGGCGGCAAAATCCGCTGTTTTTTAGATGGATAAGCAGGCGATGTGACCCAGGTGTCCTCTTTGATATACAAAAGCCCCTGTCTTGCTGTAGCACGGCAGGGGAACTTTAACTGGATATGGCGGGGATTTCTCCCCGCCAGGTATGGTACGGCGGCATATTGTGATATGCCCCATTTATATCTTGAATATTATGCAGCGCAGACATTTACAGCCTGTAAGCCGCGGTTGCCATTGGTTATGTCAAAGGTTACGGACTGTCCGTCTTCTAATGACTTAAAGCCATCTGTAGCAATACCGGAAAAGTGAACAAAAATGTCCTCGCCGTTTTCTTCATTCGTAATAAAACCAAATCCTTTTTGTGAGTTAAACCATTTTACTGTACCTTTGTTCATGAAAGATACCTCCTAATATTTTATTGTGATTTTAAATAAAATAAAAAAATCACATATTTTTGTAAACCATCATAGGAATAATGACTTACAAAAACATGTGAAATCAAAATCTTATAAAAAATACTTCTTAAGTATACCTTGCTTTTAGAGTATTGTCAAGGGGAAATTTTATTATTTTTGTCAGTCATGGCAGAATGTTTTAACTGTTCTTCCATTATATGGCTCCGCAATTTTATATTTCCCCTGTTTATCATTTATTAAGGCTTGTGAATAATCAGCGGGAGACGTATTATAATTGGGAAGGGAAGATGGCGCCATACAGCAAGTAAAATCAAGTATCAGCCCCATTTTTTTTGTATAATGAATCGCAGAGTGGTTGAAACGAGGTAAACAGACGGATGTACGAGTGGAAAAAGCAGATTCAGATAATTGTTGATGAAATTGACCGGTGTATTAAATGTTATAATGACGAAGCCCTGACATTGCGTGCCCTTTCCTGCAGACTGGGATATTCTGAATATTATACGTCGAGGAAATTTAAAGAAATATCAGGCATACAGTTCAGGAATTACCTGCAGCTCAGGAAATTGGCCTTTGCATTAAAAGAAGTCAGGGACAGCCAGAAGAATCTTTTGGAGGTTGCTTTTGATTATGGCTTTTCATCACATGAGGCTTTTACCAGGGCTTTTAAGGAAACATACGGTGTGACGCCCAGCGAATATCGGAAAAATCCTAAACCCGTGGTTCTCCGTACAAAGATAAGTGCTTTTGACCGCTACTTTTTAGGATTAGGAGAAATCGGTATGATTCAATCAGCAGATGGAGTTAAAATTTATTTTGTTACTATACCCGCTCACAAATTTTTGTATATTAAAAACCGTGAGAGCAACGGATATTGGGATTTTTGGCAGAAGCAGAATCTTATTCCAGGGCAGGACTATGAGACGGTCTGCGGCTTGCTGGACAGCATCAAGGGAAAACTGGACGATGGCGGAGGAAGCGAGGTCAACTGTGGAAGCGGTCAAATCATGGCCTATATGAATGATCCGGATGGCAGACTATGTGACTGGGGAATACTGCGCTCTGAATGCTGGGGAGTACGGCTTCCTCCTGAATACAAAGGAGCAGTTCCGCCGCAGATGCTTATGGATGACATTCCTGAAGCCGAGTATATTGTTTTTGAACACGGGCCATTTGATTATGAACAGGAAAACCGGAGTGTGGAGGAAAGAATAGAAAATGCAATGGCAGCGTTTGATTATGCTGATACAGGCTATTGCCTGGATACTTCTCCCGGCCGGCTCATGTATTTTTATTATAATCCCGAACAGTATTTTAAATATATCAGACCTGTACGGAGGGTATGAGCAGGTACCCGGTATAATCCTGGCAGAAAAAGGAGTATATGCCGGCTGCCGTGAGCCTGCTGTGTCCGTGAGTAATGCCCGGAGGCCATCCCGGCCGGTACAGAGTTTGCCGGCAGGGGAGGCTGTACGGCCTTTTAGCGGTGCGGGAGGGTTATGTTGCCTGCTGCTGACAGGCAGAGTCTGTAATTTCTTCACTGATGCCTCTCATCACTATATAATTTACCAGCGCGTCTATAAATGCCCCGTTGCGGGGTTTCTGGCTAAGTTCAAAATCAAAGATTTCATTTAGCAGTTTTCTGTCCCCATGTAACCAAATCGTATTGATAAGAGTGCGTATATTCCGCTCCACACAGCCGATTGAGGTCTGGTAATGGACCGCTATATCCACATATAACCCCTTGGATATATAAGCGAGCAAAGTGGGGTCATGGACGGTCCGGATGACGCCGTAGATTGTGTAACGAAACCCTACATAGGAGTTGTTTACACCGAGGCGCCGAAGCAGGTTACTGATTTCTTTTTCGTGGTTCATGTTAATCCCTCCTTGGTTTTTGTTACCAATGTTACGTTATACGCAGAGGCGTGGTTTGACAAGGGAGATTGGACGACAAAATTGATATAAATAAGTCGAAAAATGCGAAAGTCCTGGCAGTACTATCCTCAGTGACTTGAATTCATCCGTTGTTTTATCCGCTATTTCCAGAATGTCTTCTGTCCGTTTTCAGGGCAGCATCCCTTCCAGTGCTATATCCTTTAGCTGCTTTGACAGTGCGGGCCGTTAGATACGCAGGTAAGCAGCTGTTTTTGTTATGTTTTCCTCTCTGGCCGTAATCGTACCATCTGAGTCAGGACAGCGGAATTTTAACGATGGGCCTCATTCCATAAAAAATAACCCCCCGGTTTTTGGATGTATAAATATGATTTACAATATAAAAACTAAAAAAGGATATTCTGTATCCTATATGACATCAATGACAACTTGTTAACAGGGCTGAAATGGAGGGTTTTATGGAAATGGAAATGGAAATGCTGCTGATGAAATTTGAATCGTATTTGTGTGACGAGGAAAAATCAAAATCAACCATAAACAAGTATCTTCATGATGTGAGAGAGATGCTTGATTTTATGGGACAGGAATGTATCAGCAAAGAGTTGCTGATACAGTACCGGGGGCATCTCAGCCGTCGATGCAGGGCCCGGACCGTGAACGGAAAACTTTCAGCCATAAACGCATATTTAAAGTGTATGGGATTGGAGGCCCATAAAGTGAAATTCCTGAAGGTCCAGAAAAGAATCTATATGGATGAGAAACGGGATCTGACAGAACAGGACTGCAGACGGCTGTTGGAGACAGCCAGCCGTACAGGAAAGACCCAGTTATATTTCCTCATGCTGGTTTTGTACGGGACAGGCATACGAATCAGTGAACTGCCATATGTGACTGTGGAGGCTGTTTATCAGGGAAATGCTGAAATAAATATGAAGGGAAAATACAGGGTCATTATTTTTCCAAGAAATCTGGTCAGACAGCTTAAGGAGTATATAAGGGATGCAGATATAAAAAGCGGATGTATATTCAGGACAAAGAGCGGAAAATGTCTGGACAGAAGTAATATATGCCATTCCATGAAGAAAATATGCCGGGAGGCGAGGGTGGACCAGTCAAAGGTATTTCCTCATAATTTCCGTCATCTGTTTGCAAAGAGCTTCTATGCCATCGAGAAAAATCTGGCACATCTGGCAGATATTCTGGGACATACCTCCATAGAGACAACGCGGATTTACGTGGCATCCAGCCTGAAACATTATGAGAAAGTGATGAACCGTATGGGAATTGCAAAGGACATTAAAATACCACAGAATAATCATTCTGTGGTACTTTCTCCGCCTGGGCGTGTATCAAAAAGAATCCGCTAAGGATTTTATAGGAAACTCAGAGGAACAATCAAGCAAATTTGACACACCAAGAAACCGGCAAGTATTTTTTTCCTTCCCGGTCTTGTTTGCTTTGAGGAAAAATAATATATGTATATTGACGCAGTCCGCCTTTTATTATAAAATACAAGAAGATTGTAATTTTGGTTTGCAGAAATGCCGGCATGATACCACAGAATGATTATTCTGGGGTAATCCACATGAAAACGCCGGAGTTCACATGCATCACCGGATTGGTGCTGCTTAAGGAAGGAGATACAGAGATGGTGAGTTGTTCCTTGTTAGAGTATCTGGCCTTGAAGGCAAAATGTGAGTATATGTCAGATTTACGATTCATGCACGTGGAAGAACGGTGGCTGAGGGAATTCATCCTGCGTAACAGAGATGACTTTACACAGGAAGAATGGAAGGAGGCGTGTATCTATCTGACAGGACAGAAGGCATCCACTGAGGATGAGGCAATCGGAACAATCCTGCATCGCTGGACGGATACGAAAGACCGGCCAGGCATGAATTACAGGACAGATATGAATTGCAGGACAGACAGGCAGGATAAAATTTAATAGGAGAGGGCCATGGGAGAAATAGAAAAATTTATAATCATGGAGGATGAAATTGCCCGTGACGGAGGGCGTTATCCGGAATATACATATACATTTCTGATTGGCCTCCAGTCATTTTCAGAAGGGATTGCCAGAGGGTATGTAAAATCATTCCATGTGGAAAAATTATTATACTTCCAGGGGCTTGACCAGATGATCTTCATTATGGAAGATATAATGGATGCAGTGGGTGCCCCCATGAGAGGGAGAGTCCCCCGGAGTCTGACCGGTAAACGGAATAAAGATGCAGTAACGGTTCCCTTTGTGGATTTGAGAGGGAAAATAAAGAAGGAGTATGGTTTTGAGCGGGAGGTTTTAAGGGAATTTCCGGTTTATCCCGCGGCCTCTGTCCGGGTTGTGGGCCGTCAGGACGCAGGGATACAGGGGATATTCCGCTCTAAATATGGGGATGTGGGATTCAGGAGCGGTGTGGAGCTTATGCGTTTGATGTACGAGTTTTTTGAGAAAATGTGCTAAAGCAATTTCAAGAGCTGTTGCCCCAGCTCTTTTTCTATTTTAATCAGCTGCCGGTCCAGGCCGGACTTTTCATAAAACCATGGATTCTCAGGGCTTTATATACTATAATTAATAATCATCAGGGCAATAAGGCCCTATTCCAGGTAATGGAATTAAACAGGAAAACAGGAAACAGCGAAAGAAGACCAGGAGATACCATATGCCAAATATAATTGAAATAACAGATTTTGCGGCCCCGGAGCTGGATATTTACGCCCGGCTTACAGAGGGGCAGCTTTTAAAACGTCATGAACCGGACAAGGGCGTTTTTATTGCTGAAAGCCCCAAGGTGATAGAGCGCGCTCTGGACGCGGGATGCGTTCCCATATCCATGCTGATGGAAAAGAAGCATGTGGAAAGCCAGGCACGGGAAATAATACAGCGCTGCGGTGAAATCCCAGTGTATGCGGCGGAATTTGATGTATTGACACAGCTTACCGGGTTTCACCTGACACGGGGCATGCTCTGTGCAATGTACCGGCCGCCCCTGCCCGGGCCTGAGGAAATCTGCGAAGGGGCGCGCCGGATTGCTGTGCTGGAAAATGTCATGAATCCCACCAATGTAGGAGCTATATTCCGCTCAGCAGCAGCCCTGAATATGGACGGAGTTCTGCTGACATCCGCCTGCAGCAATCCTCTCTACCGCCGCGCCGTACGGGTGAGCATGGGAACCGTTTTCCAGATTCCATGGACCTTTCTGGACAGCCGGCTGTCCTGGCCTCAGGAGGGGGTGGGATTTTTGCGGGAGCTGGGATTTGCGACAGCTGCCATGGCATTAAACGATGACTCTGTCAGTATTGATGATTCCGGTTTGATGTCAGAGGAAAAACTGGCTATTATCCTGGGGACAGAAGGGGATGGGCTGGCGGCAGGAACCATTGCGGGCTGTGATTATACGGTCCGCATTCCCATGTCTCACGGCGTTGATTCGTTAAATGTCGCTGCGGCAAGCGCCGTTGCTTTCTGGCAGCTTGGACGCAGGTAAGAGATTGATAAGATGCGGAGGAGGCGGAAAATATGGCTGATAATACACAGGAAAAATATATTCTTTTAGCAGTAAACGGAACGCTTATGCGCGGATTGGAACTGGAGGGGAATTTACGGGAGGCAGGAGCTGAATTCGGGTTTGAGGCCAGAACGGAGGTAAGTTAGAGAGGAAAGAGAAACGGATATTTTGCAGGAAGTTCCGTGGTTCAGAAGGCATGGCAAAAAGAATGCCGCAGGATGTTTCATATGCGGCAAGTGTGAATATATTTGTGCCTGCTACAGGCGAAGCACACCGATTCCCACCAGTCCGGGACCGGTGTGTACAGCCAGGGACGCGGTGATGGCCTTTTCCATAATCAGGCGTCCTTCCGGGATACCGGCAATCAGCCGGGGTCTCAGTTCATCGGATGCATCCTGCCCCTGACCGTTTAACAGGGCGGTCAGGCAGGGGCGGCCGCCTGCAAAGGACCTGGCTTCTGTCAGCAGCCGGGATAGTCCCTGCCTGGCTCCGCGTATCTTGGCGGCAGTATAGTATACTCCGTCCTCATTGCAGGAGATAATGGGTTTTATGTTTAGAATGCTGCCTACCACGGAGGTGACCAGACCAATTCGGCCTCCCTTTCGCAGGTAGGTCAGTGTATCCATATAATAGAAAACCTTGGAATCCCCCACCTTTTTGGGAAGCATTTCTTTCAGCTCATCAAAACTTCTGCCTTCTTCCAGCTGCATCGCTGCCCATACGGCCAGTATACCTGCTCCAAAGGAAATACTCCTGGTGTCCAGCACAAAGGAAGTCAGCTCCTTTTCATCCCCCAGAATGCTTCCCACCGTATTATATGTACCGCTTAATCCACTGGAAATACAGAATGCCAGCACATGGGTATAGCCCTCAGCCTTTATTTCTTCAGCCATATCTTTCACATCCTGGGGACTGGGGGTTGAAGTGGCGGGAATTTCTCCCGGAAAACGCTGATAAATGGTCTCAGGCAGAATATCCACCCCGTCAACATAATCTCGTTCCGGATAAATGATATGAAGGTGCATTACCTTCATGTGAAATCTCTGGATTAACTCATGGGATACATCGCAGCCAGAATCAATTAAAATCGCTGTTTTCATACAACACCTCCATATGTAGTATTCGATACTATATATAAAAGTATCTCATAACACAATGGCTGTGTCAACATGAAAATGAATATATCTCCTGTTTACTAAAACTGTAAGCGGAGCCGCACTGTTTCATGGAAGTCCGAAGCAGCGTTTCTTTAAGCATGTCCAGCAGGTCCCTTTCTGTAATCTGATTTCCGCCTGAAAGAATGCAGCGCCGTATATTAGTCTGGATATTGCCATGAACGGCGGGAAAGGATATAATATCAGCATGTATCAGCACAAGAGGTGCAAAAATCGTACAAGAAGGGTAAGAGTTGCGTTGGATGAGATAGCAGACAGCAGGAAAAAATTGTCAGAATCCATAGAATATCTGTTGAGCAGAAAAAGCCTGGATGATATCCCGGTAAGTGAAATTGTAAAGATGGCAGGCGTATCAAGAAGGACCTTTTACCGTCATTTCTGTGATAAGTACGAACTGGTAAACTGGTATTACGATGAATTTTACGAAGAGAGCTTTGGCAGCATTGTGTTGGGCGCCGGTCTGGAGGAAGCGCTGACCCAGTGCCTGAAGATTTACCGGCAAAAGCGCAGTGTCCTGAAACATGCATATGAGAGCCGTGATATCAATGGCCTGAAGAATCATGATATCGAGATTACCAGAAGGATTTATGAGACATTCCTAAAGCAAAGGGGAGCCGACATCCGGTCTGAGATTATGTGGTTTTCCATTGAAATAGCTGTGCGCGGCGGAAGCGACATGGTGATTCAGTGGATGCTTGGCAATATAGATCTTCCGGCTGAGAAGATGGCGCGGCTGATTTGTGAAACCCTGCCGGAAGAGATTAAAAAATATCAGATGTCTCCTGTCACACATGTGTAAATCTGTGACTTCCCTTTTGACGCGTCCCCTGCTATACTGCACATGTAATAAAGAATGCCATGAAGGAGAACAGTAGTACAGAGGCTTTTCTTACAGAGAGCGCCCGGTTGGTGGAAGGACGCAGGAAAGACTGTATGAATACGCTCCGGAGCAGCAGCCTGAAGGTTTTAGTAGGGTTTGACGGGAACGCCCGATACAGCGTGAGAGTGTTGACAGACACTCGATGAGGAATGTTCTGTGAAGGACATTCAAGTACAGAGGTGGTACCGCATAACCTGCCCTCTGCAGCAAGCTGCTGCAGGGGCTTATTTTTTTGTCTAAAAGGAGGAAGACATGGGAATTTATGAAGAATTGGAAGCGCGGGGACTGATTGCGCAGGTGACGGATGAGGCAGAGATAAGAGAGCTTGTAAATGCGGGAAAGGCTAAGTTCTATATTGGCTTTGACCCCACGGCGGATTCCCTGCATGTGGGGCATTTTATGGCACTGTGTCTGATGAAAAGACTGCAGATGGCGGGAAACCGCCCCGTGGTCCTGTTGGGCGGGGGCACCGGATACATCGGCGATCCGTCGGGCCGCACCGACATGCGCTCCATGATGGGGCCGGATGTGATTCGCCGCAACTGTGAATGCTTCAAGAGGCAGATGGAACGGTTCATTGATTTTGACGGGGAGAATGGAGCCATTGTTGTAAATAATGCGGACTGGCTGCTGAATCTGAATTACATTGAACTGCTCCGGGACGTGGGAGCCTGTTTTTCCGTAAACAATATGCTTCGGGCGGAATGCTATAAGCAGAGAATGGAAAAAGGACTGTCATTCCTGGAATTCAATTACATGATTATGCAGTCCTATGATTTTTACCATCTGTACAAGGAACTTGGCTGCAACATGCAGTTTGGAGGGGACGACCAGTGGTCTAATATGCTGGGAGGAACGGAGCTGATTCGGAGGAAGCTGGGAAAGGACGCGTATGCCATGACCATTACCCTTCTCATGAACTCAGAAGGAAACAAGATGGGTAAGACTGCAAGAGGCGCTGTATGGCTGGATCCGGAGAAGACATCTCCCTTTGAGTTTTACCAGTACTGGAGGAATATCGCGGACGCGGATGTGATGAAATGCATCCGTATGCTGACCTTTATTCCGGTGGAAGAGATTGATGCCATGGACGGATGGGAGGGAGCACAGCTAAACAGGGCAAAGGAAATCCTGGCCTATGACCTGACTGCTCTGGTCCACGGGGAAGAAGAGGCACGCAGGGCAAAGGAGACCTCCGTTTCCCTGTTTACCGGGGCCATGGATGATGACAACATGCCGTTTACAGAGGTTGGGGAGGAAAAACTTGTCCAGGGCAGCATCAATATCATGGATCTCCTGGTGCTGTGCAGACTGGCGGCCTCAAAAAGCGAGGCCAGAAGGCTGATCACACAGGGCGGCATCCAGGTCAGCCAGAAAAGGGTGGAATCCATAGACTTTACCGTGACCCGGAACATGCTGATGGACGGAATCATCATTCAAAAGGGCAAAAAGGTGTTTAGAAAAGCAGGGCTGAAATAGTAAAATGACTGCCGTATAAGCCGTCACATAGGTTTCAGATTTTTCTCCAGCCGTTCAACCATCCATGCAAAGCGTCTGGCGCGTCCGTCGTCTGTCCTGGCATCATAGTATGCCCTGGTATAGGTTTTTTGGACGGATGGAGGCATTTTCTGAAAATTAGTATAGGCCGGCTCATGTTCTTTTAAAAGGCCGGCCACGGTCCCGATTTGTTCTGCTGTGACAGCAGGCGGTCCGGAAGGCTTGTCCCATTGACCGTTCTTCCTGGCCTCCTGCATTTTCTCTCTTCCAAAATCAGTCATCAGGCCGCGTTTTTCCAGGTCTTCTGCCAGAGCTTTATTTTTTTCAGACCATTTGCTGTCCTTTCTGCGGGCAGAAAAATATTTGATATAGGATTCATCGTCAATCCGTTTCATCACTCCGTCAATCCATCCAAAGCACAGTGCCTCTTCCAGGGCATCGCCGGCCTTAAACGCTGTATTCTTTGACTTTTCAAACTTCAGCCATATGCCGCCGCCGGACATGCAGTGATTTATCAGCCAAATGCGGAACTCGTCACGTGTCTTAAAGTGAAGGGGCTCGTTCATAATATATTCTCCGTTCTGTATTGGGGTGAATTCAGGTGCTTAAATTATAACATGGGTCAGGGAAAAAGAATAGGACCTGTGGGAAGATATCAGAGCGGGCAGACTGGAACCGAGGAAAAACCGCTGTAATCTGGTGATATATACTTTGTTTTTATGGGGTTGTCTGTTATAATATTCAAAACGATTGACGGTTCTGAGTGTGACGGCAGAAGGAGATATTAATGGAACGCAGAAAAGTGATGACCATTGCGGCAGTTTTGATTTCAGTTATGGTGGCTGCGGGGGCCTGCGGTAAGATGATGGGAGATGCCCCAGTGCCGGCAGAAAAGGCCGGAGTCTCATCGGGAGACAGGAAGGCACCGGCAGACAGTACTGAAAAAGCTGAGGCAGGTACGGCAGATACGGAAAAGAATGAAAAAGAAAGAACAAAAAAACAGAGTCCGACGGAGACACAGGCCGAATCAGAACAGGCTGCTCTCAACGTGCAGGAAGTGCCTGTTCTAAAGGGTGAAGCAGAGCCTGCGAAGCTGGATTCTTCCGGTCTCCTGGCTAAGGCATCGCCTGAAACCAGCGCCATGACTCTGTTCATATACGACGGAACCTCTGTGCGCCTTTACTATATGTTTGACAGCGAAAAGGAGAGGGAGATACTGGATGACTTAAGTTCCGTAAAGGCAGAGCCGGCGGAAGACTGGTCGGCCAAGGATGCCTCCCTGCCTGTTTACGGAATTGAGATTGGCCGGGAGGATGGACTGAGCCTGTTTGCGGCGTGGACCAACGGCAGGTGGATTGCCCAGAATGGGTCTGTGTATCAATTCGATTATGATTTTGAAGCTCTGAAGCAGAGGAAGGAGTGGGAGAGTGCAGGAGAACTGCCCTCTTTTACAAACTTTCCGTGTGCGCGGGTATTTACACAGGAAAAAGAACAGTGGAATACCCGGTTCCTGGTTCCGGCAGCTCCTTTAAATCCTCCCAGGGGAATTACCATGACGCTGGATTCCTGGGATAATGATATAGCGGCAGTGACCATTAACAATGAGAGCGGAGGGGAATGGAGCTGCGGTGAATTTTATGAGCTGCAGGTTCTGATTGACGGCGTGTGGTATGAGATTCCGGCCATGCCGGGCAACTGGGGATTTAACTGCATGGGGTTTTATATACCGGACGGAGGCAAACAGAGCATGATCAATCATCTGACAATGTACGGGGAACTTCCGTCAGGAACATACCGTCTTGTCATCAAGGAATTGTCCGCAGAGCATGTCATACCGTGATTTTATCAGGAACACGCTGCGGGGCCTGCTGGCTGGGGAAGAAGGCAGCGTTCTAAAAGCACGATGCTGGAGGACGCAGACAGGAACTCCTGGGTGGTGAGCATGGATTTTTGCTGCTGCTTCAGTTCATCGTGCCGGAAATTCCGGCGGTATTCCTTGGGGGAGCATCCATACTGCCGCCTGAAGCCGCTGTTAAAATATTTGGAATCAGAAAAACCGCAGGACATGCAGATGTCTAACAATGGGAAGTCCGTCAGCAATAAAAGCTGGCGGGCTTTTTCGCATCGGATTTTGGCCAGGTATTCCTGAAAGGGAAGTCCCAGGTAATCCTTAAAAAAGTGGGACAGGTAGGTAAGGCTCAAATCTTCTTTGCGGGCAATGTCCGACAGGAGAAGTTTTTCTGAATAATGTTCGTCGATATAGTGGGTGATTTTGCGCATACGTGAAGCCTTGCTCTGGGAGGCGTTTTTTTCCTTGTCGGACAGAAGCCTGTTGGGCAGGGTGTCCAGCAGGCCGGCAAAGAGCAGATTTAAAAGTCCGACGCATTTTAATTCAAATTTGTCAGCTTTTTTCAGGTAAAGGCAGGCAAGCTCTATCATCATGTCATACAGTTTTTTGCAGACATCCGTCCCGTCCCTTTGAAGAATCAGGGAGGTAAATTCCAGATTGGCAATCCGCGGGTAGTAAGAAGAAAAAAAGGATGGGTGTACCTGTAATGAAACTAAGAGGGCAGGGGAATCAGCTTTCAGCTCATGGCTTTGAAATGGATTCACAACAAAGAAATCCCCGGTTTCCAGGCTGTGGGTTTCATTTTGGGCCTGAAGAAAGAGACTGCCGTCCAGAAGAAGGCAGAGCTCAAAATCCTTATGGATATGGGGGGTGCGGTAAAGCATATTTACAAGAAAAAGCTTAAAGTTCATCTGGCTGTGGGATATGATTTCAAACTCCTGGTTCATGGTATCTCCTCCCTTTCTGACAGTATACGTCTCCGGGGGCGGGCTTGTAAAGTAAAAAGCAAATTTGTCATGGTTTGAACCGTAAATTTGTTTGGGATTTGAGGCCGGGAACTTGATATAGTATAGGTATGAGATACAGATAACCGATGAATCAGGAGGGTAAGGATATGACAAAATTCAAGTTTTCCGTGGGACCGTGGAATGTGCATTCAGGAGCGGACTCCTACGGACCCGCGACCAGAGATGAAATTGCCTTTGAGGAGAAAATCAGAACATTCGCTGAGCTGGGTTTTTCCGCCATCCAGTTCCACGATGACGATGCGGTGCCCAACATCAATGATTATACGGAGGAAGAGATAAAGGAAAAGGCCAGAACCCTTAAAAAGATGCTGGACAAATACGGACTGGCTGCTGAGTTTGTGGCTCCCAGGCTCTGGATGGACGGGCGGACCGCGGACGGCGGATTTATGAGCACCTCAGAGGAGGACAGGGAATACGCCATGTGGAGGGCTTACCGCTCCATTGACATTGCAAAGGAGCTGGGCTGTAATATGGTGGTGCTGTGGCTGGCAAGGGAGGGCACCCTCTGCGCGGAGTCCAAATCCCCTGTATGGGCCACGAAGATGCTGATTCAGGCCATCAATAAAATGCTGGAATATGATTCTGATATCCGGATTTGCATTGAGCCCAAGCCAAACGAGCCCATTGACAGAAGCATCTGCGGGACCATGGGCCATGTGCTGGCAGTGTCGGCAGCCACCATTGACCCGGGACGGGTGGGCGGTAATCTGGAGAGCGCCCATGCCATCCTGGCCGGCCTTGACCCTGCCCATGAAATCGGGTTTGCAATGGCAATGGGAAAACTGATGACCGTCCATCTCAATGACCAGAACGGTATCAAGTATGACCAGGATAAAGCCTTTGGTGTGGAAAACCTGAGGGCTGCCTTTAACCAGGTAAAGGTGCTGAAGGAGAATGGCTACGGTGAAAACGGGGAGTATGTGGGCCTGGATGTAAAAGCCATGAGGACCACCAGGGATCAGGACAGCTATAAGCATCTGGAGAACAGCCTGAACATATTTAAGGCACTGGAAGAAAAGGCGGACCGGTTTGACTATGAGTTCCAGAAGGAATGTGTGAGGAACAGAGACTTTGAGGGGCTGGAAATGTATGTGATGAATCTCCTGATGGGCCTTGTCTGATGTGAATGTGAAGGATGGTAACAGCGGATAGGAAGGTAAAACAGGAAGGCCAACTGGAAAGGCCAAAGGCATAAACCCGTGAAAGGGGGTGTTGTGGTGGCTGATGAGAGGGCAGCGGAAAACAAGAGAGCAGCAAAAGACAAAAGGGCGGTGGCGGCAGGACATATATGCATTGACATCACTCCCCTGTTCCCGAAAGGAAGCACGGGGGAGGCAGGAAGGATACTGGCGCCCGGACAGCTGGTACAGATGGAGGGGGTGAATATCCATCCCGGCGGGGCAGTGGCCAATACAGGCCTGGCCATGAAGCACCTGGGAGTGGATGTCCGTCTGATGGGTAAGATAGGAAAGGATGAACTGGGAACCCTTATCCTTAACTGCCTGGAGAAATACGGGGCGGCTGAGGATATGATTTTGGCGGACCAGGAAAAGACTTCTTATTCCGTTGTCCTGGCTATTCCGGGAATTGACCGTATTTTCCTTCATGATCCGGGCGCCAATGTGAATTTTTCGGGCAGCGATCTTGATTTTGAGGCGATCAAAGAGGCGGACCTGTTCCATTTCGGATATCCCACCCTGATGCAAAACATGTACCGGAACCAGGGGGAAGAGATGGCCCGGATGTTCAGGCAGATAAAAGAGGGGGGAACCGCCATATCCTTAGACATGGCCGCCATTGACCCGGCCTCAAAAGCAGCCGGAGCGGACTGGAAAGGGATTTTGGGAAACATATTGCCCTATGTGGATTTCTTTGTGCCAAGCGCCGAGGAGCTGTGCTTCATGCTGGATGGGGAGCGTTACCGGGAGTGGACCAAACGGGCGGATGGAAGGGACGTCACAGAGGTGATCCGGGTCCGGGAAGTAAAGCCTCTGGGTCAGATGGCCCTGGACATGGGGGCCAGGGTTGTCCTGATTAAATGCGGCGCTTTAGGCATCTATTACCGCACGGCATGCAAAAACGGCATAGAGGACATGTGCAGGCAGCTGAATCTTTCCATGGAAGCCTGGAAGGGCAAAGAGGGCTTTGAGCCGAGCTTTGAACCGGATACAGTGGTATCCGCCACAGGCGCGGGGGATACCAGCATAGCCGCCTTCCTGGCCTCTGTTCTCAGAGAAGCTGATTTAAAGGAGGCAGTGGAGATGGCAGCAGCAGAAGGGGCATGCTGTGTGGCTGCTTATGACGCCCTCAGCGGATTACGGTCCCTGGAGGAAATGAAAGAGAGAATCAGGAAGGGATGGAGCAAACGGGAATACAGACCGTGACAGGGCGGAGCGTAAAAAAGCAGCAGAACCAACCATGAAAGGAGAAAAAAGATGGCAAAGAGACTGACATACGCAATGGTAGGCGGGGGTCCGGATGGGTTTATCGGCGATGCCCACCGCCGGGCAATCGGGCTGGATGGAACAGCAGCCATCGCGGCAGGGGTATTTTCAAGAAACCGTGAGAAATCATTGCAGATGGCGGAAAGCCTTGGCATTTCCCCGGACCGGTGTTATGAGGATTACCAGACAATGGCCAGGGCTGAGGGGGAACGTGAGGACGGCATTGACTTTGTGACAGTGGTCACCCCCAACCAGTCCCATTATGAAATCTGCCGGGCCTTTTTGGAGGCGGGAATCCATGTGGTATGCGATAAGCCGGTGACAACAACGTACCGGCAGGCAAAGGAGCTGGAAGCCCTGGCAGAGGATAAGGGACTTCTGTTTATGGTTACCTATACCTACATGGGTTATGTGACTGCAAAATATGCCAGGGAGCTGGTGGCCTCCGGCGCCATCGGAGAGGTACGCACGGTCATGGCGGAATATCCCCAGGGCTGGCTTGCCTTTGAGGACGATTTCGGGGGAAAACAGGGAGAGTGGCGCTGCGACCCCGGTCAGTCAGGCGGAGTGAACTGTCTGGGAGACTTAGGCACCCATGTGGAGAACGCGGTGGCTGCCATGACCGGGCTTAAGATTAAGCGCCTTCTGGCTAAGATGGATGTCATTGTGCCCGGGCGGGTACTGGATGACAACGACAGCATTCTGGTGGAATATGACAACGGCGCCACCGGAATATACTGGACGTCGCAGGTGGCGGTGGGCCATGACAACAGCCTGAGAATCCGTATCTACGGCAGTAAAGGCACCATCCAATGGTTCCAGGAAACGCCTGATAAGATTACGGTTATTGACGCAGACAATACCATCCGGGAAATACACCGCGGATACGGCGCCATCGGGGAAAGGGCAGGTAAATACGCAAGGATTCCGGCCGGACATCCCGAAGGCTGGTTTGAGGCCATGGGCAATCTCTACCGCAGCTTTGCACAATGCGTAAGCGCAAAAAAGGATGGAACGTTTACAGCGGAAATGGTGGATTATCCCACGGTGAGCCAGGGCGCTGAGGGGCTGGCGTTTGTGGAAGCCTGTCTGGAAAGCAATCAGAACGGGAATACGTGGGTGGAGTTTAGGAGGAAATGATTATGGCAAGACCGGTAACGATTTTTACAGGACAGTGGGCTGATTTGGGTTTGGAGGAGATGTGCAGGACAGCAAAGGACATGGGATACGACGGACTGGAGATTGCCTCCTGGGGCCAGATTGATTTACAGAAGGCAGCAGAGGATCCGGAGTATGTAAAAAACCTGAAGGGCACTCTGGAAAAATACGGACTTGGATGCTGGGCTATCGGCGCCCACCTGCCGGGCCAGTGTGTGGGCGATGTGTGGGACCCGCGTCTGGACGGGTTCGCGCCCCCAGAACTGGCGGGCAAGCCGGAGGAAATCAGGGCATGGGGCATACAGCAGTTAAAATACGCTGCCATGGCCGCGAAGGCCATGGGAGTCAAGGTGGTGACCGGCTTCATGGGTTCACCTATCTGGAAGATGTGGTATTCATTCCCCCAGACCACAGAGGAAATGGTAGAGGAGGGATTTAAACAGATTAAGGAGCTGTGGACCCCTATCTTCGATGTGTTTGACCAGTGCGGCGTGAAGTTTGCCCTGGAGGTCCATCCGACGGAAATCGCCTTTGACTATTACAGCACGCAGAAACTGCTGGAAGTGTTTGAATACCGCGAGACACTGGGTATTAATTTTGACCCCAGCCATCTGATTTGGCAGGGAATGGACCCGGCCATGTTCCTCTATGATTTTGCCTCCAGGGTATATCATGTACATATCAAGGATGCGGCCGTGAACCTGAACGGAAGAAATGGAATCCTGGGCTCCCATATCACCTTCGGAGATCCAAGACGGGGGTGGAACTTTGTATCGCCGGGCCACGGGGATGTGGATTTTGATAAAATCATCCGGATACTGAATGTGAAGGGCTATGAAGGGCCTCTTTCCATTGAATGGGAGGACAGCGGCATGGACCGTATTTTCGGGGGTACAGAGGCGTGCGCGTTTACGAAGAAGATCAATTTCTCACCGTCAGATATTGCCTTTGACGACGCATTAAAGACAAAGTAAGAAGGACAGGTAAAGGACAATGCTGGTAAACTTAAATGATGTATTGGTTCCCGCCAGGAAGGGGAAGTATGCGGTGGGACTGTTTAACACGGTCAACCTGGAGCTGGCCAGAGGCGTGATGGAGGCTGCCGAGGAACTGGATTCCCCTGTTATCATCGGAACAGCAGAGGTACTGCTGCCCTATGGTCCCTTAGAGGACCTGGCAAACCTTCTGATTCCCATGGCAGAGAGGGCGTCGGTTCCGGTGGTGGTGCATTTGGATCACGGCCTGAGGGAGGAGACATGCAGGCTGGCTCTGGAACTGGGATTCAGCTCCATTATGTACGACTGTTCCACTATGGACTACGGGGACAATATGGAGCATGTAAAAAGGATGGCGGAAACAGCTCATTCCTTTGGTGCTTCCATTGAGGCGGAGCTGGGCCATGTAGGGGATAATGAAGGAGGAAGCGCTGAAGGAAGCGGCCCTGGGGCCGAACCGTCGCAGTTTTACACGGATCCGGTCCAGGCGCGGGACTTCATTGACCGGACCGGGGCAGATGCACTGGCCATTGCCGTGGGCACGGCCCATGGAGCCTATAAGCTTCCGCCTAAGCTGAATTTTGACCGGATTTCGGAAATTGCAGAAACCATTTCCACACCTCTGGTCCTTCACGGCGGATCCGGTCTGTCTGACTCTGATTTCAGGACAGCGGTTGAACGGGGAATCAGCAAGGTCAATATTTTTACAGATATCAACCAGGCCGGGGCTAGGGCAGCGGGCAGCGGATACAGGGAAGGAATAGGACTTACGGATATGATACTGCCTGAGATAGAGGCGGTGAAACGGTCCGTGATGGAAAAGATGAGGCTGTTCGGCTCTGCGGGGCAGGGGAGCGGAAGATAATAATATGAAATAAAGAGGGATGCAGTACCGGCTTACGCTGATTTTGCATCCCCTTTTGCTATATTGAGGAATTCCTCCATGGCCCGGCTGAAATACCGTCCGTTTTTCCAGTAAAAATACAGATTCCTCTGGCAGAGGCTGCCGTCCAGCTTATAGTACACCACGCCGGGGTGGAAGGGGACCTGTTTAATCAGAGTATCGCTGATGAAGGATATGCCCATTCCGGAACAGGTGATGTTGTAGGATGTAAGCTGCTGGTCCAGTTCAAACCGGATGTCAGGGGTAATGTTATGGCCGGCCAGGATTTTCACCGCCCGTTTTCTGGTATCATTATCCGGCTTAAGCATGATATAAGGCTCCCCGCTGAACCGCTCCAGGGGAACAGGCGCAATGCTGCTGTCCAGGAAGGAACCGTCATGAATCATTTCAAGAGGAATCTGGTACCGGGCTGCTTCCCTGTTTACGTCAAGGGCTGCCGGCACTGCCAGAAGCAGGTATTCCGTTCGGTAGACACGGCTGTCAAAGGCAGTCTTGTCCAACTGGCAGTTATCAATCATAAGGTCGATTCCGCCGTTTTGCAGCAGTAATTTGAGTTCCGATGTATTTTCTTCCATCAATTCCACCTTTACCATGGGAAACTGCCGTGTAAAGCTGCCAATCAGAGGAGGAAGCACCCATGATGAAAAAAGACTGCTGCCGCCCAGAACCAGTTTTCCTGTTTTTAATCCGCCCCAGTCATTCATGAAGCTGCTGAATTCATGTTCTACGGAGATGATTTGTTCCACAGAGCTGATATACCGTTTGCCGAACTCAGTGAGGGTCAGGGGCTTTGTACTTCTGTCAAAAATAGGATAGCCTATGTGTTCCTCAACTCTTTTTACGGTGGCGCTTAAGGAGGGCTGTGATATGAACAGCTTCCTGGCTGCTTTGGAAAAGCTTTTTTCCTGATAGACCGTGTAGATGTATTCCATTCCCTGAAACATAACATCCCCCTTTATTTTCCAAAAAGTATACTATCAAAGTTATAATCAATATAGAACCATATGTATTGGATTATATTATACCCCAGCCTTATAATAACATCAACTTGATATTATATCATTCGTATATGGGAGGTTTCGTTAAAATGGACGGAAGAAAAGATTACAGGGTGGAAATGGATTCAGTGGGCGCAAAGGATGTGCCGGAAAATGTATACTATGGGGTTCAATCCATGCGCGCGGCAGAGAATTTCCAGATTACTGGTCTGAATATGCACCCGGAAATCATCAACAGTCTTGCATACATAAAAAAGGCGGCGGCAATCACCAACTGCGAAATCGGGCTGCTGGAAAAAAAGACGGCGGAGGCAATTGTACAGGCATGCGACGAGATTCTGGAAGGCAGGTTCCATGAGGACTTTATTGTTGACCCCATTCAGGGCGGGGCTGGCACATCCCTGAACATGAATGCCAACGAGGTGATTGCCAACCGCGCCATCGAGATTCTGGGCGGCCAGAAGGGTGATTACTTTATAGTCAGCCCCAACGACCATGTGAACTGCGGACAGTCCACCAATGATGTGATTCCCACGGCCGGCAAGATGACTTCCCTGCGGCTGTTAAAAAACCTGAAATCAGAGCTTATGCGCCTTCACAGGGAGTTTAGCCATAAGGCGGAGGAATTTGACCATGTGATCAAGATGGGGCGCACCCAGATGCAGGACGCTGTGCCCATCCGTCTGGGGCAGGAATTCAAGGCGTACTCGGTAGCTGTCATGCGGGATATCCGCCGTATGGACAAGGCCATGGAGGAGATGTGCACCTTAAATATGGGCGGCACTGCCATTGGGACAGGAATCAATGCGGATGAAGCCTATCTGAGAAGAATCGTTCCCAATCTTGCGGAAGTGTCCAACATGGAGTTTGTGCAGGCCTTTGACCTGATTGACGCCACCCAGAATCTGGATCCCTTTGTGGCTGTATCGGGCGCAATCAAGGCCTGTGCGGTGACGCTGTCCAAGATTGCCAACGACCTCAGACTGATGTCCTCAGGACCAAAAGCAGGCTTTAATGAAATCAATCTTCCGGTCAGGCAGAACGGATCTTCTATCATGCCGGGCAAGGTCAATCCCGTCATACCGGAGGTGGTAAACCAGGTTGCCTTTAACATCATTGGAAATGACCTGACCATCACCATGGCGGCGGAAGCCGGACAGCTGGAGCTGAACGCCTTTGAGCCCATTATTTTCTACTGTATGTTCCAGTCCATCGACACTCTGGCCTATGCGGTCAGGACATTTGTGGACAACTGCGTATCCGGCATCACGGCCAATGAGGAGAGATGCCGCTCCCTGGTGGAAAACAGCATTGGAGTCATTACGGCCCTTTCTCCCCATGTGGGATATGAGAAGGCGGCGGATATTTCCAAGAAGGCCCTTCAGACCGGTACGTCTGTGAGAAGCATAATTCTCCAGGAGGGACTGCTGGATGAGGAGGAGCTGGACCATATCCTGGATCCGGTGCGGATGACTGAGCCCGGGATATCGGGGAAAGAGCTGCTGATGAAGAATAATATAGATGAAAAATAGTACGGAACAAAATGACGCGGGGAGGCACGGGATATGGATTATGCAGAGGCGGCTTTAAAAATGCACCGGGAAAATCACGGCAAACTGGAGATGGCAAGCAAGATTCCTTTAACCACAAGGGATGAGCTGAGCACAGCATATACACCGGGGGTGGCTGCCCCCTGTCTGAAAATTAAAGAGGACAAGAGCGAGGCATACACCTATACGGCAAAAGGCAACCTGGTGGCCGTGGTGACGGACGGAACCGCTGTGCTGGGACTGGGAGATATCGGCCCGGAGGCCGCCATGCCGGTCATGGAGGGAAAAGCCGTCCTCTTTAAAAAATTCGGCGGCGTGGACGCGGTCCCCATCTGTCTGGATACCAGGGACACAGAGGAAATAATAGAGACTGTAAAGAGGATCGCCCCCACATTCGGAGGCATCAATCTGGAGGATATAAGCGCGCCCCGCTGTTTTGAAATTGAGCAGCGGCTGGAGCGTGAGCTGGATATTCCTGTTTTCCATGATGACCAGCACGGCACCGCCATTGTGGCCACGGCCGCCCTGATCAATGCCCTCAAGCTGACAGGAAAGCAGATGGATGGGATTAAGGTCATTGTAAACGGGCCGGGAAGCGCCGGCACGGCTATCACTGAGATGCTGCTTGGTGCAGGGGTGAAGGACCTGATTGTCTGCGATGAGCACGGGGCGCTGTGTCCCGGCCGCGAAAAGATGGATGGGCATAAAGAAAAGCTTTCCCTGATGACCAACGTAAGGAAGGAAAAGGGGCGGCTTGAGGATGTCATTGCCGGCGCGGATGTTTTTATCGGTGTCTCGGCAGCAGGCGTGGTATCAAAGGACATGGTAAGAACCATGAAAAAAGATGCCATAGTGTTTGCCATGGCAAATCCAGTGCCTGAAATTATGTATGAGGAAGCAAAGGAAGCCGGAGCCCGCGTCATGGCTACCGGGAGGAGTGACTGCCCCAACCAGATTAACAATGTGCTTGTATTTCCAGGATTATTCCGCGGAGCCCTGGACTGCCGGGCCAGGGACATCACCTGCGGCATGAAGCTGGCGGCAGCTTACGGGATTGCGGGCCTGGTCAGCGGTGAAGAACTGGGGGAGGAGTATATCATTCCTTCTGCTTTTGATGAACGTGTGGCTAAGGCAGTGGCTGAGGCGGTGAAAAGGGCAGCGGTTAAGAGGGATGCGGCGAAGAGGGATGCGGCGAAGTGGGATGCGGTGAAGCCTGCGGCAGTGAAGGCGGCCGGGGAGGTAAAGCAGGGCCGGGAATAGAACATACTAAAAAGGGGCGGATATTTTCCGTCCCTTTTTCTGCCATTTTTTATGGGTAGAATTTCTTATGGGTAGAGATTTATCTTTGCAAAACCTGTCAGACACTACAGAATACGGTCGAATTCACTTGTTGAGTAAGCTTTTCCCTCATCCTTAAGTTTTCTGGCGTTCTGCATGGCGCGGAAGCGGACTCTGTTTATGGGATAGAAGCAGACAACCAGCGCGCACAGAAGCATCAGGCATCCGGGAATGATGGAAGCCATATTGGTGACAGCGGCTTTGGCGCTGTCCGGCTGTATGGTGAGCGACGCGTCGTAGCCGCCCAGGTCCAGAAGGATTCCCACTGCCTGGAGCGCGGTTGCCTTACCCAGCTTGATGAAAAATGAGAAGTAGGAAATCATGACCCCGGTGAGCATCTCCCCTGTCTTAAACTCATAAACCTCACATACGTCGTAGAGCAGGTTATAGCTGAGCACCAGGAAGCCTATAATGGCAAAGTGCGCCATACAGAACTGGATAACCTGGTCCGTGATGCTGTGGAAGCCCACAAATTTGAATATCACCAGGGCAAAGCCCGCAATGGCCATGAAGGTGATAAAGACCCATTTTTTATCAAACACAACAGCCAGCTTTCCGATGAGCACAGACAGGATAACTCCCACAATGGTGCCTGCCAGATACACAACAGCCGTATCTGCCTCAGTTGCGCCCACCACCACGATGGTATTGTAAATAACACTGGCATTGCAGGTGTTGAATGCAAAATAGAAGAGGAAGGAGGCCACAATCACCAAAATGTAAGGCTTATACGTCAGTACCTTGCCCAGACTCTTGAAAATGGGCTCATCCTTGCTCTGGGGCGGGTATTTGATTTCCCATCCCCTGGTGGCACGCCATGTGATAAAGATGGCAGTACCTGCTATGGCGCCCAGTGTGAGGGCTGCAAACGTCCAGGCACGTTCCTCGCTGATTCCCTGGCCCTTAAACAGGCTCACCAGTATCATGGGCAGGGCGTTGGCAAAGAACAGGCCGCAGGTGCCGAATACCTGGCGTATGGAGGACGCGCGGGTCTTTTCATCGTTGTTGGTGGTCAGCTCAGAACCCAGTGACAGGTAGGGAATATTGAACAGGGTGTAAGCGGTCCAGTAAAACACAGACACAACAACGAAATATACAAACTTTAAATTAGCTGAAAAGTTCACTTTTGTGAACATCATGGTAGTCAGCAGGATCAGGGGCACGGTGGATATCAGCAGGAACGGACGTCTGCGCCCGGCTTCCAGTGTGCACCGGTCTGACATGGTTCCTATGATGGGATCGCTGATGGCATCCCACATAACTCCCAGAAAGACAATGGTACCGGCCAGGGCAGGCCGCACGCCTGCGATATTTGTCAGAAAGAAGATGAAAAATGCTCCTACAAACTCAGTGATGACTGTGTCGCCTAAGTTGGCAATACCAAAACCCAGTTTTACCGGCATGGGCAATAGTCGGTCATAGTTATCTTTGTGCTCCATTCTTGTTTCCTCCTCATTATTTGCTTTTACCTGCTACTGGCCGAGAATATCCTTGCTGATTGTGCCGGCTTCCATGCGTTTGCGAAGCTGCCTGTATGTAACTGCTATTTTATCAAAATCCATGACTTCATCCAACAGGGTGTTATGGATGGGAGCGTTATGGGGAGCGCTCCTTATTGTCTCAGGCTCCTCATAACATTCCCTGGATATCTCTTTGAGGATGGCCGCGAATTCATCCAAATCATCCTTGGAAAATGACTCCGTAGGCTCCAGCGTAAATGGCTCAGGCACAATCCACGGATGGTGGGACTGCCAGTAATGCTGCATGCCGAAATCCACCAGACGCTTGGTCACATCCACGGTTCCAAAGCCGGTGTCCTCTTTTAAGGGCTGCCAGCTGTAACGGCATTGTTCAATCCGGCGTTTCCCCTCGGCATAGAATATCTTAACGCCTTTAATCTGTCCCACCTTTTTCATCATATACTGATTGTTGAGAACAGCGCACACAGCGGCTTCCCGCAGGCCGTCGGCTCCTAACTGGCGGATCCACATGTAAACGCGGAGGATTACGTTGGCATTTCCCATGAACATGCGGACCTTTCCAATGCTTTCAGGGCAATTGAAGTCCATATAATACTGTTTGCCGTCGTATTCCACCCGGGGTACGGGCAGAAAGGCCTTTAACGGTTCCCTGACACAGAGAGCGCCAACGCCGGGTCCCATGCCGCCGTGAGGGGAGGAGAAGGTTTTGTGCAGATTGTAGTGGATTAAATCAGCTCCGATTTCCTTTGCACGGGTAATGGTCATGATGCCGTTTACATTGGCCTGGTCATAGTAGCAGAGGGCGCCTGCTTCGTGGGCAGCATCCACGATTTCCTTAATCTGGGGATTGAAGATGCCTGTATCCTCGGGATTGGTGATAAAGATGGCGGCAGTGCGCTCTGACAAGGCGCTCCGGAAGGCTTCCAGGGAGGGCATGCCTGTCTCCGGGTCGCTCATCAGGGTGATCACCTTGTAACCTGCGGTGGCAGGGGCGCCTGCGTCACAGGGGTGAGAGAATATGGTGGTGATGATTTCATCCTTCTGGGTATTGCCCTTTGCCTCATGATAAGCACGAATCACGCTGGCTCCGGCAAAGCAGGCAGCGGCGCCTCCGCCCATGTGGCAGCAGGCAGCGTCCATACCGGAAATTTCACAAATCATTTCTTCTGTTTTTTTGTATATTTCCAGGATGCCCTGGATGGTGGATGCATCCTGCAGCGGGTGTACGTCGATGATGTTGGGATGGGTATTGGCAATATGCTCCTGCACCTTGGGGCTGTATTTGATGGTACAGGTTCCTTCGCCCAGATCAGGGGTAATGTCGTTGCCCAGAATTTCCTGGGTCAGACGCAGATAGTGGCGGTTGACCCTGGCCTGGTGTACCTCAGGCAGGAACGGGGGTGTCTTTCTTCTCATGCAGGTAGGAATGTCGTCGGCGCCGTCGCCCACTTCTTCTGTTATATGTGGACTTGGCTTTGTTACATTGACACCTCTCTGTCCGGGAACGGACAAATCAAAAATCAGCTCTTCATCCCATTTTGCTTCATGGAACCTGCGTAAATGTTTGCTGTAATCTCGTTTCATATTCTAATGTCCTCCCTTAATTTAATATAGCCTGCAACGCACCAGCCAGCCGGTCTATGGATTCTTTGTCTGCAGTCTCGGTCACACAGTACAGAGCGCTCTGACCAAGTTCAGGATAATCCCGGGACAGGTCCACGCCGCCAAAAATCTGGCGGGAGAGCAGCAGCTGATTGATTTCCTCCACTGTTTTGCCGGTTTTATCGAAATTCACCACAAATTCCTTGAAGAACACAGATGGAAACCGGAGTGATACGCCGGGAATCCCAGCCAGTTTTTTGGCTGCGTATTTTGCGTTGGTCATAATGGTATGGCCGATTTCCTCCATGCCTTTCGGGCCCATGAGGGACAGGTAAACAGCCACGGGCGCGGTCCACAGATTGTTCTGGGTTCCGGTAAATTCTTTTCCGTTTTCCCTCATGGCATAGTGGGTGCGCTCGATGAGCACAACCGAATAGCCCTGTTCCCCGGGTACCGTGGTCTCCACCATTCCGTCCACCAGCTCCTTGAATTCCGTGATATAGCGCATATCGTCATGGCTGGCAATAAAACCTGCCTGGCCGCCGCCAAAGTTCAGATGAAGGCCCAGTCCGTGAAGGTCGCCCACACAGATGGTAGCGCCGTAGTTGGCAGGAGCCTCCAGCACGCCCAGGGAAATGGGGTCCGTATACACGATGAATTCGGCTCCCGCAGCCTTTGCCAGCTTCCCGATTTCCTCACCCTGGGTCTCGATGATGCCCAGAAAGGTTGGATTTTCAATGTAGACAGCTGCCGTATCCTGGTCCAGCCTGGATTTAAGGTCTTCCAGGTCCAGCATTCCGGTATCGCTGCGGCAGGCTACCAGTTCAATCTTAATTTCCTGGTCCGCATCTATCATTTTCAGGTAATTGCGCACCAGAGCCAGGTTCTGACGGTTCATGGTATGGGGAAGGAGGACCTTGTTCCTTCCGGTGATACGGCAGGCCATGCGAAGGCCTGTGGCTGATGCCTGACCGCCGCAGTGGCATGGGACGGTCAGGAAGGACATGTCTAACAGCTCTGCCATCAGGCTCTGGTATTCAAAGAATATCTGGTATTTTCCATGGTCGGCCCATGTCTCGGCTCCGTAAGTGGTCAGAAGCTCTCCCCTGGATGCAATTTCATCGCAGACAGCCGGCACATAGTGCTGGGCGCAGCCGGCTCCCATGAAGTTGGAGAATTCATTGCAGTTTTTGTTTTTTGACAGGATTCGTTCGATATGGCGTTTGATTCCCTGTTCATCCGGAATGGCCTCCGGCAGATTTAAAGCACCCTGGTAGCGGATGGCCTCCGGTATTTCTTCGTAGAGCTCCATTACATCACTGATTCCCACCTCAGCCATCATCTCAGCCTGTACATCCGGCGCGGAGTTAGGGATGTAGGGGTATACTGTTTTTTTGCTGTCCATTTCTTACCTCCTGATTTTTGATTTTATTTGTGGATTTAATAAATTACGTTTGCCATGATTACGTCCTTGTACCCGGTGGTGACCGGGATATAACCGGTGAGCATGCGGTTTACCTCCTCATCGCCCGTGTCAATCAGAAGAGGGTTTCCGCCCAGAGAAAAGATTTTGTCCCTGGAGGCAATGACCATGATGTTTTTCGTCCCCACCCTGCGTATGACTTCGGCGGAGATCTGCTGGTTTCCCCTGCCGAAAATATATCCCTGTCCTCCAATCACAGTGACTATGATTTTGGCCCTGGGATACTTCTTAAGCGCTGCCAGGATATCCTGCTCCGTGCAGTCTGAGCCTATGACCTGGCCCTGGAAAAGGAGATCCACCCCTAACAGGGTGTTGGGCTTACCCATATAGTTCATCAGCCGGGCCGTGGTGGATCCGGTTCCCACAATGTAGAGATATTCCGGCTCCTGTTCTATGAGCCGGCTGACGTACATGCACATGGACTGGATGGACGCGTCCTCTGAGCAGCCCCTGCCGCTTTTTAAATTCTGGACAAATTTCTTTTCATTGGGGACCTTCAGGTATCCGTACAGCCTGGCGTCGCAGATGCCCTGGCGGAACAGATTTTCGTCAATATCCATGACTTCTGCTTCCCTGTATTCCATGACCCTGCCCTCTGCATACCGGACCATCAGTTCGCCGGCTGCCCTGGGGGTGCGGGCATAGACTGCAGAATGTATCTTACATCCTGCCGGGATGCCCAGGACCGGAATAGAGGTTCCCACTGCATCCAGGATGTTGCGCGCGGTTCCGTCGCCGCCGGCAAACAGAATCAGGTCCACTCCTTCATTGCAGAGCATTCCGGCAGCGTCCATGGTGTCTTTAGGGGTAGTGTTCCGGGAAGAGGGGGAGCACTGGCTCCAGGCTTTGGTCCCCTCAGCTAAGCGGTAGTTTAACCCGGCCTGTTTGCAGATGTCCTCACCCATATTGCCTGGGCAGGTATGGATTTCCAGCTGTTGTTCTATTGGCTTTAAAAGCTTCATGGTGCCCAGAGCCTTTGCGCCTGCTTCAGGAACAGCGCCAAGCTCCAGGGCTTTTTTCAGGGTCTGTGTTCCGTCCGAACCCTTTAATCCTACTTTTCCTCCGATACCAGCCACAGGATTTACGATAAATCCTATTTTTTTCATATTATTTATGTACTTAATCCGTTGCTGATGATTTAAGTAATCTCCTTTCTTTATGAAATAATAATCTGATAATATGTTTAAAAATTAACTAATGTCATTATAAGGTATGCTCTATAAGGGATTGTCAAGAAATATTTTGGAATAAAACCGAATTGAAAAAGAAAAACCTTCCTCTTAGGGGGAAGGTTGCAGAAAAACAAAGCGCTATGGATTTTGGCAGATGACCATGTGAATTTTTGTGACAAACTCATCTGCGTTTTTAATCAGATTGGGTCCGATGAAATAGCTTTCAAAAGACTGGCCTGTCAATATGATTCCGTTTTTCTTTGCATAGGCCAGAGTCCGGTGGTAGGCCTCCATGATTTCCTTATAGCTGCCAAGGTGTATGGTGGTGAGACACGGGTATTCCGGCATGACCTTGATTTGGCTGTCTCTGACCTGGGTTTCTTTAATAGGATAAAAAATCTGAAAGTGGGTGGGAATATCAAAAAACTGGTGGCTGAAATGGTCATAAAAGAATGCAGTCAGTTTACCGGCAATCTCCAGGTGGCGCGTGTCCATATAATTTTCCAGCTCTATTTCATACTCCAGAAAGAGGTTGCTGACATAGGCGCTGCTGTAATGATTGGAAAAGGCAATGAGTCCGGGAGAATAGATTTCACGTTTCACCTGTCCGGCAGTGGAGGACAGATTATCATAAAACTGGTCTGACAGGCGGTCGCGGAAATCGCTGAGGCGCAGTATGCTTTTGCGCAGGCGCGTAAGCTCCCTGGAGCAGTCCTCAATCTTTCGGTTGAGCAATTTGACCTTATCCTGTCTCTGGTTCTTTTGCAGGTAATCCCGGATTTCATTTAATTTCAAGCCTGCATTCTTTAATTTTTTTGTGGTGATAATATCCTGAATCTGGTCTTTTGTATAATAACGGTAATTATTGTTCTCATCAATATCAGGTTTGATAAGCTGAATTTCATCGTAATACCGCAGTGTTTTTGTGCTCACATTGCTCAGTCTGGCAGCTTCCCCCACGGAATACTTATCCTTGATTTCAGACACGACCCCTTCCCCCGTTTCATAAGATGTTACCCACGATGTTCCAAAATAAGTATAGTCCATTGAAAGGGGTTTGTAAATATTTACACAGCAAGTACACAAAAAGGAAAAGCCCTTGGAAAGAGTAACACATTGTCCACCTGTCCCATACAATATACCATAATCATATTTATTAGAGGAGGTTTTGATATGTGTTGTAATAGATGCTGCTGTAGGTGTTGTAGATGTTGTAATTGTGGCAATAATTGCGGTAATAACTGTGGTGGTAACTGCGGTAATGGCTGCGGTGGCAACTGCAGATGCTGCCGGTGCTGCAGATGCTGCAGGTGCTGGGGCTCCAACCAGAATGACTGGGATAATAACTGGTGGCCGGTATGGGACCCGTGTGCAGGCGAGAGGCGCCAGGCTTACCGCGCAGGTTTTAACGAAGGATACAGAGTGGGATTTGAAGACGGAAGGCGGAATTGGCGTCCTATCAACCGATAAAACAGGAGGGCGGGTACCGGCAGTGGCCGGACCCGCCTTTTGCGTTGGAATTTTGTGTTGAAAATTTCCCCGGAGGGCGAAGGCGGCGGTCTTGCCGCATTGCCAGGACCGGTTTGAAGGGAGATGAAGAGCTTGTTTTGTAATCCTTCCCGTGGTAGAATCAAAAGAAGCCTGCACAGTCTGTCTGTGCGGGGCAAGGAGGCAATTTACATATGATGGATGACAAGACCATTTTATTCGAAAAGACACCAGTTCCAAAGGCCGTGATGCAGCTGGCAGTACCCACTATCCTGAGCTCGCTGGTCATGGTGATTTACAACCTGGCGGATACATACTTTGTGGGGATGATGAACAACCCTGTGCAGAATGCCGCGGTGACGCTGGCGGCGCCTGTACTCCTGGCCTTCAATGCGGTCAACAACCTGTTCGGCGTGGGAAGCTCCAGCATGATGAGCCGGGCATTGGGGCGCCGCGATTATGAGTCGGTCCGGCGCAGCAGCGCGTTCGGGTTTTACTGTGCCCTGTTTTTCGGCCTTCTTTTTTCAGTTCTGTGCACGGTTGGCCTGAATCCTCTGCTGATTCTTCTGGGGGCGGATGCCAACACAATGGATGCAACGGCTGGATATCTGAAATGGACTGTGCTCTTTGGAGCTGCTCCGGCTATCCTGAATGTGGTAATGGCATACATGGTCCGAGCTGAAGGTTCATCCCTTCATGCCAGCATCGGAACCATGAGCGGCTGTCTGTTGAATATCATTTTGGATCCTATCTTTATTCTGCCGTGGGGGTTTGATATGGGAGCGGCGGGAGCCGGCCTTGCCACGTTTCTTTCCAACTGCGTTGCCTGTGTCTATTTTTTTGTGCTGCTCCGGGTCAGAAGGAAAACAACCTTTGTCTGTATCAATCCAGAGAAGTTTTCGCTTCAGAAGTACATTGTGCTGGGAGTGTGCGCCGTGGGCATACCGGCGGCAATCCAGAATCTTCTGAATGTGACAGGTATGACCATACTGAACAATTTTACATCCTCCTACGGCGCCCAGGCAGTGGCTGCCATGGGCATTACCCAGAAAATCAACATGGTTCCCCTGCAGGTAGCCATGGGCTTTTCCCAGGGAATCATGCCCCTTATCAGCTACAACTATGCCAGCGGCAACCACAGGAGAATGAAGGAAACCATATTCTTTACCATCAAGACCTTGCTGCCGTTCCTGGTGGTGGTATCCCTGGGGTATTTTGCCGGGGCGGGCTTGCTTACAAGGGCGTTTATGGACAATGAAGCGATTGTGGCTTACGGCACAAGGTTCCTCCGGGGGTTCTGCCTGGGACTTCCGTTCCTGTGCATGGATTTTCTGGCAGTAGGGGTATTTCAGGCAGTGGGCATGGGAAAGGCAGCACTGAGCTTTGCCATACTGCGTAAAATCGTGCTGGAGATTCCGGCCCTGTACCTGTTAAACCTCCTGTTCCCGCTGTACGGTCTTTCCTATGCCCAGCTGGTGGCGGAGCTGGTGCTTTCCATTGCATCTGTTATTATGCTGGCCCGTATTTTTAGAAGGATGCAGAGGGAGGACGGAGCATCTTCCTGATATGCTGAAATTATATGTGTTAATAAAATCCTCTGGTTTGGAGTACGGGCCAGGGGATTTTTGCGGTACGGGAAAGGACGGTTTTTTATGTTATTATAAAATCCGTTTATATTGGGAAGTAATAGAATATAGCGGAACAGCAATCATGAAGTTTGATATAGAAAAAAACTATACATAACATTCAATGCATATATTTCACCGATTGGACAAAACAAGCAGGTGTTTTTATAATTATCAAGGTAATATAGAATGTGCAGCATAACAGATACATCAATATAAATTTGGGAGTGGAGAAGGATTATGAAAAGAAGATGGTTAGGCATTGCGATTTGCGCCGCCGCATTATTGGCAGCAGGATGTTCCTCAGGTACGGATGTGTCAAGGGCCGCGGATGAGTCTGATACCGGCACGGCTGCCGGCAAGGCATCTGAGACAACCGCTGATACGGCTGCGGCAAAGTCAGAAGCAGGCGGGACGGCCGCAGAAGCATCTGCGGTAAAGGCAGATCCGGTTGAAAAGAAGAAGGTCTATGTGTCGCCAGACTGGGTTCAGAGCGTTCTGGACGGCAATCAGGAGGAATCAGAGGATTATATGGTTCTGGAATGTGCCTGGGGTACAGTCCAGGATGCGGCGGCTTATAAGGAAGGCCACATTAAAGGCGCCTACCATATGAATACGGATGATATTGAATCGGAGGAGTACTGGAATATCCGGACTCCGGAAGAGATAAAGGATCTGATGGCTGAATACGGAATCACAAAAGATACAACGGTTATCTGCTACAGTGATAAGGGCACGAATTCAGCGGACGACCGCGTGGCATTTACCCTTTTATGGGCAGGGGTGGAGAATGTAAAATGCCTGGACGGCGGTTATGAAGCCTGGCTTAAGAGCGGATACGGAACAGAGAAAACCGTTAATACCCCGCAGCCCTCTGACAGGGAGTTTGGCGCGGATATCCCGGTTCATCCTGAATACATCCTGTCCATTGACGAGGTTAAGGACAAGCTGGCAGGAGACGATAACTTTAAGCTGGTCAGCATCCGCAGCAGGGACGAGTTCCTGGGCGGAACAAGCGGATACGGATATATTGACAGGGCAGGCGAACCGGAAGGTGCTGTATGGGGACATGATACGGATGACGGTTCCTATCATAATGAGGACGGAACCACAGCAGGCCTGGATGTATTGAAGGGCTATCTGGAGGAATCTGGCGCTTCCCTTGACAATGAGCTGTCCTTTTATTGCGGCACAGGATGGAGGGCTACTATTCCGTTTCTGATTTGCTATGAAAACGGAATGACCAATATGACCGTATATGACGGAGGGTGGTACCAATGGCAGATGGATGATTCTCTTCCGGTACAGGTGGGGGATCCCGCGGAAAGCAGCTGCCAGTTTACCACGGTGGGTGAGCTGTCCACAGACAAAGCAAAAAAATAAAGACTGATAAAAATAAGCGTTGCGTCTTGATTGAGCCAACGCTTATTAAATGTAAAAGGGAAAATGATAATGAAGAAAGTGGCATATATATCTGCGACAATTCTGGAAATCCTGTGCCTGGCAGGGGCCTGGGCCGTACAGTTCTTTACCCGCACAAAAATGGGAATGGCCCGGTATGTTGTATATAAAAACAGGGGATGGGAGTCCAGATATCCCATGGAACTGCTGGCAAAAGGGGCCGCGCTTGTGATGGTCCTCCTGACCGCCATGCTTCTTCTCTGTTTCCTGCGCCGGAGAAGGAACCTGACAAAAGCGCTGTGGGTTATGAGCGCCGGTATGGTGCTTCTGACATCTGGATATGCGGTATTTACATGGATGAATTCAACAAATGAATTTCGGGCATATTATTTCATCAGCGCAATATTGGGGGCTGTGTCTCTGATACAGTGTATCAAAACATGGATTGGAATGCTGGGGTGCCGGCAGGAAGGCAGCGGGGCGCTGTTCCTTCCATGACCTGACAGGGAGAGAAAACAGCGGGGGCAGCGGCTGTGCCTATTTCTGGGGAATATGCCTGGGATTCCGGAATGTGATGAGAAGCCGGATATGGGGAAATCAATGGTCAACAGGATGCTTACAAAGTTTTGGTGAAGGTTTGACAAGACAGAAAATGGAGAGAATCGTATAGATGAAACGCGCGATTATTATTTTTACAAGGGTACCTGAACCCGGACAGACAAAGACCAGGATGATGCCTGCGCTCAGCGCCAAGGGCTGCGCCCGCCTCCACACCTGTTTCCTGGAAGATATAAAAAGGGAATGCGGGAAGGTGGAGGGACAGCTTTTTGTATGCTTTACACCGGATGATGGCAGAGAACGTTTATATCCGGTTTTTGGCAGAGGGGAGCATTACATTTCCCAGAGAGGCAGCGGCCTGGGAGAACGGATGTATCAGGCCATCCGGGAGGTGCTGGGCCGGGGTTATGAGGCATGCATCCTCATGGGAACCGATGTACCTGAAGTGAGATCGGAGTATCTGGAACGGGCGTTTGGCCTGCTTGAGCAAAACGATGTGGTATTGGGGCCTACCAGGGATGGGGGGTATTATCTGGTGGGTATGAAGAAACCGCAGCGGGACGTGTTTGATGTGGAAGGGTATGGACAGGGCTCCGTGCTTCGGGATACCATGTACCGGCTTAAGACGGCTGGCTGCAGGGTGGGATTAACCGAAACCCTGTGGGATATGGACGTTTACCAGGATCTTCAGGGATACCGGCAGAGAATGCGGGAGGATAAGAGGCTGCAGGAGACGTCCACGGGACGGTATCTGGCCAAAACCAGCCGTATTTCCATCATCGTACCTGTTTACAATGAGGAGAAGACCATTGTACAGATGCAGGACCAGCTGGAGCCGCTGAGGGGAAAATGTGAAATACTGTTTGTAGACGGCGGCAGCACGGACAGAACCATGGAACGGATTCGCCCCTGGGTTAAAGTCATACATTCGGAAAAGGGACGGGCCAGGCAGATGAATACGGGAGCCATGGAAAGTCATGGGGACATCCTGTTTTTCCTCCACTGCGACAGTGAACTGCCTCCCCGCCCGCTGGCCGAGATACGCAGGGTGATGAAGGACCACAGCGCGGGATGCTTTGGAATTGCCTTTCATTCGTCCAATTTCTTCATGTTTACCTGCCGTGTAATATCAAACCACCGGATTAAGGACCGCAGGATCATGTTTGGGGACCAGGGCATCTTTGTGGACCGCAGCCTGTTTTTTGATGCAGGCATGTTCCCGGAGATTCCTGTGATGGAGGATTACCAGTTTTCCCTTACGCTTAAAGAGAGGGGAGTAAAGCTGGGCATGACAGGGCGGCGCATCTACACATCGGACAGACGTTTTCCAAAAGGAACCCTGCCCAAGCTTAAGCTGATGTGGAAAATGAACCGGCTGCGTAAGATGTACCGGGATCGGGTGCCCATTGAACAGATTGACCGGATGTACCGGGATGTGAGGTGAGATGAAATGGAACGGATAGCCGGGTTAAAGGAATATGTGGCCTGGAAGCAGTACCGCAGCGCGCTGGGACTGCCGGACCAGGTGACGGAGGAATACCGTATGCTGGCCCAGGGGGAGTACAACAGGAATTATCTGTTTACCCACCCTGTTACCGGAAGAAAGCTGGTGCTCCGGGTAAACTGCGGCAGCCAGATGCATTTGGAACATCAGATACAGTACGAATATGAAACATTAAAGCTGCTCTGGCAGTCGGGCAGGACACCGCGGCCTTTTTATGCGGACGGGAGTCTGGAGAAAATTCCTCATGGCATCATGGTAATGGAATTCCTGCCGGGTCACGCCATGGATTACAGGACAGAGCTGTCCTTTGGGGCGGAGTGTCTGGCGGATATCCACAGTGTCAGGGTGGGAAGCGGCAGCCATCTGGTCAGGCCAGAGGATCCCTTGGAGGCAATCCTGACAGAATGCGAGGCCATGGTCAGGACATACATGGATTCAGACCTGGGGGACCAGGGCATCAAAATGAAAATAAGACAGATGCTGGACCGGGGCTGGAAGCGCTGCCGGGAAGCAGCAGCCTGCAAAGGCTATGAATGCTGCATCAACACGGAGCTTAATTCCACCAATTTTCTCATCAACGGAGAGGAAAAGGGAAACTACCTGGTGGACTGGGAGAAGCCTGTCTATGGGGAACCTGCCCAGGATCTGGGCCATTTTCTTGCGCCAACCACCACCTTCTGGAAAACAGATGTGATTCTGACCCCGGAGGAGATGGAGGACTTCATACATCTGTATATCCAGAAGGTGGACGGCAGATTTGACACAAAGGGGCTGATGGAGCGTACCCTTGCCTATATTCCCATCACCTGCCTGCGCGGCATTACCTGGTGCGCCATGGCCTGGGTGCAGTACCAGCAGCCGGATAAGCTGCTGTTTAACCAGTCCACGTTCCAAAAGCTGGGGCAGTATCTGGACATGGAATTTTTAGAGAAAATGGACAGGCTGTAGGAAAGGAATATAAATAGAGAAAAAACAGAGTGAATGGATATGGAAAACCGTGGTGGCCGCATGCATAGCCATGTCCATACTGAGCTATATGTGCATACCATCTGTAAAAAATATGATGAACAAAATCGTGGTCATGTTTGCCGCCGGCTTAATGATATTATTTGCCTTATCTGCCTTTGTTGTCATGGTAAGGAAAATATATATAGAAAAACAAGGAAAAACAAGGAGGAAGAAATGAAAAAGAAATTCGTAACATTAGGAATTATGATGGCGCTGTCCATGACAGTGGCGGCCGGATGCGGCCAGAAAGCAGGAAATGAAACAACAGCCCAGGTAGCGGCTGAGAGTACGGCGGCAGATACCGCAGCCGCAGACACCACAGCGGCGGACACAGCAGCCCCAGATACAACAGGAGCGGATGGGGCAGGAAGTGAGACAGCGGCGGCAGCACAGTCAGATGGCAGTTATCAGTATGTATCCCCAAAGGAGGCTGTGGCGGCGGCAAAAGATAAGAGCGCCCATGTGCTGGATGTAAGGGAATGGGATAACTATGTGAAGGGAAGAGTGGCTGATTCCATGTGGTGCCCTATTTTCCCGCTGGAGGATGATTCCCTGGCAGAGGCCATGGGTACATATGCAAAGGAGAACTTAAGCGACGGACAGAAAATCTATATCATCTGCAACAGCGGCAAGAGAGGCGCTGAGAAGGCAACCGGTGTTCTTAAGGAGGCCGGCATTGACGGTTCCCTGATTTATACTGTGGAGGGCGGTGCCAAAGCCCTGGAGTCTGAGAAAGGCGCCCTTACCACCAACCGCGCTGAGGAGGATATTGACTGGAAGACGGTTGCGGCGGCAGATGCCTTAAAGGCAGTGGGTGGAAGCGATGTTCAAATCCTGGATGTCCGAGACAATGATACATATGCAGAAGGTCATTTAAAGGGATCCCTCCAGAGCTCCTTAAAGGAAATCGAGGACCCGGCCGCACAGACTGCCATGTACAAGATGGCAAAGGAGGAGATGGATCCGTCCAAACCTGTATACCTGCTTTGCTACAGCGGCAACAAGTGTGCCAAAACTGGTATTTCCGTTATGAAGGATGCCGGATTCGATGTTGATAATCTGTTTATCATTGAAAATGGCGCAAAGGATAAGGATATCCAGGCTGCATTTGTGACAGAATAGGATAACCCTTCCGGTGATGTGATTTCTCCTGTCCGTACTGCATAAGATTACGGCAGGGGGAATCATAGATTCATCAGACAGGGTTATTATTTTTAAGGAAAACAGCGGAGGAGAAAGTATGAAGAAAAGAATCATGGCAGCGGTACTGGCTGCCGCAATGACGTTGTCCCTTGGAGCGTGTTCGGGCAGCGGACAGACACAGGGCGCCGGAAGCAATCAGGCTGAGGATGCCGGAAGCAGTCAGGCTGAGGATGCCGGAAGCAGCCAGGCCGGGGATACCGGAAGCAGCCAGGCCGGGGATACAGACAGCCGCCGGTCCGGACTGGAGAATATGACCTTTGACCAGATGAAGGAGGAGGCAAAGGGAACAACGGTCACCTTCTACGGCTGGGGCGGGGATGAAAAACTGAACCGTTGGCTGGACGATGAATTTGCGCGGGTCATGAAGGAAAAATACGATATCACAATGGAACGTGTCCCCATGGATATCGACCAGGTTTTAAGCCAGCTCACCGGGGAGATTCAGGCGGGAGAGAAGGACGGAAGTATTGATATGATTTGGATTAACGGGGAGAACTTCCAGTCGGCAAAGGAAAACAATATGCTGTACGGCCCCTTTACAGACAAGCTGCCCAATTTTAGTGACTATGTGGATGGGGAAAGCGAGGACGTGACCGTGGACTTTGCTTATCCCATCGAAGGGTATGAGGCGCCCTACGGTAAGGCCCAGCTGGTCATGGTGGCAGACCTGGCAGTGACGCCGGATGTGCCAAAGAGCGCCGGAGAGCTAAAGGAATTCGTGGAAAAATATCCGGGCAAGGTGACATATCCCGCGCTTCCTGATTTTACGGGCAGCGCGTTTGTGAGAAATATTATCTATGAAATCTGCGGCTACGAGCAGTTTATGGATATGGCGGCTGATAAGGAAACTGTCCGGGCGGCAGTGGCGCCGGCCATGGAGTACTTAAGGGAGCTGAATCCATACCTTTGGAATCAGGGCGCTGCCTTCCCGGATTCCTCCACTACCGCGGACAACATGTTTGCGGACGGGGAACTGGTGATGAGCATGACGTACGGAGCCTATGACGTGGCTCTGAACATTGAGGACGGAAAATATACAGATACCACGGCAGCCTTCCAGTTTGAAAAGGGAACCATCGGTAATACCAATTTTATGGCAATTGCGGCTAATTCCGGCAATAAGGCCGGGGCTATGGTGGCAATTAACGAGATGATATCGCCGGAGATCCAGGCAGACCGCTATGAAAAGCTGAGGGTCATTCCGGTTCTGGACAACGAAAAGCTGTCCGGTGAGCAGAAAGCGGCCTTTGACAGGGTGGATCTGGGCAAAGGTACAATCCCCCAGGATGAACTTCTCTCTAAACGCCTTCCCGAAATGCCCGCACAGCTGGTTCCCATTATCGAGGAAATCTGGACTGAGGAAGTAGTGGGTAAATAACGGGGGAGAATCGGATGGGTGGAATCGGAGTGGAAGGGAACGTAATGCAAGGGAACAGCATAAGAGGGGACGGATGGAGAGGGAACAGAATGGGTGGGAACGGAGTGGTGGGAAAGATATGAGAAGGAAAAAAATGAGAAAAAATCTGATTCCGTACTTACTTCTGGTCCCCCAAATCATATTAACCCTGTTTTTTATCATAGGATTGACAACTGGAATTACCCAAAGTCTTGGGGTAATTCCAGCTTTTGGATTGAGGGAACCAACCTTAAAATACTACCGGGAAGTGCTGGCCAGGCCGGAAATGCTAAAGTCCGTGCTGTACAGCCTTAAGGTGGCATTTCTGTCTGCGGGTGTTGCCACTGCGGCAGGTGTGGGTTTAAGTGCTGTGTGTGTGATGCACAAAAGGACAAAGGGGCCTATGATGCGGGTGATACAGCTGCCCATCATTGTTCCCCATGTGGTGGTAGCCATTTTTATGGTCAACATCTTTTCTCAGAATGGTTTGCTGGCCAGAATTGGTTTCGCCCTTGGAGTATTACAGGAACAGCAGCAGTTTCCCATGCTCATTTATGACACAAAGGGAGTGGGAGTCATCCTGGCATATCTGTGGAAGGAGATTCCCTTTATAATTTATTTTGTTATTGCTTTGATGGCAAATATCAATGAGAAACTGGGGGAGGCAGCCATAAACCTGGGGGCGGGCCGGTGGACTGCTTTTTGTAAAATCACCCTGCCGCTTTGTAAGGATGCGGTAATCAGCGGGTTCCTGATTATATTTGTATTTGCCCTGGGCGCCTATGAGCTTCCCTTTCTCCTGGGCGCAACCTCCCCAAAGGCCCTTCCGGTGCTGGCATACCAGCAGTATATCCATCCGGATTTGAGAAACCGGCCTTATTCCATGGCGTTAAATGGAATCATTATCGTTCTCTCCGTGCTCAGCGCCTGGATGTATTATTTCATCATGCGTAAAAATATGAAGGCACTGACAGAACAGTAGAAGATGGAGCGGATGGAGATGAAGAAGAGAAAATCGTTTATCACAAATATGATTCTGGCCCTGCTGTGTGCATCCATTCTGATTCCCGCGGCCAGTCTGGTTGTATGGGTATTTACGGAACGGTGGGCCTGGCCAGATCTGTTTCCCCAGGTGCTCTCGAACCGGGCAGTCATGGAAATTGTCAGAAGAAAGGGAGAACTGGTCTCACTCATGGCATCCAGCGTCATGATTTCTTCTGTGGTGGCCGTCCTGTCGGCCGTCATCGGGATACTGACATCCAGGGCCCTTGTCCTGTACCGGTTCAGGGGGAAGGATTTGATGTCATTTTTTACCGTGCTTCCTCTCATGGTACCTGGGACTGTGTTTGCCATGGGGATACAGATTACGTTTATCCGGTTGGGACTTAACAATACAGTGGCGGGGGTCATTCTGGCACACCTGATTTATTCCCTGCCCTACGCGGTGTGCCTCATTATGGACGGCACCCGGGCAGTGGGCATTGCGCTGGAGGAGCAGGCCCGGGTGCTGGGGGCCGGTTCCTTTCAGGCATTTAGAAGGACCACACTGCCAATGCTGGTTCCGGTGATACTGTCGGCAGTCAGCATGTCCTACATTGTATCCTTCAGCCAGTATTTTCTGACACTGCTTCTTGGAGGCGGCAGGGTAAAGACCTTTGCGGTTGTGATGGTTCCCTACTTACAGAGCGGCAGCCGGAATATTGCCTGTATTTACAGCATTTTGTTCATGGGCATCACTTTGCTGGTATTTGCTGTGTTTGAACGGATTGCGGGGTATTGGACAGGACAGATAGTTGGAGGATATTATGAGTCTTAACATAGAAAATCTGAGGGTATCCCTTCAGAAAAAGAAGATACTGCATGGAATCGACCTGGAAATACAGGAGGGAGAGTTTGTATCTCTCTTGGGAAAATCCGGCTGCGGAAAGACCACTCTGTTAAAATGCATAGCAGGTCTTTTGGAGCAGGAGAGCGGGGATATACGGATACAGGGAGCATCTGTGATGGACCAGCAGCCAAAAGAGAGGGGAACGGTAATCGTGTTTCAGGATTTGCGGCTGTTTCCCCATATGACGGCGGAGAAAAATATTGCCTTTCCCATGGAACTCAGAAAGGTGCCGAAAAAAGAGCAGAAGGAGCGGGTGGAGGCACTGCTGCGGGCGGTTCAGCTTCCCGGATTTGAGAAGAGAAGGATGAAGGAGATGTCAGGGGGCCAGATGCAGAGAGTGGCCCTGGCCAGGGCTTTGGCAGCAGAACCCAGGGTGCTGCTTCTGGACGAACCCTTTTCCGGCCTGGACGAGGGGCTGAGGACAGAGATGGCGCGGCTGGTAAGAAAACTTCATGAGGCGTGGAAAATCACAACTATTCTCGTCACTCACGACAAGGCTGAGGCCCTTCGCTTGTCCGACCGCATAGCATTGATGGAGGATGGGAAGATTCTTCAGTACGGAACACCGGAGCAGATGTTCTGCCATCCGGGAACAAAAAAGGTGGCAGAGTACTTTGGAAAGGTAAATTATATTTCCGGGTCAGTGGCAGGAGGCTGGTTTGTCAGCCCTTTGTTTGAAAAAAGAACGGATTTGCCGGATGGGGTCTATGATGCCATGATTCGTCCGAACTCAGTGCAGCTGAAAGAGGAGGGCGATTATACAGTGGAGGAAGTTACCTTCATGGGGGAGATGACAGAGATAAGGGTGAGGGTGCCTGAGAAAATGGCTCCCGGCGGAAGCATCCTGTGCCAGAGAATGGAAGGCCCCGGCCGGCCGGTAAAATTACGGGCAGGAATGAAGGCCGGACTGGCCGTGGAAACGGAAGGGGCAGTGCTGTTCAGGCATGATATGGAATGAGGGAAAAGGGGCCGGAAACGGTATGTGGTGGCAGGTTATGTGCTGTGGCGGGGACTGTGTCCAGGTGGGGACTGTACCGGGAAAACATGGACGGGAGGAGATGCAGATGAAGAAAATCGTATTTGACTGTGACAATACCTTTGGAGTAAAGGACTGCGATGTGGATGACGGGCTGGCCCTGATGTATTTGCTGGGAAACAGGGAGGCCCAACTTCTGGGAATTACGTCCACCTATGGAAACAGCAGCCTGGATGTGGTGCAGGCAGTGAATCTGCGGATGCTGGAAGAATTGGGGCGCAGGGATATTCCTGTAAAAAGAGGCGGGGAGAAGAGGGGCTGTTACCAGAGCGAGGCTGCCGTCTTTCTGGCGGAAATGGCGGACCGCCATCCGGGGGAGCTGTCGATTCTTGCCACGGGTTCCCTGACAAACCTGAAAGGCGCATATGAGAGGGACAGTCATTTCTTTGAAAAGGTAAAAGAAATTGTCTTAATGGGCGGAATCACAAGCCCCCTTGTATTTGAAAAGAAGGTGATGGAGGAACTGAATTTTTCCTGTGACCCGCCGGCTGCCAGGACCGTCCTCACAAAGGGCCGGAATGTTTCCGTGATAACAGGTAACAACTGCCTTAAAGTTTTATTTACAAAACAGGAATACAGGGAACGGTTATCGGGAACGGAAAACAGGGCGGCAGCGTATATTATGGAAAAAACAGATGATTGGTTCAGATATAATGATGAGGGCTACGGCATTCACGGTTTCTATAACTGGGATGTGACGGCAGCGGCTTATCTTATGCATCCGGAATTGTTTGCGGATAATGTGAAAGGCCTGCGTGTGTCGGACCAGGACCTGGAGACAGGATATCTGAGAATGGAGGAGGATGAGATGAACGGGGGATGGAAAGCCGGAATCAAAGCTGGGATGAAAGCCGGAATGAGAGGTGCTATGAGAGGTGCAATGAGAGATGGAACGGAGTCCCGGACAGCAGACGGGAGGTGTATATGCAATCTGCCGCTCATCAGGGATGGGGCGGTGTTTAAGGACAATATTTATTGGAGTTGGCTGAGTGTGACCGGAATCCTGTCTGATGTCTGAAGATGCCTTGAACAGGTATGAATCAGGTCTGAGCAGGTAAGCATATGAAAAAGGACCCTGAAATGAGATGTAGGGGTCCTTTTGCGGTATTATAATCTTTTTGTCAGTCCGGCTGTCAGGAAAGCTTAAGGACGCACCAAAAGTTTGGCGGCTGTCATGCGTTCCACAATCTCATACATATTGGTGACGCTGCCGACCTGAAGCTTCTCGCTCAATCCATAAAAATTCAGGCAGGTTCCGCAGGTGAGAATCTCCACGCCCTGGGATTCCATGGATTTTAAATCCTCCAGGTTATCAGAGCCTTCGCAGGAAAGATAGGCGCCACTGTTATACAGAAGAATGGTTTCCGGCAGGACATCCTGCTGTGTAAGGGCGTAGACAAACCCTTTCATGAGAGCCTTTCCAAGTTCAGGGTCACCGTGGCCCATAAGGTTGGAGGACAGAACCACTGCCATGCCCTTTTTGCGGCTGTCAGGCTGGCAGACCGCCGGTTCCTCAGAATCATCCGGTGCATCGGAATCAGGGGTTACTCCCTGGCCAACTGGGATTTTTACGGAAAATTCATTGTCGCTTATTTTCTTGGAAACAGCTGAAAGGCCTTTGCTGGCAGCCATCTTGCTCAGGTTCTGGACCGCAATCTCATTGTCTACCAATACCTCAACCGTCTCTCCCGGATTGCAGGATTCCAACGCTTTCTTAGTGTCAATGACAGGCTTGGGGCACTGTTTTCCGCGTTCATCTAATTTCATAGTTCGTATCCTCCTTAAACATGTATCTGATTCTTCCTATTCCCGGAAGTGTGCTTTGAAATTATCATCACATGTCTCTAATTATAGCAGGTTTGAAAATGTATGCAAACGCTTTTGCCCCTTTGCAGGCCCGGCATTTATTTTTTCTATAAGGAAACAGCCGGCTATTTTTTTTATCTATACGGATGCGGAGCCGTTTCCTGTTTTTTGTACAGTTTATCCCGGTAAGTCTTAACCGGAGCTTCTCCGTCCGGAACCGTTATTTTACAATCAGGTATAAAGCTGTTTATATCACGCTATTAACACGCTTTTGATAATGATGTATATACCAAGTCCAACAAAGACAGCCGGTACGGCAAAATACTTATACGTTTGAATGATTGCTTTTATCTTGGGGAAATCGGTTATCTTTTCTCCCAGGAAGCACCAAACCGCCATCATTAAAACAAACACTATGATAGTTATAATGACCTGTATTGATGAATAGCCAGTAAACAATGGAATATAAACGCCAATATTATCAGCTCCATTTGCCACGCCTACGAGAGCAACGCTTAAAATTTCAGGCTTTACGATTTTACTGGCCATAGATGTTACATTCCGCAATATATTCTGCAGCTTGTTGGGGTGGGCAGCTTCGGTTTCTTCTGTTTCCAACGGAAATTCTTTACGATTGGCTTTGTTTTGGGCAGGTCGTTTGTATGATATCCATTCCTTGACGCCTAAAGCAATCGGTATAAAACCGAGCAGACCGACGTATTTTTGCGGAACAAAGTTGAGGCCGAAAGCGGCTGACAGGCTTATTGCTGTCAGTATGCCAATAGCAAGATATTGCCCAATGACAACATATTTCTTTTTAAAAGTTTCGTCAACCCTGGCATAGAGCACCATCATGACAAAAATATTATCTATGTTGGTACTGATAAATGAAACAATAGATGTAGTTACTATGCTGATCATTGTTTGTAACGCCTTTCTGCAAAATATAAAAGCCCATGCACACATTTTAAGTGTGTATAGGCTTACTATTCCAGTTCTAACCAGTTATATTCTGATTGACTTTTATACCTGATGGTATGAACTGCCCCCGCCCTATACGGATGCTTTGATTATAGCATAGCAATACGTTTTCTTACAATGACTTTGTTCGTTGTCCTGCGTTCAATCATTTTATCTTCAGGAACATAAAAAACGCCGGAAGAAGCAGGCATTGCTGCCGAAAGCTTAGTGATGCTGCGGGAAACGAATCTGCATGTTAATTTTCATCCAGCTTGTCAAGTGCCTGGGCAATGTTGAACGCATGGTCGCCAATGCGCTCATAATCGGTCAGGATTTCCGAATACAGGATGGAAGTCTCCACATGGCATTTCCCCTTTCGCATGCGCTCAATCTGGTTGGAGCGGTACCGGGCGGTCCGGCTGTCAATGTCTTGTTCCAGCAGCAGGGCCTGTTCCAGAAGGGAGGCGTGCTGCGGTAAGGATATATGTTCTGCCGGAGCGTCATGTTCCGTCAGAGAGCCGCGTTTATCTGGAGATTTCTGCTCTGGAGCAAAAGTGAAATCAACGCAGCAGGCGCTGCAAATCAGGTTTACGGCGCGCATGCAGGAGGTCCTCATATCGGCCAGTTCAACCGATGCCTGGGAAGAAAGCTCCAGCCTGCGCTCCATCATGGTCCGGGCATAGCCGGCAATATTTGTTGCATGGTCGCCGATGCGCTCCACATTTCCGATGATGGAGAACATGCGGTTAAGCGCATTTACTTCAGACGGGGAATTTTCCACTGCAAGGACCCTGGAAATCCTTCTGGATAACTGGGCATTGTAAAGATCAATCTCTTCCTCACGTTTTTGAATCTGCTCCAATTCGTATTCATCCCTGTGCTCAAAAGCCAGAAAACTGGTTTCAACATTGGAGGCCGCCAGAGCAAGCATCCGGCTGATGTCCTCATTCAGCTGCTTCCTTGCTATGACTGATACGCCAAGTACATGTTCGGAGGCCAGCAAATCCTCAAACCAGCGCTCCTCATCCGTTGTTTTCTGCGGCTTATCAGGCAGAAGCTTTTCGGATATCCGCGCAAGCTGTGTGCCGAAAGGCAGCAGAAGCAGGGTTGTGACAATGTTAAACAGTGTATGTACATTGGCAATCTGCGCCGCGGGATTGTCCGGTGTGAACGAGGCCATCCACTGTGTAAAGGGGGACACCAGGCAGATCAGGGTAAACACAGTTGTGCCAATGACATTGAATATCAGGTGAATCAGGGTGGTCCGTTTCGCGTCGCGGTTTGCCCCAATAGAGGCCAGGACTGCGGTGATGCAGGTGCCGATATTCTGGCCGAACAGGACAAAGACCGCGCTGTCCAGTCCGATTAATCCGCTTACAGCCAAAGCCTGAAGGATACCAACAGATGCAGAAGAGGACTGTATGATAGCAGTAAAAGCTGCTCCGGCCAGAATACCCAGAAAGGGATTGGAAAACTTTGTCATCAAATTGACAAAATGCTGGGAATCGCGCAGCGGTATCATTGCCGCGCTCATCATTCCCATGCCGAGAAAGAGGATACCCAGACCTGCAATAATACCACCGGCAAACTGGACCTTTTTCTGTTTGACAAAAAGAATCAGGGCAACACCTGCAAATGCAATCAACGGCGCGATGGCCCCGATGTCCAGGGCTATGAGCTGGCCGGTCACGGTGGTCCCGATATTGGCGCCCATGATGATCCAGACAGCCTGTTTGAGCGTCATGAGCTGGGAGTTGACGAAGCCTACCACCATGACGGTTGTGGCGGATGAGGACTGGATGATAGCAGTGATTCCGGCTCCCACGAACACGCCTAAAAACCGGTTGGCAGTCAGCCGCTCCAGAATCTGCTTCATGCGGCTTCCGGCTGCGGCTTCCAGATTGGTGCTCATCATCTGCATGCCGTACAAAAATAATGCCAGTCCTCCTAATAGACTGAAAAACGAATGAATACTCACAATGATTCCTCCTCTTTTATCTGTTTGGCAGTATTATTTCAAAAGAAAAAGGCATTGCCCGCATCCATGTGTATGAATGCGGGTCATGCCTTTTCTTTTAAACATATGAAGCGTGGTTTTTGGGTGAAAATTTGGTCATCGTCGTTGACGGTGGCGTCCATATGTATGTCATTTCCCTTCTGATGTTTTGTATATGGAAATATCCTGTCCTGCTGGAATTATATGAGGATAAAGGGACAATGTCAACGGGATGGGAGGAATATTAACGATACTTTAATGCGGATGCATCTAATCATCTCATTGGGAACCAGCAGGATATCTGCAGTTGGCCGGGTGCGTATCATAGGGAAGATAGGGAGTTGCAGCTGGCGTAGTGCCGGAAATGTGATTATCGTGCAAAGGTGAGAGAATAAAACCGCTGTATTCCTCCAAAGATGGGGTACAGCGGTCAATTGTTGGAAATGGATATTTAAGGTGTCGAATATTTCAGTATATCCTCCAGAGAAATCTCCAGGTGCTCAATCATGAGATTATAACCAAGCTGGGTATCGCGTTTATGGAAAGCATCTATAATTTTTGCATGCGGCGTAACTGCATTTCCCATAATTTTATCCACAGCAAAGGCTTTGGAGCGGTAACTGCGGAAGCATTCAGTGATATTCTGACTAATACGAATCATCAGCTGATTATCAGTAAATTCCATAACTTGATTGTGGAAAAGTTCATCATAGGAGAGCAGTTTGACTGTGTTTTTGTCATTAAGAGCCTGTTGGAAAAGAAAATGCGTTTTTTCTAATGCCTCAATATCGGAATCCGTTGCCCTTGGAATAGCCAGACGTACAGCCATAGGTTCTATGGCCATCCGCACTTCCATGAACTCAATCATACTTCTGCCATTTTCACGAAACCATTCAAGCGCCATCTCATTGGAATCATTTTTTCTGTACTTGTCACTTAAAAAAATGCCCTTTCCCTGAATCGCAGTTACATAATCCATTGCTTTTAACATTCGGTAAGCTTCTCGGGCAGTGGAGCGGCCTATTCCCATCATTTCACAGACTTCTTTTTCTGTAGGCAGTTTGTCACCTGGCTGCAAATTATTATCCGTTATGTAATTTTGGAGATTCTGAATTGCCTGATCCACAACAGAAATCCTTGCAATACTTTTCAGAGGTTTATTCATTCGTTTCCCCTTCTTTGCTTATATTCTCTCAGTCATTCCCGTGCCGGTTGGTTTATATTTTATCAACGTTTACCAGAATTTACAAGTGCTATTACCGAAATGGGGGGGATATTTATATTTCTGTAAAATGCAATAGTTCCAGTATATCTGACATCGACCTGGCTTTTTCATTAGGATAGCGGGGCCAGCGGAGCGTATATGAATGTATATGGCACTAATTAAATAGTTGTATTAAATATAGCATATCATGTTATCAGACAACATGTCAATTGTAAAATGCATGGAATTAGGGAAATGCTGTTTTCTCTAAAAAAACGTCGGTATCATATACATAATGCATAAAAATATACTGTAATATAAAAATCTATTGACATATTATGAAAAAATAGTTATCATGTTATCAGACAACATGATAACCGCAAAACATATAAGATTAGACCAATATTAAAAGTGCAAAGGAGAACATCAAATGACAAGAAATGAGTTTACGCAGAAGTATGGACAGATTTTATGCCCCCTGGTAACACCGTATGATACCAATGAAGAGGTTAATTACAAGGCCTATGAAGACTTAATCGAATATTTGATTCAAAATGACCTTTGTGATTCATTAATCGTGACAGGAACAACGGGAGAGGCATCCCTGCTTACATTTGATGAAAGAGTCAGATTAATGGAAACAGCTCTTAAGGCTTCGGCTGGCAGGAAACCTGTTATAGCCGGTACAGGATGCGCCTCTACAAAGGAAACGATTGCTCTTACGAGAAAGGCTGAGGATTTAGGCATTGAGCTCTGTATGGTGGTTGCCCCCTATTATAACAAGCCTACCCAGGATGGCATCTATAACCATTACAAGGCAGTTGCCAATAGCGTACATATTAATATCCTCCTTTATAATATTCCGATTTTCGTGGGTGTAAACGTGGATGCCCCAACGGTAAGAGAGCTTTCAAAAATTGAGAATATCATCGGAATCAAAGATGAGGCAGGCATTAACCCCACACAGATTACGGACTTTATATTAGCAACAGAAGATATTAATTCGGAATTCGTAATCTTTAACGGAGATGATATCATGCTTCTACCCACGGTAGTCCAGGGAGCCATGGGTGTTGTAAGCGGAGGAGCCCATATCTTTGGACATGAAATCCGTACAATTTTAAAAGCATTTGCGGAGGGGGATCATGATAAGGCAAAGGAACTGTTCGTACCGCTTTACAGATTTTGTAAAGCATGCGGACAGAATGGAAGAATTCTTCCGAATTCGATTATGAGACCGGCGATTGAGATGGTAACAGGCATTCCGATCGGACCGTGCAGAGGGCCTCTGGCGCCTATTACTGAGGAGGAGAGAAAAATTCTGGTGGACACTATGGGTTCCATTGGAATTAAAGTAAACGGATAACCAACGAATGATGAAAGGAAGGGTATTTTGGTATGATGAAAAAACGATGGGCAGTAAGTTTGGCGGCAGTCATGATTCTGGGGTTGACAGCATGCTCAGGGGGAGGAACAACAGGAGGAACAAATGCATCTGCATCGACTGATTCAGGACAGACGCAGGAAGAAAAGACGGAGGCAGGCAGCTCTGAAAAGGAAAACACTGAGACATCAGCAGAATTGGATGGGGAAATTACGTTTGGTGTCAGCTGCGCAATTACTGGCAACTTTCCGTTGGCAGGTCAGAGAACGAAGGAGGGAATTGACCTGGCCTTGGAGCAGATTAATGCCAATGGAGGCGTTTTGGGCAAGAAACTGGTATATGTAGCGGAGGACGATCAAAATACGCAGACAACGGCGGTAAATGTAGTAACCAGATTATTAAATGAGAACGTATGTGCCGTGATTGGACCACATACCTCCGGAAATGCAGCAGCTACCAGTGATTTGTATAAAAATGCCCAGATACCATTTATGACTGGCGGTTCCAGCCCCAAATTAGCGGAATTGGATAACCCTTATTTCTTCCGAGTAAGGCCTTCGGACACAATCAACGGACAGGTGGCAGCAAGATATGCAATTGATACGCTTGGAGCTAAGAAGATTGGAATTTCCTACAATAATAATGACTTTGGAACCGGTGGAAGAGATGTTATCATTCCAATATTGGAAGCAGACGGCATCGAGTATGTGGCAGTCGGACATAATGCAGGCGATAAGGATTTAACAGGACAGATGATGCAGCTAAAGAGTGCAGGCGTTGACTGTATTATTTCATGGACAGATGATGCTGAGGTGGCATTAACCGCCAGGCAGCTGTATGAACTCGGATTTGATGTCCCGGTAATTGCTTCCGCAGGTGTTGTTATGGACCAGGTGTTAAATCTGCTGGAGCCGGAGTATGTGGAAGGATGGTATGCTGTAACTGATTTTGTCTCAACGAATGATGACGACACTGTAAAGCAATTCGTGGAGGATTTTAAAGCAAAATATGGATATGCTCCTGAACTTTATGCATCTACATATTATAGCGCGGCTTATGTACTGGCAGACGCAATAGAAAGAGCCGGGTCAACCGAACCTCAGGCTGTCAGGGATGCTCTGGCGGAAACAAAGGATATAAAACTTCCGGAAGGAGTGTTCTCATGTGATGAAGAAGGAAATATGGTCCATGGCTGTGTTATTGCGCAGATTAAGGAGAAGATTCCTGGCATGGTAGATTATGTGACGGTAGAGTAGCAGTCGTTGAAAAATGGATGCAGACAGGAATGCGGTTTGCATCCATTTTAAACTAAGAGATGGGAGGTCGCCAATGACTTACAGCATTATTATCCAGCTTATTGTAAGCGGTCTTGCTCTTGGATTTATTTATGCGCTGGTGGCAATTGAGTATACATTGATTTTCAATTCTACTGGTCTGTTAAATTTCAGCCATGATAAATTCATTATGCTGGGTGCTTATATCTTTGCAGCTCAATTCCTTATGAGGATGGGAACTAATCCGGTGGCAGGAGTCCTGGCCACGGTTCTTACCATGTTTATATTTGGTGTTCTGGTGGCCACCGGGATCTTTAATCCTCTTCGTAATATGACGTCCCCAATCTTTGCTGTTATGGGTACGGTGTTTTTGGGAAGGATTCTCAATGAACTGGCCAGAATTATCTGGGGTGCCACCCCTTTTACAGTTCCCGGTTTTTTAAAAGGAACGGTAAAGCTTGGGGATATTGTGATTACGGTAGCAAACATCACTGTTATTGTAGTCTCCATAGCAATTGTCATTCTTTTACAGTTGTTTTTTAATTTCACGAAAACAGGAAAGGCCATGAGATGCGTACAGCAGAACAAGACAGCGGCCACCTTGATGGGAATTAACGTCACCAGAAATATAAATTTAACAATTGCCCTCAGTGCGGCAATCTGTGCAGTCATAGGCATTATGGTGATTCCTTTATTTACTGTGGATTTAACCATAGCTAACATGATTGGACTAAAGGGATTTGCGGCCGGCGTGTTTGGCGGTTTTGGATATTTACCGGGAGCGATTTTGGGAGGCGTGGTAATAGGAATACTGGAGAATCTGAGCACACTTGTGATTCCCACACTGTATAAAGACTGTGTAGCTTTTGTACTTTTAATCGCATGTCTCCTTATACGGCCTACCGGTCTTCTGGGACACAGAAAAAAATGATGGAGGTACACATGAATAAATCGACAAAGATAATAGGAATTCTTTTTGGAATCTTCCTGCTGGTCCTCATTCCGATTGTTGACAAGAATACCTACCATCACATCGTACTGTGCCAGACGCTGGTCAATATTGTGGTGGTTACCGGATTGAATTTTATAACCGGACTGACCGGACAGATGAATATGGGTACGGCTGGAATTATGGCACTGGGAGCTTACTCTGCTGCCTTATGCAGCGCTAAATTTCAGATGCCGGTTGTGGTGGGGTTTATAGTTGCCATCGTAATGGGTATCCTGATTGGAAAGGGTCTGGGATATCCCAGTCTGCGCTTAAAAGGCGTATATCTTTCCCTTACTACCATTGGTTTCAGCGAGATAACCCGGCTTATTCTTACGAATTGGGTGGGGTTGACCGGGGGAACAATGGGCGTACAAAACATACCGTGGATTAATCTTTTTGGAATAGAGCTAAATACATCCTTCAGAATCTATTATTTTTATCTAGCTATTGTAATAGTCATCACTATCATGGCATACCGAATCGTTCATTCCAAATGGGGGAGGGTATTTAAGGCGATACGGGACAATGTGGAGGCAGTTGAGGCCAGCGGTATCAATATTGCTGAGATGAAGATACTTGCTTTTACCCTGGCCACCATATTGGGATGTTTTGGGGGAGCCATGTATACACATATGATGGGATATATCAACCCAACCACCTTTGTTCAGGATTTATCGGCTAACTATCTTGCTATGATGATGATTGGAGGTATCGGTACCGTGGGAGGAAATGTGATTGGCGGTGCGGTTATCACGATTTTGCCGGAGTTCCTGCGTTTCATGGAAAGTTATTACTGGTTGGTATTCAGTGTAATCGCCCTGTTGTTTGCGATTTTCCTGCCCAATGGCATTGTCTCCCTGTTTACCCATACTGGTCCGTTTGGAAAATTTGGTCTGATAAAACATCTGTGCAAAAAGGAGGGAGAATAGATAATGAGTGAAGATACAATTTTAAAGCTGGATCACATTACAAAAAGATTCTCCGGCCTTGTTGCAGTGAATGATTTGTCCCTTGAAATGAAAAAAAGAACCATACACGCCCTGATTGGGCCAAACGGATCAGGAAAGACAACCACGGTTAATCAGATTACCGGTACATATGCACCTACAGAAGGGGAGATATATTATAAGAATACATGTACAACCCTTATGCAGCCGTACCAGATAGCGCGTTTGGGCATAAGCCGGACGTTCCAGAATTTAAAGTTATTCCAGTCCATGACAGTCATGGAAAATCTGATGGTTGGAGGCCATCAGATGACAAAATTAGGTATTCTTAAGTTTCTTTACCATTTCAGGGAAGCTGGAAAAGAGGAGCAGTTACTTAGGGAAAGGGCAGAGGAAGTGCTGGAATATATAGGCCTGGAGGATATACGGGATGTAAATGTAAAAAACCTTCCTTACGGAAAACAGAAAATGACAGAGTTTGGACGGGCTTTGATGCTGAAACCGGATACGCTTATTTTAGATGAGCCGGCCGCCGGACTGAATCCAACAGAACGGAAGGAGTTTGTGGATATTATACTCAAAACCTTTGATTCAGGGGTGGACATTTTCCTGATTGAACACAACATGGATGTGGTCATGAATATTTGTACCAATATCACGGTGTTAAATTTCGGAGCGAAAATTGCGGAGGGGACTCCGGATGAAATACAGAATAATGATGAGGTAATCAAAGCGTATCTTGGTGACCGTTATAAGCCTATCATGCATATTAAGGAGGAGGTGTTGGCACATGCTGAAGGTAAATAATATCAACGTATATTACGGAAAAGTAGAGGCATTGTTCAACGTTTCCTTTGAGGTGGGTGATGATGAGATTGTGTCCCTGATTGGGGCAAACGGAGCAGGAAAGACCACATTGATGAAAACCATTGTGGGTATCAACCGCACCGCGCAGGGTTCCATTGAATATAACGGAAGGGCAATCCATAACCAAAAGCCCCATAAATCCATTTATGATGGAATTGTGTATGTGCCTGAGGGACGGGAGGTATTTCCTCAGATGACGGTGCTGGAGAATCTGGAGATGGGCGCTTTCAGCAAAAAGTATTCAAAAGGGGAGATGGCAGACCATGTGGCTGAAGTGTACGACCTGTTTCCCAGACTAAAGGAACGGTCTAAACAGGCAGCAGGAACCATGAGCGGCGGCGAACAGCAGATGTTAGCCATAGGAAGAGGTATGATGAGCAATCCTAAACTTCTTATGTTTGATGAACCTTCCCTGGGACTGGCTCCGGTCATTGTGGATGAAATGTTCCGGGCCATTATACATATCAATGAGATGAAAAAGACCCCGATTGTAATTGCAGAGCAGAATGCCTTTATGGCTATGGGAATTTCCAACAGAACTTATGTACTGGAAGTAGGGCATGTGGTTAATCATGGAAAAAGTTCGGTACTTCTGGATAGTCCGGAGATCAAAAAGGCATACCTGGGCGGATGATGGAGGCAGCGATGAGATTAGGTCTGGAGGGTAAAACAGTAGTCATTACCGGCGGGGCCGGGGGAATCGGAAAAGAGGCTGCAAGGGGATTCCTGAAGGAAGGGGCAGCTGTAGCTGTCTTTGCGAGAACGGAAGAAAAGGTGGATGACTTCTGCCGGGAGATGCGCGGACTGGGGTATGACAATTTCTATGGAGAAGTTCTGGATGTGGCGGACAAAGAGGGGGTACGCTGGTTTACGGAAAAGGTGTGCCGAAAGTTCGGAACTGTGGACGTGTGGATTAATAATGCCGGTATTGCCATAGATAAGCCATTTTTAGAGTATACAGAAGATGAATGGGACACCATCATGAATACAGACCTTAAGGCGGTATGGGATTGCATACGTCTGGTGGCGCCCATTATGATGAAGCAGGAACGTGGCGTAATTATCAATATATCCAGCTTCGCGGCAAAGATTCCCAGCGCCGGAGGAGCCATATATGGGGCGGCTAAGTCGGGAGTTTCCAGTCTTACCAGAACACTGGCAGCCGAACTGGCACCTTATCATATCCGCGTTTTGGGTGTTGTGCCCGGGATGATTGATACGGAAATAAGCAAAGCCAATATAAAAGAGAATGGGGAGCAACTGGTTCAGAATGTGTCTCTGGGACGTCTGGGCGCAGCAGAAGACCTGGCAGGCCCCATTGTATTTCTGGCATCTGAACAGGCGGAATATATGACAGGTTTTGATTTGGAGGTAACAGGCGGAAAATTTGCCGTACAGAATACCAGGTGGGCTTGGAATTTAAAGGAGGAATAGAGAATGGAGTATACGAACAGATATATAGGGGGGTATCCAATTATTGGAATCAGACCCATTATTGATGCGAGACAGGGCATGCTGGATGTTAGAGGGTCACTGGAGGAGCAGACCATGAATATGGCCAGAGCAGTCAAAGAACTGTTTGAGCAGAACGTGCGGTACTCGAACGGTCAGCCGGTTCAGACAGTGCTGGCGGACGGTACCATAGGACGTGTTGCCGAAGCAGCGGCCTGCGCACATAAGTTTAAAAAGCTGGGAGTAGATATCACTCTTTCAGTCACTCCGTGCTGGTGTTATGGTTCTGAGACTATGGACATGGACCCTATGACAATTAAGGGAGTGTGGGGACTGAATGCCACAGAGCGTCCGGGTGCCGTATATCTGGCTTCTGTATTGGCAGCCCATGCCAGGAAAGGACTTCCGGCTTTCGGGATATATGGCAGACATGTGCAGGAAGCAGATGACCCTGAGATCCCGGAAGATGTGAAGGAAAAACTACTCCGTTTTGCAAGAGCGTCCATTGCAGCTGCATCCATGCGGGGAAAATCCTATTTGCAGATTGGCTCCATGTGTATGGGGATATCCGGTTCCGGTATTGACCCTGATTTTTTTGAGGAATATCTGGGAATGAGGGTGGAGTCAGTCGATGAAGTGGAAATTCTCAGGAGAATTGATAAGGGTATCTATAATCATAACGAATATGAAAGGGCCCTGCACTGGACCAGAGAGAACTGTAAAGAGGGGCTGGACAAGAATCCGGAATTTGCCAGACACAGCAGGGAAAAGAAGGATAAGAACTGGGAATTTACAGTGAAATGCGCTCTTATTATCAAGGATTTAATGAACGGCAACCCGACATTTTCAGATGAACACCGCGAGGAAACATTGGGGCACAATGCTCTTGCGGCTGGTTTTCAAGGACAGAGGCAATGGACGGACCACTATCCCAACACGGATTTTCCTGAGGCGATTTTAAATACATCTTTTGATTGGAACGGCCCCAGAGAACCTTATATTCTGGCTACGGAGAATGATACACTCAACGGTGTAAGCATGCTGCTTCTTAAGCTTCTCACCAATCGTGCTCAGATGTTTGCGGATGTCAGGACTTGTTGGTCAGAAGATGCGGTAAAACGCGTAACCGGCTATTGTCTGGAAGGTAAAGCCAAAGAGGCCGGCGGTTTTATTCATCTGATAAATTCCGGCGCATGCTGCCTGGATGCCTGTGCGGAAGCACGGGATAATGAAGGGAAGCCAGCCATTAAACCTTGGTGGGAAATGACGCAGACAGATGTGAAAAACTGTCTGAATGCTACAACATGGTGTGAGGCGGATTTGGGGTATTTCCGCGGAGGTGGTTATTCATCACGGTTTGAGACAAAAGCTGAGATGCCCATGACCATGATACGCCTGAATCTGGTAAAGGGAGTGGGCCCTGTTGTGCAGCTGGTGGAAGGATGGAGTGTGCATCTTCCGGAATCCATATCGGACCAGCTTTGGAAGAGGACCGATTATACATGGCCCTGTACCTGGTTCACTCCCAGAGTGACAGGACATGGCATTTTTGCTAGCGCTTATGATGTGATGAATCATTGGGGAGCTAATCATGGTGCTATAAGTTATGGTCATGTGGGCGCAGATGTAATCACACTTTGCTCCATGCTGAGAATACCGGTATGTATGCACAATGTGGAAGAAGAGAGAATATTCCGTCCAGCATGCTGGAATGCATTCGGAATGGACAAGGAAGCCCAGGATTACAGAGCATGTCAGGCGTATGGCCCAATGTACAGATAGGATGGACGGTATGGACAGGGATCAGATAAGGAATGCGATAGAACAGGGAAATACGGCTCTGGGAATCGAATTTGGCTCTACCAGAATTAAGGCAGTGCTGGTAGATGGAAAGAATAAGCCTATTGCACAGGGCAGTTATGACTGGGAAAACCGGTTTGAAGAGGGAATATGGACCTATCGTCTGGCAGATGCCCAGACGGGGCTTATCTCCTGCTTCCGGTCCTTAAAAGAGGATGTGAATAAGAAATATGATATTACACTGCATACTATAGGCGCCATGGGAGTTTCGGCCATGATGCATGGCTATATGGCGTTTGACCAGAATCAAAAACTTCTGGTACCATTCAGGACTTGGAGAAACACCATGACAGCGGCGGCTTCCCAAAAACTGACAGAAATTTTTCACTTTCCAATTCCCCAGCGATGGAGTATAGCGCATCTGTATCAGGCAATTTTAAACGGAGAAAAACACGTTGACCAGATTCGTTATCTGACCACATTGGACGGATATATTCACTGGAAGCTGACCGGACAAAAGGTAATTGGAATCGGGCAGGCCTCCGGAATGTTCCCCATAGACACAGAACAAAAGGATTACAGAAAAGACCTGGCAGAGCGCTTCGACCAGTTGGTTGCTGATAAAAAATATCCATGGAAGGTCCTGGACATTCTTCCGGAGGTACGGACGGCTGGAGTGCCGGCGGGAACATTGACAGAAGAAGGAGCTGCTTTTTTGGACCCGGATGGAGATCTCAGGGCCGGAATTCCCATGTGTCCGCCGGAAGGAGATGCGGGCACTGGAATGGTGGCGACCAACAGTGTTGAGCCGGGAACCGGAAATGTATCAGCCGGTACATCCATATTTTCCATGATGGTTTTGGAGCATCCGCTCTCCGGTGTTTACCCGGAACTGGACTTGGTAACAACTCCGGAAGGGGAGCCGGTAGCCATGGTGCACTGCAATAATTGCACGTCAGATTTAAATGCCTGGGTTAATATGTTCAGAGAGGCAGCTGAACTGTTCGGATGCGAGGTAACTGCCGATGAACTATACGGACGGCTCTTTCGCAAGGCAATGGAGAGTAAAACGGATTGTAAAGGCCTGCTGTCGTATTGCTATCTTTCGGGAGAACATATTACCGGAATGGAGGCGGGGAGGCCGCTCTTTGCCAGGACTCCGGACAGTGAGCTTCATTTGTCCGATTTCATGAGAGTGCAGATGTATGCGTCTATGGCCACACTTCGGATGGGAATGGATATTCTGGTACAAAAGGAAGGTATCTGCCTGGCGCGTATGTTGGGGCACGGAGGTTTTTTCAAAACCCAGGGTGTTGGCCAGAAGATGATGTCAGACGCACTTAATGTTCCTGTAACAGTGATGGAAACAGCGGGAGAAGGCGGAGCCTGGGGAATGGCAATCCTGGCATCCTTCAGAAGGGATAATCATAATCTGGGCCTTGCAAAATATTTGAACGGACATGTATTCCAGGACACAGGGACGTTAACTGAGGTACCGGATAAAGAAGGGCATTTGGGATTTGAACAGTTTATGGCAAGGTTCAGAGAGGGACTTTACATTGAACGGGCTGCTGTGAAATATCTTAAGGTTTAGAGAAGGAGGCTTACATAAAATGGGTACAAAATTAGATGTGGCATTTAAATTTGGTGCGGGAAGATATATACAGGAACCAGATGCCCTTAAATTGGCCGGAGGTGAGATTGGAAGGTTTGGTCATCATGCACTGGTGATTGGAGGTCCTACGGCTCTCGATATTGCCGGAGAGCCGCTGAGGAGGAGTTTGTGTGATGCCTGTGTCACTCATGAATTTGTGGTTTACCCCGGTTACAATACCAGAGAGGCGGTAAACCATTATGCCGCATATTGTAAAAAAAACAGCTTTGATGTAGTGGTTGGAGTCGGGGGCGGGAAGATCATGGACTTAGCAAAAAGCATTGCCCATATGGCTGAGCTTCCGGTAGTGAATATTCCGACCCAGGCAGCCACATGCGCGGCATATACACCCATGAGTGTTATGTATACTGAGGAGGGGGCAGCATACGGTACAGTGGGCGGTAATTTTTACCATGATTACGAAGTATCCGCGGTAATCATTGATGAGACGGTCATGATTCATCAGCCTCCCAGATATGCTGCATCCGGGATACTGGATGCCATGGCGAAGTTTATTGAGGTACAGCATGGTCATGCCTCTATGCCATTTAATGATTTTAATATTGAATTATACACGGCCTACTATTTATCAAAATATACTTATGATATTCTTAAGGAGACATGTTTAAAAGTATATGATGATATTCGGGAACACCGGCTGACAAAGGAGGTTCATGATTTCCTGTTTATTAATTTTGCGCTGACCAGCGTCATCAGTGGGGTTTCCAAAGCATTTGGGCAGACAGCGCTTGCCCATGAAATGTATTACTGTGCCAGAATGTTCTTTACCAATGACTCCTTGTCCTATCTTCATGGGGAAATCGTCGGAACCTCATTGATACTCCAATTGTATTACAATGGAACGCCGGAGAAAATTCCGGAATTTCGGAATTTCATGAAGCGGATGGAGATGCCGGTTACTCTTAAAGAACTTGGTATTCCGGAAACAGGGAAGAATATCCAGAAGATATTTGAGTATTTGCACAGTACGGCATTTGTAGAGGACACAGAGGAAAACCGGGAAAAACTGATGAACTCTATCAGGGCTGTTTGTGAAATATGAAGAAGAATGTCCGGATAAGACATAGCTGTTGTGTTAATCTGGTCCTGTATTTGATAGGAATTATACTCATGCCTGTGGGTGTGGTGATGACAATTATGTCCGGGCTGGGGGCGGGGGGTTATGATGCCTGGAATTTTGCCCTGGCCGGTCTGTTGGGCCAGCCGGTTTCTTCAGGGATTTATATTTCCTCTGTGTGTGTTATATTGCTGACCGCGGTAATCCGGCGCAGGATACCACGATTTACCACATTTATTACTTCTTTTCTATTAGGTGTTTTTACAGACCTGTGGCAGAGGATATGTTTGAATAGCGGGATTAGTACACTACATCCATATCTGCTGTTTGCGGGAGGAATGATAATAGTGGCTTTCTGCGCAGCGGCTTATATGGAAGGAGATCTTCCTCCCGGACCTACCGATGACCTGGTGGTGGCATTTCACCGGAAAGGACTGGGACTGGGGAATGTGAAACTGGTAATGGATTTGATATGCGCAGCCATGGCGTTCTGCCTGGGCGGAGAAATAGGTGCCGGGACAGTGTTGTTGACATTTGGTTTGGGGCCGTTAATCGGAGGCTTTCATACATACATTCTAAAGGCAGTAAACAAATTTGAGAATCGGGGAAAGACCTATGAAAATGAAGATAGAGAAAATTTCTGTGGTGGACCAGACGATTGATTGGCTGAAAGAATATATTGAAGAAAATCAGCTGAAGGAGGGGGACCGTATGCCTACAGAGCAGGAGGTCTGCAATATGTGCGGAATCGGCAGGTCAACGGTCAGGGAAGCTTATCGGATGATGCAGGCATTAAAGATAACAGAGTCTGTAAGAGGAAAGGGAGTCTTTTTCAGAAAGCAGGAGAAGCCGCAGGTTGAGCGAAGTGAAATTGCAGATTGGTTCAGGGAGAACAGCGAGAATATAGAAAATTATATGGAGGTCCGCAATGCTGTTGAGCTGATGGCTGTCAGGATGGCAATGAAAAAGGGAGATAAAAAGTGGATTGAGCATCTTAACGTGATTTCAGAAAAGACAAAGGAACTCTTGGCGGGTGGTCACACCAGGCAGAACAGAGGTGTGCTTATGACGCTTTATGACGAGGAATTTCATCAGAAAATCACATCGGTAAGTAAGAACCCACTGCTGATATGCATTGAAAAAACCATTACAGACTGCCTGGCTGATTATAGAAATAAGGTGTTTATGTTAGATGAAAATATTGAAAGGGCCTACCGGTCTCACTGCGCTATCATTGAAGCCATACAGAGCGGAGATGTAAGTGCAGCGGAGGAAACGATTAATGAGCATTTGGCGGATTCTCTGGCGGATATGAAGATGGTACAGGAAAAGAATTAAGAAGGGAGAGTTTAGGATGGAGATAGCGGTTACAGATATAAAAGACACGAAAATAGAGGGAGTGACAGTATTGATAGAGGAAACAGAGCCATACAGAGAGAACTATTTTGAGTGGGCTGCTTCGCCCCTTATTGCCAGTTTTCAGTCATCCCAAATCAGCGGGGGAATATTGTCTTGTCAGACGGCAGAACCGCAGTTCCAGGAGTTTGAATATCATAAAGACAAGGAGTTTTTTTACTTTGTCCAGGGTACAGCTTTGATGCCCTTTGCAAATTTTGATTCAGAAGGTAAGGTGGATGAGGCGTCTATACAGATTGTGCGTATTCCAGAAGGCACACAATTGATTATAGACGCGGGAAAACTACATTTTGTTCCGGTAGCTGAGGGACCGGGGAAAGTAAAAATTGTGGTGGTATCTCCTAAAATGGATTCACCCAGGGTGCCTGTACGTGAATCTGTGAACGGTTTTTTGAAAAGCTGAGGTGTGCCTATGGAAATTCTTGTTTGTATTAAGCAGGTGCCGGGAACTGCTGATGTTGAGGTGGATTCAGTTACCGGCGTGCTGAAAAGGGATGGAGTGGAATCAAAGTTAAATCCATATGACCTTTTTGCACTGGAAATGGGATTTGAAATGGCAGAAAAAGAGAATGCACGAGTAACTGTGATTACCATGGGCCCCATGCAGGCGATGGAAGTGCTGAAAGAGGCTGTTTATATGGGAGCGGAATCAGGAGTGTTGGTTTCTGACAGGTGCTTTGCAGGCGCAGATGTCTGTGCTACCAGTTATACGCTCTGTCAGGGAATACAAAAGGCAGGGACATTTGATGTCATTCTTTGCGGAAAACAGACCACGGATGGGGATACAGCCCAGGTGGGACCGGAAATCGCTGAATTTATGGGGATTCCCCATGGTGCAAATGTGATGGATATAACTGATATAGGTGAAAATGAAATTACCATACGAATGAACCTGGAACATAGAATACAGACTCAGCGGATGAAAATGCCGTGTCTTTTGACTGTGGAGAAGGATGCAAACACACCCAGGCTGCCTTCTTATAAGAGAAAACTGAACATGTCATTGGATTGTCTTAAGACGGTATCGTTAAAGGAACTTAGTGATCAGGACAGTAAACATTATGGGCTTGATGGTTCTCCCACCCAGGTAGAACGGATTTTTCCACCAGAAAAGAAAAAAGATAAAGAAATAGTAGAAGAAAACGGACAGAAATTAGCCCGATATTTGATTCATATTCTTCAAGAGAAAAAATTTCTGTAGCTACTGACCGGGAAGGAGAAACGTATGGCGAAAATAAAAGTCAATCAGGACAGAGTCACGAAGGATATAGCAAAACAATTAGAAGAACTCTGCCCTTTTGGAGCGATTTCGGAAGAGAACGGTATATTATCTATATCATCCGGATGCAGAATGTGCCGCATATGTGTGAAAAAAGGGCCGGCCGGAGTAGTGGAGTGGATTGATGAGGACTTGGGAGATTGTGCTGTCGAGAAAGAAAAATGGAAGGGGATTGCTGTATATATTCAGATGGATGGAGATAGAATTCATCCGGTATCACTGGAGTTAATAGGAAAAGCAAAAGAACTGGCATCAGTGATACAGGCCCCTGTTTACTGTCTGCTTATTGGAAATCGTGTAAAAGAAAAGGCTGAGGAATTGCTGTATTATGGGATCGAACGGGTATTCCTGTACAATCATCAGGAACTGAACGATTTTAACATTATGACATATGCAAATGTATTCTCTGATTTTATCGAGAATGCGAAGCCTTCGTCCATATTGGTGGGAGCCACCAGCGAAGGCAGGTCATTGGCACCAAGGGTGGCCGCGCGTTTTAGGACAGGTCTGACAGCAGACTGTACGGTTTTAGAGATGAAGGATAATTCGGATTTGGTTCAGATAAGACCGGCATTTGGTGGCAATATTATGGCTCAGATAGTGACACCCAGACATCGGCCGCAGTTCTGTACAGTGAGATATAAGGTGTTTTCTCAGGCAGAGCGAAACCAGTTCCCCAGTGGTTCTGTAGTAGACATGGAGATAAGTGATGGTTTTTTTGATGCATCTGTTCAGGTCCTTTCAAATGAAGAAAAGACACGGCAGGCAGATATATCAGATGCGGAAACTATCGTGGCTGTGGGAAGAGGCGTGAGAACCAAGGCGGATTTAGAAATTATAAAAGTGTTTGCTGACCGGTTAGGGGCTCAGATGGCCAGTACCAGACCATTGATTGAGAATGGATGGTTTGATGCAAGACAACAGATAGGGCTTAGCGGAAGAACCGTAAAACCCAAACTGATTATTACCATAGGTATTTCCGGAGCCGTTCAGTTTGCTGCGGGGATGAAAGGATCTGACTGCATCATAGCTATTAATAAGGATAAAAAAGCACCAATATTTGATATTGCCAATTATGGACTCGTCGGTGATTGGTACGAAATCTTACCGGAGCTGGCCAATTGGATGAAGGAGGGGGAGATATGGACAAGAATCGGATGAATCAGGAATGTATAGATGATATTAAGGCCATGTTTCCGCCGGAACGAGTGCTGATTGGAGAAGAAATCAGTGAGGACTACGGGCACGATGAATTGGGGGATGTATTTTCAATGCCTGAGATTCTCATAAAAGCAGTTAGTACAGAGGAAATAGCAAATATCATGAAGTATGCTTCCGGCCGTGACATTCCGGTAGTAGTGAGAGGGGCAGGTACTGGTTTGGTGGGAGGAGCAGTAGCCACTCATGGCGGTATCATGATAGAAACCACGGGAATGAATCATATTTTAGAGCTGGATCGTGAGAACTTGACCGTTACGGTTGAACCGGGAGTACTTTTGATGGAACTGGCAGAATATGTGGAAGGACAGGGGCTGTTCTATCCGCCAGATCCAGGAGAGAAGTCAGCCACCATAGGGGGCAATATCAGCACAAATGCAGGCGGAATGCGGGCGGTAAAGTATGGGGTCACCAGGGACTATGTGAGAGGACTGACGTTGGTTACAGCGGCAGGAAATATTCTGGAACTGGGAGGCAAGGTGGTAAAAAACAGTTCTGGATACAGTCTGATGAATTTGATAATCGGCTCAGAGGGAACACTGGGAATTATCACAAAAGCCATTTTAAAACTTTTGCCGCTTCCGCAAAAAACAGTCAGTCTGCTGATACCATTTCATACTATTTCTGATGCAATTGAGACTGTACCTAAAATCATAGAGTCCCAGGTCCAGGCTGTAGCCATCGAATTTATGGAAAGAACGACGATTCTTTTCGCAGAAGATTATTTGGGAAAAAAGTTTCCTGATACCTCCAGTGACGCCTACATTTTGTTGACATTTGACGGAAACGGCAGAGACGAGGTGGAACATAATTATAGCAGGGCGGCTGATTTATGTCTCAATAATGGGGCAAAAGATGTGTTTTTGGTAGATACAGATGAGCGAAAACAAAGTGTATGGTCTGCAAGAGGGGCTTTTCTGGAGGCGATTAAGGCGTCTACAACGGAGATGGATGAATGCGATGTGGTGGTTCCCAGAAGCTATGTGGCAGATTTTATTAAATTTACGCATCAGACTGCAGCAGAATTGAATATGAGGATTCCAAGCTTTGGCCATGCCGGAGATGGTAACCTCCATGTGTATCTCTGCCGGGACCAAATGGATGAAGATACATGGAGGAAAAAAAAGCAGGAGGCCTTTGAACGGATGTACAGAAAGTCGGAAGAATATGGAGGGCTTGTATCTGGTGAGCATGGAATTGGCTTTGCAAAGAGAGAGTACCTGAAACATCAGCTGGGTGAGGAACAGATGGGGCTGATGTCGGGAATCAAAAGTGTGTTCGATCCAAAGGGAATTTTGAATCCTGGAAAAATTGTATAGATATAATTGTTTCATATGGTCCGGTTCTTGTGCCGGACCTTTTAAAATATGACAAGTAGCTGGATGGAGAGAAGCTGGTTTTAACATTGTTTAATTGGAGGGCTGGGGAAAACATGAAGAGTAGTGGGGGTATGGTGTGAGCAATGAGAAGAATGCTTTTGAGCAGCTGTTGTCTGAGGTGGAAATACCGGAATTTGGAACTATACAGGCAGGACAAACAGTTGCAATCACTGCAGGCGCAAAGCTGCCTGTTGTCATGCTTACGGATGATTCGGCTCTGCGTTTTTGCCTGCAAACATGTGTACGACGTGATGCCAGCCGAAACGGACGGATTGTATGGCTGAGAGATACAGCGGATCTGAGCCGATTTTGGATATCCGAACAATTGATTGAAGAGGCGGCCAAAGATAATAGAATGACCGTAATAGGATAAACACAGGCCATCACATTTGAAGATACGATGCGCCTGTTTTGATGAGACAGATATAAAGCAGATAAAGCGCCAGGCATTTCCCGGTTCAAACTGAGCAGGGAAACGCCTGGTGTTTTTACTGCAGTGAAATAGAGGACGAGTTTACCAGTTCCTCAATCGGAATCTGCTCAACCTCATGGAAATATTTTAGTATCAGTTCCTGAAAATACTGCGTATAGGTGGAGAGATAGCGGTCCTTGTGATGAATCACGGATATCTGCTGAAGGAGGGGCTCTCCCTTGCAGTACAGCGGAAATACATTGATATCCTCAGAGATTTCACCCTTCTGGTTCAATATGCTGTTGCGGGTGGCGAAGCATGCGGCAAGGCCTTTTAGGCCGATGGATGTGCTGATCTGCACATAGGCGCTGGTGGTGTAAATGTTGGGGACAAATCCGGCCTCGTCAAAGCATTTCTGGATATTCTGACCCATGCGGTTATTGAGAATACAAAAAGGCAGCCTGGAGAAATCTTTTACATCCGCCATGTTTCGGGCCTTTCGTTTTAAATCCTCTGTCCCGTCGCCATAATATTTCCGAAGCAGTGTATCGGCAGCACAAAGGTAAATCTGGTCGGACATCAGGGGTTTTTCCTCTATACTGGGATGTTCGCCCCCGGATATGACGATGGCCAGGTCCAGGTCTCCGCTCAGAATCAACTGTTCCAGCCGCTTGGAGTTCATGTCGGTGATACGGATTTCCACATTGGGATACCGGGATGAGAACTCAGGCAGGATATCAGGCAGGCTGGCGCTCATGCGCAGGGTGCTGGCGCCGAACAGGATAAGGCCCCGTTTCTGCTTCTGTATATCTGCCAGAATATCCATAAGGTTTGCGTTTTCACGGTTCATGGTCTCTGCAAATGACAGTACATACTCTCCGGCATATGTAAGGGAGAGGGAGGGCTTACGGTTCAGCAGCTTTACCCCGTAATATTCCTCCAGTCTCATGATATGGTTGCTCAGTGTCTGCTGGGATATAAATAAACGGTTGGCAGTGCGGGTGATGTGCAGATCCTTGGCAAGCTCCGAGAAGTAATACAGGCTTAGTGTATCCATGATTTCAACCTCCACAAATTTATTTTGTTAAAAACTTGAAAATACATTGTTTGATTTGTGATTAGCTATATATTACAATAAACCTATCAGGAAAGCAAATGGTTTTAAGGAAAATTACAACAAAAAACTCGCAAGGAGTCAAGTGTTTGGTAAGAAAGGAAGGTAATGTTATGTCAGTAGGGAAACGTATTTATCTAAAAAGAGAGATGCCGGACATGGAGGTAATGAACCAGTTTAAGTCCATACCGGCCTCCAACACAGCGGATGTCATGGGAAGGAGCTGTGCCATGAACCCGCGCATCCGCCTGGTCAGCAGTCCAAAGGCGCAGATGATGGTGGGACCTGCCTACACGGTTAAATGCAGGGCGGGTGACAATCTGGCCCTGCACGCAGCCCTCAGCATGTGCAATGAGGGGGATGTGATTGTGGTTTCCAATGAGGAGGACAGTACAAGAGCCCTGATTGGCGAGGTCATGATGGCATATCTGCGGTATACAAAGAAGGTGGCGGGCATTGTTCTGGACGGTCCAATCCGCGACATCGACGAGATTGGCAAATGGGATTTTCCGGTTTACTGTACGGGAACCACCCCGGGCGGTCCTTACAAGGAGGGACCGGGCGAGGTCAATGTACCAATAGCCTGCGGAGGAATCAGTGTGAACCCGGGCGACATCATCCTGGCAGATCCGGACGGTGTAATCGTCATTCCGCGCAAGGACGCAGCGGTCATTCTGGAGGAAGCCAGGAAATTCCAGGCAGCAGATGAGGCCAAGCTGGAAGCTTCCAAAAACGGCACAGCCAAACGTGAGTGGGTGGACAAGGCGCTGGAGGCAAAGGGATTTGAAATTATTGACGATGTTTACAGGCCATAATCAATCGTAAATTGATTTGGTGCCCCAAACCTTACGTATATAAATGTAAATCACATATTATAAAAGAAAATTCACAGGGAGAGATAAGAACATGGGATGGAAGATTTTATTACCACAGGAAATCATGGATGAAGGTGAGCAGTTATTAGTGGATGCAGGACATACCCTGATTAGGGGACGCGGCTTTGAGACAGAGGACGTGCTGGCTGATATGAAGGAGCACCGGCCGGATGCAATGATTGTGCGTATTACGCCAATCACCAGGGAAGTAATCGAGGCCAACCCCAACCTGAAGGTGGTGGTACGCCACGGTGCAGGATTTGACGCACTGGATGTAAAGGCATGCCATGACAACGGGGTACAGACCCTGTACGCGCCGGTGGCAAACAGCACCTCAGTGGCAGAGACAGCCATGCTTCTGATGCTGGAATGCAGCCGCAATGTGATTGAACTGAGGAAAATATGGGTTCAGGATTACTACAAGGCAAAGCTTAAGACCAGAAAGACTACAGTAAACGGCAAGACAGTGGGTATCATCGGATGCGGAAATATCGGAAGCCGTCTGGCCGTGCGAGCGCTTGGCATGGAAATGAATGTCCTGGCCTATGACCCATATAAGAAAGCGGATGAATTCCCGGAGGGAGTTGAGGTGGTAAGGGACCTGGATCGGATTTTCAAGGAGAGCGATTACGTTTCCCTGCATGTGCCGAATACCCCAATTACCCGCGGTATGGTAAACAAGGAGCGTCTGGAAATGATGAAGCCGACCGCTTTCCTGATTAATACGGCAAGGGGCGGCTGTGTTGTGGAGCAGGATCTGTACGAGGCATGTAAGAATAAAACCATTGCAGGTGCGGGACTGGATGCCATCCAGAAGGAGCCGGTGGATCCTGCCAATCCTCTTCTGACCCTGGACAATGTAATCATTTACCCACACATTGGAGGAAACACAATGGAGGCAGCGCACAGGGCGTCCTATTTTGCGGCCATGGGAGTACAGGAGGTCTATGAGGGGAAGGAACCTACCTGGCCAATCAATGATATTGATTATGTGACTGCGCCGACTTATACAGACACGAAAAAGCCAAATAAGAAAAGTTCCGGTATGTTTGACTTTTAAATCATGGCAGGACAGAGTTTCATGCTATAATAAAGCTTGAAATTACAGGAGAAGACAGAAAAGAAAAACGGGGGATTTATCATGACAGTGTCATCTTTATGCAATGATATGTTAATATTGGCGGTTTTTATGCTGGCTGGTTTTTTCATCCGGGAGATCTTTAAGCCGGTACAGAAGCTGTTCCTGCCCTCGTCCCTGATTGGCGGACTGCTTCTGCTTCTCCTGGGCCATCAGGCCATGGGTATCATTGCGGTGCCGGAAAGCTTCCATGAACTGCCCGGTGTGCTCATTGACATTGTCATGGCGTCCCTTGTGTTCGGGGTTAATTTCAACCGGGAGAAGATCAGTTCCTATCTGGATTACTCCTGTGTTACCATGACCTCCTACGGGATGCAGATGTGCCTGGGTGTAGGCCTGGGCTGGGTTCTGTCAAAGATATGGACCGGACTTCCCCAGGGATGGGGCGTCATGGGCGTTTTCTCATTCCATGGAGGCCACGGAACAGCCGCTGCCGCGGCGTCTGCTTTTCAGAAGCTGGGCGTGGACGGCAACATGGCAGTGGGAATGGTGCTGTCTACCTTTGGCCTTATATTTGCCATGGTTGTGGGAATGGCCATGGTCAATTATGGGATCAGAAAAGGATGGGGTACATATGTAAAGGAGCCAAAGAAACAGCCTTCCTATTTTTACGGCGGGACTCTGCCCCAGGAAAAACGGGCTGCTTCCGGCCATACAGTGACAACCGCCATCAGCATCAACCATCTGGCGCTTCAGATATCATGGCTGCTGGCAGCACTGTTTCTGGGAAGGACCATTTTCCATTTCCTTGGAACCTGCATTCCCTTTTTTACAAAATTACCGGGTGTGCTCCACGGCGTGTTTGGAGGAGCCATCCTGTGGAAGATACTTAAGATGACGAAGCTGGACCGGTATGTGGACATAAAGACAGTTAAGATGCTCAGTGGATTCTTTCTGGAAATCGTGGTGTTTACAGCCATGGCAACACTGAATCTGGAGTTTGTCTCTACCTATATAGCGCCTGTCCTGATATATACGGTTACTATCTGCGGATTGACGGTCCCCCTGATTTTTTACTTGTCTTACCGTTTCTGTAAGGATGAATGGTTTGAAAAGGCATGTATGGCCTTTGGGGCTGCCACCGGCAACACATCCACCGGGCTGGCCCTGGTGCGCGCAATCGATCCGGACTCCCAGTCAGGGGCGGGAGATACCCATGGTGTCTATTCCACCATCATGTCATGGAAGGATATATACGTGGGCCTGACGCCTGTGTGGCTCATGAATGGAATCGCACTGACATTCGGAGTGGGTTTTGTCATGATGATTGGGTTTGCCGTGACTGGTTTTGTGTTTTTTAACAGAAGGAAACGCCGGTAGAAACTGCCGGCTGATTGGAACATATGGAGGATATATATGGAAAAGAAACGGTTTTTAAAACTATTCCTCATAGCTGCCGTAACAATTGCTATCTGGAACATACCGGCGCCGGCCGGATTGGAAGTGGAGACCTGGCATATTGTGGCGCTGTACCTGGGGCTGCTGCTGGGACTGGTAATCAAACCATTTTCAGAGCCGATCATTACTCTGATTATCGTGGGCATTGCAGCCATGTTCATGGATACATCCATCCTGCTAAAGGGATATGGGAATAATATGGCATGGTTTATCGCTATGGTAACCATTGTCTGTACTGCGTTTGTAAAGACGGGGCTGGGCAGGCGTATTGCCTATAACCTGCTGCTTAAGTCCGGCAAGAATACCCTGAGTCTGGGCTACATTATGGTATTTACAGACCTTGTATTAAGCCCGGCAACCGGTTCCAACTCTTCCAGGACAAGCATTATTTATCCTATTTTCCAGAATATTGCGGAGGGCACTGGTTCAAGCGCCAAGAATGCACCCAGAAAGCTGGGCGCCTATCTGACCGTACTCATGTACGCAAGCTCTCAGGGAACATCAGCCCTGTTCCTGACCGGTATGGCCACTAATGCCATAACCGTGTCCCTGATTACCGAGATGTTGGGAATTACCCTTACCTGGGGAACCTGGTTTCTGGCATCCATTGTACCGGTAGGCCTGTTTTTGCTGCTGGCTCCCTATGTGATTTACAAAATCTATCCGCCGGAACTCAAATCCCTGGATGACATCAAGCCGCTTGCGCAAAAGGGGTTAAAGGAGCTGGGAGCTGTTACGTCTGCTGAGAAGAAACTGTTTGTCCTGTTCCTCCTTGCCATTCTGGGATGGATGTTCGGACCGAAGCTTCCGGTTGTCAACCTGAGCATGCAGGTGGTGGGCTTTGTGTTCCTGGCACTTGTTCTGCTTCTGGATGTGCTGGACTGGAATGATGTAATGGCTGCCAAAGGGGCCTGGAGTATCTTTATCTGGTACGGCGCTTTCTATGGCATTGCCTCAGCCCTGTCATCAGCCGGATTTTATACATGGCTGGCAGACCAGCTGGGTGTTGTGCTGGATCTTTCCCAGATGAACGGCATGGCAGTAACCGTGATTCTGGTGCTGGTCAGTCTGGCGGTGCGCTATTTCTTTGTCTCCAACAGCGCGTTTGTGGCATCCTTTTATCCGGTGCTGTTCTCCCTTGCAGTGAATACAAAGGCAAACCCTATGGTGGTGGGACTGCTGCTTGCATTTTTCGCCAGCTTTGGAGCCCTCCTTACCCATTATGGAAACGGAGCCGGCCTTATAACCTTTGCGTCGGACTATGTGCCCCAGAAGGACTTCTGGAGAGTGGGCACCATCATGGTGGCAATGGCCCTTGTTATTTTCTTTTTGATTGGCCTTCCTTATTGGAAACTCATTGGTCTTTGGTAAGATACCCGGAGGTGGTAGAATGTTAGATTTATTGATTAAGAACGGACATGTGATTGACCCGGCCAACCGGACCGATCAGGTAGGAAACATAGCGATTTATAACGGCAGAATTACCAGATATGAGGAAGGGGAGCCGGCAAGGCATGTGGTGGACGCCGCGGGAAAATATGTGTTTCCCGGACTGATTGACGCCCATGCCCATATGTTCCAGGAAGGCACGGAGATCGGCATATATCCGGATGTGGCCTATCTGCCAACAGGAGTCACGTCTGCCATAGATTTTTCGGCCGGCGTTGCCAATTATCCAATCTTCAGGTCGGCAGTGATTGCCAGGAGCAGGGTTACCATCAAGAGCTTCCTTCAGGTGTGTTCCGCAGGGCTGACCACAACCAGCTATCATGAGTGTATCAATCCGAAATTTTTCAACCCGGAAAAGATTGTCCGTATGTACCATGACAATCAGGACAATATCCTGGGGCTTAAAATACGCCAGAGTGAAGAACTGGCAGAGGGACTGGGCATTGAGCCGTTAAAGGAAACGGTACGTATAGCCGGCATGGCAGGCTGTCCGGTGGAGGTTCACTGCACCAACATCCCGGTACCCACCAGTGAGGTGCTTAAGGTTCTGCGTCCCGGAGATATCTTTGAACATGTATACCAGGGAGTGAAGAACACGATCATTGATGAAAACGGCAAATTGTACGACTGTGTCAGGGAAGCCAGGAAACGGGGAATTATCTTTGACACGGCAGAGGGAAGGAAGCACGGTGATTTTGACGTCATGCTTAAGGCCAAGGAACAGGGATTTATTGCGGATATGTGCAGTACGGACCTGGTGTTGGGAAGTATGTTCAGACGCCCCATTTTTTCACTGCCAAACCTGATGTCCCGGTATATCTGTATGGGAATCCCCATGAGCCAGGTGGTCAGCATGGCCACAGAGCGCCCGGCCGGACTGATGAAAATGCAGGGAGAGATTGGATGCCTGTCGGAAGGGGCCAGGGCGGATGTGGCCATCTTCCGGTGGATGGATTTCAAACAGACCTATAAGGACTGGAAGGGGACTGCCTTTACCGCGGATAAACTGCTGAAGCCCGAGATGACGGTAAAGGACGGGCAAATCATGTATTGTGCCCCGGATTATATTTATGAGGATTGGGTATAAGTGGATACTGTGATGGGAAACGGGATAAACAATGGGATGGACAGCGCTGTCAAATTCGGTGCAGGAAGGTATCGCCAGGGCAGAGGCGTACTGGAACACTGCGGACAGGAGATAAGGCGGTTTGGAAAAAAGGCTTACATTGTGTCCGGTCCCAGGGCTTTTGACGCTGTAAAGGACCGGCTGCTTCCCGGTCTTACAGAGGCCGGAGTGGAGTTTGTTGCTGAGATTTATGACGGCGTATGCAGTTATGAGGCGGCGGAAGCCCTCGGTAAAAAATGTCTGGACGCGGGATGCGACGAAGTGGTGGGCATTGGAGGCGGCGTCATCATGGACTTGTCAAAGGCAGTGGCTGGAAAAGCGGGAGTGGGCGTTATCAATATCCCTACCTCCATTGCCACCTGCGCCGCCTTTACAGCCATGAGCGTCATGTATACGCCCCAGGGAGCCATGAAGGACAATTGGAGATATGAATATGAAACAGACGGGGTATATGTGGACCTGGATGTGATCTCCGGGTGCCCCTGCCGCTACGCGGCGGCCGGAATACTGGACGCCATGGCAAAGAAGATAGAGATGCTTAACGGCAGGCCTGCCATGGAGCCGGATACGGCTGCCTTTGATTTATATACAGCGTACAGGATGTCTGAATTTGCCTATGATTTGCTGGAGCGGTATGGACACCAGGCCATAGAGGATATAAGGCGGGGGACGGTGACAAAGGCAGTGGAGTATGTCACCTACATCAACATTGCGGTCACAGGCATTATCTCTAACATTACAAGGAGCTTTAACCAGTCGGCCCTGGCCCATATGATATACTACGGAATCAGAACCTGTTTTACCAGGGAGGCAAGGCAGGCCCTTCACGGGGAAATAGTGGCAGTGGGATTGTTTGTCCAGCTTCACTATAATGGCCTGGGAGGGGAGATGGAGAACTTGAAGGAGTTCATGAGACATCTGGATATGCCTCTGTCCTTAAGGGAACTGGGGGTGGAGGCAACGGAGGCTAACCTTCTGATACTGGAACAGTATCTTGCTGATTCGCCGTATGTGGAGAGGACGGAAAAGGGGCTGGGGATGCTGCATGAAAGCATAAGGAAACTGTCTGAATGAAAATATAATATTTAAACGTACCGGGAAGATTCTGAACTTCCCGGTATTTTTTTGTGTTTTCCCCTGTACATTGGAACAGCCGCCCAATAACAACACGAAGCAGAGCATAAACCCAGGGACAATTGCCATTTTTGACTGTAAAAGTTATTTAAAATAATTTTGTAAATAAATTTTACAAAAGTTATTGACATAAAGTGTGGCGTAGTGATATAGTGTTAATAGAAAAAGGAATAAGAATAGTAAAACATACAAAATGCATAATAAATGGGAGGTCCGAAATGATAATTACAGATATCAGGATTCACGCATATTCCGCTGCCTACAAAAATCCGATTCGGAACGGCAAATATACATATCCTGCAACTGAAATCGTAATATGCGAGGTAGTAACGGATGAGGGGGTAAACGGTGTTGGATGGGTCCATGGCTCTGATATGGTGATAAAGGCAATGCTGAGTTTAAAAGACAGGGTCATAGGCCAGGATCCCTTTAACGTAGAGCGGATTTGGGAACGGATGTATCTTCCTAAAGTATATGGAAGAAAGGGGCTTGCTACTCGGGCAATCAGCGGCATCGACATAGCCCTTTGGGACATAAAAGGTAAGGTGGCGGGCAGAAGCGTTTGCCAGATGATGGGAGGATATGCCGACCGGATACCGGCTTACATAGCAGGCGGTTATTATGAAGAGGGAAAAGGATGGGATATGCTCCAGAGCGAAATGAAGGAAAACCTGAAGCGGGGAGCAAAGGCCGTAAAGATGAAAATAGGAGGCGTATCTATTAAGGAAGATTTGGAACGCGTGGACGCGGTACGGGATGCGGTTGGGCCGGATATACATTTACTGGTAGATGCGAATAATGCATATAACCGGATAGATGCTCTGAAAATGGGAAGGGAGCTGGAGCGCAGGAACATATACTGGTTTGAGGAGCCTTTATCACCGGATGATATTGAAGGCTGTGCTGAGCTTCAAAGAAAACTGGACATACCCATTGCCATTGGAGAGAATGAGTATACCAGATGGGGATTTAAACAGTTAATAGAGGCAAATGCAGCCCAGGTGCTGAATGCAGATGCCCAGGTGCTGGGCGGCATTACAGAGTGGAAGAAGGTAGCTGATTTAGCTATGTCGTCCCATGTGCTGCTGGCACCTCACGGAGACCAGGAGATACACGCACATCTGGTGGCTTCTGTTCCCAACGGCCTGATTGCGGAATATTACGACAATAATACAAACGCACTGCTAAAAGATATGTTTCCGGAACCTATCAGGCTGAACGAATTGGGGCAGATCATGGTCCCCCAGGCGCCGGGGTTAGGGGTGGAGATTGAATATGAGAGAATACGTCCATACTGTACGTATTCTTCTGATGATAAATAATAAAAAATGATGGGAGGTACAAAAATGACAAAGAAAGGGAAACGGATACTGGGGGTTATTATGGGAGCAGCCGTCATGATGGCTGCGGCAGGATGCGGACAGAGCGCTGACTCCGGTACAAAGGATGCACAAGAGGTAAAGGTATCAGAAAACAACGCGGAGAATGTAGATTCCGCCCAGGCAGAATCTGCAGAGGAAGCGACAGGAACCATTGAGATGTGGTCCATGCTGACACAGCAGGAGAGGGCCGATGAACTGCAGAAGCTGGCCGATTCTTATATGGAACAGAATCCGGGAACACAGATTAACATTACAGTCATGCCATGGAGCGGGGCCATGGACAAAATTGTATCAGCTATTATGGCAGGAAACGCACCGGATATTATGGTGACAGGAACGGGGTATCCCCAGTCCTTGGCTGGTACGGGAGGCCTGCTGGAGCTATCTGACCTTGTGGAGGAAATAGGGGGAAAGGATGCGTTTTTAAGTACATCGTTAACTGTTCAGGGGGCATATGAGGATGGATTATATTCTGTTCCTCTTTATATCACTCCTTATGTGGCTTATTACAGGGACAGCTGGCTGAAAGAGGCCGGTATCGAGACTCTGCCCACAACCTGGGAAGAGTATTACGATATGTGTAAGGCCGTGACAGACCCATCCAAGGACAGATATGGTTTTGCCCTGCCTTTGGGAGACCTCCACGCCTGGAAAACGATTTGGAGTTTCCTGCAGGCCAATGATGTGGACCTTTTAAATGTGGATGAAAATGGTGAGTGGTATATTGACCTGGACGATGAAAGCCGGGCCGCCATGGTGGAAACATATGACTACCTCTACAAATTAGTGAAGGACTGCGCGCCGGAGGGAACCGTGGGTTATACACAGACAAATGTCAGGGAAATGGTGGCAGGCGGTACTGTGATGAGCCGAATCGACACACCTGAAATTTACTATACACTGCAGTCCGTTGCCCCTGATGACATGGATGATGTATCTTATTTTAAAATACCCGGAAGAAAAAAGACAGGTTCCGGACAGGGATGGGTTGGATTGAGTATTTCTTCCGACGGCAATACAGGACTGGCAAAGGATTTTGTGAGATATATGTTTACAGGTGATAACATGGTTGACTTTTATCTCAGCTATCCATATGCCATGTTCCCAGCCAAGGAAGATCTCTTCCAGAACACCAAATATCAGGAAAATCTTCCTGACAATCTGAAAGAAATGGTACCGGATATGGCGCTTGATATTCTGTCAACATCCAATGGTTTAGGCATGGTCAATGGACCGTTCCCGGGCGCCGGCGAGTTTGAATCCCAGTGTATTCTGGGCAATGGCCTGATTAAGATGCTTTCAGATGGGTATAGTGCGGACCAGGCAGTGGATTATATTGTGGGCGAACTGGAGAAACTGTTATAATCATTTTGGGAGTGGATATTCTGAGCAGACACAGCAGAATATCCACTCTGTCTAAAAGGGGGTGGATACCGGATGTCCGGTAACAGGAAAAAGAAAAACAGGACGAGTACTCAGGGAACCTTGCTTTATATGCCGGCTATTCTGATTATATTTGGAATTGTGGTATATCCGATGCTCTATGCTCTTGTAATGAGTTTTACAGGCTACAGCGTCAGAAAACCGGTCATGAACTTTGTCGGGATAGCAAACTATATAAAGATATTACAAGATGCCTCATTCTGGCAGGCAGTGGGACGGTCGCTTATCTTTACCTTTGGCTCACTTATACCGCAGGTTGTATTAGGGCTGGCCATTGCCATCCTTTTGAATCATCCGGACCTGCGTTTTAAGGGGCTGTTCAGAGGACTGGTGATAATGCCGTGGCTGGTGCCCACGGTAGCGGTTGCCATGATATTCAGGTGGATGTTTCATGACATTTACGGGATCATGAATTATATATTAATAGATCTGCATGTGTTAAAAGAACCCGTAGCGTGGATCGCCAATGAACACACAGCCATGTTTATCCTTATACTGGCCAATGTCTGGCGCGGCGTGCCAATGCTTATAACCATGTTCCTTGCGGGCCTTCAGGGGATTCCTTCTGACTTATATGAAGCGGGACAGATTGACGGGGCAAATGGCTGGAACCGGTTTTGTAAGATCACATTGCCGCTTTTGATGCCTGTTGTCATGGTATCAGGAATCCTGAGATTCATATGGACATTTAATTTCTATGATTTGCCATGGGTCATGACAGGAGGCGGACCGGCTGAGGCCACGCAGACAACTCCTATTTATGCATACAGGAGAGCGTTCAGCAGTTACAGAATGGGAGAGGGCTCTGCCATAACCATGATTCTATTTGTGATTCTAATAATATTTGCAGCAATTTATTTCATACTGAAAAAGCGGCAGGATAAGCTGTATGGCTAATGGGGGTGGACATGTGAACAGAAAAAACAGCAAGCTTCTGAAACTGATTGGAATACATATTCTGGCAGTGGCAGTGGTAATACCAATTATATTTCCCGTATACTGGCTGGTGGTTTCGGCACTGCAAAGTCCTCAGACCGTAACCAAGCTTCCGCCTTCCATCCTTCCTCAAACATATTCCCTGTATTTTGTGAAGAAGGTATTTACGGAATTTGGAATTGCCCGTTTCCTGTGGAACAGTATTTTTATTACGGTGGTTTCCACCATTCTTACACTGGCAGTTGCATGCCTGGCCGCATTCAGCTATAAGGCATATGAGTACCGGATGAAAGAGACATTCAGCAAAATGGTATTATTTGTATATATGTTTCCGCAGATCTTAATTATCATACCTATTTATCTGATGATGTCCAAGATGGGATTGATTAACACATACAAAGGGCTGATTCTGTGTTACATTGCATTTGAACTGCCTATCTGTATATGGACCATGCAGTCCTATTTTGAAACCATCCCGTCAGACCTGATTGAAGCAGCGGAGATAGATGGTCTGGCAAAAATCCAGACACTCTGGCATATATTCCTTCCTGTGGCATTGCCAGGGCTTGCGGCCAGCGGCATCATGACGTTTATCGGCATCTGGAATTACTTCCTGCTGGCCAACACGCTGTTAATTGATGAGTCAAAGAAAACATTGCCAGTGGTAATCGCGGACTTTAGTTCCAGAGACAGCATGCTGCAGGGGGATGTGCTGGCAGCCTCCATGATTGTATGCATACCTTCCTTTTTGTTTGCGCTGTTTGCCCAGAAGTATCTGGTGGGAGGTCTTACCAGCGGTTCCGTAAAAGGATAGGAGGAGTAAGGATGAAGATAACAGATGTAAGCACGCGGTTGATTGATCAATATATGTTTGTACGGGTGGATACGGATGAGGGCATATCGGGTGTGGGCGAATCCGGGGCATGGGCCTTCTTAGAAGCCTCAGAGGCAGTGGTGGAGACCTTCAAACGGTATCTGATAGGACAGAATCCTCTTTTGATAGAGCACCACTGGCAGTATATGTACCGGTGTTACCACTTTAGGGGAGCTGCCATCATGGGAGCGCTGTCAGCAATTGATATTGCCCTGTGGGACATAAAGGGCAAATATTACGGTGTCCCATGCTATGAGCTGTTGGGGGGAAAAGTACGGCATAAAGCCAGGGTCTATTATCATGTATTCGGATCCACCGGAGAAGAACTGATCCGGGGATGCAGGAATGCCAAAGCCCGCGGATTTACAGCAGTAGGGCATCTGACGCCCTTTGTGGATTCGGACCGCAGGGAAATCATGCCTCTTGAAAGCTTTGCCGCTAAAATAAGCAATGCGTCTGAACGCGTCTATCAATACAGGGAGGCGGTGGGAAATGAGGTAGACCTTTGTATTGAAATACACAGACAGTTAAATGTGCCGGAAGCAATTGCGCTGGGAAGGGAAATAGAACAGGCCAGACCCATGTTTTTTGAAGATCCGGTGAGACCTGACAATTTTGATGATATGGAAAAAGTAGCTGATAAAATACATATTCCCATCGCCACAGGTGAAAGGCTCCACACTTTAGAGGAATTTGGAATGCTTCTTTCACGTAATGCATGCCAGTACATACGCCCGGATGTATGCCTGTGCGGCGGAATAACACAGGCCAAAAAGATTGCGGCCCTGGCGGAAGCCAGGGGAGTTCTGGTGGTGCCCCATAACCCCCTGAGTCCGGTCAGTACGGCGGCCTGCATCCAATTGGCTGCGGCCATACCAAACTTTGCGATTCAGGAATATCCGCTGGGCGAGGACAGTGTACCTAAAAATAGGATAGTAAAATCCACTCTTACTCTGAAGGACGGCTATCTGACCGTGCCGGAGGGACCTGGAATCGGAATAGAGCTAAATGAATCGGCCATGAATGACTATCCGTACAAGCCGCGTTTATATGTGACAAAGCTGCGGGAGGACGGAGCTGTGGCAGACCAGTAGGTATATTATGAAAAGATGAAAGAGGAGGGCATAAGGGGCATGAGGCTGCCAGAGACATATACGGAATTAAGAAAGCAGACGCTGGAACAGGAAGGGATGAAATACCCAGGGAAGGCACTGGTTGCCATGGAGCTGGAACCTGGCTATGAGAGAGCTAAAAACCGGATGCTTCCCTATATTCAGGCAATAAATGAAGCCCATCTGATTATGCTGATGGAACAGGGGATTGTGGATGAAAACAGTGGAAACGTTATTCTAAAGGCTCTTGGGGAACTGGATCAGGAGTTCTATAAAAATACGGTGTATGATGGGCGGTATGAAGACCTGTATTTTTATATGGAAAGCAAGCTGATAGAGGCGACAGACGGTATTGCGGGCAATCTGCATCTGGCCAGGAGCCGCAATGACATGTGCGTGGCATGGTCCCACATGGCGGTGCGGGATGGCCTTTTGCAGGCCATGGAACAGTTCCTGTATCTGAAAAATGCCATTGTATTGTTTGCAGAGGAGCATAAAGACACCTTGTATGTAATTCATACCCATACACAGCATGCGCAGCCCGGATTATTGGGACATTATTTTCTCGGAGCCGCGGATATGCTGGAACGTGATTTTAAACGTCTGTGCAGAGCTTATGATGCAGTGAACCAGTCGCCCATGGGCGCTGCCGCAGTGACGACCACTGGTTTTCCTGTTTCCAGAGAACGGGTGGCAGAGCTGGCTGGTTTTTCAGGCATGATTGAGAATGCATACGATGCCATTGGAAACAGCGACTATTTGACGCAGACAGCCAGTGCGTTGGGATTGTGTGCTTTGGATATGGGCAGGATTGTTACGGATTTGCTTCTCTGGGCAACACAGGAAATGAATATGATTCATGTGGCGGACGGCTACATTTCCATAAGCTCCATTATGCCTCAGAAAAGAAATCCCATTGCATTGGAACATCTGCGGTCCTCTCTGTCTGTTCTGAAGGGAATGGCGGATACGGTACTGACCGGGTTTCTGAAAAGCCCGTACGGGGATATTTCTGATTATGAAGACATCGAGGATAGTGTATTTGGCTGCCTGGAGCTGTTCCAAAAAAATGTGCAGTTGTTCCGCGCAGTTATCAGTACGCTGGAGGTAAACAAAGAATTGCTTGAGAGCAGGGCCTATGAAAGTTTTTCCGTGGTTACTGATATTGCCGACCAAATGTACCGCTCTTATAAGATACCATTCAGGAAGGCCCATTCCTTTGTTAGTTTTCTTGTTAAAAAGGCAGGAACCATGAATTACAATTTAAAAAATATATCTGAAGAATTCTTTTCATCTGCCTATCATGAGTTCTTTGGAGAGCCTTTTGCTTTTGATTTTATGCCCATCGCCCAGTGTATCAATCCCTGGCATTTTGTAAAATGCAGAGAGGTCAGAGGAGGAACCGGTGATAAGGCCATGAAGTCCATGATTGACAGGGCAAAAAAAGAGGTTGAGGCAAACCTGTTATGGATACAGGAGCACAAAAAGCAGCTGCGTGAGGCCGCGGAGACGAGAAAACAGGTGATTCAAAAGAAGCTGGACAAATTCTAATTATGATATTGGGCAGCCGTTTTATACAGAGGAAACGGCTGCCTTTTATCTATTGACACTGGAAGCAGGGGCAAGATATAATGATGATGGTAATACGGAAAAATGTAAAAAGCATTGGGCCGTTACAGGAGGGGGAATATGAAGGGGAATAATCTCAGTGATGTGAAGAAAGCCAACAGGCAGGTGGTATACGAATGTATCTGGTCCCATAAGGCAGTCACCATGACAGATATAGCATATATGACCCATCTCAGCCGTCCGACCGTAACCAGCCTGGTACAGGAAATGACAGCGGACAACCTGGTGGTTAAAAGCGGTTACGGCACATCCAACGGCGGCAGAAATCCCGTGCTTTACCACGCAAATGCTGGTGCGGCCTATGCCATGGGAATCGACCTGGAGTTTCCTAAAGTGCGTATGGCTATCAGCAATCTGGAATGTGAGAATATCTGCTTTTCCGTCCGTGTCTATCCCAGGGACTCAGATAAAGACCAGATGATACGTCTGCTGAAACAGCAGATGGATGACTTGATTCAGGATTCAGGTATTGACAGAAGCCGGCTTTTAGGGGTTGGAATGGGCATTCCGGGAGTGATTGACTATAAACAGAACCATTCGGTGCTGTTTGAACGGATCGAGGGATGGGAGAACGTACCCATTGGAGATATCATACAGAGATATGTGGGTAAGCCGGTCTATATATGCAATGATGTAAACCTTCTTTCCTGGGCGGAGAGAAAAGCGGCCCATCTTGAGGATGTGCAGAATATGCTCTATATTGTTATCCGTTCAGGGATAGGCATGGCCATCTGGACAGACGGCAGCCTGATGCAGGGGGAGATGGGAAATTCAGGCCGTATCGGCCATATGACGGTTGATAAAAATGGACTGGAATGCAAATGCGGCAGCCGCGGGTGCCTGGGACTCTATACAAGCGAGAAGGCAATGATGCGGATATATAGCGAGCTTACAGGGAAAGAGATAAAGCAGGCAGGAGATTTGGTGCCTTTGGCAGAGAGCGGGGACAAGGCAGCCCTGCAGGTTTTTGAGACCTGCGGCAGGTATCTGGGTATCGGAATCGTGAATGTGGCCAATTTATTCGATATATCCGAAGTGGTGGTCTCTGCGTCCTTTGACGTTTCATATATTCTCAGGAATGCGCAGTACGCGCTGGATGTCAGGAAGATGAACACCATACGCAGAGAGGTGAAAATCAGAGAAGGATTATTGGCAGAAAGCGGGTTCGGCCTGGGTGGATGCCTTCTGGTCCTGGATAAAGAACACATGAGTCTTCTGGAGGGATAAATCCCTTTGAAGGCTCATTTTTTGACAGGCACCGGATGGCTCTATCCGGCTGCCCGCAGTTGTTTTTTACGCCACCAATTCAATTACATTTCCCTCCGGGTCAAAAACGCTGCTGCTGTAATGCTCCACCCCATAAAACCCCGGCTCACAGATAACATCATAACCTTCCATTATCAGCTGGCCGGTGAGTTCGTTGACACGTTTCCTGCTGCCAACCGTGAAGGTCAGACATACCGCATAGGAGGGGCGGGCCTGCATGGCAGGGGATATGGAGGATGGAGCGGAGGATATGAGTGCTGAGGCAAAAGATACGGAAGATAAGGCATCACAAATAACAGGCCGTTCCGGTATGAGCCTGATTTTCACTCCGCCCTCAAAGGACAGGTTGTACACGGTCCCGCCGAATGTGCTGTCTGCCAGGCCGGTATCCGCTTCCTGGCCATCTTTGCCGGCAGGGCGCGGCTCATCCGCGACCGCACCTAAATATTTCACATAAAAATCCTTCATTCTCTCCGGTTTTGCAGTATGGATGGCAATATAAGTTAACTTCATCTCCATAATCACTCCTTTGAAACAGAATCTCTTGCATATGTCCTTTTTTTTCATTATAATGGAGCTATAGAAAAATTTGTAATAATATAGCGGCTAAAAATAACAAAATCCTGTCTTGAGCTGGAGGAGACTTTAGATGCAGTTAAACTATCTGGAAGTAAATGGAAATTTGGAGGAAGTAACCTGCCACGGCACGCCTGCATTTCCCATGGAGGTGTATCTGGATGATCTGGATTTGTACCCGAACCGCAGTATCCCATGGCATTGGCATAAGGAATTGGAATTGGTCTACGTGCTGAGAGGCGCCATCGAGTTTCAGACCGGGGTCCGTTCTTACGTGCTTTCCAGCGGGCAGGGCGGGCTTCTGCCTCCTAATATGCTGCACATGGTCGCTCCCTATCACCATCAGCGCGGCAGCGCCTACTGCGCCGTGCTGGCGGACCCTTATCTGCTTCACGGCCTTTCGGGCGGATTGGTAGAGGCACAGTGCGCCTCCTTTATTACAGGGGCCGATGTGGATTTTTTTCTGTTGGACAATACATGTCCATGGCATAAGGAGGCATTGTCCTGCATACATGACATGTATCTGTGCGACTGCAGACGGCCTCCGGGGTACCTGTGGCGTCTCCAGATTCTGCTTCAGCAGACAGGGCTTACGCTGTACGAAAACATGGACTTAAAACGGGAAAAGCACACTTCCTATTCCGATGTCCCATACAGGCGGGTCCGTTCCTGCCTTACGTTTATCCACCAGGAGTATGCCAGGAAGATACGGCTGGAGGATATTGCCAGGGCAGCCAGTGTCAGCACAAGTGAATGCTGCAGGGATTTTAAGGAGATACTGGGCCAGTCCCCGGTGGATTATCTTATTTCCTACCGGGTGCGCATGGGAGAGTATCTGCTGACCCACACGGGTAAGAGCATTCTTGAAATTGCGCTGGCAGCCGGGTTTTCGGGAAGCAGCCATTTTTCCAATACATTTACCAGGTACATGGGATGCACGCCTCTTCATTACAGGAAGAGAGATGGAGTATAGGATGAAACTGATAAGCCTGTTTGCCGCACTTGCGGCTGTGATCGGATTGTTCGCCAATGCCGGACGGAAATTGTTCCAGTGGCTGGGGCCTCTTTTTCCGTGTATAGGACCCTTGCCCTATGGAATTGCCTACGGTCTGGCTGTCACCGGGATTCTGGGCGCTTTTATTGTGAGCCGTGTTCCAGGAAACGGCATATTTGCGCCTGTTTTTTATGTCTGCCACTATCTTCTGGGGTTTATTGTCTACATGGTAATGCTGGTTAATCTGGCAGGATTGTTTATGTTCCTGGCGGGACTGCTTCGTCTCTTGCCGGCGCCGCTGTCATGCAGGGCCGGCGTTGCCGCGGGAGCCATACCGCTGCTTCTTTCGGCGGCCCTTTCTGTGTATGGGGCAGTCCATGGCGCTGTGATACAGATAAAACCCTATGAAATCCAGATTGGGGGCCAGACACAAGAGAAGGCGCCTCTTCGGATTGCCCTAATCAGCGACCTGCATCTGGGGTATGTCATAGGAGAACATCACCTTGAAAAGGTCATTAACGCGGTAAACTCCACAAAGCCGGATTTGGTCTGTATTGCCGGAGATATATTTGACGGCGATGCCACGGCCCTGGCTGATGCCGGGACTCTTAAGGAACTGTTTTTGAAAATAGAATCGGTTTACGGTGTTTATGCCTGCCTCGGAAACCATGATGCCGGCCCCAGCTATGACCGGATGACGGAATTCCTCTCAGAGGCAGGTGTCCGGGTACTGCAGGACGAGGCCGTTGTGATAGACAGCCGTTTTGTACTGGCAGGAAGAAAGGACTCATTTCCTATCGGCGGGCAGGGAGAGCGGCGGGGGAGCCTGGAACTGCCTGAAAGGACAGAGGATCTGCCTGTGATTGTGATGGACCATCAGCCGGGAAATATCCGGGACTATGGGGAAGAGACAGACCTGATTCTCTGCGGGCATACCCATAAGGGACAGATGTTCCCCTTTAATCTGATTACGGATGCGGTTTTTGATGTGGATTATGGATATTACCGGGCATCCGTTGATTCGCCCCAGGTTATCGTCACCTCAGGCGCAGGAACCTGGGGGCCTCCCCAGCGGGTTGCCACGGACAATGAAGTGGCGGAGATACTGGTGATGCTTCCTGTAAGACAGTAAGGGCAGCTGAAGAAGGCATAAAGATACAAATAAGGACACATTCTTTGGCGAACCACGTTCTTGTTTTCAGACGGTATTTCTGTATGATGATAGATGATGGGCTGTTTTTCAGACTACAGACAGAGATTAATACAGACAGGGATTAATACAAACAGGGATTAATACAAACAGACATTAATACAAACAGAGAGGGATACAAGATGAAAATAGGCGTACGCGCACACGATTACGGTAAACACAGTATAGAAGGGCTGGCATCCCTGCTGCGTGAAGAAGGCTATGATGGGGCCCAGCTGGCGCTTCCCAAGGTATTTGAGGAGATTGACAGCTATGAGGATATCCGGCTGTCCCACATTGAGCGAATCAGAAGGGCATTTGAGAAGAACCGGGTGGAGATTCCGGTGATGGGATGCTACATGGACCTGGGCAATCCCGACCGCAGTGTAAGGGAGTATGCGGTGGAGACTTTGAAAAACTGCCTGCTTTACGCAAAGGAAATGGGAGCCGGCGTGGTGGGAACCGAGACAGCATATCCACGTTTGAGCAGGGAGGAAAGGGCTGCCTGGTGTCCGTACATGATGGACAGCCTTATGCGGGTCATGGAGGAGGCGCAGCGCATTGACATGAAGCTGGCAATCGAACCCGTGTACTGGCATCCTCTTGCGGACCTGGAGACCACGCTTAAGACAATCCGGATGGTGGGTGACCCGGATCACCTGCGGCTGATATTCGACGCCTCCAATCTGTTGGAATTCCCGGAGACCACGGATCAGGATGCTTACTGGAACCAGTGGCTTGCGTCCGTCGGGACGTATATTGACGTGATGCACATAAAAGACTACAGTCTGGGGAAAGACCGCGCATACCAGCCAAAACAGCTGGGGGAAGGCATCCTGCGGTATGCAGAAATCAGCCGCTGGCTTCATGAAAACAAACCGGACATGTATCTGCTCCGGGAGGAGATGAATCCTGCATCAGCCGGAGCAGATATTGCTTTTATGAGGCGGATGTAGAGGAAAACCGTGATTTCAACGGAAAATCACATCCGCCGCCCTTCTGGGAGCTGTTCTTTTATATGTAATATCAGGATAGCCCAGAAGGGCGCAGGCCTCTATCTTTTTTTCTCCCACTCCCAGCCAGTCTAAAACCTGGGGATTCATTTCAGCTGCCCTTCTCAGATAGCCGTTATAGAGGAATCCAAGCCCCAGTGAGACACCCATCAGTTCCATGTTCTGGGCAGCCAGCCCTGCGTCTATATTTGCCTCAGAAGCAATGAACAGGACGGCAGGCGCGTTGCGGAAGAGATAGTCCTGTTTTGAATCAGCCATATGGGCCTCATAAAAGCCCCGGTATGCCTGGGCCGGCCCCGGAGCAGGGCTGTCCAGAATACGGCCGATTCCGTCCCAGATAAGAGTTTTTAAGATTTCCAGCTCCTTCTGGACAAAGATAAAGCGGCAGTCCTGCATATTCTTGGCTGTGGCTGTATACCGTCCGGCCTGCAACAGCATATCCAGGTCCCCGGAGCTGACAGGCTTCTGTTTGAACCTTCGCACGCTGCGCCGGAACTTGATTGCCTTGAGAAGCCGGTCTGAATCCAGTCCGGCCTGTTCCTGACTCAGCTCCTCCACATCCCCCATATCGTATTCCGGTATGGACACGGCGTTTAAAGGACAGACAGCAACACAGTGGCCGCAGAGGATACAGTTTCCGGACACCTCTGCTTTTCCTTCCCTCAGAAACAGGTTGTTTGCGATACAATCACTCATACACTGCCCGCAGCCGGTGCAGGCGTTTCTGTTTATTTCTACCATATGTATCTCCTCCTTTGATTCTTTGTCCGACATACTAAATATTATAACCCAGGGAAAATGACACTGCAACACCGGTTCCTGAAACCAGCCGTCCAATTCCTGGCCCATGCGGGAGCTTATTGTGTTTTTTTCTTCTCTGTGCTATGCTCAATGAGAAGAAAAACAAGGAGGCAGTGGAAGAAATGAAATGTCCTTATTGCAATCAAGAGATGGAAGCAGGATTCCTCACATCAGACGCCCGCTGCATTGCATGGAGAAGGGAGCGCCATGAGCCCGGTCTGGTTTCCCGTAATGACAGGAACAGCGGCGTACAGTTAGCCAGAAAGACACTGGGGGCAGCGGTAGTGGAAAACGCCTATTGCTGCGCAGCATGCAGGAAAATCGTGATAGATTATTCCTTATAGCATCTCGATGAAGGCAGCCATCCTTGTGTTCAGCTGGCCCACGTCGGCCTGGGAATAGTCTGTCTCCACAACGGTATAGGGAAGACCCTTCTTCTCCTTTACCAGCCTGCGCACCAGGGAGGTCTCCACATTGTAGGTGTGGCATGCCTGCAGAACCAAATCCACCACGCCGTCCACATGGAAATCGTCAATAAGCCTGTCTAACAGCTCCATACGCCTGGGGTTGGGGGACATGCAGGAACAGCCGATGTTCAGGTACTTTCTGGCCAGGGCGTCATATACGTCGGGGTTATCCTCATCAATGGGGTCTAAGGGCTTCATGCCGGAGCAGTTTTCAAAGCAGACCACCACGCCGCCGTTATCTTCAATGGCGCGCACTACCTTGAGGGCGGCACCGCCGGAGGGAGAACCGGTCACCAGGATTCTGGCCCTCTTTCCAATATTCCTGCCCTGGGCGTATTCAGCCTCAATCTTATCCGTGATGGCATTCACTTCTTCTGCCAGTGTATCAATTTTCATCTTAAATCCCGTGCCGTAAACAATGTTGACGATATCCAGTCCAAGAGCCGGTGCCGGGTCCAGGGCCATCACATACTGAAGGCGGTTAAGGGCCGCAAGAATCTGGTTTCTGTTATGTATCTGGCAGCGGATGGCATCCTCAGTGATGACAGTGCCGAATTTCTTCTCCAGCACCTCCTTAAACCGTATCAGTTCCTGGCGGTAAAGTCCTATTCCGGCTTCTGTCTGGCAGTTGGGCAGTTCAATGACATGGACCGGCTTGAATTCAGCCAGCATCTCGTACATTTTCTTTTTTCCGTCGCAGGTCGTCTCGCCTACAATCAGATCAGAGAAATAAAAGAAAGGACATTTGTCTGTCTTGGCAAAGCCGTAGCTGGATTTGATGAGGGGACAGAGGTTTCTGGGCAGATCCTTTTCAGCGTCAGGTATGGTTTCATCAGTCACAGAACAGAGTCCCACAACAGAGGCACCCATGGCGTGAGGGATTTCCCTTGGAAGATAGGTACAAAAGACACCGACCACAGGTATGCCTTCCTCCTTTAATTCTTTTATGGCAAGAAACGAATTTTTCCTTGCATCTGCAAATTCTTCAAATATTTCGGGCAGTTCTTTCTTCAATTCCATATCAGTTTCGGCTCCTTTTCTTTAGTTTTTCATATCCCAGTACGGCTGCTCCTACGGCCCCGGTATACTGAGAGAGCGGGTGAGTGGTTATATGGGAGGTGTTCATATATTCTCCCAGCACGGATCGCATAATCTCTGACTGTGCCAGACCTCCCGAGAAGAAAATATGGGGATGTCCGCCTGTCAGACGCTGGGCAAAGATGGCGGTCCTGTGGCAGATGGAGTGGACGCATCCAAGTACAATGTCGCCGGGAGGCGTCTCCTGGGCCATCAGTCCTACTATCTCGCTTTCCGCAAAGACAGCGCACATGCTGTTAATAGGCACGGGCCGGCAGCCCTGCACGAAGTCGTCCAGATGTGAGATGTCGCTTCCTACCCGGGCCATAATCATTTCCATGAAGCGCCCGGTGCCGGCCGCGCATTTGTCGTTCATTAAAAAATCATTTACCTGCCCATGGCTGTCAAGGGTAATGACCTTGCAGTCCTGTCCCCCGATATCAATGACAGTATCACAACCAGGGGCCAGATAGGAAGCGCCCGCACCATGACAGGTGATTTCCGTGATTTTGGCGTCCGCCTCCTTTAAAAGTTCACGGCCATACCCGGTGCTCACCACGAACCCGGTTTCCTCCGTGTAAAGCCGGTCGTAAATGTCCCTCAGAATCTGGCCCGGCCGCATGGATGTGGGAAGCATGTGGCATCCTACCACATTTATTCCGTCGAACAGGACCCCTTTGGTCATGGTTGAGCCTGAATCAATCCCTAAACTAAACATATAAACTCCCTTGTTTTTTCGCTTTTATACCTATTTGAGTATAAATAGCTGAGAAAAAATAGTCCAATTGATATTCTGAATGAGTTTTGATTTGAGATTGAAAATATATATAGGGAAATTGAATGTCATTTGGATTGAAGGGATGGATTGCCTTTCAATTGCCCCGCAATTTGGTAAATATTGTTGATTAAAGATTTTGCTTATGCTACAATTAAATAATATACATTTGGTAAAAGCTGATGTTCCGCGGGGAGGAAATCATATGTACCGATGCAGGATGAAGATAGCGATTTTCAGCAAGGATACCATGCTCTCTGAGCTGGTCCGTTCTCTCGAACCATTGGAGCATTTTACACATGAAATCACAGTGGCGCCTGAGGCAAATCAGGAAATTATGAGGGAGAGCAGGCTTCTCATATGGAATCTGGACGACTCTGTGCCGCCCTCTAAGCTGCGCTCCCAGTGTGCAGCGGAAGCCTCGCTCATATTCTGCGGCAGCCGCCAGTGCATAGGCGCGCTGCCTCCGGAAGAATTTGGGGCTGCGGATGAGTTTTGGGAGACGCCCCTTGTCAGGGATTATATTAAGGTACGCCTGAAACGCATGATGGAACAGATTAAGCTGGGCTACGATTATTACATGACCCGGACCTACCTGGATACGGCCATAGACAGTATACCGGACATGCTCTGGTTTAAGACACTGGACGGGATTCACGTCAAGGTGAATAAGGCGTTCTGCTCTGTGGTGGGAAAGACCAGGGAGGATGTGACGGGGCGGAACCACTGCTATATATGGGGGGTATCCCCGGATGATTATGAAAATGGGGAGGCCTCATGCCGGGAGTCGGAGGATGCGGTTATAAAGGAGCGGCGTACCCTGCAGTTTACGGAGTCTGTCAAGGCATCCCACGGCATGCGCCAGCTGCGCACCTATAAGTCCCCTATAGTGGACAGGGACGGTGTCACGGTTCTTGGAACTGTGGGTATCGGCCATGATGTGACGGACCTGGTAAACATGAGCGCTGAGATAGAAATTTTGCTGCAGAGTATGCCCTATGCCATCCTTTTGTGGGATAACAACGGGAAGATACTTAATGCCAACAGAAAATTTGAGGAGTATTTTAAGCTTCCCAAAGAAGCAGTAATCGGGCAGGACTATGATGCGTGGATAACAGGGGCCTTCGAGGAACAGCGCACCATTAACAGCGAAGGATACATGGAAGCGCGTGTATCCCGGAGGGATGGGTCAGGTAAGATGCTGGAGATTCACGAAAATTCCGTCTATGATGTATTCAATCATGTGGCCGGTAAGCTTTGCATTTTCAGGGATGTGACAGTGGAGCGGGATCTGGAGAAACAAATCCGCCACAGCTCTAATACAGATTTCCTTACAGGACTTTATAACCGCAGATGTTTTTACCAGTACATACATAACAACCGTGGCGGCAGGACGGTCAGCCTGATGTACATTGACCTGGACCGGTTTAAGGAAGTCAATGACACATATGGCCATAAGGTGGGAGATGCCGTGCTGGTGCATACGGCGGATGTACTCAGACGATTGTTCCGGGACGACTTCGTGGCCCGGCTGGGCGGGGACGAATTCCTGGTGGTCCGTCTGGGAAAGTGCAGCATGGACCAGATGGAGCAGGAGGCAGAGGCCTTTTTGAAAGAAATGAGGACAGCGTTTCTGGCAGCGGAACAGACCGTTTCTTTGTCAGCCAGCGTGGGAATCGCTCAGAGCAGCGATTCCATGGTGGACATTGATGCGCTTCTCCAGCGCAGTGACCAGGCCCTTTACCAGGCAAAGAAGGCCGGCCGGTCCAGATACTGCGTATACAGATAAAAGGGGATTAGGACATGATATCACAAAAACAAATTCTGATTGTGGAAGATAATGAAATTAACCGTATGCTGCTGGGAGAGATACTTTCTGCGGACTATCAGGTCGTGGAGGCTGAAAACGGTCTGGAGGCCCTGTCCGTCCTAAAGGAGCGCGGGGATGTGATTTCACTGATTCTGCTGGACATAACCATGCCTGTTATGGATGGATATACCTTTCTTTCCATTGTGAAAAAAGACCCTGTGTTTTCTTCTATTCCGGTTATCGTAACCACCCAGAGCGACAGCGAATCGGACGAGGTGGCTGCCCTTTCCCACGGTGCTTCGGATTTTGTTGCTAAACCCTACAAGCCACAAATCATCCTGCACAGAGTGGCAAGCATCATTAATCTGCGTGAAAATGCAGCCATGGTCAACCAGTTAAAATATGACCGGCTGACCGGGCTTTACAGTAAGGAATTTTTCTTCCAGAAGGTGAAGGAGGAACTGGCCCGGCATCCGGAACGGGAATACGATATCATTTGTTCTGATATTGAGAATTTTAAATTAGTCAATGATGTATTCGGTCTTCCGGCGGGAGACAGGCTGCTGCGGGAGGTGGCTGATTTTTACCAGTCCCAGGTAGGGGACAAGGGGATATGCGGTCATTTTAACGGAGACCAGTTTGCCATACTGATGGAGCGCAGGTGTAAGTATACCGATGAGATGTTCATGGAGGCAACGGCACGGGTCAATGCCCTTCCCAATGCAAAAAATGTGCTGGTGAAATGGGGCATTTATTCCATTGAGGACCGCACTATTCCGGTGGACCAGATGTGCGACAGGGCTCTTCTGGCTGCCTGCGGCATCAAGGGGCAGTACGGAAAATATTTTGCCATATATGATGACCGGCTGCGCAGCAGGCTGCTGCGGGAACAGGCTATAACGGAATGCATGGAATCTGCACTGAGAGAGGGGCAGTTTGAAATTTATCTCCAACCCAAATACAGCGTAAAGGAGGAACGGCTTTCTGGGGCGGAATCCCTGATACGGTGGAATCATCCTGAATGGGGCCTTCAGTCGCCGGGACAGTTCATTCCTCTTTTTGAACAGAATGGTTTCATCACCCAGCTGGACCAGTATGTGTGGGACCAGACATGCGCCATCCTGCAAAGGTGGGAGCAAATGGGATATCCATGTATACCTGTTTCCGTCAATGTGTCCAGGGCGGATATTTATAACGTGGATCTTCCTGAAATTTTGACAGAGACAGTCCAAAAATACGGGCTTCCCCCATCCCGGCTCCATCTGGAAATAACAGAAAGCGCGTATACGGAAAACCCGTCTCAGATCATTGAAGTGGCGGGGCGGCTGCGGGAATTGGGCTTTATCATAGAGATGGACGATTTCGGCAGCGGTTATTCCTCCCTGAACATGCTCAATAAGATGCCCATTGACATTCTGAAGCTGGATATGAAGTTTATCCAGAATGAAACGGAAAAGCAGGCCAGCCAGGGAATCCTTCGTTTTACCATGGGTCTTGCCCGTTGGATGGATCTGAGTGTGGTGGCGGAAGGCGTGGAGACCAGGGAGCAGTTTGAACAGCTGAGGGAAATCGGCTGTGATTATGTTCAGGGATATTATTTTGCCAAACCCATGCCCTGCGGGGAGTTTGAGAAGCTGATAAGGGAACAGCCGGAGGAGGCTGCCATGGAATCGTCCATGGAGGATGTTTCTTTTCACGGAAAACAGCGGCCTGTACTTCTGATTGCGGACGAGGATGATGCCTATTGCAGGCAGGTGCGCAGGATATTTGAGTCCCGGTATCAGATTGTGGAGGCATCGGACGGAGAGAAGGCCCTTGCCTGCATTGCCAGCTATGAGAATAAGATTGGGGCAGCTATCATCAGCCTTACCCTGTCAGAACCGGATGGATTTCAGATATTGGAAATGCTTCGGAGGGAACGGGCAGTATGGAATATACCTGTCATAGCCACTTCATGGGACGGAAGCCAGGAGGAACAGGCTTTGGATATGGAAGCAGATGAATTCCTGCGCAAGCCGCACACTGCAGCCGTCCTGGAAAGGCGTGCCGTGAGGGCCATGAGGTCGGCGGCCTCCAGGGAACGGGAGCGCATGCTTGAGGGGGAAGCCTGTCAGGATTATCTGACCGGACTGTTAAACCGCAGAGGCCTGGAGGCTGCCGCGGATGCTCTGGATGGGAAAGACATGCCGTTGGCTGTGTATCTCTTTGATTTGGATAACTTAAAACACATCAATGATACATTTGGCCATATGAGGGGAGACCAGACCATATCGGCTTTTGCAGAACTGCTGAGGGAACAGACAAGGGAAAGTGATATACTTTCCAGGTTTGGCGGTGACGAATTCGTGGTTATTATGAAACAGATGAAATCAGGGGAAAGCGCTGTCAAAAAAGGGGAGGACATATGCAGGAGCATCTGTGAGTATCCCTTTGCCGACAATGTCCGGGCCTGTTGTTCCGCCGGTGTCGTCATTTGGGACACCAGGAAACCTCTGCCGGCCATACTGGAGTATGCGGACCAGGCCCTGTATCGCGCCAAGGCTGAAAATAAGGGCGGCTGCTGTATGTGGGAAGACGGGTATGAATATCCATAAAATAAGGCGGCCGTGTGCTTTGCCCATAAATATATTATAGTAGGATTTACGGCAATTGGTAATAAGAGTGAATTCATGTTTATGCCTAAGAGGGTTCCGGGTGAATTATCCGGAGCCCTTTCCGGACTGCGGGTGAGAATGTGACCCACAAACTGCAGGGCAGCCGTAAAAGCGGCCTGAATTATTTGGAGATAATCCGATATAAGGCTTCTATCCCCGCATTTAATAACCTTTCCTTTTCTAATCTTGCTTCTTTAAAAATAATCCGATCAACAAGTGCTGTAATGAAATCTACTATTACAACGGATACAGCCTCTAAATCTTCATACGGCAGCTCGCTTTGATACAGCCTGATATATTCATATGTTGCCATCTGCACTTTTTCCGACTGTGAATCTTTTATCGCCTTAACTTCTGGTTTTGCAAAATAAAGTACGTTTAATTCCCGTAAGAAATCCTTTTCTGCTTCATGTAACTGAATCAGAGTATTTACGAGGTCATAAAGCCATTTTTTCGGTTCCTTTAAATAAAGCTGCGCACTTGATTCAGGGCGCAGCTTTTCAAACACATTTGAAAAGTGGTATTGGTTGCTGCGCTCCAACAATTCTGTGAGTATAGCGTCTTTATCAGGGAAATAAGAGTATAGACTTCCAATAGATATACCGGCGGTTTTCGCAATTTCATTTGTAGTTGTATTGTAATAGCCGTTCTCACAGAACAATGACTTTGAAACCTCAAGTATAGTTTCTTTCATCTGAATACTTCTCTTTTGCTGTGGACGACGTACAGATTTTTTGTTTTCCATTTTATCAACTCCTGATTACTATTTTAGTATAGGAGGATGGGTTTGTCAATAAAAGTGAGTTAAAACTCACATAATCATTGACAAACGACAAATACGAGCATATACTCAGATTATAAACGCGAGTAAAAACTCATGTAAAGATTGAATTGGAGGAGTCCGCTTATGGAAGTAGCAGAAAAAATCAAAACACAACCAATCCCAAAACTGATTTGGGCATTATCAGCACCGGCTGTGCTCTCGTTGTTGTTGAATGCACTAAACACAGCTATAGACGGTATATTCGTAGCTAAAAGCGCAGGGATAACGGCCTTGTCGGCGGTAACAGTATCATTTGGTGTTATTCTCATTATTCAGGCGCTGTCGCTTCTGATTGCAGCAGGGGCATCTGCCTCCATTTCTCTTAAAATGGGAAAATCCGATAAACAGGGCGCGGAGAAAATTATTGGAAGCGCTTGTATGCTTTCAATCCTGTTTTCAGCGGCCATTACAATCATCGGGTTGCTGACAATTAAGCCATTGCTTTCCCTATACGGAGCAAACGCTGATAACATGGTGTATGCTAAAGAATATATCACAGTTATACTAAGTGGTTCCTTTTTCTTTGTCACCGCCCAATCAATGAACAACTGTGTGAAAGGTATGGGATATGCCAAAAGAGCTTTTTTGAACTCTCTATCCAGTGTAGTTACAAACACAATTTTAGACGCTGTTTTTATATTTGTTTTTAAGTGGGGTGTTTTTGGAGCAGCTTTATCAACGGTCATTGGTAACTGTGTTTGTATGCTTTTGGCAATGCAGTTTTTATGCTCTAAAAAGTCCGCAGGGAATCTAAAGCCAAGTAATATAAATCTAAGTGCCAGCAAAAAAATTATGTCGACAGGTGCTCCTGCTTCTATTACTCAGTTCGCATTAAGCCTGGTTTCTCTGACATTTAATCATGTTGCTGCATTTTATGGGGGAAACGTAGGGGTTGCAGCCTATGGAATCATGTATAACACAACCATGTTAGTCTATATGCCGATTATTGGATTAGGCCAGGGAATACAGCCTATCTTTGGATTTAATTATAGCGCGGGGAATTATACGCGGGTAAGGAGCACACTAAAATACTCTATAACCTGTGCCACTATTTTTGCAGCAGGAATGTTTTTGGTGATAGAGCTATTTAGCAGTCAAATCATAAGCACCTTTGGCGGGGCCGGTAACAAGGCGCTCATGGATATGGCTGTGCCGGGTATCCGCATTTTTACTTTGCTGCTTCCTGCTGTGGGATTTCAGATGATAAGTGCAAATTATTTTCAGTATATTGGTAAAGTAAAACAGTCTGTTGTTCTAAGTGCGCTTCGGCAGTTATTACTGCTGATACCGTTTGCAATCCTATTACCGACAGTTTTTGAGGTCACAGGAATATGGATAGCAACGCCCACAGCAGATTTTATTTCCCTGATTGTGACTGCAATTTTTGTTCGGCAGGAAGTCTGCATAATTCATTCGCAGGAACTAGGCGTAAATCTGGTGAACTAAACAATAGTCTATTTTTTAGGTTATATTAAGTAAATTGTAAGATTACCGGGCTGTATATATGATAATATGGAGATATACAACGGGAAAGAGAGGTGTGGATTTATGTATATGGATTCCTTTTTCTGGGGAGGCGGCTTTGAAATCATGTTTACACTGGTATTTGTGCTCATCATAGGAATATTTGTGGTTACGGCGGTAAAGGGACTGAGCCAGTGGAACAAGAACAATCATTGCCCCAGGCTGTCGGTAACAGCTTCCGTGGTCTCCAAAAGGACCAATGTCAGCCGCCACAGCCATCCCAATGCAGGGGATGCCACAGGAGCCCATGGTTTCCATTCCACTACATCCACCAGCTATTACGCGACGTTCCAGGTGGAGAGCGGTGACCGGATGGAGCTCTCCGTGACAGGGACTGAATATGGGCTGCTGGCAGAGGGGGACCGGGGAAAACTGACCTTCCAGGGAACGCGCTATCTGGGATTTGAGCGGCTGGGGAATGTAGAGCCGGTTTGATCTATACTTGCTGCGCATGCACGTTCCTGAATATTTTTGTCTTATTATACTCCTGGGTTGTAAGCATTTCCAGGGAATGATAAAATGAGAGAGGAAACGAAACAATATAAGCCAGAACAAAGAGAAAACAGGCCAAAAAAGAGAAGCAGGCAGGAGCAGGTAATGCAGGGGAATCAAGTTATATACGGGCAGGAACAGAATAGTCAAAGACAGAATGCTGAACAGAATAGTTTCAAACAGGATAACAGAGAGAAGGAAGTCATGGAGGTTTCCCTTCAGGCGGGGCATCTGCTCCTGGAGAATGGAGCTGAGATTTCCCGGGTGGAGGAAACCATCGAACGGATATGCCGCTATTACGGCGTCTGTTCCGGCAATGCATTTGTGCTCACTAACGGTATCTTCGTCACAGTGGGGAGCAGGAATGAGCCTGATTTTGCCAAGGTGGAGCACATTCCGGTGAGTGGGACTCATCTGGACCGTGTGGCGGCTGTGAACCAGCTCTCCAGGGAGATAGAGGCAGGCATGTATACGGTCAGAGAGGTGGCTGAAAGGCTGGAATGTATAAAGAGCATGCCAGGAAAGCCTAAATACATGCAGGTGCTGGCATCCGGTTGCGGCAGCGCTGCCTTCTGCTATCTGTTCGGGGGCAGTATATGGGACAGCTCTGTGGCGCTTATGACCGGTATCATTTTGTACATCTACGTGCTTTATGTCAGCGCCCCCCATCTGTCGAAAATAGTGGGAAACATAAGCGGGGGTGCCCTGGTGACGATCCTGTGCAGCACCATGTATCTGGCCGGAATGGGACAGCATCTGAATTACATGGTAATCGGATCCATTATGCCCCTTATACCCGGAGTGCCCTTTACCAATGCCATACGGGAAATCGCGGACAGTGATTACATTTCCGGATCAGTGCGGATGATGGATGCGCTGCTGATATTTTTCTGTATAGCCATTGGCGTGGGCGTGGGATTTTCACTGGCAGGATGGGTGACGGGAGGTACATTGTTATGATACCACAGGTCTGTGCAGCCATGATGGGCACCATTGCATTTTCACTGCTCTTTGGAGTGCCGAGAAAATATTATATCTGGTGCGGCCTGATAGGAGGAGCCGGGTGGGCTGTATATGTGCTGGCTTCCGGTTATGTCAGCGGGGCAGGCGCCTCCTTTGCCGCCACAGTGGTGGTCATATTCCTGTCCAGGGCAGCCGCAGTGGTAAACCGTTGTCCTGTCACTATTTTTCTCATATCAGGCATATTTCCCCTGGTGCCTGGAGCAGGAATTTACTGGACCGTCTATTACCTGGTGACGGAACAGCTGGGGCTGGCTGTGTATACGGGGTATGAGGCTGTGAAGGCCGCGGTGGCCATTGTGCTGGGGATTGTATTTGTGTTTGAGCTGCCCCAGGGTGTGTTCCGGTGGATGGCGAAAGCATTCGTTAAAATTCCATAAAGTCCGCCCCGCTGCGGGCGCTTTCACACATGGATCCCTTCTGGAAGCGGTATGTTTTAACTATCACTTGTTTGTGTGGGAATTTGAACGCTTGGAGTATATAGACGGCCCTTCGGAGAAAAAAGTAGTTGATGTTGCCGGCACTTTGCCGTATTATGATGGTATAGCACTCTGCGCGGCCGCGGACGATGAGACAGATGCCGTAAACAGGGAGGAGCCTACGGTTTAACGGTGAAAAGTATTACGATGATTTTGGTGACATACCGGACCGGCCGCCGGCATAGACTGTATCAAAAAAAGAGGAGCTGTTTTTCGCAGCCCCTCTTTCATGTTTTTTGGAGGCGGCATATGTATGAACATTTTTCAATTCCCGGAGAGTCCTGCAGGATTCCCTTTGCAGACCTTTGCAGGAGAAACAGTGAATTCAGGACCTATTTTATAAGAAAGACCTACGATGCTTCCCAGTGCATCCATCCCCAGGGGACAAAGATTACCAGCTTCGGCATCGTGGAGACAGGAATTCTGAAAGCAGTGGATCACACCAGAAAAGATGCGGAAATGTGCCATGCTTATTTTGAGGCCAGGGATATTTTTCCGGAATTCCTGTATTTTTCCGGTGAAAAGGAGTACAGTTATACTCTGGCCGCTGAAAAGCGGTCCACGGTGTTGTGGGTGCCGGTCCAGGTGATGGAAGAAATGCTGGAGAAAGACAGGCAGCTTCTCTATGCGCTGCTGCTGTATGTCTCCCAGCGGGGGCTTAAAAACCAGCTTTATCTCAACTGCCTCAATTACCAGACCATCCGTGAGCGGATCGCTTACTGGATTGTGGGAATGCATAACATCGCTCCCGCGGAGACCATCCGCATGCCCGGCTCCCAGCTGATGCTGGCCAATATGCTTCATGTCAGCAGGTCCTCCCTGAACCAGGAGCTGAAGCTGATGGAGAAGGAGGGATATTTCCGTATTAGGGGACATGAGATGCAGGATTGGGATAAGAAAAAACTGGAGGAGCTGGTTTAGAACAGATTTCCCCTGAGCCGGACGCTGCTGGTTTACGAGAAAATAAGCGGGGAGTTGTGAATATGAGTTTGTATGCCATTGGAGATTTGCATTTATCCTTTACTGCCAATAAACCCATGGATGTATTTGGAAGGGAATGGAAAGACCATGTGAGGAAGATAGAGAAGAACTGGAGGGGAAGGATTGGCGCAGAGGACACGGTGGTCATCACAGGCGACCATTCCTGGGGACGGAATCTGGAGGAGGCCCTGGCTGATTTGGATTTCATCCAGTCCCTGCCGGGACGAAAAATTCTGCTGAGGGGAAATCATGACATGTTCTGGGATGCAAAGAAAACATACCGTCTGAATGAGATGTTTCAGGGGCGGCTATCCTTTCTTCAGAATAATTATTATGCCTACAAGGAATACGCCCTGGTGGGGACAAAGGGGTACTGCTATGAGGGAAAGGATTCACCGGAACATTTTGAGAAGCTGGTGAAAAGGGAGCTGGAGCGGCTTCGCATCTCCTTTGAGCTGGCCGCTGCGGACGGCTGCAGCCAATTCATCATGTTCTTACATTATCCTCCTACCAGTATCGGAGAGATGGAAAGCGGGTTTACTGAGATGGCAAAGGAGTACGGGGCAGAGCAGGTGGTGTATTCCCACTGCCACGGGGAAGCCAGATATCAGGACAGCTTTCTGGGAGAGGTGGACGGGATTGAGTATAAGCTGGTTTCATCGGATTATCTCAGATTCCGGCCGGAGAAGATTTTGAGGTGATGAGGAGGAGCAAAAGTGAAGTACAAGGCAGTGATATTTGATTTTGATTACACCCTGGGAGACTGCACAGAGGGCATTGCGGCCAGTGTGAACCACGGGCTTAAGAAAATGGGATATGAGGCCGGGGAAATGGAGGATATCAGAAAGACCATAGGCCTGTCCTTAAAAGAAACCTTCGCCTGTCTCACAGGGAGCCGGGACCAGGAGGAGGCACAGCGGTTCAGTATCTATTTTAAAGAAAAATCTGACCAGGTGATGGTGGAGCATACAAGGCTCTATCCCGCGGTCGGACCAGCGTTTGAGGAGCTTCGCAGGCAGGGGTGCAGGATTGGAATTGTGACTACAAAATATCATTACAGGATTGACCAGATACTGGACAAATTCCAGATAGCAGGCCTGGTGGACGTGATAGTGGGGGCTGAGGATGTAAAGGCTGAGAAGCCAAGCCCTGAGGGACTGCTTTATGCCATGGAGCAGCTGGGGGCGGACCGGAAGGAAGTCCTTTATACAGGGGACAGCGTGGTGGACGCAAAGACAGCGGCCGGAGCCGGTGTGGATTTTGCCGGCGTATTGACCGGAACAACGTCATTCCGGGATTTTGAACCCTTTAACCATATATGTATTGTCAGGGATTTGGCGGAGCTGATGAATGCTTTGACGCAGGAGAAATAGAAGAAACAGATAACAGGAGAAACAGATAACAGGAGAAACAGATAAAAGGAGGATGTCCCCACCCGGGCGGACACCCTCCTTTTTCAGCCCATTCAGCTGCTTTCTATACAATCTGATACTTTGCCACGTACACCGGGAACGTAACAGTGCCTTTTATAATTTTGCCCCTTGTAATGGTCGCATTCTTATCAGTCACAACATACTCTACGCCGGCGTCTGCTTCTATCACCGTATCCTGCATGAGCACACAGTTCTTTACCCAGGCGCCCTTTCCTACCTTGACACCGCGGAACAGGATGCTGTTTTCCACCTCACCCTCGATGATGCAGCCGTCGGCAGCCATGATGTTGCTGACCTTTGAGCCGTTGATATACCGGGCCGGATTGTCGTCGCGAATCTTGGTATAGATGGGATTGCCGGCGGAAAAGAGCGCGTCCACATTGACATCGTCTAACATCTTCATGTTCTCGTTAAAATAGCTCTTCATGCTGCTGATTCGCGCCACATATCCGTCATAGCGAAATGCCTGTACATTCAGCCTTTCTAACTGGGGCGCCAGGATATCGCGCTCAAAGTATACCTGTCCGCGCACATAGGCAGTGTTTATCTGGCTAATCAGGAGCTCCCGGTCAATGATGTAGATGTTCATGGAGATATTCTGCATTCCCGGTTCCGAGGAGTTCATGTACATCTTGGTAACACGGCCGTTGTCAATGGCCAGGGTATAGTAGAGGCTTTTTCCGATGTCACGGTGTTCGATGAGGTCAATGGGAAGAGGTTCCGCCTTGTAAGCCACGGTAACATCGGCATGACTGGCCATATGGGCTTCAATCAGTGCGTTGAAATCAAAGTTGACAGCCAGGTTTGTATCGGCCATAACCACATACTTTTCCTTTTGTTCCTTCAGGAAATCCAGGATACCGGCCAATGCTTCCACGCGGCCGTTGTAGATGCTCACTGTCTTTTCTGCATAAGGCGGAACCAGGTTGAGTCCGCCGTTTTTTCGCGTCAGGTCCCATTCGCGGCCTGAGCCCAGGTGGTCCATCAGGGAGTGATAATTTCTGCGGACAATCAGGGAAATATTGTCAATTCCACAGTTGGCCATGCTGGAAAGGATGAAATCCACCAGACGGTAACGGCTGGCAAAAGGAATGGAGGCCATCAGGCGCTCGCTGACCAGATCGGGAACCAGGGAATCATAGCTGTTGGGGAAAAGGATGCCCAGGGCATTTGCATTGGAATTTACCATTGTTCTTCACCGCCTTTTACATTATTCTTTACCATGGCACTGGGGCCAATCTTGGCGCCGGGCCCGATTTCAATGCCGGGACCAATGGTGGCCACGCCTTTTTCACTGTCAGAGGGCATGGCCCCTACCACTGCGTTTTCTCCGATTACCACGTTCTCAGCCACAATACAATGTTTTACCACGGCGCCTGATTTGATGGTGGTGCTGCCCATGACAACAGCGTCCTCCACCTGCGCCCCGGCCTCCACCTTTACGCCGGAGAAGAGGATGGAATGCCTGACCTGACCGTTTATACGGCAGCCGTCGGTAATCATGGAATTTTCCACCAGGGCATCGCCGCTAATCTTATGGCCGGTCATACCGCTGTTTCTGCTGTATATCTTCCAGTTTTCGTCAAAGAGATTGATGCCGCTGTGTTCCGGATCCAGGACCTCCATGTTGGCCTCCCAGAGGGAGGAGATGGTTCCTACGTCTTTCCAGTATCCGTTGAAATGATAAGCATACATCCTGCGTCCGTCACGCAGCAGATTGGGAATGATGTTGTTTCCAAAGTCATTTTCAGAGTCAGGGTCAGCTTCATCCTCTATGAGGTACTGTCTGAGGATGTCCCAGTTGAATATGTAGATGCCCATGGAAGCCAGGTTGGACTTTGGATTCTTCGGCTTTTCCTGGAATTCGGTGATGCGGTCATCCCCGTCAGCCACCATGAGTCCGAAACGGGACGCGTCCTCCCACGGCACTTCCATGACAGCCACACTGAATTCAGCCCCTTTTTCCTTGTGGAATTTAAGAAAATCGCTGTAGTCCTGTTTGCAGATCTGGTCTCCTGAAAGGATGATTACATACTGCGGGTCGTACCGTTCAATAAAGGAGATATTCTGATAAATGGCATTGGCCGTGCCCTTGTACCAGTCTGAACCGGATGCTTTCTGGTAGGGCGGGAGTATATGGACACCTCCGTACAGGCGGTCCAGATCCCAGGGCTGTCCGTTGCCGATGTACTCATTCAGGACAAGTGGCTGGTACTGGGTCAGGATACCCACTGTATCAATTCCTGAATTTACGCAGTTTGAAAGCGGAAAATCAATGATGCGGTATTTACCGCCAAAAGGAACCGCGGGTTTTGCCAGTTTTTGGGTCAGCGCGTAGAGACGGGAGCCCTGGCCGCCGGCAAGAAGCATTGCAATCATTTCTTTAGCCATAATATTTCCCCCTGATTGGTGTTGAATATTTATACAGATTGTACCATGTATTGGAAAAAAAAGACAGGTATTTGTGCAAAATAATTGAAAAAGTGATGAAAAAGTGGGGATAATATAAAAAAATGACAAGTATATTCGCCGGAGCAGGACATAGGCAGAACAAAGCAGCAAAATATAAAAAACAGGTGACATATAATAAAAAGTGTTGTATAATAACGTTATACTTAAAAAAGAATAACGATAGTTAAAAGACTTTAGATGAAAGAAAAACAGAAATAAAAAAGGAGCTGCTGCTCCATAAATGATGACTCATCTATGGAGCAGCAGCTCCCGCAGACAATCTTTACCCTTCCAGGGTCTTGATATCCATATCCTTTGGAAGCACCAGGCTTAAAAATACGGAGACCACAAATACAACCGCAACCACATTGGCCGAAAATACAGACTGGACCAATTCAGGGAAGATATCCCAGATCCCGATTTCTCTGGCTGTGGTAAAACCGATGCCCACTGCCAGGGAGAGGGAGACAATGACTATGTTTCTCTGAGAAAAACCGCATTTGGCAATCATCTGTACGCCGGAGGTAAGAATGGTGCCGAACATCATGATGGTGCATCCGCCAAGCACGGCCTGAGGCAGGGAAGCAAAAAAGTTTCCCACAGGCGGAAGGAGTCCGGCTAAAATCATGCAGGCCGCCCCTGTCATGATTGTGAAACGGTTGACCACCTTTGTCATGGCCACCAGGCCCACATTCTGGGAGAATGAGGTTACAGGCGGACATCCGAATACAGTGGAAAGGGCGGATGCGTAGCCGTCGCAGGCCAGGGAGCCGGATATTTCCTTTCCCGTGATTTCACGGTTTAAGCCGCCTGAAACCAGGGCCGAGGTGTCGCCTATGGTCTCTGCCGCAGATACAAGAAAGATGATGCAGGCCGAGATAATGGCCCCTGCATGGAACTCGGGCATAAAGGGAAGCAGATGAGGGAAGGAAATGATTCCGCCGGACATAATCAGGCTTAAATCCACTTTCCCAAGGAAGATGGCGATTACATACCCCACAATCAGTCCAGCCAGTACGGACAGCTGTTTTAAGTATCCTTTTGCAAAGATGTTCCACAGAAGACAGGTCAGAAGGGTGATGGTACCCAGAATCAGGTTCTGGGCGGAACCGAAGTCGTCTGCATATCCGCCGCCAAAGGACCTGGCGCCCACTGTGAAAAGGGAAAATCCGATAGCTGTAACCACAGAGGCAGCCACCACTGGGGTAATGATTCTGCGCCAGTATTTGGCCAGAAGTCCCAGGGTTCCTTCAAAGATACCGCCTATGAGCACGGCTCCCACCACAGCGGGATAACCGTAGTTGGCTGCAATGGTGCTGAGAACGGTGACGAAGGTAAAGCTGACACCCATGACAACGGGAAGCTTAGAGCCAATCCGCCATATGGGATACAGCTGAATCATAGTGGCGATGCCTGCCACAAACATTGCGTTCTGGAGCAGAATGGCTGTCTGGGCCTGGCTCAGGGCAGGCTGTGCCGCTCCTGCTATGATGGTAATAGGCGCAAGGTTGGAGACGAACATGGCCAGGATGTGCTGGAGGCCGAAGGGGATGGCTTTGGCGATTGGCACCCTTCCCTCCAGTTTGTATATGTTGTTGATACTGCAATTGGTATTGCTGTTCATGATTGGTTCCCCCTATAAAATGATAGTTAATCGGTCCCGCCGGTTTTGTGGCTGACCTGATATACCTCCTCCACAATCCGTTCCATGGCGTTGAGAATGTTCTCATAGCCGGTACATCTGCACAGATGCCCGGATATCAGCTTCTTAAGCTCTTCCCGGTTGTATTTTTTTCCGGTTCCCACAATCTCCACCGCGCTCATGATAAGGCCGGGAGTACAGAAGCCGCACTGTACGGCTGCCTCCTCGATAAATGCCTTCTGAATGGGTGACAATTCCCCGTTGGGCCCCTTTAAACCTTCCACTGTCATGATGCTTTTTCCCTCGGCCCATAAGGTCATGTAGATACAGCTGTCTATGGCTTCTCCGTTTACCAGAACGGTACAGGCACCGCATTCCCCGACCTCGCAGCCCTTTTTCACGGATGTAAGCCCCAGACGCTGGCGCAGGGTATCGAGCAGGGATTCCCTCTCATCCACAGCCAGTTCCACTTCTTTACCATTTACTTTCATGTGTACAATCTTAAGCATTGATCGCACCTCCTGCTTTTTTTATTGCCTCTGCCAGGGCCCGTTTGGATAATTCTTCAATGAGCTGCAGACGGAATTCCTTTGACGCCCTCCATGAGGAGCGGGGATTCACTTCTTCCAGTGCAGCCTTGCCGAACGCCAGGACAGCCTCACTGTCATTAACTGCGCGACCCTTTAAACCATCCTCCGCCTTCCTGCATCGCAGGGGAGTGGGACCAGCCACGCCGTATCCCAGCCTGACATCCTCAATCCGCTTCTTATCCTGGCTCAGCTTTACACGCACCGCACAGCCCAGGGTGGCAATTTCCATGGCTTTTCTCTTGCCGTACTTGATGTAATGGCCGCTCCAGCCCTCGAAGCTGTCCCTGTGTACCAGGAAACCGGTACAGACCTCGGTCCGGTCGCGGACCGTCCGTCCGGGACCTGTATAGAATTCACAGACCGGCACCCTGCGTTTGCCCTCAGGACCCTCTAACAGCACATCTGCCTCCAGGGTCCACATGGTGGAAGCAGAGTCTGCGGAGGTGGCTCCATTGCAGATATTGCCGCCGATAGTACCGGTATTGTGTATCTGCGGACCGCCTACCATGTCCACGGCGTCCCCAAGCATGGGTATGTATTTCTGGATCAGGGCATCGTTGGTGATATGGGAAAATGCAGTGCCTGCGCCTATCCACAGATCTCCGTCATCAAGGAGGCGGACTCCCTTTAATGCTTCTATATTATGAATGGATACAACGGATCTTCCGGCATCCTTTCCCTCTCTGACACGAATCAGAACGTCTGTACCGCCGCTTATGATTTCAGCGTCAGGATTTTTTACCAGGGCATTTATGGCGTCGGCCACATCCTTGGCCTCATAAAATGATTTGATATCAAACATAACCTTCTCCTTATATCAGACCTTTTTCTTTGAATTTTTCAATGAGCCGCTGAGCGGTCATGGGAGTCACATCCATCTGGACTCCGGTGGCGTTTAAGATGGCGTTGCGGATGGCGGGGGCCACCGGAATGGCAGGAGGCTCGCCCAGGGATTTGTTACCGTAAGGGCCGGTGGGGTCCTCCAGCTCAATGAACGCCACGTTTAAGTCCGGCGTGTCCATGGCGGTTGGAATCTTGTAATCCAGCAGGTTATTGTTTAAGGGCCTGCCTGTCTTTTCATCCACCAGCAGCTCCTCCGAAAGCCCGTATCCCAGTCCCATGCTCATGCCGCCGTGGACCTGGGCCCTGGCGGTCAGCGGATTGATGAGGATTCCGGAGTCATGGACATTGATGATATCCTTTACCGTTACCAGACCAAGGGGAATGTCCACCTCGATTTCCACAAAGCAGCAGCCGGAGGAAAATGTGTTGTCCTTGCACTGGTTAGTGACCTCGGCTGTGATATGTACGGAACGGTCCAGGGAATAGAAGGCGGTGTCCGCTACCACGGACAGGTCGAAGAGCACGGGCTCCCCGCCGCTTACCACAATCTTACTGTTTTCTATGTCCAGCATATCCGGTGATACCAGCTCCCCTTCCTTAAGTCCCAGTGTCTCCCTGAGCAGGGCAGCGGCAGCCTTTACTTGGTCAGCGTATACTGTTTTGGATAGGTCGCTTACATCGTGGCTCAGCATGTAAGCAGCGTATTCCAGTATCTTAAGGCGGAATTCCTCGCCGCATTTCCTGCAGGCCATGCCGGACACATAGGTCTGGCGGGATGCATAGGCCCCGGTGTCAAAGGGGGTCACGTCCGTGTCCTGGGTGGATACGATGTAGACCTTGTCAAAGGCTATGCCGGTTGTCTGGGAAGCCATCTGGGTGAATACGGTGTCGGCTCCCTGGCCGATCTCCGTGGCGCCCATGCACAGCTGCATGGAGCCGTCCTGGTTGAGTATCATGCGGGCGGAAGCTGTTTCAAGGGAGATGGGGTGCACACCTGTCTTATAACAAAAGATAGCCATGCCCACACCTTTTCGGACCGGGCCGGTCTGATTGCGGTATGCGCTCCATTTCTCGTCCCAGCGTATGTGTCGTCGCCCTTCCTCGATGCATTTTTTCAGACCGTAAGAATGGAAGGTGATGCCGTTGGCCGGGTCCACGAAACCATCCTCCATGCAGTTTTTCAGCCTGAATTCACAGGGGTCCATGCCAATGGCGTCTGCCAGATCATCGGTGAGACATTCCGCGAACCATGCTGCCTGGGGAATGCCGTAGGCTCTCATGGCGCCGGCCGTGGGAGAGGAGGTGTATACGGTGAAGCAGTCCACCTCGGTACCCAGCTCGTCTCTGTAAAGGTCCTTGAACACATTGCCGCAGTTGGCGCAGATGGCGTGGCCGTGGGATGCATAGGCGCCGTTGTTGGCATAGGCCTCCAGCTTCCTGGCCAGGATGCGGCCGTCCTTTGTCACAAGGCCCCTGCATTTTCCTTTGATGGCGTGACGGGTACGGGTGCCGGAGATAGTTTCCTCCCGGCTGATTTCCAGCCTGACAGGCCGTCCGCCGACGGACATGGTCAGGAATGCGTTTAAGGGTTCATAGAGCACGTCCTGCTTGTTGCCGAAGCCGCCTCCGATGTAAGGCTTTATAATGCGGACTCTTCCGATTGGAACCCCCAGGGCCTGGGCTGTACAGCGCCTGACTATGTGGGGAATCTGGGTGGAGGATACCACGGTTATCTTACCGTTGGTGTCCACATAGGCCCATGAGACAGGCAGCTCTATGTGGCAGTGGGAAATCCTCGGGGTATCGTATTCCTTTTCCAGGGAAATGATTTCCTCAGGCCCGTAACCGGACCCGGCTTTCTCAAGTCCTCTCTCATAGGTGAATTCACTGTCACCCATGGTCATGTGGGAGTGTACGATCACATTGTCCTTCCTGAGATCCGGGTGCAGGGGAGTGGCATCCTCTGCCATGGCTGCTTCCACTGTAACAATAGGAGTATATTCTTTATATTCCACCTTAATCAGGCGGGCTGCCCTGGCCGCGGCCACCTCATCCTCAGCGATGACAGCCGCAATATCGTCCCCGTAAAGGCGGACCCTCTGGTTCAGTATTTTCCTGTCACAGATATCCTGATGCTTCTTTTCCACGCTCCACGGATGGCCTGCCGTGGGAAACTGGCAGTCGGGAACATCGAAGCATGTGACAATCTTTACCACACCAGGAACCTGATAGGCCTCTGTCAAGTCAAAGCTTTTGACCAGGCCGTTGGCAATGGTAGAGTGCACGACCTTACCGTGCAGGATGTCTCTCGGTTCCAGATCCGCGGTGTACTTGGCCTCCCCGGTCACCTTCCCGTAAGCATCAACACGTTTTACTTGCTGCCCTACAATATTCATTTTTTGATTTCCTCCTTACTTTTCCTGCCAATTTTGGTGCGAATCTTTACACAAACAGAAAAAAAGAGCTGGCTACATTAAGATATGTAGCCAACTCTTTGCGGTAGTTGGTAGAGACTCTGGGCCAATCCCCAGGATATACATATTGGCAAAAGAAATGTTAAATTGTTATCTTAAAAAGAATTATAGTACCTAAAAAAGTTTTAGTCTATGGCAAAATTTGAGAAAATTGAAGATGCTTTATTGTGCAATATACACAAAAAAGTGCCGGAGTGATGAAAATGGTGCATGCATATACGAGCTGGTTTCTGTAGCGTCCTATTGCATTTTCTACCTGTTTTTGTTATATTTAAACCATTGGAAATTTGTCAAAAGAACGTCTATTTTGGTGAAACCACGATATATATTTATAAGGAAATGAAGAGGAAGCCTGGTTTTGCCGCAGGATAAGCAGTATCATCGGCAGGTAAAGGCCGGGCAAAGGTATGAAACGATGATTTCACAGAAGAAAATTTTGGTCGTGGAAGACAATGAAATAAACCGAATGATATTAAGGGAAATCCTGTCGCCCCAATATAAAGTGCTGGAAGCCGGTAATTGAGCGGAAGCACTGTCTGTCCTGCGTGAATATGGGGAGATGGTTTCTCTTATTTTACTGGACATCGTCATGCCTGTTATGGACGGATATACATTTCTTTCTCATATCAAAGCGGATTCTTCCTTTTCATCTATTCCGGTAATCGTAACAACCCAGAGCGACAGCGAATCTGATGAGGTTGCGGCGCTGTCACACGGCGCGGCTGATTTTGTTGCGAAGCCCTACAAGTCCCAGGTGATTCTGCACAGGGTGGCCAGTATCATCCATTTGAGGGAAACGGCTGCCATGATTAATCTGGTTCAGTATGACAGGCTTACAGGGCTCTACAGCAAGGAATTTTTTTACCAGCGGGTAAGGGAAACTCTGATGCAGCATCCTGACAGGGAGTATGATATCATTTGCTCCGATATCGTGAATTTCAAACTGATTAATGATATATTCGGCATTCCTGCCGGGGATCATCTGCTAAATGAGATCGGCAGGCTTTATAAAAAGGTGGCCGGGAAGAATGGAATCTGCGGTCATTTTCACGCGGACCAGTTTGCATGCCTTCTGGAACGGCGGTGGGAGTACACGGATGAGCTGTTCATCCGGTGCAATGCCAGGGTGAATACCCTTCCAAATGCCAGGAATGTGGTGATGAAGTGGGGAATATACCAGGTGGCTGACCGGAATGTGTCTGTAGAGCAGATGTGTGACCGGGCTCTTTTGGCTGCCCGCAGCATTAAGGGACGGTATGGAACGTATTTCGCGGCCTATGACGACCAGCTGCGCAACCGTCTTTTAAGGGAGCAGGCCATAACGGACAGCATGGAGCCGGCCCTTGCGAAGAAGCAGTTTGAGGTTTATCTGCAGCCTAAGTACAGGATTAAAGACCACAGGCTTTCAGGGGCAGAGGCCCTGGTCCGGTGGAGACATCCGGTGTGGGGATTCCAGTCCCCCGGAGAGTTCATTCCCTTGTTTGAACAAAACGGTTTCATCACAAAGCTGGACCAGTATGTGTGGGAACGGGCTGCATCCGTCCTCAGGGAATGGGACAACAGAGGATATCCTCCCATCCCTGTGTCCGTCAATGTATCCAGGGCGGATATCTATCATAAGGACCTGGCAGACATGCTGCTTGGAATCGTGCGCCGATACAGGCTGCAGCCGTCACGGCTTCACCTGGAGATAACGGAAAGCGCGTACACCGAAAACCCTGAGCAGGTAATCGAGACAGTGGGTTATCTGAGGGAACTGGGCTTTGTCATTGAGATGGATGATTTCGGAAGCGGATATTCCTCCCTCAATATGCTGGGCAAAATGCCAGTGGATATCCTTAAGCTGGACATGAAGTTTATCCAGGATGAGGCCGCAGGGCCGGATGACGGCGGAATCCTCCATTTTATCATGGAGCTGGCCCGGTGGATGGACCTGAGCGTGGTGGCGGAAGGAGTGGAGACCAGGCAGCAGCTGGAGCGCCTTAAGAAGGCGGACTGCGACTATGTGCAGGGGTATTATTTTGCCCGTCCAATGCCCATAAATGAATTCGAGGAACTGCTCAGAGACGGACATACAGCCATGGAGCAGGAGGGGATGGGCGATGAAAACCTCCGGGAGTCTCAGCCGTTTCCTGTTCTTCTGGTCGCGGACGAGGACGCCTGTTACCGCAGGAATGTTAGGGAAACCTTTGAGGGAAGCTTTCAGGTGATGGAGGCTGGGGACGGCAAGGCGGCCTTAAGATGTATGGCTGACAGTAAAAGCAGGATTGCCGCTGTGATTCTCAGCCTGACCCTTTCAGGGACAGATGGTTTTTCCGTGCTGGAGGTACTTCAGAGGGAAAAGATGGATCCGGATATACCGGTCATTGCCACAGGACCGCAGAACGAGGCTATGGAGGACCGGGCAATGGAGCTGGGGGCGGATGATTTTGCGGGAAGGCCCCATTCCCAGAAGAGCCTGAGACGGCGGGTGCTGCGGGCCATCCATGCGAAGGCACCGCGGGAACGGGCGGCCCGGCCCGGACAGATATTGACTTTGGGGGAGGATTAACATATGAAGAGACAGATGACGCCCGGTGAAACATTACGGGAGTTCTGCCGCACATGGTTTGTACAGCGTGACGCAGAAAGAACCCTTGCATTCCTGACGGAGGATGTGGGGTTTGTGGGCACGGGAACAGACGAAATGGCCAGCGGAAGGCAGCAGATGGCCGGGTACCTTGCGCAGGATATCCGGGAGATACCGGAACCCTTTGAATGTGAGCTTTCCCCCATCTATGAACAGCCTGTGGCTGATGGGATCTATAACATGTCAGCGGATTTGACCCTTAAGAATTCCAAATACACCTGGTATCTGAGGGCCTTCTTTACCTTGGTTTTGTCCGGGGAAGAATGGCTGGTCAAGAGTTTTCATGTGGCAGAGCCGGCCAGCAGCCAGAAGGACGCGGAGCATTATCCGGGGACACTGGTCATGGAACATACCAGCAGACTGCGCCAGGAGCTTTTAAACAATTCTCTGCCGGGCGGTATGATGGGAGGATACATAGAGGATGGTTTCCCATTTTATTTCATTAACCGCAGGATGCTGGAATATCTGGGGTATGAGAACGAGACGGAGTTTGTATCCGATATTGAAGGAATGATTACAAACTGCATGCATCCGGATGACAGGAACAGGGTGGACCAGCTGGTGGCCTGCCAGCTGCAACGGTCAGAGGAGTATGTGGTGGAATACCGGATGAGGAAAAAGGATGGTTCCTATATCTGGGTACATGACCTGGGCAGGAGGGTGACATCTGAGGATAACCGTCCTGCCATCATGTCGGTATGCATGGATATCACTGAAGAAAAGCAGATGCGTGACCGGATTAAAGAGATGTATGAGGAGGAGCTTTCCTATTTTGCGGAACAGTCCTCAGCCGACGGGAGTATACAGGGAAGCCTTAATATCACCACAGGGTGCCTGGAATCCTACCTGTCAACCGCGGATACATCCATTGCAAAGGTGGGTGATGCCTACGAGGATACCATCGAGAACCTGGCAGCCTCTGCCGTGGACCCGGTCTATGGGGATGGAATCCGCCACTGCCTTAACCGGGAGCGGGTGCTGGCTGATTACGCGGTTGGCAAGGTGGATTACCGTTTTGAGTTCCTGCGCAGAAACAACAGCGGCATAATTTTCTGGGAAAGCACCATCATGCATTCCTGCCAGAATCCTGAGACTGGTCATGTCATACTTTTCTTCTATACCCAGGATGTGACGGAGAAAAAGATGCAGGAGCAGCTTTTCAAGCGGATCGCGGAGCTGGATTATGAGAGCATAACAGAAGTGGATATCCTGCGGGATATGGCGTACAGGACCATATTGGTGGATGAGTCCAATATGGATACCATGCTGCCGGACCACAGCCGGTTCCAGTCGGAGATACGCGCCATCTCCGGACGCTATATGGATGAGGCGGCCAGGGAGGAATATCTCCGTAAGCTGGATTACGATTACATGAAATCACAGCTGGCCCATAACGACGCTTATACGTTCATTGTGGAGATGCGGGATATGACCGGTGCGACCCGGGTCAAGCGTTTCCGGGTTTTCTATATCAGCAGGGAGCTGGAGCGGGTATGCGTGGCCCGCACCGATGTGACGGACGTGGTTCTAAAGGAACAGAGGCAGAAGGAGGAGCTGGCTGCCGCCCTGGTGGCGGCAGAGCAGGCCAATGCGGCCAAGAGCGACTTCCTCTCACGGATGAGCCATGAAATAAGGACTCCCATGAACGCCATCATCGGCATGAGCACCATAGCGGCCCAGTCCATAGGGGATGACGAGCAGGTGGAGGATTGTATTTCCAAAATTGGCATTTCCTCCCGGTTCCTATTGTCGTTAATTAATGATATCCTGGATATGAGCCGGATTGAGAGCGGCAAGATGCTGCTCAAGAGCGAGAAGATTCCAACAGAGGAGTTCATCAACGGCATTAATTCCATCTGTTACTCCCAGGCTGATGTCAAGGGGGTGGAATATGAGTGCATTGTGGACCCGGTGCTGGATGATTACTATATAGGTGATGCCATGAAGCTCCAGCAGGTGCTCATCAATATCCTGAGCAATGCCATCAAGTTTACCCAGGAGGGAGGCAAGGTCACCTTTTCAGCCTCCCAGCGCAGAAAGACCAAGAATGATGCATCACTGCGGTTCATTGTAAATGATACGGGGGTGGGGATGAACGAGGAGTTCCTTCCGCATCTGTTTGAACCCTTTTCACAGGAATCCACAGGGACCACCTCCCTGTATGGCGGGACCGGGCTGGGGCTGGCCATATCCAAGAACATTGTGGATATGATGGACGGCAAAATCACGGTCCGCTCCATTAAGGGAATCGGTACAGAGTTTACAGTGGATGTCAAGCTGGGAATCACCGAAGAAGAAAAGCTCAGGCATAACCAGAAAAAACAGGATTACAATTTCTCCCACCTGAAGACACTGGTGGTGGATGATGATGTAGCTGTGTGCGAGAGCGCGGTTGTGACCCTTCACGAAATGGGAATCAAGGCAGAGTGGGTGGACAGCGGCCGGAAGGCAATTGACCGGGTTAAGAAGCTCTGGGATGAAGGCCGGTATTTTGACATGATACTGATTGACTGGAAGATGCCGGGAATGGATGGAATAGAGACAGCCAGACGAATCCGCGGTATAGTCGGAGCAGAGGTGACCATCATTATCATGACTGCCTATGACTGGATTTCCATTGAACATGAGGCGAAACTGGCCGGGGTCAACCTTCTGATGAGCAAGCCCATGTTCAAGTCCTCCCTTGTTTCGGCCTTTTCAAGAGCCCTGGGCGAGAAGGAGCAGCAGGCGCAGCAGCCGGAGGTAAATGATTATGATTTTACCGGTAAACATGTGCTGCTGGTGGAGGACAACCAGATTAACACAGAGGTGGCCATGATGCTTTTGGAGAGCAAGGGATTCAAGGTGGATACGGCTGAGAACGGGCTGCGTGCCCTGGAACTTTTCAGCAAATCAGACAAGGGATACTATGACGCAATTCTGATGGATATACGGATGCCCCTGATGGACGGACTGACAGCCGCCACCAACATCCGCCATCTGAGCAATGCCGACTCAGGAACCGTTCCCATTATTGCCATGACAGCCAATGCATTTGATGATGATATAGAAAAGAGCAAGGCGGCAGGGATGAATGCCCATCTTGCCAAGCCCATAGAGCCGGAACGGATGTACCAGACTCTGTACGATTTCATATATGGAAAGGAAGCATAAGAAGATGGACGATTTTGAAAGGATATTTGAAGCCTATGGGGCGGATTACCAGGTTACTCTGGGACGGTTTATGGGAAACAGGAAAATGTATATGAAGTTCCTGGGAATGCTGTTTCAGGATGAAAACCTGAGTAAACTTGGAAATGCCCTGGAACAGGGGGATATGACGTCTGCCTTCGAGGCTGCCCATACCCTGAAGGGTGTTACGGGCAACATGGGGCTGACGCCTCTGTACGATGCTGTGTGCACAATTGTGGAACCTCTGAGGACAAGGGAGGACAGGGAGGACTACACAAAGATGTATGAGGATGTCTGCAGGCAGTTTAAACGGGCTGAAAAGCTTCGGGCGGATTTGGCTGAGATAAGCGATTAGAGGAAGATGGGAGGGCGTCATGACAGCTGAAAATCTGATGAATCTGCTGGATTCACTGACAGAAACCAGCGTATATGTCATTGAGGAGGAATCCCACCGGCTGTTATACTTTAATGAGCGGTGCCGGAATACGGGACGCGGCAGGGCTGCCCTGGGAATCCGGTGTGATGAAGTATGGCCGGAATTGTGCGCCAACTGTCCCCTTAAGATGCTGAGGGACAGAGTGTCAAACCATATGGTTTGTTATGACCCGCTCCTTAAATTAACAGTAGATGTCACTGCCAACCGGATTAACTGGGAGGGCAGGGTACCGGCTGTGGTGATTACCGCAGCGCCCCACCGCCTGAACTTTGAGGAGGAGCAGGGATTTCAGAAAATCCGCCAGATGTATGCCAGCAGCCTGGTGACTGTGTTTGACGAATGCATCATTGCCAACCTGACCAGGGATTATTATGTGAGCTGCCAGAAGGATGTGGTGTGGGACGACATACCGGAACAGGGGAATTTCGGTTCAGAGAACCGCAAATACGCCCAAAAGGCACTGCATCCGGACGATCTGGAATGTTTTAATGAGAATTTTTCCAGGGAGTCCATGCTTTGTATGTTTACAGAGGGAAAAAAGCAAATCACCAGAAGGCTGCGCCGCAGGGCAGACAACGGTTCCTACCGCACGGTGGAGTTTACAGCTGCCAGGATAGGAAACCAGGAGGATGAGTGCTGGTGCGTCCTGGTATTTCGGGATGTCCAGGATGAACTTTTACTGGAACAGGAACGGAATGTGGAGATTAGCCAGCTGGCCACGGCAGCCAAGGCTGCATACCAGATGCTGATAGCGGTGAACCTGACACAGAATACCTATCACATGGTGGAATACCAGCGGTTTCCGGTGAAAGCACCCGATCCGGAGGGCCGTTTTGACGAACTGATTGAGTTTGAGATGGAGGCGGTCCACCCGGACTACAGGGAGGAGTTTCGCAGCAAGTTTACCAGGAAGGCTCTGACAGAGGCATTCCAGAGGGGAGAATGCATTCTGTCCATGGATGTTCCCCACATAGGCGAGGATGGAATTTATCACTGGAATTCCACCCAGGTGGTGAAGGTGGAAAGTCCTTATACCCATGATCTGATTGAGATTACCCTGTCCAGGAATATTGATGAAGAACGCAGGGTGCAGCAGGAGACCCTGGAAAAAGAACGGCAGGCAAAGCTTTTGCTGGAGGATGCACTTAAGAAGGCGGAGAAGGCGAATAAGGCAAAGAGCGACTTCCTTTCCCGCATGAGCCATGATATCCGTACGCCCATGAATGCCATCATAGGGATGACTGAGCTGGCGCAGCTGCACATTGGGGATGAGGAAAAGCAGAGGGATTACCTGAACAAAATCGCTTCCTCCGGCGCCCATCTGCTGGGATTGATTAATGAAATCCTGGATGTGAGCAAGATTGAAAGCGGTGTCATGGAGCTGTCTGAGAGCCCCCTGAATCTGCGGGCTTTAGCCGGGGAAGCGGCGGAAATGGTGCGGATTTCCATGGAAAACAGCCAGCAGGAGTTCCAGGTGGATATAGACGAGTCCTTTGATCCCTGGGTCATGGGGGACGCCAGGCGTATCAGGCAGGTGTTGGTGAATATCCTTGAAAATGCCTCGAAGTATACCGGCCAGAGGGGAAAAATCACTTTCTCTGTATGCGAGTTTAAGAAGGAAGAACAGCGGACGGGAACCTACCGTTTTATCATCGAGGATACGGGGATTGGCATGAAACCTGAATATATGGAGCATATATTCGAACCATTCAGCAGAGCCGATGACAGCAGAACCAGTAAGGTACCCGGCACTGGACTGGGAATGACCATTGTAAAGAATCTGATATCCATGATGGACGGGGACATCCGTGTGGAGAGTGAATATGGGAAGGGATCCAGGTTTACCGTTACTCTGTGCCTGGATAAGTGCGGGAATACGGGAGAAGCGATCCAGCCTGCTGTTTCAGGGCCGGAGGCAGTCTGCCGGGGCTTACGGGTCCTTCTGGTGGAAGATAATGAGCTCAACCGGCAGATTGCGTCGGAGATGCTGAAACTTCTGGGAGTCAGGGTGGAGATGGCTGAAAATGGCCGCGAGGCAGTGGAGGCAGTGTGTTCCCACCCGGCCCTTTATTATGACGCGGTGTTCATGGATGTGCAGATGCCTGTGATGAATGGGTACGAGGCTACCAGGGAGATACGCGGTTCCGGGATGGAGCGGATAGGGGAGCTTCCCATCATTGCCATGACGGCCGACGCCTTTGCTGAGGATGTAAAGAGGGCCCGCCTGTCAGGCATGAACGGACATTTGGCAAAACCGGTTTCCATTGAACTGCTTCGGGGCGCCCTGTCCGGCTGCCTGGATTGTAAGAGGAAGAACAGGTGGGACGAAATGATGGATATATCCGGTCCGAATTAATGGAAGGAATGGGGTTACAGTGATTAGGAGACAGATATACAGGTTAGGGTGGACCGCCATGGTCCTGCTGGTTTTGACTTCCTGCGGGATGAAGGATAGAAAGCAGACATATCCCCAGGATGAAGGCGTCACACAACAGCAGGAACAGGCGGGCGGCCAGTCTGAAAAACATGAGGCCCCGGGAACAGAACCGGGCCTATCCCGGAAACCGGTAGCCGGGGGCGGGGGAAATGCCGTGGGTGCAGGGAATGCCAGCGCTGCCGGGAATGCAGGAACGGCCGGGGGTACCGGGGCTGCCGGAAATGCCGCACCAGCCGGGGGCGCAGAACCGGAAAGGCCGGGAACTGCTGTCAGGGCAGTGCAAAACCTGGAAGCCTGCAATCAGCTTATAACAGGCAGCTTTTTTAAAGCGGGGGACATACGGTGCGGCCTGTCCTTTGAACTTACCGGGGAAGGCTGGGAATCAGACAGGCTGAAATGTGTATTTACCCTTCCGGATGAGATGCATACCAGTTATTATGACAGCATGAGAACCGCTGAGATTCTGACTGAGAAGGGCAAAAAGGCATATAAGATAACACCGGAGACCATGGAAGAAGTTCCGCGGGTCCCGGCGCTTACATATACCATTAAATTTGCAATGGATGATGAATCCGATCCTCATATATCAGTGAAAGGGGAGGGTGGACTGGCCGGAGACTATTATCTGTTTGAGGACAGTCTGACCTTTCCGGATGTATTTTCGCGCTATCTGTCCAGGGCAGATCTATGCCTCTGGCCCACGGAGAATTTGTGGCTTCTTCGGAATGAAATCTATGCAGCCAACGGAAGGCAGTTTAAATCCGATGTGCTGAGCCGGTATTTCTCAGAAAAAAGATGGTACAGGGGAATCATTGAACCGGATTCCTTTTCAGATTCCATTCTGTCGGATGTAGAATCTGGAAATATTTCCCTGATACAGAAAATGGAAAATGATACGGACAGGGACAAGCTGGACGGGCGGAACCAGTATGGACTGGAGGACCTACCTCCCGCGCCCTATCTGCAATATCTGGGCAGGTATGATGAAACCGGACTGAGCGGTGACCTGTCCCAGGCCAGGGATATGGGGGCGTACTATGCTGTGCCGGGAGAGATATCGGTTCCTGCTTCCATTACCAGGGAGCAGCTTCAGACAGTTTTGGAGGGCGGACAGGTAAGGGTGACTCTGAATGAGCTTACAGGCGAAAGCCGGATGCTGTCGCTGAATCCGGGCCAGGAAGATACGCTTTATGGTTTTCTGCTTTATGAAGCAGGGGAAGAACCGGCAGGCCAGGGATATGAGACAGGAATCAGGCCGGATTACAATACGGATGAATACCACCTGTGGCAGACCAGCTGGGATACGGTGATGAAGACGGTCTACAAGGGAGATATCTATATCATGAAGGGAGCTGTCTCCGGCGCGGATACCGGGCTTTTAAGGGCATCACAGTATCAGCATGAGATTTTCCCTGATCCTGCGGACCCGGAAACAGGACTGGTTTTCTGCGGCCAGGTGACAGGGAACAGGCTTTCTTACAATTCCAGGGGTCATTTTACTGCCATATACTATCTGGGGGATTGATATAAAAGAGGCTGTAAAAAATTCATGGGGTAAAAACAGGTTTTTGTGAATAAAATCCGCCCCGCAGGCCCAAAGCTATACTGGAAGCGAGGTTTAGCATATGCAGATAAATGAAAATGAAGCCCGGGATGATGAGACCAGGGAAATCCTGGACTACTACCGCGGGCTGCCGGAGCGTTCTTCGCAGGAGGCCATTGTGGAGATGTTGAGGGAACTGCAGGACATCCATGGCTGCATCAGCCCTTATATGCTGGAGCAGGCAGCGGAGGCTGCCGGGGTACGGGACTCCATGGTGCAGGCCATATGTAAGCGGTATCCCAGTTTAAAGACAGCGCCCTATAACCATGAGATCATCCTCTGCACCGGAAGGAACTGTGCGTCAAAGGGAAGCATTACTGTCATGGATGAACTGAAAAAAAGGCTGGGAGTGGGAAAAAACGGCATATCAGAGGACGGGACCGTGTGCCTTAAGACCAGAAACTGTCTGAAGAACTGCCGGAAGGCGCCCAATGTCATGGTGGACGGACGTTTGTGTTCGGGCCTGGACGCAGAGGGCATACTCAGGGAATTAAAACGCCGGTGATGTAAAGCCGTATATGGTTTCCTGTCCTGCTTTTCTTCAGTTCACGGCCGTCTTCACATTGGATCCTGCCGCTTTGCGTCAGCTGGTCCAGTCTTTTCTGGGACAGTTTCAGTTTACTTTTTAATACTGCATGTACCCGCAGGGGAAGCGGGTATGGGTTGTCAATCTGCAGAACCATGGATGAGTCTGGGTCAGTTGATGCAGGTGAGTCAGCCAGTTGGAAAACCTGTCCTTCCACGTGGTAGGAGGGCAGCTGTATCTGGGCGCCATTTAGGCGGAGGAACCTGGTGTCCATGGCGTACTGCATAGCCAGGGAAGTGTCATTTGCGTGAAAGCGTGAGAGCATACCGGGGGGAAGGCTTCCGGGATTTACGCGGGAATAGATGGCTGCGTTCCAGGTGGAGCTGCAGCAGGAGCATTTATAGATCAGCCATATGTCCAGGTACTTTCCCTGGGCGTTGACCCGGAACTGTCCGGAGCTTACGAATTCCTGCCTGATATTGCATTTTTTACAGTGTCTCAGAGGAGCAGGCGGCCTGTCATACTGTATGGTCCATTTGATGTCTTTCATGTTGTGTTCCTTTCCTGTCTGCCGGGCTACGAGCCGTGGTCTGCGGGCAGTAAAAAGTGTAACATCCTCACAGGCGGATACCAACCTAATTCTTGTTTGATAAATAAAGTTGAGACATACAGATGGGATCAAAAAGCCCGGACAGATGCGGAAGATTCGCATGGGTCCGGGTCTTTTTTGATTATTTATTTTTCTTTTCCTGGCCTATGATTCTCTGTATGCTTTTAAGCGACAGACAGTACAGGGAGGACAGCTCGTCCGTACTCTTGCCGGACAGATAATCACTGTAAATCTGCTGATTGCGGAGACGAAGCTCCTGCCGGGTGGAGGTCCCCTCGCCCCAGCACTTTTTATGCCCGGCAGTCTTCGGTATATATATCAGCGCGCCGTCCACGTATTCCTGTACCTGCTCCAGCAGTTCACGGGGCAGGATACGGTCCGCTTTTTGATAGCTCATGTTGCTCTCCTGTGGTTTATTTTAAGCGGGAAAGCAAAGGCTATGTAAGGCCATGTTCCATTATAACCGGATTATGGTACAGCTGCAGCAGCCTTTGCTACGCAGCGATAACGATAGGATTAAGCATAAGCCTGCAACCCTCCTTTTCAGATACTGTAGTTTTTATAGTATACCATATCAGGAAAAAAATGTATGCCTTATTTTCTTTTTATAAACAAGTTTGAGCAGGGATAAAATAAATTAAAACAGAACAGGAGATACAAAAATATGAAGTATTTTTTGGTGGAAGGAAGCATAAAAGACGCCGGCAGGATGACGGATGAAATCATGAATGAGCATATGGCCTGCACCCGGGCAGCCATGGAGCGGGGGATGATTTTTATGTCCGGCCTGAAGGCGGATATGAGCGGCGGTCTGTCTGTCATGAGGGCAGAGCATGCAGGCCAATTACAGGATTACCTGGACAATGAGCCGCTTTTTGTTCATGGAATACAGGAGTACAGGGTGGTTGAATTTGATGTTCATTACGTAAATAAAGATCCGGAAGGGTGGTTTGGCCGGAAGGATGAGATTGTCTGTGAATAAATCGTAAGATATTATTTGCTTTTTAGAGAGGGATTTCCTTCCTGCAAGGATATAAAATAGAATCATAATTCAGGCAGAGGAGGAATCGGGATGAAACGAACAGCGGCATGTCTGGCCGGCCTTTTAATGCTTGTGCTGCTGGCCGGCTGTAAAGGAGGCGCGGATGAAAGCGGGGCACGGGAAAACAAAGGAGACATTGAGACATCGGGAACAGTTTCCGTTCTCTATGCGGCCAATGACGGACTTTATCTGATTAGGGTTTTGCGTAATGGTGCAGAAGATGCGGATGCGGCAGTGAGTACTGAGAGGCTGGCAGAAGGAAAGGACATTTCTTCCCCCTTATTTTCTTCGGATGGGAGAACGGCTGGCTATCTGCGTCAGGATGGTTTCTATGGATGCAGTATTGAAACGGGGAAAGAAGAACTGCTTTTAAATGGAGCATTGTCTTTTGTCCCAGACGGGAAAGAGGGATTTTATGCCAGCTCCAGGGAAACAGGAATCGTGAGGGTGCATATGGGCCGGGAACAGGAGGAAGTTTGGAAGCCGGAACCGGTGGAGGGCGGCTGGATACAGTGTGAGAAGCTGACATTGTCTCCGGATGGAAAAAAACTGGCATTTGCCCGGCGCAGGTACGTGGACCGCAGGAAAGACCCCGGCCTTTCCTTGTTTGAACAGAACCAGGGAATCTGGATGCTCCAGATGAATCTGGAGAAGGAGAAGAAACTCAGTGTCCTCATACAGATAATCGGTGAGGAGCCGCCTTTCTTTGAGCGGATGGAGGAGACGGACGGAGAACCATACCCATATCTGTGGCCGGCTAAGTGGTCCCCTGATTCGTCCAGGCTTTTTATCTGGCAGGATGTTCTGTCAGGTTCCATGCGCGCAGACGGAATTGGTACGGCTGTCTATGATACGGTGTCCGGCACTATGATAGATCCGTTGGGAGAACAGGAGGAAGTAGTTCTGCCCTATAATGAAAATGTGGTGTTTGGAGAGGACAATTCCCTGTTTCTTCTTGCGGGTGCGGGAAGGGAAATGGCGCTAGACAAGGATCTGGTCAAGATACCGCCTGAAAAGGGCGCGGTTCATGAGAAACTTAAGACACCCGGTCTGGTGCCCCAGAGCCCGCAGGTGTCATACGATGGAAAAAGCATATTTTTTGCAGCGTCAAAGGAGCTGGAAACAGGAGAACAGGTGGAATATCCCATATGGCGCCAGCTTTACCGGATGGAAAACGGTCATGTGGCAGAACTGACTAACGATTCAGAATACTCCAGTGAATTCCCTGTTCTAACCGGGGACGGCTCCGCCCTTGTATTTGGACGCGTGGATAAGGAGGGAGGCATGAGCATCTGGAGCGTTGGCACAAACGGAAGCGGACTTCAAAAACTGGCTGATTTGGAAGAAAATATAAGCACGGATGAGACAAATGAACATTATCCGGCCGGCTACGAGGATTTTTACGGCCGTGGAAGCTGGTCCTCAATCATGTCGGTTTATGCGTCCAAGTAAAACCGGTTTGAGGTAATAAGCAGGAAGCGGTGCCGGAATGGTATCAGAGATTGTTAAATATTTACTTTTTTGGTATTTAGTAGTAATAATGTTAAGAATATGTTATAATTATAATTGCATTTATGCAAAAATACTAAAAAAGGGGAATTATGCGTATGAAAAAGAAACCACTTGCACTATGGATTTTTACTGGATTGGCATTAGGTATTGTGGCAGGCATGTTGTTGATGGGCCGGCCGGACATTGCGGAAATTTACATCAAGCCCTTTGGCACCCTGTTTCTGAACCTGCTGAAATTCATCGTAGTTCCCATTGTCTTGTTCTCCATCATGAACGGTGTTATTTCCATGAAGGATATTAAGAAGGTGGGAAGCATTGGAGGTAAAACCGTCATCTATTATATGTGCACTACCTTTTTTGCGGTCACTCTGGGCCTTTTGATTGCGAACCTGTTCAAAAAGGGATTTCCGGTGCTGTCCACCAGCTCTCTGGAGTATACGGCAGCGGAAACGCCCAGTTTTATCCAGACCCTGATTGGTATATTCCCAAGCAATATCATCCAGCCTATGGCTGAGGCATCCATGCTTCAGGTGATTGTGGTGGCGCTGCTCTTTGGCTTCGGCACCATTGTGGCGGGAAAGAAGGGAGAGGTATTTGGAAACTTTGTGGAGAGTGCCAATGATGTGTCCATCGCGGTTATGTCCTTCATCATTAAGCTGAGCCCCATCGGTGTGTTCTGTCTGATTACGCCTGTTGTGGCTGCCAACGGACCCCAGATACTGGGCAGCCTGGCCTTTGTGCTTCTGGTGGCTTATATCGGGTACATACTCCATGCCTCATTGGTGTATTCGCTGACCGTGAAGTCTCTTGCGGGCATTGGACCCCTTAAGTTTTTCAAGGGCATGGCTCCGGCCATGATAATGGCGTTTTCCAGTGCATCCTCTGTGGGCGCCCTTCCTCTTAACCTGGAATGCGCGGAAAAGTTGGGGGCCAGAAAAGAGGTTGCCAGTTTTGTACTTCCGCTGGGCGCTACCATCAATATGGACGGAACCGCTATTTACCAGGGAGTGTGCGCTGTGTTTATCGCTTCCTGTTATGGAATCAACCTGACCCTGTCCCAGCAGATTGTCATTATACTGACAGCTGTTCTGGCTTCCGTGGGCACGGCCGGCGTGCCGGGCTCCGGTATGATCATGCTGGCCATGGTGCTTCAGAGCGTAGGGCTTCCTGTGGAAGGCATTGCCCTTGTGGCCGGTATCGACCGTCTGTTTGACATGGGACGTACCACGGTAAATATTACAGGAGATGCTGCCTGCGCAGTGATTGTTTCCCATCTGGAGGATAAGAGGTTAAAGAAGGCGTAAGTCTGAATTTCATAAGAATAAAAGGAATGGCCGTGCTGTGATGCGATGTCTCACAGCGCGGCCATTCCTTGATACATGTTATATATAATGTTTTATGCATAACCTGTTTTATACATAACCCATGAGTCCCGGAAGCCACAGCGACAGCTGCGGTATATAGGATACCAGCATCAGCACGATAAAGATAGCGCCAAAGTAGTAGAGCAGAGGACGTATAACCTGTTCTATTTTTGTCTTTCCCACCTTTACTCCCACGAAGAGTGTAGTTCCCACCGGAGGAGTGATGGTGCCGATGCAGAGGTTGAATATCATCATGATTCCAAAGTGTATGGTATTCATGCCCAGCGCCTGGCAGATGGGAAGGAAAATAGGGGTGAAGATAAGGCAGGCAGGCGTCATGTCCATAAAGGTTCCCACAATCAGCAGCAGAATGTTGATAATAAAAAGAATCACATAGCGGTTGGTGCTGATTCCCAGCATGGCCTCCGATACAGCGGTGGGGATGCCGGTAAAGGCCATGACCCAGCTCATGATGCTGGATACTCCGATAAGGAAGATGATAATGCCTGTCATCTCTGCGCTGTCCAGAAAAATCTTAGGCAGCTCCCTCAGCCTGATGGACTTGTAAAAGAAGATGGACAAGACCATGCTGTATACCACGGCTACCACGCTTCCTTCGGTGGCCGTGAAAATGCCGGAAATGATGCCGCCAATGACAACGATGATCATGAACAGACACGGGATGGCCTGGAAGAATACCTTCACCTTCTCAGAGCCTGTATAACGTTTGGTGCTGCGGTATCCTTTCTTCCTGGCAAAGAAGTAAATGACCACCATGCACGCAAGTCCCCAGAGTATGCCCGGAATATAGCCTGCCATGAAAAGGGCTGCCACGGAGGTGCCGCCGCTGACCAGGGAAAAGGTAATCATTACATTGCTGGGGGGAATCAGAAGGCCGGTGGGAGCTGTGGCAATGTTGGCTGCCGCAGAAAAGTCCCTGTCATATCCCTCCTCCTCCTCGATGGGGCCGATGATGGATCCCATGGCAGAAGCAGCCGCTGTACCGGAGCCGGAAATGGCTCCAAAGAGCATGTTGGCCACGGCATTGGTGTGGGCCAGGGCGCCGGGAATGCTGCCGGTGAACAGCTTGGCAAAGTTGATTAGGCGGATGGCAATGCCTCCCTTGTTCATAATGTTGCCGGCCAGGATGAAAAAGGGAATGGCCAGCAGACTGAAAACAGAGATGCCGGAGAAAATTCTCTGAGCGCCCGTAAGAACAGAAGCCCCCAGGTTCAGCACCGGAAGAATGGCACAGATGGAGGATACCGCCAGGGCAATGGCGATGGGAACACCTGCTAACAGCATTACTGCCAGCAGAACGAAAATCACAAGACCACAAAATACAGCTATACTCATACCTTTGCCTCCCCTGGTTCACTGAAATCTTTGTGCAGCATATCTGCTGCGTTCATGACGCTGAATACCATAATCAGCAGGCCAGCAATGGGAACAATGATGTAGATCCATCCCATGGAGATGCGCAGGGATGCCGTAATCTGTATCATGGTCAGCTTTGTGATGGAGATGCCGCCGTATACCATGACAACCCCTGCAAAGAAGAAGCTGAGCGCGTCGATGAAAACCTCCAGATACCGGCGGGCCGGTCCGGTCAGCTTGTCTGCCATGAATCCCATCCTCATGTGGTCCCGCTTGCCGAATACATAGGCGGAGGCCAGGAGCGACATCCAGGTAAAGGAGTAGGTGAGAAGCTCTTCGGATATGGTGCTGGGGCGGTTGAAGAAATAGCGCGTCACAATTTGATAGGTGCCAACCAGGGTCATAAGGATAAACAGAAGGGTAATGACAACACCCAGTATCTTCATGATGGCTGCCCTTAACTTATGCATTGTGTCCATGGTTTAATGGTCTCCTTTCCTGGAATCATTGACGGTCTGTATATATTGGTAAAAGTCCCGGATTTTCGGGTTGTTTTCCAGCATTTTCTGATGTAAGGGCAGTACCTTTGCCTTAAAAGCCTCCACATCTGTTTCGATGAAGGTTACGCCCATATCATGGGCTGCGATCTGTTTTGCCTCCTTGATGCTTTTATCCCATTCCACTAATTCCACCTCTGTGGACAGGGCCGCTGCCTCCTTGAATACCTGAAGTTCCTCAGGACGTAAGCTGTTTAGAAACTTAAGGTTGGCAACCAGCATGTCCGGTACCATCTGATGCTTGTTGTATGTATAATACTTGGCCACCTCGCCGTGCTTATTGTTGGTCAGGGCCAGCTCGTTGTTCTCTGCACCGTCTATAACGCCCTGCTGGATGGCTGTATATACCTCGCCGAATCCCATAGGAGCAGCGGCAGCGCCGAAGGCATTGACCATGTCCACGCTGGCCGGGCTTTGCTGTACACGTATTTTCTTGCCCTTTAAATCGTCCGGCGTGTTGATGGGAGTCTTGGCGTAAAAATTACGGGTTCCCGCATTGTACCAGGTTACCACCCTGAAACCAGCCTCGTCCGTGGACTTGTATATATTTTCCATATAGTCTGTGTCTTCCATCACAGACCGGTACACTTCCTCGGAGTCAAAAAGGTAAGGCATGCTGAAAATCTCATAGACATCCGCAAATGTCTCCAGATTTGCCGTACCTGCAATGACAAAATCAATTGCTCCTGTCTGGGTCAGCTCGATTGCCTTCTGTGCAGACCCCAGAATTTCATTGGGAAATATCTGCACCTCATATTTATCTCCCAGATGTTCTTCCACATATTCCTTAAATGCAAGCATTCCCAGGTGTTCAGGATGGGTTTCCGACTGTGCGTGGGACACGCGGATAATCCTTTTGCCTGAGGAAACGAGACTGCATCCGGAAGCCGATACCATGACAGCGCCGGCCACAGCTGCAATTGCAAGCTTTTTCATTAAAACACTCACCATTTCCAATCCCTCTCTTTATTTATGTATGTCAATGTCTGCAGAACATGTAACCGGGTTTTATTATATCGACAAAATTGTGTATAATCACTGGATAATTTTAATATTTGAGAGTAAATTATTGTCATATAACGAAAATTGTATTAACAATAATTTAACGAATTTTTAGCGCTATATTAACATGACGGATGGCAGACGGATGGAATCAATGGTATAATTGGGGAAAACGGTTGAATGGGGAAAAGGAGGAGAGGGATGAAAGGGTTTAAACGTGAGAACAGGCTGCTGTCCCTGTGCGGGCTTAATTGCGGACTCTGCACCATGTATCTGGGCAAATACTGTCCTGGCTGCGGGGGCGGGGAGGGCAACCAGCCATGCGTAATGGCAAGGTGCAGCTTACAGCACCCGGGGGTTGAGTATTGCTGGCAGTGCCGTTCGTTTCCCTGTGACATATATGAGGGAATTGATGAATATGATTCCTTCATCACACACAGGAACCGGTTCAAAGACATGAAACGGGCAGAGGAAATAGGAGTGGAGCGTTATAATGAGGAGCAGATGGAAAAGTCCCGGCACCTGGAGATGCTGTTGGAGAATTATAATGATGGGCGAAAGAAAACATTATACTGCCAGGCGGTCAATCTGCTAACGCTGCAGGATATAAGGGACGTAATGAAGGTTCTGGCAGCAGAAGCCGGGGACGGGCTCTCCCTAAAGGAAAAGGCCAAACGGGCGGAAACACTTTTTCTGGAAAGGGCAGGGGAGCAGGGGATTGAACTAAAGTTGCGGAGAAAACCGAAGAAGTGAGGTCCGGTTAAGGCGTAAGCCAGAGGCCGGGTCAAGGTGTGAATGATAAAAAGGGTGCGGCAGTATCACGGAAACTTCATGTGACACTGCCGCACCTTTTATGCATATGGATATATGCGGGGACGCTTATTTGTGATAATAGTCATAACACAGACCATAGGGCTTGCATTTCTGCCAGCGCCCCATGCCGCGTTCGCCTACGAACCTGCCGTTTTCGGCCACCAGCCGGCCGCGCAGAAAGACCTGCTGGGGCCGGCCCTGGATTTCAAATCCTTCAAATGGTTCATAGTCAATACCGTGAAGGCTGTCTTTGTTGGTGATGATTCCCTTCCATTCAGGGTCGAAGATTACCACATCAGCGTCAGCGCCAATGCGCAGATCTCCCTTGTTGGGCAGTCCCACCACCTTGGCAGGATTGGCGGCAAAAAGCTCCACGAATTTCCGGCGGGTGATTTTTCCGGTGCATACACCGTAGGTCCACAGCAGGGCCAGCCGATCCTGTACTCCGGGACAGCCGTTGGGGACATTGGAAAAGTTGGTGCCTTTTTTCTTTGCTCCCTCATATCCTCCGTCCAGGGCGCAGTGGTCAGAACCAACTGCGGTCAGCCAGCCCTCGCGCACGGCCTGCCAGAGGGCGTCCACATGCTCCTGGGGACGCAGCGGCGGGGAACATATGTATTTGGCTCCCTCAAAGCCCGGTTTATCCAGGCAGTCTGTGGTCAGAGTCAGATAATGGGTACAGGTTTCCCCGAAAATGGGCCAGCCGTCATTGTGAGCATTCCTGATGGCCTCCATGGCTTCCCGTATGCTGACATGAACCACGAAAAGGGGGCAGTCCGCTGCCTTTGCCAGGGCAATGGCCCTGCCTGTGGCTTCCTCCTCTGCAATAGGAGGACGGGCATAGTAGTGGTAAACCGGGGCAGTCTTGCCCTGGCTGAGGTAATAACGGGTCAGAATGGTTATGATGTCCGCGTTCTCAGCGTGGACCATCATGGTAACGCCTGCGTCCTTTGCATTCATCATGGCGCTAAGTATGGCTTCATCATCACAGTAAAATGCAGTGCCCTTGTATGCCATAAAAAGTTTCAGTGTGGCCACGCCCACCTCCGGCAGATGCCTGACTTCCTCAAATACAGATTCCTTTGGGTCCATGATGACAGCATGGAATGCAAAGTCCACAGAGGAAGTGTGTTCTGCCTTGGCTGCCTGCCGCCGTATGGCGTCCAGAAGCGGTACGTCCTTTTCCTGGGGGGCAAAGTCCACAATGGTGGTGGTGCCGCCTGCTGCTGCCGCTTCCGCTGTCTCGAAGAGGCGTCCGCCAAAGGAACCGTAGTGGACATGTTCATCCACTCCTCCCGGCATTACGTATTTCCCGGAAGCGTCAATGGTCCGGCTGACGTTTACGCTCAGATTCGTTCCAATCTGGCGGATGGTCTCACCCTCGATATAGATATCACCTGTAAATTCACTGGCGGCGGTCAAAATGGTTCCATTTTTTATTAGAAGGCTCATATAAGCTCCTTTCATGGACCTGGGATACGCCGATTCCTGACAATGGGGACCGGCGCATCATATTTAGTAAAACCTGGCCTGGCGGATTAACGGTTAATCCAGTGAACGCTCATGCTTGGTATAGACGTTGGAATCAATTCCTTCCAGATATTTGACGACCTCCTCCACCGGCACCACGTCGGCAAACTTGGCTTCCATGTCAAACAGGTTCCACTCAATAACGCCCGGAACACGGTCGCCCACAGTTCCCTCCGGAACAATGGTCTTAAAGCCGTATCCGGTGGAATCCATGACCGTATGCCTTACGCAGGCACAGGATGTGGCGCCCATGACAATCACCGTATCCACACCCAGGAAATTCAGGGTCTGGGCCAGATGGGTCCCGAAGAAGTTGGAAGCATATTTTTTATGGATAACCGGCTCCTCAGGGCGCGGTTTCAGCTTGGGGTCGATTTCCAGCCATTCGGAATTGATATCCAGGGCGCTCATAGGTATCTTTTCATCCCAGCGGGGAAGATCCCACTGCTGTTTTCCTATGTATCCGGTGGTGGTGTGGAAGATGGGAACGCCCGATTTGCGGCCGGCTTCCAATACCTTTAATGCATTGGCGCAGACTTCCTCGGAGTGGTCGCAGGTAAACGGGTGTCCCTCACTCATCCAGGCCCTGGCCATATCTACGGTGGTAATGGCGGGAGCCTTTCCAAAGCCCATCTTGCGCATGAAGCCCCGCTCCTTGTAAATCCTGCGGGCCTCGGCAAAAGCCTGTTTAAGAAGTTCCTCATTAAAATCATAGTGGTCTACATATTTATAGTCCTTATTCTCTGCCATGAATTGCGTACCCCTTTCTTTGATATACAGTTTTGTTGTTCAGATTACGGGTCTGTTCCGGACCAGACCTATTAAAAAAGATTGTTATTTTGGCCAATAACTTTCTTAATATTTATTGACTTTTGTGCAATTTGCTGATATGTCTATAGTATAACAAGGGATTTTTTGTTTGAAAAGGGGTTTGGCCTCTTTGTCAGTGCCGGTACCATGACAGCTGTCTGTCAGAGGAGGTGCCGGTGATACTGTAAGGGATGCTGCCGGTGATACTGTAAGCGATGCTTCTGGTGATACTGTAAGCGATGCTTCTGGTGATACTGTAAGGGATGCTGCCGGTAATAGTGTCTGCGGAATTGTGGGTGATACTGCCGGTGGTCCCGCGGGTTACACTGCTTCCATGAAAGGGATGTTTTAGAGGAGGAGATTTCCATGACAGAACGAAAATTATCTACGCTGGGTTATCTGATGGACCGCCTGGGACTGTCCACAGCAGCCCTGGCCAGAAGGCTTCATGTGGACGCCAGCCTTGTGAGCAAATGGCGCAGCGGCAGCAGACGGCTCAGCGCTAAGTCCGTATATTTTGATGAGGTATGCAGGATGCTGCTGGAGCAGAACCCCATGGCCCTGACGGATGCTCTCCGCTCTCTGGTTCCTCTGGAGGAACCAAAGAGGGAAGAAGGAGAGAGGGGAAAGAGGGGGGACGGCAGCCTGTCAGAGGCGGAGGGGATATGGGGGACAGAGGGTATATCAGGAACTGGCGGATCGTCGGGAACAGAAGAGCTGCTTTACCGCGTGCTGAATGACCGGCATTTTACGGTGCCAAAGGCATTTACCATTCGCGCTGAGGCACTCTGTACAGCGGAGATTGCCATATATACCAGCGGAGAGGGAAGGCGTCAGGCCATTTCCGATCTTTTGGAGATTGCAGAGGCCATGGAGACGCCGGGAGAGCTGTTTTATGTGGATTCGGAGCAGACCGGATGGCTGCTGGAGGATACTGCTTATGCCAGGGAATGGGTGGTACGGATGGTCCGGCTGCTGGACCGGGGATTTGTTTTTAAGGCGGCCCTGCATTTTTCTGTTTCGGTCGACAAGTTTGTGGCATTTTTTCAGCTGTGCAGTCCCCTTATATTCCATCGCAATGCCCGGTGGTATTATCACCAGTATTATGATGAGAACATTTACTGGTTTTCCTTTTTTATTCTGGAGCATGCCATGAGCATTGCAGGTATGTCCATGTCACCGGAACAGACCTCCGCCACGGTCTACACGGATGCGTATTCCATACTTCAGCACAGAAATGTGGTGGAGATGGTTCTCACCAGCTGCCGTCCCATGTTTTCAGACCTTTCCATGGGATTGGGTGCAGAGGCGGCCAGGATGCTGCGGGAACAGGGGCGAGCCGGTGAGACTTTGTTTTCCTATCTTCCGGCGCCGGCTTTCATGAGCGCCGGAGAACAGCTGTTTGATGATATTCTCAGGGATAATGAGATAACAGGTGCAGCAGCTTCCCGGTTAAGGGAAATCAACAGACAGCTGCGGGGCCTGGTGGAGAATCAGCTCACAGGCGGACAGGGAGAATTTATCCAGATTCTGCAGCTGGGAGAAATGGAACACAGGGCAGACACCTGTTTTATCAGCACCAGCCTGTCCCTTCTGGGGAAAAGAAAGGTGGTGGTTTCACCGGCCCATTATGCCAGAGGGCTCAGGGAACTGGCCCTGCGCCTGGAAGCGTTTCCGGCCTACCGTCTGTTTCTGGCCGCAGATGCTGACGACATCCGTCTTCCTGCCATGAACTGTTGGTGCAGGGGAACGTCCTGGATGGTGCAGATGGACTGTGAGGGTTTTAGACTGTGCCGGGAACCCACACTCTGCGGCGCGGCCTATACCACTCTGGAACAGGGATGGCGCAGGGTACCGCCGGGACGAAAGGACCCGGCGGCTGTCAGGGCAGTGCTGGAACGGCTGATTGAAAGACTGGAGAAATAAGGCGGGATGAACTCTGTGCCGGAACGGCAGATTCTATGCCGGCATCTGCACACACTTATCTGCCGGCTTTTCCACGCGTTTCTGACTGAGATTGATGCATATGAACATGATTACAATAGTCAGGACAGTGAGCAGGGCAAGGATGGTCAGAGCAGGTTTATAGGAGCCGGTGATATCGTATGCCAGGCCGATGCCGGAACTGCCGATGGCGCCGCCGGTCATGGTGAAGGCGGAGATAAAACCATAAATCTCACTGTAGTTTTTTGAACCGAAAATACTGGTGGTCATGATGGGAATGGCCACAGTAGCCGTGCAGGTGCCAAATCCATAGAAAACAGCTGACAGATACAGCATGAGGGGACCTCCCTGAACCATAATGAAGCAGATGAGGAAGATAAAAAATGTGCCGCAGCCAAAGAGAATGCCTCCCTTGGGTCCGAAACGGTCAAACATATGCCCCAGAACCAGCTTTCCCGCGAGAGCCACAATGGAATAGACAGAGATATAGGCTGCGATGGAAGAAGGGTCAAAACCAGTGGTCTGCAGGTAGTAGCTCATGTGTCCCATGATACAGGATGTAAAATAAATCAGGAATCCGCCGGCTGCAAACATCCACAGAATCGGTGTTTTCCTGGCTTCACTCAGTGTGGCGTTCCAGCTGTTTGCCGGAACGCTTTTGTTTTTCCCATGTTTACCGGAACTTTCTTCTCCATGTCCATATGGGAAGAGCCCCACATCTTCAGGGGAACGTCTGACAATAAAGGCAGAAATGGGTATCAGCACGCACAGGCTTACAGCCCCCAGGATGAAATAGGCCCTGCGCCAGCCAAACATTCCGATGGTCCAGGACAAAAACGGACTGAGAAAGGTTCCGCCCAGGCTAATTCCCATCATGGCTATGCTGATCATGAGTCCGCGGTTCTTTTCAAACCAGTTTGTGATCAGGACGGTCACAGGTATGGTACAGGCTCCCATTGCAAAGAATCCCTGAAGGGCGCCCACCAGATAGAACTGCCAGAGCTCGTGGCAGAAACCGTAGCAGGAATAAAAGCCCATGGTACCGATGACGCAGACAACGAAGGTGGGACGCATATATCTGCCCCTTAACAGTTTTCCGGCGATGGGTCCGGTAAATACACAGATGATACTGGCAATTGTGGTTGAAAGGAAATAAGCGCTGGTGGCAAAGCCGGTCTCTTTAATGATTTGCGTGGTAAACAGCTGGGCCAATCCAAACCGTGTGGAGTAGGCAAACATCAGGGTCAGGATGCAGCAGACCAGGATTACCCAATGGTACATACTTTTGTTTTGATTCTTCACTTCCATAATAAAAATCCTCCTTTTAAAGTGTCTGGCAATTGGTTTTTTTGTGATGTTTTCTCTGGGTTTTTCATTTCGGTTCCATGAGAGAGTATATAGTGCATGATTTTTTTGTGAAATCAGGCTGTGTTTTGTTAAAAATATTCTAACACGAAAATGTATGGAGAAGTTATCCCCATAATTTTATGGGGTATAGGAAATTACTTATAACTTCTTTAGAAATCCTTTTGCTTTTTTTGGAGGGCAAGTTTAGATTCCTGATTTATGATATGGTCCATTAGGAGGAATCACATATGGATGTTCAGATGCTGACACAATACTTTCTGAGATATGGAGCTGTTTTTATATTTGTAATCATACTGCTGGAATATATGAACCTTCCGGGATTCCCGGCCGGGATCATTATGCCGCTTGCAGGCATATGGGCAGCCAGAGGACAGATCAGTTTTTTCATGGTAATGGCCCTTGGCCTGGCGGCCGGACTTCTGGGAAGCTGGATTTTATATGGAATCGGACGGATGGGAGGGGACTTATTTCTGGACCGTTATCTGAAACGTTTTCCCAAACATGAACCGGTTATCCAAAGGAACTTCGAACTGCTCAGGACCAGGGGAGCAGCCGGAATATTCATCAGCAAGCTGATTCCCATGATTCGTACCATTATCTCTATTCCTGCCGGTGTCATCCGGATGAATTTTGTTAAATATACCATAAGTTCAGCCCTTGGCATTTTTGTCTGGAATTTTTTCCTGATTGGAGCCGGATATGTGATGGGCGACCATGTGTTTCAGTTGTTATCATAGAAGGAGGCCCCATGAATATTGCAATGTTTACCAACAATTACAAACCATTTATAGGAGGAGTGCCGATTTCCATTGAACGGCTGTCGGAAGGATTAAGGTCACTGGGCCATAGGGTTACGGTATTTGCTCCTGAACCGGAAGGGAAGCTGTCAGCGGAGCAGGAGAAGGATGTGGTGCGTTTTAAGGTTTTTTACCGAAAGGCGGACAGAGGGATGATCCTGGGAAACTGTTTTGATAGAAAAATCGAAGCATTTTTCAGGGAGGGGAATTTTGATGTGATTCATGTCCATCATCCTGTGCTGGTAGGGCAGACGGCCCTGTATCTGGGAAAGAAATACAATATACCGGTAGCCTACACCTACCACACCCGGTATGAGGAATATCTCCACCATTTTAAGTTATATGAGGCTATGGCTTCCGGCGAATATCCGGTAAGCCGGATTGCCAGGTATGGAAAGGAGATTCTGGTTCCGGCCTTAATTACCGCATTTTCCAATCAGTGCGACCTGGTATTTGCCCCAACCTCCACGATGAAGGACCATCTTCTGGAGCAGGGTACAAAAACCAGAATATCGGTACTGCCCACAGGTCTGGACCGTGTTTCGTTCCAATACGATGAGATGCTTTCTTCTGAAATCCGGAATATGTACGGGAACGGGTGTCCGTACCTTTTTGCCACCACAGCGCGGCTGGAAAAGGAAAAAAACCTGGATTTTCTTTTTCAGGGTACTGCGCGTCTTAGGGACATACTGGGGCAGGACTTCCGTCTGATGGTAATTGGGGACGGTACCGAGAGACGCCATCTGGAGGAGTTGGCCCGAATGCTTGGAATCAGCCGCCAGATTGTATTTACGGGGAAGATTGAGAATACCCGGGTGCGGCATTATCTGAATGCGGCAGATGCTTTTCTGTTTGCGTCCAAGTCTGAGACACAGGGAATTGTGCTGCTGGAAGCCATGGCTGCGGGCTGTCCCGTAGCAGCCGTTAGGGCCTCCGGCGTTGTGGATGTGGTCAGACAGGGAATAAACGGATATATGACAGAAGAAGCCCCGGAGGCTTTTGCTGCCGCTGCAGCCCGGCTGGTATTGGAACGGGGGGTCTGGTCAGGAATGTCGGAGGAGGCCCGTAAGACAGCAGAATTGTATGAATCCGGACGGATTGCAGCTCTGGCAGCAGAACAGTACGGACTTATGACAGGACAGAAGGAGGATGCCGGTTATGAAGAACATGGCAAAGGCATGCTTGTGCCGTCTATATTACGGCTATTTAAGGCTGCTTGAGATGACGGTGCGGCTGGAAGTGGAGATGCCCGATATATGGACCAAAGATATGCCTGACAGGGGCGCTGTCATTGGTTTCTGGCATGAGGACAGCTTCTTGATGAACCTGCTGCTCAGGAGACTGTCGGAGGGACGTGACATAGCGGTCATAGTTACCTCAGACGGGCGCGGGGATTACATTGAAAATATAATCGAACGCTGTAATGGAAAGGCCATAAGGGTTCCGGACGGCTGCAGGAGCCGGGATTTTCTGAGAAATCTGATCGAGGAGGCAGGGTGTCCCGGAAAGACTCTGGCAGCGGCCATGGACGGACCTCTGGGGCCAAGAAGGGTTCCGAAAACCCTGGGATTTTACCTGGCTGAAAAGGGAAAGAAGAATTTCATTGAAGTCCGGGCCGGGTATTCCAGGGCTGTTTGCCTGAACTGGCGGTGGGACCATTACCGTATCCCGCTGCCGTTTACCAATATAAAGATATCTCTGAAGGATTGCGGTATAACCGGGGACAGGAATGCGGTGCTTCCGGGATGATATAAAAGGTGATATAAAAGGTGGGCGTATTTTTCTTGTAATGACCCAGCGTACACGCTATAATGGAGTCATTAGAATTTAACAAAAGAAGCAAAAATACGACAGGAGGAACCGGAATATGTATGAATTATGGGAAGATTTAAAGAGGCTTAAGAGGTGCCGCTGGGTCGAGCTGTCCCACCCGCTCAACAACGACAGCCCGTACTGGGGAGGAATTCCGGAGGGGGCTGTGGAACTTTCAAAAACCGTATATGACTGGGGGAATGAATTGGAATGTCTGATTCAGACTTTCAAATTTCCGGGGCAGTTCGGCACGCATATTGATTTTCCGGGACATTTTATCAAGGGGGAGGCATTGTCGGAGCAGTACGGCGTCAAGGACATGGTCTTTCCCCTGGTGGTCATTGATATCTCTGAAAAGGTGAAAGAAGATGTGGAATATGCTGTGACCGTTGAGGACATCAGGGAGTTTGAGGCCGCGTACGGGGATATTCCGGATGGGGCTTTTGTGGCCCTTTATACCGGTTGGAGCAGGCGGTGGCCGGATATGGACGCTATTTCAAATTTTGACCAGGAGGGCGGGGAGCATTTTCCAGGGTGGTCCATGGAGGCACTGAGATACATCTACGAGGTGCGGAACGCGGCTGCCAACGGACACGAAACGCTGGATACGGATGCATCGGTACTGGCAGCCCGGTCAGGGGACCTGGCCTGTGAGCGCTATCTGCTGGACAAGGGAAAGCTGCAGGTGGAAGTCATGTGCAATCTGGACCAGGTGCCAGCGGCCGGAGCCATTGTGTTTGCAGTGTTCCCTCCTATTGAGGGAGCCACAGGACTTCCTGTCCGTATGTGGGCTGTGGTGCCGGAGCAGGTTCAGCGCGTATAACCTTTTGCATAGCGGAGAAATTCGGCCATGGCAGATGAAACCTGTCCCTGCTTTTTTCCGGCTATGCCGATGGACAGTTTGCCGGCGGGCTCTATGGGAACAGAGACAATGTCTTTATATTGGAACAGCCTGAAATTTTCCTCCGGCAGCAGGCTGATGCCTTCATGGACAGCCACGGCGCTGATAATGGATTCCATGCGGGCTGTGCGCAGCAGATGGAGGCGGATTCCAGCCTTCTGGAACAGGTCCATGCAGAAATGGTAGATAGATGTATAGCTGTGCATCAGTATGAAGCCCTCTCCGGCAATGTCGTTCAGGGAGATGCAGGATCTGTCTGCCAGTCTGTGGTTTTCAGGCAGGATTGCAACCAGCCTGTCTTCTGCCAATGGAAGGAAGGTATGGGTTTTACTGTCCAGCATGTTGCTGCGGGTGATGATGAGGTCATAGGCGTTGTTGGAAAATCCTTGCAGCAGGTCGTGTTCCTCAACTTCCTCCAGAAAAACATGGATGAGGGGATGGCTGTCTGCAAAATCCTTCAGCATGGCTGTGAGATGGTACTGGGACAGGATGGGGAGGGTGCCGATGGACAGCCTCTGGCCTGCTTTTTCCTTGAATTCGCTGATTCGAAAGAGGGTTCTGCGGTATTCTTTGGACAGGTTCAGGGCTTCCTCGTAGAACATGTGCCCTGCCTCTGTCAGGACGGCGGAGCGCCGGCTTCTGTCCCACAGCTGGATATCCAGTTCCTTTTCCAGCTTCATGATTTGTTTGGACAGGGCGGACTGGCTGATGTGAAGTGTCTCCGCGGCGTCCAAAAAGGTGTCGCATTGAACGGCCGCAATAAAATAATCCAGTTGTTCAAAGGTCATATCTGTCATCCGTTTCTTTCTGGGACATATGAGAGGGCATATTCAGATTCATACCTGTTCTTTATATGTTCCGGTTTGCTTTGTGAATACATTCCAATTTGGAAACAATTATACCATAAGATGAATTGATTCTCCAGTCCTTTTCCGTTAAGATGTGAGATAGAAGATGTGAGGTATAAGCCGTGTGACAAAAGCTGTGTGACAGAAGCTGTGTGACAGAAGCACGATGCATGAAACATCCGTCAATGAGAAAAGAAATGATAACAGGCGTATGGTAAGAAACGCCGGACAGGAGATTATGATATGGCAAAGAAGGTCAGGGATTTGAGAAGTGCGCTGGAATTATTGGCAGAGCTGCCGGGGCAGCTGCTGGAAACAGACGTGGAGGTTGAGCCAATGGCGCAATTATCCGGGGTGTACCGGTATGTGGGAGCGGGAGGTACGGTAAAGCGGCCTACCAAGGAAGGCCCGGCCATGATTTTTCACAATGTGAAGGGACATCCCGATGCCAGTGTTGCCATCGGCGTGCTGGCCAGCAGGAAGCGTGTGGCTGCCCTTTTGGACTGTAAGCCGGAGGAGCTGGGAAAGATGCTCTGCCGCAGTGTGGAGAAGCCGGTTTTACCTGTGATGTGCCAGGGGGAACCGGTCTGCCAGCAGGTGGTGCACAGGGCTGATGAGCCGGATTTTGACCTGTATAAGCTGGTTCCTGCGCCAACTAACACGCCTTATGACGCCGGCCCATATATTACTCTGGGCATGTGCTATGCCGCCCATCCGGATACAGGGGCCCATGATGTGACTATCCACAGGCTCTGTATCCAGGGCAGGGATGAGCTGTCCATTTTCTTTACGCCAGGTGCCAGACATATCGGAGCCATGGCGGAGAGGGCGGAGCAGCTGGGCCGCAGGCTTCCCATCTCCATCAGCATCGGAGTGGATCCGGCCATTGAGATTGGTTCCTGCTTTGAACCGCCCACCACGCCATTGGGGTATGACGAGCTGTCGGTGGCAGGTGCGCTTCGGGGAGAGCCGGTAAAACTGTGCCGGTGCCTGACCGTGGATGAACTGGCCATAGCCAATGCGGAGTACGTCATTGAGGGAGAGGTGGTTCCCAACGTGAGAGTCAAGGAGGACCAGAACACCCATACAGGCTTTGCTATGCCGGAATTTCCCGGATATACAGGGCCGGCCAGCGACCAGTGCTGGCTCATCAAGGTCAAAGCGGTCACCCACAGGGTGCATCCCATTATGCAGACCTGCATCGGGCCCAGCGAGGAACACGTGTCCATGGCTGGAATCCCCACAGAGGCCAGCATATACGGTATGGTGGAAAAAGCCATGCCGGGCCGGCTTCAGAATGTATACTGCTGTTCTGCCGGAGGCGGAAAATACATGGCGGTGCTTCAGTTTAAGAAGTCTGTTGCCAGTGATGAAGGCAGGCAGAGACAGGCAGCCCTTCTGGCCTTTTCCGCTTTCAGTGAATTGAAGCATATTTTCCTGGTAGATGAGGACGTGGACTGTTTTGATATGAACGATGTGCTATGGGCCATGAACACAAGGTTCCAGGGAGATGTGGATACCATCACCATTCCGGGGGTGAGATGCCATCCTCTGGACCCGTCCAATGACCCGGCATTTTCACCGAGCATCAGGGACCATGGCATTGCTTGTAAGACTATTTTTGACTGCACGGTCCCATTTGACCAGAAGGACCGCTTTGTACGGGCCAGGTTCATGGAATTGGACCCGTCCGAATGGGTAAAGCAGAAAAATGAGGGGAAGATTTCATGAGAAGCACGGGTGCCAACCGTGGGGGTAAGAGGATTATAGTAGGGGCTACAGGAGCCAGCGGGCTGCCCATTCTGGTAAAATGTCTGGAGTTAATAGGGGAACAGCCGGAATATGAGTCCTATCTCATTATGAGCCACAGTGCTGTTCTTACATTAGGCCAGGAGACGGACCTGTCTGCGGAGCAGGTGGAAGGGCTGGCTGACCATGTCCTGGGCCCGGATGAGATTGGAGCCGGGCCTGCCAGCGGATCCTTTGCCGCGGAAGGGATGCTGATTGTGCCCTGCAGCATGAAGACCATTGCCGGAATCCATGGAGGGTATGCTGAAAATCTGATTCTGCGGGCAGCGGATGTGACCATCAAGGAGCAGCGGACGCTGGTCCTGGCAGCCAGGGAGACCCCCTTAAGCCCCATACACCTGAGGAATATGTACGAGCTGTCCATGATGCCCGGAGTGAGAATAATTCCTCCCATGATGACCTTTTATCACAGGCCGGAGAATATGGAGGAGATGATATATCATATTGCTTCCAGGCTGCTGGAGCCGTTTGGAATCGAGGGAAAGGAGTACCGCAGATGGACTGGATTATAAGGGGACGAAAGGAACTGTCCTGTTCTTATATGGAGGCAGGCGCTGCTTTTTTAGGGGAGGATATTCTGGCCTTTATACAAGGAGGAGACAAGCCGCATATTGGATGTACGGTCCAGTCAGTGCCAAGGCCGTCCCTGACAGGAAACGGAACCATAAGCGTTACATCTTCCATACTGAACCTGACAGGCCACAAGGACGAGGCCCTGTGCCGGAGGCTGGCGGAGAAACTGTGCAGGGAAACCGGCCGGGTGGTGGTGTGCACCGGAGGCTTCCATATTGACAACATGAAGCCGGAGCAGATAGACGAGGTGGTGAAGGCTCTGGACGGGCTGGCGGATGAGATTGTGTCGGGGATTGCTGGGGCAGGATACAGCCCCTTATCAACAGGATTTTAATAAAATAATGGGAAGGAAAATCCGTGGTTTGGATTTTCCTTCCCATTAACTGTTGTATAGCCATAAAGAGAATTTGGCTTTGAGATTAAATTAATCCTCCAAACTGCAGGAACAGAGGAGCAAATACCAGAGACACAATCGTCATCAGCTTAATAAGAATGTTGATGGAAGGACCTGAGGTATCCTTGAAGGGATCGCCAACTGTATCGCCAACTACAGCGGCCTTATGAGAATCACTGCCTTTGCCGCCGTGGTTTCCTTCCTCGATGTACTTCTTTGCATTATCCCATGCGCCGCCGGAGTTGGACATGAAGATGGCCATTAACACACCGGTTACCAGAGCGCCGGTCAGAAGTCCGCCAAGGGCAGATGGTCCCAGGATGAGACCGGTTGCCAGAGGCGCCAGCACTGCCATCAGACCTGGCAGGAACATCTCGCGAAGGGCGGCTTTGGTGGAAATGGATACGCAGGAAGCGTAGTCAGGCCGGTCAGTTCCCTTGAGAATACCGGGTTTTTCCCTGAACTGGCGGCGTACCTCCTCAATCATCTGATGGGCGGCCTTGGATACGGATTCCATGGTCATGGCAGAGAAGAGGAATGTCAGCATTCCGCCGATGAAAAGTCCTACAATAACATGCGCGTTAAGGATGTCAATGGTGGTGAGCTTTACTGCCTCAGCATAGGAAACAAACAGGGCCAGAGCTGTAAGGGCAGCAGAACCGATGGCAAAACCTTTGCCGATGGCAGCGGTTGTATTGCCAACAGAGTCCAGCTTGTCAGTTATATCCCTGACGTTTTTGTCCAGACCGGCCATCTCGGCGATTCCGCCTGCATTGTCAGCGATGGGACCGTAAGCGTCAATGGCTACGGTGATTCCGGTGGTGGACAGCATGCCTACGGCTGCCAGGGCAATTCCGTAAAGGCCCATAAGTTTGTTGGAAATCAGAACACCCACACACACCAGCAGGATAGGAACTGCGGTTGACTGCATTCCCACTGCAAGGCCGCTGATAATGGTGGTGGCGGAGCCGGTTTCAGACTGCTTGGCAATTTTTTTGACAAAACGGTAATCGCCGGATGTATATATTTCAGTGACAGCTCCAATCAGCACGCCTACCAATAAACCTGTAATGATGGTAAAGGCAGCCATGAAATTGCCGAAGAATATGCGGCTGAGGATAAGGGAGCAGACCACTACCAAAGCGGTTGCGCTGTACTCGCCTGTTTTTAATGCCTTGTGCGGATCGGAATTGCCGATGCTCTTGACTAACAGGGAGCCTATGATTGCGGCAATGATACCGCATGCTGACAGCACCAGCGGAAAAACAATGCCTGCTTCCTGATAGAAAACCAGTCCCAGTGTCAGAGCTGAAATCAGGGAACCCACATAGGATTCAAACAGGTCGGCACCCATACCGGCCACATCGCCTACATTGTCGCCTACGTTGTCTGCGATAACAGCTGGGTTACGGGGATCGTCCTCTGGAATGCCGGCCTCTACCTTGCCTACCAGGTCAGCGCCAACGTCAGCTGCCTTGGTGTAAATGCCTCCGCCCACACGGGCAAAAAGTGCGATGGAAGAAGCGCCCAGGCTGAAGCCTGATAAAACGGATACGTCTCTTGTAATTATGTAGAGAACGCCTACGCCCAGCAGGCCTAAGCCTACCACGGCCATTCCCATAACGCTTCCGCCGGAGAATGCAAGGGCCAGTGCGCGGTGCATGCCGGACGTACGGGCAGCATTAGCGGTACGGCTGTTGGCGCGGATGGCGGCGTTCATGCCCAGATAACCGGCCATGGTGGAAAATCCGCTTCCCACAAGGAAACATCCGGCTGTAATCCAGTTCCGTGTTCCGAAACCGATGACAAAGAATAACACAGCTACAAAAACGACCAGTATGCGGTACTCAGAAGCCAGAAATGCATTGGCGCCCTCTGCGATTGCGTCAGCAATCTCACGCATCTTGTCAGTGCCTGGATCCTCCTTGACGACCTGCTGTCTTAAAATGACAGCAAACAGGAGTCCAAGCAGCCCCACTACTGGGACTAAGAATAACATTTGTTCCATAATACCCTCCTAAATGATTGGTTAAGATAAGATCTTCTTAATGGGATTGTAACAGAGTTACTGGGATTTTTCAACAAAAAATGTTAGAATACCTTAAAATAATTGTAAAACAAATGGTATCTTTAAGATACTATAGCACTGTCAGGTGACTATCCCACTTAAAAGTGCGTTCTTGCAGGCGCACGGTACGCATTTTATAATACTGGTATAAAAAATAAGTTAAAGGAAGGATGAGAATTATGATGAATAAAGTTGTGGATTTTTTACAGGCAAATCCTGTACAGTATCTGGGGACCGTTGGCAGGGATGGGAAAGCAAAGTGCCGTCCCTTCATGTTCTGTTTTGAGAAAGATGGAAAGCTGTGGTTCTGCACCAACAACCAGAAGGATGTGTACAAGGACATGCAGGCTAATCCGGAGGTGGAAGTATCTGTTTCTGATCCCGCTTATGCGTGGCTTCGTCTCCACGGCAGGGCGGTTTTTGAAGATAATATGGAGGTAAAGGAAGCCTGCATGGCTAATCCGATTGTGAAAGGCCAGTATAATACAGCCGACAATCCCATTTTTGTTGTTTTTTACCTGGAGAATCCCCACGGTGTGATTGCTGATTTTTCCGGCAACCCGCCTTATGAATTTTAAGGGCACAATGAAGGAAGGATGGAAAGCAGAGGCATAAGCGATTGTATTGACAAAAAGTTCCCGGAGGCAATGTGAGCCGGGAACTTTTTTTGCTTTTCTCAGGTTTGGAAAAAGATTTGCAAAAGCAAAATATTTAAAAATCATGGGATGAAGAAAGGACAGTATAGAGAACCTTATAAATATAGGAAATCCGGGACTGGAAAAAAGAAATATTTCCCATATTGGTTATTGATGTAAACAGAAATTTGGTATATGATTAAGAAATGATGACACCTTGTACACGTTGAGAAAAAAGATTGAAAAGGGGTTTTAGTACAGCGGGCAGGGGTGGGAAATGGCAGGTACATAAGGGTGAGATGGAACATAGCTCCGGAAACAATATCATTGGTTATCCTGGGAATTATATGGGTGTATGCCAGGAAAGGCAGCCATCTGCCAAGTCTGAAAAACAGGATATTCCAGGAGTGTCTGACTGTTACCTTTGCGGCCATGCTGAGCAATATACTGTCCACCTTTATGCTGAGCGGCTATATCCTTGTGCCTGTCTGGGTCACATGGGCAATCACCACCATATACTTTATACTGACACCTCTTATGGGGATGGTGTATTATCTTTATGCGGTTTCCGTTTTGTATGAAGAAAGGCCTCAGCTTTACCGCATGATTCTGTTAGGCGGGATTCCGGGAGCTGTCTATACATTGCTGGTACTGTCTAATTTTTTTACAAAATGTCTGTTTGATATTACTGCGAATCAGGGTTATGAACAGGGCAGTCTGATTTTTATAACCTATCTTATTTTTTATGGGTACTGTGCCGGCTGCATTGTTATTGCGGTAAGGAACAGGCGCTACATAGACCGCCATATTTATCACATATTGGCGACATTTCCTGTATTGGCTGTAATTGTAATATTTTTCCAACAGATGTACCCTAATATCATATTGTCCGGTACCGCTGCCACCTGCGCACTGCTGATTATTTACCTGCATCTCCAGAACCGTCAGATATCCCTGGACTATCTCACCAATGTACCCAACCGTCAGGAACTTCTGAATATGCTGGACCTTCTACTGAGAAGGTATCCGGATAAGGATTTCACGCTGTTAGTGGTTTCCATACGTGATTTCAGGCAGATTAATAATGTATGCGGACAGCACGGAGGAGACGCCTTTTTAAAGCAGGTATGTGCCTTTCTGTGCAGTGCAGGTCCTAAGGAAAATGTCTACCGGTACAGCGGGGATGAGTTTGCGCTTTTGTTTATCAATGACAGGGGGGAACGCGTCCGGCAATGTGTCCTTGATATAGAGGCCCGCATGAAGCAGCCGTGGCAGAACCAGGATTACCAGTTCAAGCTTCCTGTTGTGATGGGAGTTATACGGCGATCGGAGTACGTGAAAACATTGGAGGAAGCAGTCAGTTACATCGAATACGCAGTGTCCCAGGCCAAGACGGGCAGATATGGACAGATTTGTTATTGTGACCAGGAGATGCTTGAAAAACTGGAGAGAAGGAAGAAAATCATCAGGATTCTGAAAGAGCAGCTTGCTAATCACAGTGTGGAGATGTATTACCAGCCTATCTACTCAGTGAGAACCAGGCAGTTCCTGTACGCGGAGTCCCTGATGCGCATGAATCACACCTCCATAGGGCCGGTCTATCCAAATGAATTCATACCCATTGCGGAGGAGACGGGTCTTATTATTGAACTCACGTATGTGATTCTGGATGAAGTCTGTAAATATATTAACCGGCTGATTGAAAAAGGACTGCCCATGGAGGCCATCCATGTGAATTTTTCCGCCATCCAGTTTTCCCAGCCGGATTTGTCCCGGAAAGTGCTGGAGATCATACAGCGCAACGGTACGCCTATGTCAGCCGTTAAAATCGAGTTTACAGAGAGTACGCTGGCAGAGAACCCGCAGGTGGTGACGGATTTTGCCTTGGAGATGAGAAAACATGGGATTGAAATGGGACTGGATGATTTTGGGACAGGCTACTCCAATATTGCCACAGTGATCCGCATCCCGTTTGGAACCATTAAACTGGATAAAAGCCTGGTATGGGCGTCCATAGATAATCCCACCTCGGCCCTGACCATAAGGCATCTGGTGCATGCCTTCAGAGACCTGGGAATGACAGTGATTGCCGAGGGCGTGGAAACGGAAAGCCAGAGACAGCTGGTTGAGGATATAGGAGTGGAACAGATACAGGGATACTATTATTCCAAGCCCTTGTCCATGGAAGAGATGGAGGCGTTTCTTAAAATAAACAGAGACGGTTCCGCTGGGGGAGGGGAGTAAAAGGTTGCGTTATTCGTGTACAATTATATAATTTTTTATAATGGATACAAAATATTGGCTGATAGAAGAGCTGCTCAATACTTTTCCCGCAGGGGAACCGGTAAGTGTGGTGAATGGAGATTAGAGTATATAGGATGCGCCGTTGCTTGTCTGGAAATTGCTTTTCGTCAGTTTTCTTTAATTATAGAAAGGGGATTTACATGAACCAGGAGCTGATTCAAAGCCTGAGCGTCATTACAGAAGAAGAACAGAAGATATTGGCAGGCAGTGCAGATATTGACAGGACCCTGTATATGGATCGTGAGGACATGGTCATTGACAGCGATAAGCTCCTGGAAGCCGGACAGCTCATTACCATCCGGCCCCATACCCGTTTCGTGCATTTTCCGGAGCACACCCACAACTATGTGGAGGTAATCTATATGTGCAGGGGAGAGACCATCCATGTGGTGGACGGCAGGGAACTGAAGCTTAAGGAAGGGGAACTGCTGTTTTTAAACCAGCACGCGGTCCAGGAAATCCAGCCTGCGGGTCAGGATGACATTGCGGTGAATTTTATCATTCTTCCCGAATTTTTTGATACGGCCTTCCGCATGATGGGGGAGGAGGAGAATCTGCTGCGGGATTTTATTGTGGGATGCCTCTGCGACGATACCAGGTACGGACGCTATCTTCATTTCCAGATTGCGGATGTGCTGCCGGTCCAGAACCTGGTGGAGAACCTGGTGTGGTCCCTTATGCATGAGCGGGAAGGAATGCAGGCCATGAACCAGACTACCATGGGTCTGCTGCTGCGGCATCTTATGCATTATACGGGGCGGATCCGGGTAAACCGCGACAGCGAACAATCCTTTGAGCAGCAGCTTACCCTTCAGGTGCTGCGCTACATAGACGAGCATTACCGGGAGGGAAGCCTGACAGAGCTGGCAGCTTTGATGGGATATGATGTGTACTGGCTCAGCCGTGCCATCAACCGCCTGCTGGGCCGCAATTACAAGGAATTACTGCAGATTAAACGGCTGAATCAGGCCGCGTTTCTCCTGCACAGCACGCGCATGCCGGTGGCGGACGTGAGCTTTGCTGTGGGGTATGACAATACCAGCTACTTTTACAGAATATTCAGGACCTATTACGGTATGTCTCCCAAGGAGTACAGGAAGAACGGATAGAATGTTCCGGGCGTGGAATGCCCCTCAGTTTCAAATTCTGCTTATGTGCAAATAAGGACGCATTTTTTCATAAATGCCGTTCTTATTTTTTTGTTTTATATGGTATATCATGAAAGCAATGAGCCACTCCACTAGGTTCGTGAAAGGCCTCACCAAGTGGAGATGACATGTATCGCACGTAAGCGTCTAAAAGACAGACGCCAAGTGCTCATAACGAGCCACTGCACTAGGTACGTAAAAGACCTCGCTAAGTGCCAGTGACATGTATCGCACGTAAGCGTCTAAAAGACAGACGCCAAGTGCTCATAACGAGCCACTGCACTAGGTACGTAAAAGACCTCGCTAAGTGCCAGTGACATGTATCGCACGTAAGCGGCCCAAAGACGGTCGCCAAGTGCTCATAACTAGGAGGTGTGACAGTGAACCGTTATTATCTTGCAGTGGATATAGGGGCCTCCAGCGGCCGCCATATCCTGGGGTGGATGGAGAATGGGAAGATGAATCTGCGGGAAATCTACCGTTTTTCCAATGGGATGGAAATGGTGGACGGGACCCTGTGCTGGAATCTCGTTGGGCTTTTTGAGGAAATTAAGGCCGGAATGAGAGAATGTAAAAAACTGGGCATCAACCCGGAAAGCATGGGCATCGACACCTGGGCTGTGGATTTTGTACTTCTGGACAAACAGGGACATGTGCTGGGCAAGACTGCCGGCTACAGGGACAGGCGCACCGAGGGAATGGATTTAAAGGTGTATGAGCGGATTTCCAGGGAGGAACTGTACCGGAGGACCGGTATCCAGAAACAGATTTTCAACACGGTTTACCAGCTGATGGCTGTGAAGGAAAAACAGCCGGATATCCTTTCACAGGCAGAAAACTTCCTTATGATACCGGATTACTTAAACTTCCTGCTGACCGGGGTACAGAAACAGGAGTATACCAATGCCACCACAACTCAACTGGTCAATCCCTCTGAACGTACCTGGGACAGGGAACTGATTGAGGCTTTGGGATATCCGCAGAAGCTTTTTGGCGGGCTGTCCATGCCGGGAACCGTGGTGGGAAGGCTCAGTGAGGATGTGCAAAAGGAGACCGGACTGGATTGCCGGGTGGTGCTTCCGGCCACCCACGACACTGGCTCCGCCGTGGCCGCCGTACCGTCCAACCGGGACCATGTGCTCTATATCAGCTCCGGTACCTGGTCCTTAATGGGGACAGAGCTTAAGGACGCTGACTGCCGGGAGATGAGCATGGAGGCCAACTTTACAAACGAGGGCGGATATGAGTACAGGCACCGTTTCCTTAAAAACATCATGGGGCTGTGGATGATTCAGTCCGTGAAAAAGGAGTGGAAGGAATCAGGGGAAGATTATTCCTTTGGCGAGATATGTAAGAGGGCTTCCCGCGAAACCATTTCCTCCATTGTGGACTGCAATGACAGCCGTTTCCTGGCTCCTGAAAGCATGTGCAAAGCAGTGAAAACTTATTGTGAGGAGAGCGGACAGCAGGTTCCTGAGACTAAGTGGGAGATGGCTGCTGTGATTTACAACAGCCTGGCGGACTGCTACCGCATCTGCTGCCGGGAAATTGAGGCCCTTACAGGCGTGAGATATGACTGCATCCATATCGTGGGAGGCGGAGCCAATGCGGACTACTTAAACCGCCTGACGGCGGAGGCCACAGGAAAGACCGTTTACGCGGGACCCACGGAGGCCACGGCCATCGGCAATCTGGCGGTGCAGATGATAGAGGGGAAGGAGTTTAAGAGCCTGAAGGAGGCCAGGGACAGTATTTTTTGCTCATTTGAAATCAAGACCTATGAACCTTCTGAGAAGGTTTGATAAATGATGACTGTTGAGGCTGTTACGAGAAATGATTTGACGAAGGGAGGGTACCGCATGGTCAGGAAAGGATTTAAAATGTTCCTTAATCCGGGAATGGCAGAGGAATACGAGAAGCGCCACAATGCGCTGTGGCCTGAGATGAAAGAGATGATACGCCAGTACGGCGGTCATAACTACAGCATTTTTCTGGACAGGGAAACCAATGTGCTCTATGGGTATCTGGAAGTGGAGGATGAGGCGCTCTGGGCTGAATCAGCAGATACGCCTATAAACCGCAGATGGTGGGACTATATGGCCGACATCATGGAAACGAATGCAGATAACAGTCCGGTATGTGTGGATTTTGTACCGGTGTTTCATTTGGATTAACAGATGACTGATATATAAGTAAGATTTAATGATGAAAAGGAGAGAACCATGAATATACAGGAAAGATATGAATCAGCAAAAGAAATTTACGCCGGATTAGGGGTTGACGTGGACGCCGCAGTGGAGCGGCTTAATCATATCCCTGTTTCCATGCACTGCTGGCAGGGGGATGACGTTATGGGCTTTGAGGGCGCGGACAGTCTGTCAGGCGGCATACAGGCAACGGGAAACTATCCGGGAAAGGCCAGGAATCCCCAGGAGCTTATGGCGGATATTGACAAGGCGCTTAACCTGATTCCGGGCAGGCACAGAATCAACCTTCATGCCAGCTACGCCATTTTCCAGGATGGGGAAAAAGTGGACCGAGATGCACTGGAACCAAGACACTTTGCAGATTGGGTGAAATTTGCTAAGGAGAGAGGCCTGGGACTGGATTTTAACCCCACCATGTTCTCCCATCCAAAGGCTGAGAACGCCACTTTGTCCAGTGAGGATCCCGAAATCAGAAAATTCTGGATTGACCACTGTAAGGCCTGTGTGCGCATATCCCAGTACTTTGCCGAGGAGCTGGGAAGCCCCTGCGCCATGAATATCTGGATTCCAGACGGATTCAAGGATATTCCGGCTGACCGAATGAGCCCCAGGGCCAGGCTTAAGGACTCCCTGGACCAGATTTTGGCCATGGATTACGATAAGAGCAAGGTGCTTATCGCAGTGGAATCCAAGGTGTTCGGCATCGGCATGGAGAGCTGTACCGTGGGCTCCCATGAGTTCTATATGAACTATGCGGCTTCCAGGGGTATTATGTGCCTGCTGGACAGCGGCCATTTCCATCCCACGGAAATGATATCTGATAAGATATCCTCCATGCTGCTGTTTTCAGACAAGATTGCCCTCCATGTAAGCCGCCCCGTGCGCTGGGACAGCGACCACGTGGTGCTCTTTGACGACGAGACAAGGGAGATTGCCAAGGAAATCGTCAGAAATGACCCGGACAGGGTGCTTCTGGCCCTGGACTTCTTTGACGCCAGCATCAACCGCATCTGCGCATGGGTGGTGGGCATGAGAAACATGCAGAAGGCCCTTTTATACGCCCTGCTGATGCCAAATGAGAAGCTTGCAAAGCTTCAGGAGGAGCGCAGGTTCACGGAGCTTATGATGGAGCAGGAAGAGCTTAAAACGTATCCCTATGGGGATGTATGGGACTATTTCTGCCAGATGAACCAGGTTCCGGTGAAGGAGCAGTGGTTTAAGGAAGTCCAGGCCTATGAGAAGGAAGTGCTCTTAAAACGCAGTTAATGTGTTAATGGAGCCGGGGACGTTTATCCCAGCAGCATAAATTCAGGATAATGAATCTCAGCAAGAGATAGAGAGTGAGGATTAGAAAATGAGAGTATTGGACACAGCCTTTGCAAAAGGCTTCATACGTGTGTGTGACGATGGTTTTAACCAGAACTGGCATGAGAGGAACGGCGGCAACTTAAGCTACCGCATCAAACATGAGGAAGTGGAGTCCGTGAAGGAGGAGCTTTCTTATGACGGGAAATGGCAGCCCATCGGCACCAGTGTTCCTGCCCTGGCAGGGGAGTATTTCATGGTGTCGGGAAGCGGCCGGTTTATGCGCAACATGATTCTGGAACCGGAGTCCAACTGCTGCATCATAGAAGTGGACCAGGCAGGGGAGAACTACCGTATCTGCTGGGGACTCGCAGAGGGCGGCAGGCCCACCAGCGAGCTGCCCACCCATCTGATGAACCATGAGGTGAAAATGAAGGCAACAGAGGGGAGATACAGGGTGATTTACCATGCCCATCCGGCGAACATCATTGCGCTGACCTTTGTCCTGCCTCTGACAGACGAGGTATTTACCAGGGAACTGTGGGAAATGGCCACGGAATGTCCGGTGGTATTCCCATCCGGCATAGGCGTGGTTGGCTGGATGGTGCCGGGAGGCCGCGACATTGCAGTGGCCACCAGCAGGCTGATGGAAGAGTACGACGCAGCCGTATGGGCCCACCACGGCCTGTTCTGCGCGGGCGAGGACTTTGATTTGACCTTTGGCCTGATGCATACCATTGAGAAATCAGCGGAAATCCTGGTAAAGGTGTTGAGCATCCGTCCGGACAAGCTTCAGACCATTACACCCCAGGATTTCAGAAATCTGGCAGCGGATTTCCATGTAAACCTGCCCGAGAAATTCCTGTATGAGAAATAGGAAGAACAAAGAAAATCAGGAAGATTGAGAAGGCAATACAAAGACAAAGAAAAGAGGGAGCGTTCCGCCGTTAAGGGGCATGCTCTCTCTTTTGATGCATGAAAGGAATCATACAAAGTTGTGGTGAATCTATGGCTGCCGGTGGGAGGAAAGCTGCTCTGTGTCCTCCTCAAATTCTGTGGTCTGTTCATTGGTATAGGTCACTGTGTTCAGGGTCTTGCGGTATTTGAGCGGGGAAATAGTCATGAAGGACTTGAACATCCGCTCAAAATAGGTCAGGCTTTCATAACCCAGCTCATGGGCAATCTCCGAGATGCTCATGTCTGTCTCCTCCAGCAGGCGTTTGGCCTTGCGGATGCGGTGTATGTTGGTGTACTCAGTGACTGTGTATCCTGTAATCTCCTTAAAGGTGCGGCAGACATAATATTTACTGAGATAAAAGTGTGCGGCCAGCTCCTCCAGGGATATATTCTGTTCACAGTTTTCGGAGAGATAGTCTGCGATGGCGTAGGCTGTGCGGTATTTGGGATGGTCTGAGGAGTGGGGGCTGGCGCCCTCCTGCTTTGACACATAGGAGGTTATCTTAAAGAGCCACGTAAGGGTCTCAAGATCAATGCCGACCTTGTAATTATGGGCTTTTTCAGTCATGGCAATGCGCAGGTTGCGGTAGAAATTGAGGAACAGGGCCTGCTGTTCCTTGTCCAGATGGTAGACCCCGTAGTGTTCATGAAAGAACCGGACCAGCTGCAGGGAAGGGTACTGCCCGTCAAAGGCTTTCATCCTGTCATAGCTGACATACAGGATGACGCGGTTGTGGCCCGTATCCTCTGCCGTGACGGACTTTGTCATGTGAATCAGGTTGGTGTCCACCAGAATCAGGTCTCCGGAGCGGGCCACATATTCCCTGTTGTTGAAAAAGAAAAGGCGTTCCCCTTCAATGATATAAAAAATTTCATACTGGTTATGGAAATGCTTTACCCGCATGTCAAATTTGCCGTACCGGACCATCTGCTCCAGGGAAATTCCCTCAATCTCTCCGTAAAATGTCACTTTTTCCATATACCGGCCACATCCTCCTGTTCCCATGTATCTTTCTATAGTATAGTTGTAATAAATAAAGGCGGACATGTCAACAGAGGAGAGCAATATAGTTTGAAAAATTAAAAAAGAATGCAACAGGGAATAAGAAACAGCCTCCTTCCTGTGATACAATCTAGTCAAACAAAAGCACAGCAGCAAATTCAGCGTGAATCACGTATGAAAAGGAGAGAGAACATGAAATCTTGCAGGAAAACAATCGGTATCGCGGCGGCGCTTTTAAGCATAGCCGTAATATGTGTGACCTTTTTCCAGGTGACAAGTGCAAAGGCCAGCGATAAGCTGGTAATCAGGCTGGCCCACAACCAGGCGGCCGGATCCGAGATAGCGGATTCCATTGCCCTGATTTCAGATATCGTGGCCGAGGATGCATCCATGAACATGGAGGTGCAGATTTATCCCAGCGGCGTCCTTGGGACTGAAAAGGATATCATCGAGATGGTGAAGGCGGGAATCCTGGACATGGCCAAGGTCAGCTCCAACACTCTGGGGCAGTTTAAAGAGGAGTACTCCATATTTGCAGTACCATATCTTTTTAACGGACAGCAGCATTATTACGATGCCATGCAGAAATCGGAGAAGGTGAAAGAACTGTTTATGTCCACGGAGGACGAGGGCTACATAGCCATAGGCTACTATGCCAATGGCGCCAGGAACTTCTATCTGAAGGAAGACAAGCCCTGTGTGGAACCGTCTGCATTAAAGGGCAAGAAGATACGTTCCATGCCCAACACCACCTCCATGGATATGATTGAGGCCATGGGAGGAACCCCGGTTCCCATGGCGGCAGGAGAGACATACGCTTCACTGCAGCAGGGAATTGTGGACGGAGCGGAGAATACGGAGCTGGCCCTTACCGTGGACGGCCATCAGGATTTGGTGAAGTCCTATACATATACAGAGCACCAGTACTCCCCGGACATCTACATTATCAGCACCAAGACCTGGAACCGCATGACCAGGGAACAGCAGGACTACCTGGTAAAGGGCTTTGAAAAGACCAACGAGAACTTCAAGCAGCTTTACAACGGAATGATGGACCAGGCCATGGAAGAGGCCGAATCCAACGGTGTGCACGTTTACAGAGACATAGACAAGACTGCGTTCATACAGGCAGTACAGCCCATCCATAATAAATTCTGTGCAAAGGGCGAGAGCTATAAGGCCCTGTATGACGATATCCAGAAGTATGCAGAGTAAGAAGGGGGAAAGCAAGATGATGAAAATATTGAACCGGTTTCTGGAAACCGTGCTGGCCATTCTGGTGGCGCTTATGGTAGTGGGGTGCTTCTGGCAGGTAATCACCCGTTTTCTGCTGCACAATCCCAGCAAATATACGGAAGAACTGTTAAGGTACATGCTCATATGGCTTACCATGCTGGGGGTGCCCTACGCCTACGGCAAGGAGAGCCACCTGTCCATTAACCTGATTACCAGGACATTTAAGCCAAAGAACCTGACCAGGACAAAAATCGGAATCGAATTCCTGGTCCTGTTCATCAGCGTCTTTGTGATGATAGCAGGAGGCGTTATGGTGACCCTTAACTCAGCCGGACAGATATCACCGGCCATGGAACTGCCCATGCAGGTATATTATATCTGCGTACCCATAAGCGGCGTTCTGATGGTGTTATACTGCCTGCAGCGTCTCATCACGTTCACAAAGGAATTAAAGGAGGAAAAATAGTATGGAAATTCAGGCAGCCATTGTTCTGGTCCTGGTATTCTTTCTCATGCTGGCCATGAGCGTACCGGTATCATTCAGCATTATCTCAGCGTCACTGCTGACCATCATTATGTTCCTGACACCCGGATTTGGAATGTTTGTCTCTGCCCAGAAGATTGTCAGCGGCATTGACAGCTTTACACTTTTGGCCGTGCCCTTCTTTGTGCTGGCAGGTCTGCTCATGAGCAGCGGCGGCATAGCCAAACGGCTGATTAACCTGGCCATGCTGTTTCTGGGCAGGGTTCCCGGTTCCCTGGCCATGACCAACATAGCAGGCAATGCCATGTTTGGTTCCATATCCGGTTCAGGCATTGCAGCGGCAACAGCTATCGGAGGCGTCATGCTTCCTCTGGAGGAGGAGCAGGGATACGACAAGGGCTTTTCAGCAGCCGTGAATATTGCCACTGCGCCTGTGGGCCAGCTGATTCCCCCCACTGCTTCCTTTATCGTATATTCAGCTGCCAGCGGCGGCGTCTCTGTTGCGGCCCTTCTCATGGCGGGCTGGGTGCCGGGACTTTTGTGGGCAGCCCTGTGCATGGTGGTAGCCTGCGTCTACGGCGCAAAGCACGGATATGTGATGAAACGGGACAAGATGACTGCGGCCATCATTTTAAAGACCATATGGGAGGCTATTCCCAGCCTGTTCCTCATTGTCATCATCATTGGAGGCATCCTTTCCGGCTATTTCACACCCACCGAGGCTTCAGGCGTGGCAGTGGTGTACGCCTTCCTTTTGTCGGTATTTGTTTATAAGAGCATTCAGATTAAGGACATCCCCAAGATACTGGTGGACACAGCGGTTATGACCACCATTGTCATGCTGATTATCGGCGCGTCCTCTGTGCTGTCCTTTGTGCTGTCCTTCACAGGACTGCCGCAGGCCATCAGCAGCCTGCTTTTAGGAATCTCCGATAACCGGATTGTCATACTGTTAATCATCAATATAACACTGCTGATTGTGGGAACCTTCATGGACATGGCTCCGGCCCTGCTCATCTTCACGCCTATTTTCCTTCCCATTGTAAAGAGCCTGGGAATGGACCCCATCCAGTTCGGCGTCATGATTGTCATGAATCTGTCCATCGGTACCATCACACCTCCGGTGGGAAATGTACTCTTTGTGGGCTGCAGCGTTGCCAGACTGCAGGTGGAGGACGTGATGAAAAAGCTGCTTCCGTTCTTTCTGGCGATTGTGGCGGCATTGATGTTCATAACCTTTGTGCCCGGATTCAGCATGTGGCTGCCCGGTGTCCTGGGATTGTTAAAGTAGGAGGATAGGGAATCAGAATGAGAAGTGTAAAACTTAGGACGTCAGATAAAAAGAAAGTGCAGGAAAAGCTGGACCTTGTCATTGAAAAGCTCATGAATCTGGGCGGACCGGAGAACGGGGAGGAGTTAGCTGAGGGCGGTGAAGCCATTGGCTTTTTCAAACGGGATTTTGGAATCCGGGAATGGGACTGGCCCCAGGGCGTGGGACTGTACGGCCTGTTAAGAATCATGCAGGCCCGGAAGAACGAGGATTATAAGGAGTTCCTGTACCAGTGGTTCAAGGATAACATAAGGGAAGGGCTTCCCTCCAAAAACATCAATACCACCACGCCCCTTCTCACCCTGGCAGAGCTTAACGAGTATTATCACGACCAGGAATTTGAAACGCTGTGCCTGAAATGGGCGGACTGGCTCATGAACTGCCTGCCCAGGACCAGGGAAGGGGGGTTCCAGCATGTGACCAGCGCCAACGGAGACCGACAGGGTGTGCGGCTCAATGAAAATGAGATGTGGATTGACACCATTTTCATGACAGTGCTCTTTCTCAACCGGATGGGGCAGAAGTACCAGAACCAGGCATGGATTGACGAGTCCGTCCACCAGGTGCTGATGCACATTAAATATCTGTGCGACAAGGAGACCGGACTTTTCTACCACGGCTGGACCTTCAATGAAAGGAATAATTTCGGCGGAATCTTCTGGTGCAGGGGAAACAGCTGGTTTACCTTAGGGATACTGGATTATATCGACATGTTCAGGGGGACCATGAATGCCGGTGTAAAGGAGTTTGTGGTGGATACATATAAAGCCCAGGCTGAGGCCCTTAAGGGACTTCAGGGCAAAAGCGGCCTGTGGCACACGGTGCTGACCGATGCGGGCAGCTATGAGGAGGTGTCGGGCAGCGCCGCCATCACCGCGGGCATTCTTAAGGGAATCCGCTACGGAATTCTGGACGATTCCTATTTGGCCTGCGCCTGGAAGGCAGTGGAAGCCATTCTGGACAACATTGACAGGGACGGCACCGTACTCAATGTGTCGGGCGGCACCGGCATGGGATATGATGCGGACCACTATAAAAATATATTGATTGCGCCCATGGCCTATGGGCAGTCGCTGACCATATTGGCTCTGGCAGAAGCTTTGCTGCATCTGGACTGATATCTGCCTGCGTTTTATGAAAGTGCCTGTAACCGTCAACAGGCACTTTCTTTTTTTCCATATTAATAATATAATAGGCACATATATATTACGGCCGTGCTGTAATGATTTTGCTGAAAGAGAGGAAATGAATCCATGAAAGTATTGAAACAGGGAGATATCTATGCGCCGGAGCATCTGGGAAGGAAGGATATTCTGATAGAAGGAAGCCGCATAGCCAGGATAGCGGACCATATAGATGAATACGACCAGATTGAGGAGGTGGAGAAGGTGGACCTGGGCGGGCACATCCTGACACCGGGATATATGGATATCCATGTTCACATAACAGGCGGGGGCGGCGAGAGCGGACCCGCCACCAGGGTGCCGGAGGCGAGCCTCAGCGTGCTGGTGAAAAACGGCATTACCACGGTGGTGGGACTTTTGGGCACAGACGGTATAACCAGAAGCCTGGAGAACCTTCTGGCAAAGGCAAGGGCTTTCAATGAAGAGGGAATCACCTGCCGTATCCTTACAGGAGCATATGGATACCCGTCCCCCACCATCACAGGGAGCGTGGAGCGTGATATAGCTCTAATTGACCTGATGGTGGGAGTTAAAATCGCCATGAGCGACCACAGAAGCTCCAATCTGACAGGAGAGCAGCTGATATCGCTGGCAACCCAGGCCCGAAGGGCCGGCATGCTCTCGGGGTGCTGCGGCTATGTCACTATCCATATGGGAAGCGGAAAGGCCGGGCTGGATCCTCTGTTCTATGCGATTGGCAACAGCGATGTGCCGGTTCAGAAGTTCCTTCCCACCCATATGGGACGCACCCAGGAGCTGTTTGAACAGGGACTGGAATTTGTGAAGCGGGGCGGAACCATTGATATGACGGCAGGGCTTACAAGGGAGGAATTAGAAGAGACGGCGGACCAGATTCTGAGCTACCTTAAGCAGGACCCGGAGGGGCTTAACATGACCATGTCCAGCGATGCGTACGGAAGCGCGCCCAGGTTCAATGACAAGATGGAGTGCATCGGCCTCACCTATGCATCCCCCAAAAGCCTTCACCAACAGCTGAAGGTGCTGGTGTGCGAGCGGGGAGCCAGCCTGGAGAAGGTGCTGAACCTCCTGACTAAGAATCCAGCAAGGGTGCTGGGACTGACGGGAGTCAAGGGGACTGTGGCGGAAGGCGCAGACGCGGATTTTGTGGTGTACGATGATTCCATGGATATCCTCCATGTTATGGCCGGAGGCAGGAAGGCTGTGTGGGATAAAGAGGTTATTATGAAGGGGACATTTGAAGAGTAGGGAAATGAGTATTTGACTGAAGGGCAGAGGTGATTCCTATGGTATTTCTGGTGTTTACCGCATGGCTGATTTTGTCGCAGGTAATGATCAGCCTGGTTCAGGCTTTCTTTGCTCCGGCAGGGTACGGATTCCTGGCCGGGCTTACGTATGCGGCCCAGGCGGGGGCACACGTGGTTTTTATATGGATTTTCCGTTCCCACCTGCCCCATGCGGCAGGAAAAAAAGAGGCAGGGCTCAGGAACGGCTTGCAGATGGTCCTGTTTTCAGCCATGACAGGAATTGGCCTGTGTATGGCACACCGCGTCCTTTTTTTCCTATTTCCCCAGATTGCACAGAGTACATTGGGACAAATGACGGCTGAGGAACAGAGCCGAATCTTAAACAGTGCCAGGACTCCTGCCTATTTCCTGTATGTGGGCCTGATTGGGCCTGTCCTGGAGGAGCTGGTATTTCGCGGAATCCTGTTTAACTGCTGCAGCGGAAAATATGGAAGGTGGTATCCGGTGTTTATTACGGCCCTCTTGTTCGCTGTTTTCCACCGCAATCCTGTGCAGTTTGCCAGTGCAATATGTATGGGGCTGGTTCTCGGCTCACTCCTCACCCTGACAGGAGACATAAGAATAACAATGATGATACATATCTCCAACAATGTTTTTTCTGTGATGCAGTCTCCGTTTGTAAAAAGCGGGTCTGAGTTTTCACTGAGCCCCGCCGGTATAATAGCGTCTGTTTTGATCGGTTTTCTGTTCCTGGTCTGGGGTTTTGTCCAGATTAAAAAAAGGTGGTCCAGGGGGAACCCATGACGCAGATAAAGGGTTCCGGCCTGCGGCGGCTATAGGACAATCTCCATGCCGTCATAGGCAAATGATACATTGTCCAGCTTTTTTTCAAATTCCCGGTAGTAAGCATAGGATTTACCCCAGTACTCATCAATATGGGTAATGACAATGCGCTTTATCCTGTATGTGCGCTTCAGCTCCAGCATCTCGTCCAAGGTGAACATATCGTCTCTGAACGGTGCAGAATCAAGAGAGGACCCGTCTTTAAGTATGCCGTCGTCGGAAACCAGCCCGATGATTAAAACATCCGCGTCATAATACAATTCATTGGGGACAAACGGCTTCACATCGCAGCAGGCGTAAACAGCTTTTTTGGAGCCGTCTGATATAACATAAAATGTCATATTGCCACGATGGGTTTTGTTATTTACCAGGTGTAATTCTATGGAACCGATTTTAGCATAGTTAGTCCTGTTGATTGAAATGCAGTTCAGAATATTCTGATAGTAGTACAGGCCATCGCCGTTCCAGGCATTGATATCGTCTATAACCTCTGGAAGTGCTATGAACTGTATAGGGGTTCCCTTGCCGGTAATGCAGTCATAACCCAACGGCTCCACGATTCGCATGCCCCGCGTATGGTCAGGATCCTTGTGGGAGATGGAAAGATAATCAATCCTGGAAATACCCTGCCTTTCACAGGCGACTGCAATGTCCTCCGGCGTGTCAATGAGCATTCCGATGTCCTCAATATAAAGACTGGGCCCCAAGCGCTCGTACCGGCCCCGTTTGGTTCTTGCTTCCTGGCATACCGGGCATTTACAAAAAGGGTTGGGAATCAGAAACATACCGCCGCTTCCTGCAATTTTAAGCTTCATCCGTATTCACCTCCTGGCATGAATTTTACTTTACCAACATAGATCTGATTTCACGGATCATGCCCTCTGGTATATTATCATCGTCCAGTGGCATGATACTGCTCAGCATCCGCACGCCCTGATAAGAGAACAGCAGCAAATCCGCAACCGCGTCTGCATGGGCCTGCCTGAACTCGCCTTTGCCAATGCCGTATTCAATCAGGCTGCAAAGCATTGTCTTTGAACTGTAATACTGCTTCAGCATGGCATTGTCCTCTGTTAACGGCAGGCCGCTGTAATACTCATAAAAAGCAAGTCCTAACGAACCGCTCCGGTCAAGCATCTCGGACTGGTAACGCTCTAATAATTCGTCCAATATGAGGGACGCCGGCAGGCCCCGTTCCATTTTCCCGGCAACCTGGCTTTCAAGGCCTGACATAAGTTCCTCTATGATGTCGGCAAATACCTGGCCGGTACTCCCGTAGTGCGTATATAATCCGCCGCGGCTAAGACCTGCCGCCTCACAGATATCTTTCATTGTAACATCCTTAAATCCCTTCTGAACAAATAAAGCCAGTGCCGCTTTCCGTATGGCGGCCTTTGTTTTGTCTCCTTTTTTGCCCGTGCTTTTGTCACCTGCCTTTCATTTTGCCAATTTCCGACACTCGTGTCTGTTTTAAATATACGACACTTGTGTCGGAAAGTCAATGGTTAAATTCCGGCATCGCTGCAAAGAAAAAAGAGCATCCGCCATTTCCAGGGGATACTCTTTTGATGTTATGCGAATCGGATATACGATATGTCCGATATACGGCTTGTCTGAACTGTTATTCTTATTTAAGAATGTCATCCTTCTTTTCAAGAATGGCCTCTGCGGCTGCGCAGGCAGGACAATCACAGTATTTTGCCCCTGCGGCCTTGATTTCCTTTGCATGGGCTGCCACTTCCTTGGCCTTGTCTGCCCCGAAGACCTGGGCGCCCATCTCAGATTCTGCAAAGCCAATCAGGCCGTCAACCGGCATGATGTCTGCTTCCAGCTCAGCAATGTATGTTTTTGTTGCTGCGGCCTCATTCTCAGTTCCAACCGCATCCAGCCAGGTCTGGGCGGATGCCTTTGCCTCTTTGCTGCATGATGCTGCATTCATTAATTCGTGAGTTTTTTCGACGACGAAACTTAATACTTCCTTATCCATAATTGATAGCCCCGCTTTCTTCTGAAATTTACCTATATTTTACCATAAATGTCCGACATTTGCAAATTAAACATATAGTTTGTCCTATATTGACCTATATCTGCCCTATATGCGGTCCTATATATCAGGATTGCTTTTTTCCAGAAATCTGCGCTTATATTTCATATCCGCATAATCAGCGATCCGTTTGAGATAAACAGCGTCATACATTCCACCTATGATTCCCGCAATGGGGATTCCCTGCAAAAATTTCATGTACAGCAGTTCTGAGGAAAGGGCATGGGATGCCTGCTGCATAAGGCTGGTGCAAAGAGAGGCTGTATCATGGGATTCAGGTCCGCCGGGAAGAGCAGCAAGGCCGTCCTGGCCGGAGAACGTTCCGGACAGAGGTGTTCCGGACAGAGGTGTTCCAGACAGGGCCGTTTCAGACAGAGGCGTCCCGGTGCGGATTAAGCGTCCCATGGCGTCCAGACTCCGGTTGCCGGATTCAGCCGCATCACCTCTGGACAGGGCAGTGGAAATCAGCTTTAATATATAACATTGTTCCTCAGCCGTATCGTAAGAGAATCCGTAGCTTATGGCTGTTTCATAGATGCTTTTCAGGACCATGCCGGTAAACAGCGGTATGTCGGGAAGTCCGATGCCCAAAGCTCCCAGGCCGATTCCGCCGGCACCGGCTGCGGCCAGGTTCCTGACCTTATTCTTACCGGCTTCCCTGGAAAATGCCTTCATAGTCTTTCTGCTTTCCTTCAGCCCTGCGGCGTAAGCATTGATTTTATAGGTATTTTCCATATCCTCCTTCCGGTATGTTTTTTCTATGATGGATGTTCCTCGGTTGAATATCAGCTCAAATGCCTTATAAAATGCCAGGTTCAGGGTATCCTCCAGTTTTTCCGGGACAAAACGCTCCAGCTTCCGGTTCAGCAGAGGCTCCTTTTGATGCCGGGCTGCGGTTATAAAACGCTCCTCCTTTTTTTCTAACGCCTTCCATTCCATCTGGCGCGGGCTTTTTTTCAGAGGTCTTATCATGATTTTCATTCCTTTCTGGTATGGGGCTGCTGTTATGATGTATCATACCATAATCAGGCGGGAAGAAATATTTTATTTTTATTAAAAATGTGTTTCACTTTGCAGGGGGATGAACCGCGGGTTGACAAATTGGTGGATGCTGTGTATAATGGTTGACTGATACAACAGTTGCATTATACAATAGAAATAACAGGGAGAGCAGAATGAATCAGTATACGGGAATATACCGGCGTTGTGAGCTTTGGTTTATCCGGAGGGAGTTAGAGCAGTTTGGACTGCAGCCTCTGGAGGGGAAAATCATTATGTTTCTTCAGGACAACCAGTGTACCCAGGAGGACATCGGCGCCCATTTTGACCTGGACAAGGGCAGGATTGCCAGAAGTCTGTCTGAGCTGGAGGAAAAGGGACTGGTGCGGCGTCTCATCAACGAGAAGAATAAAAGGCAGAAGTTTGTAAGTCTTACTGTCAGGGGAAATCAGGTTCTGGAAGAAATACACCGCATATCAGGCAGGTGGGACGAGATTTGTTTTGCGGGATTCACAGAGGAAGAGCGCGGGCAACAGCAGGATTATCTGCGGCGGATTGCTGAAAATGCAATTGAATATAAACACAGAGTAGGAGAATGTACATATGGTAAATAATCTGACTGAGGGAAAACCTCTTAAATTGCTGTTTTTCTTTGCAATGCCCATGGTCGTAGGTAATCTGTTCCAGCAGCTCTACAACATGGTGGACTCCATGGTGGTGGGGCGTTTTGTGGGGGAGGATGCCCTGGCAGCCGTTGGCTCATCCTTTCCCGTGGTCTTTTTGTCCGTTGCCATTGCGGCGGGGCTGTCCATGGGCTGTACCGTGGTTATTTCCCAGTTTTTCGGGGCAGGTAAGATACTTGAAATGAAGATAACTGTTTCCACGGCCCTCATATCCCTGGGAGTGATTGGACTTATTATTATGGGAATCGGGGAAATCATCGCGGGACCTCTGCTGACCCTTTTGGGAACAGACCCGGACATTATGGCTGACTCCCTTGCCTACCTGAGGATATATTTCGGGGGAGCCGTTTTCCTGTTTTTGTATAATTCGCTGAACGGTATCTACAATGCATTGGGAGACAGCCAGACGCCTCTTAAGTTCCTTATGGTGTCGGCCCTGACCAATATTGTCCTGGACCTGCTGTTTGTCATTCAATTCAACATGGGTGTGGCGGGTGTGGCCTGGGCAACTCTTATAGCCCAGGGCATGTGCGCTGTTTTTTCCTTTTTTGTATTGATAGCCCGCCTGAGAAAAATGGAAAATGAGGAGGCTGCCAAAGGAAAGTCATTTACTTTTTTTGATATGTCCTCGGCTGAGCGTATTGCCAAAGTGGGCGTGCCCTCCATGCTCCAGCAGTCCATTGTCTCCATCAGCATGATGCTGATGCAGGGGCTTGTAAATTCTTATGGGAAGGTGTTTGTGGCCGGTTATACGGCTGCCACTAAGATTGATACCCTGGCAATGATGCCCAACATGAACTTTTCCAACGCCATGTCCAGCTACGCGGCCCAGAACATCGGAGCCAGGAAAATGGACCGTGTGAAGCAGGGATATAAGGCCAGCATGTTTATGGTGGTGGTATTCTCTCTTATTATTACCAGCATCATTTTCCTGTTCGGTCCGCAGCTTCTGGGACTTTTCCTGAAACAGGGGGCTGAGGGCAGCGCCATGAGCTACGGGCTCAGCTATATGAAAACCGTATCTGTATTTTACATATTGATGGGAGCCCTGTTCGTAAGCAATGGTCTGCTGCGGGGAGCCGGCGACATGGGGGCGTTTATGCTCAGCTCAGTGGTAAACCTGTTCTCCCGCGTGGCCATTGCCTACCTGCTGGCGCATTTCATCGGAGCCAGCGCCATATGGTGGTCCATACCTACAGGATGGGCTGTGGGAGCATTGTTCTCCTTCCTGCGCGTAAGGAGCGGGAAGTGGATGGCCAGGAGACTGGTGGATTAAAGACCGGCAGTGCTGCATATATTGTATAAATTCAGGCTGAGGAATGAAATGCATGAAAATATATGTAGTGAAACAGGCAGACAGTGTTGACTCCATCGCAGAATCCCAGGGGATTCCCGTTGAGACCCTTGTTTGGGCAAATCAGATAGAATATCCATACCGCCTGGCCGTTGGCCAGGCTCTTTATATCTCTGACGGGGAGATCGGGGAGGGACGAAGGCCCCTGTTTTCCAGCGGTTATGCATATCCCTTTATAGACAGCGTGGTACTGGAGGATACTCTGCCTTATCTGAGCGCCATCAATGTATTTTCCTATGGTTTTACTGAGGATGGGAATCTGGTTCTTCCCATGGCGGATGACGCGTGGATGATAGAAAGGGCTCTGCAGTGGGGTGTCCGCCCGGTGCTTACCCTGACACCCCTGGGAGAGGACGGGCGTTTTAACAATAATCTGGTATCAGCCCTGGTGAGAAGCCAGGAAAACCAGCAGCGCCTTATATGGGAGCTGGGACGCACGATGCAGGAAAAGGGATATGAGGGCCTGGACATTGATTTTGAGTATGTGCTGGCGGAAGACCGGGTGGAGTATGCTGATTTTGTGCGCCGTGCCACCCAGGTCCTCAACATTTTCGGTTATACGGTTACGGTGGCCCTTGCGCCTAAGACGTCGGCCCAGCAGAGGGGGCTTCTCTATGAGGGCATTGATTACCGGCTGCTGGGGGAGGCGGCTAACCATGTTATGCTGATGACCTACGAGTGGGGATACAGCCAGGGACCTCCTATGGCCGTGGCCCCCATCAATATGGTGAGGAAGGTTGTGGAATATGCGGTGAGCGAGATTCCTCCTGAGAAAATCATCCTGGGAATTCCTAACTACGGCTATGACTGGCCCCTTCCTTTTGAAAGGGGAGTAACCAGAGCCAGGTCACTGGGCACCCTGGAGGCAGTGAAGCTGGCAGTTGATTTTGGAGTGGATATCCGGTTTGATGAAACTGCCATGTCTCCTTATTTCCGGTACTGGCAGTATGGTATCCAGCATGAGGTATGGTATGAGGATGCAAGGAGCATCAGGGCAAAGTTTGACCTTATCAAGGAATTTAATCTGTATGGGGCCGGGTATTGGCAGCTGATGCGGTTTTTCAGGGCCAACTGGCTGCTGATGGATGATATGTTTTATATTGAGCGGGATTGGCCATTGATGGATTATGAAGATATGTCATAAAAGCTGTTTCTGTGGTATAATCCTTCTGTGACAGGCGATTAAATGCAATATGTCCCGGATTATGGGGCTGCAGGAGGTAAAACATATGGAGATAAACGCAGAAAGGGTCATAGAGCTGGTAAAATCGGTGCGGCCCCTTTTTATGGACCATGAGAGGGCGTCCAGGATAACGGTAAAAGGGGCAGCGGATTTTGTGACTCAGGTTGATTTCCTGGTCCAGGAGCGGATGCGCAGCGGACTTTTTGACATGTATCCCCAGGTACAGTTCATGGGGGAGGAAAAAGATAACAGGGACATTGATTTTTCTGGGGCAGTATGGATACTTGACCCGGTGGACGGGACTACCAACCTGATTCATGATTTCAGGTGCAGCGCCCTTTCGCTGGCTCTGTGTGACAGGGGACAGATGGAGCTGGGAATTATATATCAGCCCTATGAGGATGAGCTGTTTCTGGCACAGCGGGGCAAGGGAGCGTTTCTCAACGGGAACCCCATCCATGTCAGCTCTGTCAAGGATTTGGGGCAGAGCCTGATTTCCATTGGAACCAGCCCTTATAACCATGATCTGGCAGACAGGAATTTTGAGGATATCAAGCGTGTATTCCTCAAGTGCTCTGATATCAGGCGCACCGGTTCCGCGGCAGTGGATCTGGCCTATGTTGCCTGCGGAAGGCTGGATGCATATTTCGAGCGTTGTCTGAATCCCTGGGATTTTGCGGCAGGTATGCTGCTGATTGAAGAGGCAGGGGGAAGGGTGACAACCTTTGCCGGCAGAGCGGTGGATGTATCCGGACCGTCGGATATACTGTCTTCCAACGGCAGGATTGGAATTTTGCTGGAGGATGAGCTGCTCCCTTTGTGATACGGTGTGAAAGGAATTTAAAGGATGAAACGAATGGACAGAGACACGGGGGGAAAGAGGAGAAGGAACAAGAAAGGAAGGATGACCTCAGGGCTGGCTGCCCTGGTGTGGCTGCTGTGCGGGGTGTGTGCGGCAGCGGTTGTGTGCGGGGGGCCGGGGGCGGCAGGACTCACTGCTTTCACAGCCTTTGCCGATGTACATGACCCTACGGCGGATACATCCACGGGGACAGGGGAGGTACTGGTGGACATTGCAGGTGAAGACCAGTTAAAGCAATGGTACGACCAGCGTTTAATGGGGGGAAACAGCATAGCAGTTCTGCCAAAAAATCTGGTAATTACAAAACCTCTTACCCTGGGGCTTCCTGACGGCCAGACGAGTACCAGCCCCATTGAAATCAGGATTCCTGAGGGACCCATAAAAATCCTGGCACCTAAAAACCTGACCCAGACAGGCGTTGTCATTGATAATCCAAATCTGCTCATAACGGGAACAAAAAGCCTGATATCGGTTGAGGGGGAAGGATGCCTGACACTGAAACGGGGACAGATACAAAGGGATGCTTCGGATGAACCGGCCATTATCCTGAGAAATCAGGGGATGCTGGTATGGGAAGAAGGCAAGGACTTTGTGGGGCTTAAGAAGACAGACATCCGCGATGAGCGCATAGACCCGCCGGAGCCGGTTCCTCCCGGTGAGAGCCAGACCCCGGAATATGGCGGCACACAGCCCCAGCTGACAGAGGCGGTCCTTTTGAATCTAGGAGCGGACGGCAGCGGTTCTGCCAGGCTGGAATTTAAGAACCTGCCTTCCGATATCAACGCTCTTTACATACTGCGCAGTGAAAGCGGACATTCCTGGAAAAAGGAAAAGAACAAAGTGACTGCAGCGTCGTCACAGAGCGGGCAGGAGACGGTGGAGTACGAGAATTTCCTGAAGGAGACCGGAAACACGCTGAATACAAGCATTGTGGAGGATGGTTATCTCATATACAGGTTCCAGTCAGGGGACAGCTCCTTTTATGTGAAGGCCAGCATCGAGTGGCCCGGCGGAAGCTGTGAGACGGACAAGGTAAAGATAGCCATACCGGAGACCGTTGGCCAGGGACTCACCTTTTCATACGGCGGGAGCTACAGCTATGCAGGAGGATACACAGGCAGCTACGGCAGCAGTTCTGGCGGATATGGGGGAGGTGTTACATCAGGAGGAAATTCCTCTGCCCAGCCAGGCACGCAGGAGGAGTCTGACGCACCGGAGGCGCCGGTGAGAGGCAGGGGAGGCCGCAGGCGGGAATCCTATACTCCGTATTCTGCTCCCGGTTATAAAGACGGGGGAGCAGCCGCCGGACAGACTGCAGAGGAAATGCTTAAAGAGGCAACGCCTTCCCAGGTCCGCGGCCGGGGTGAAAAGAACAGGGACAGTGACCCGCAAATCCAGCCGGCAGATGAAGTGGAGGATACAGCAGGGCTGCCGGAGGGAGAAAATGAAGTCACGGACACGGAGCAGGAACCGTCAAAGGAGGAAGTGCAGGATGGGGAAGATTCCGGGAAATCCGGTTTAAAATGGTATGCAGGGGCTGTCCTCGCTGCTGCGGTGATTGGCGGCACAGCTGTCTGCTTCCGACGGAGAAAGCGAAAGTAACAAAAAACTGGCACTGCGTCAAGGTGCAGTGATAAAAAATGATTTGCCAAGAAAAGAAGGCTGTAGTATAATTTACAAAAACCGACAACCCACACTATTATGTTACAAAGGAGAATAAAAATATGGCAATCAGAGTTGGAATCTTAGGCTACGGAAACCTTGGAAGGGGTGTGGAGTGTGCCGTTAAGCACAATCCCGACATGGAGCTGAAAGCAGTGTTCACCAGGAGGAATCCTGACAGCCTCAGCATATTGACTGAGGGGGCTAAGGTTTGCAGGGCAGAGGATGTTCTGTCCATGAAGGACCAGATTGACGTGATGATACTCTGCGGAGGAAGCGCCACGGACCTTCCCGGACAGACCCCGGAAATGGCAGCGCATTTCAATGTAATAGACAGCTTTGACACCCACGCCAATATCCCCCGGCATTTTGAGGCAGTGGATAGGGCTGCAAAGGAAAGCGGTCATGTGGGAATTATATCCGTTGGCTGGGATCCGGGCATGTTCTCCCTTAACAGACTCTATGCCAATGCCATCCTGCCGGGCGGCAGTGATTATACCTTCTGGGGCAAGGGCGTCAGCCAGGGCCATTCCGATGCAATCCGCAGAATCAAAGGCGTGAAGGACGCAAGGCAGTACACTATTCCGGTGGAGGCAGCTCTTACGGCAGTGAGAAGCAAAAAAGCGCCAAAGCTTACCACCAGGGATAAACACACCAGGGAGTGCTTTGTGGTGGCAGAGGAGGGAGCTGATTTAAAGGCCATCGAGGAAGCCATCGTAACCATGCCGAACTACTTTGCTGATTATGACACCACGGTGCACTTTATCAGCCAGGAAGAACTGATGCGTGATCATGCAGGAATTCCCCATGGCGGTTTTGTTATCCGCACCGGCAGCACGGGATGGAATGACGAGAACGGACATGTGATTGAATACAGCCTGAAGCTGGACTCCAACCCGGAATTCACTGCATCTGTTATTGCGGCATATGCCAGGGCCGCATACCGTCTGAGCAGGGAAGGGCAGTCCGGCTGCAAGACCGTGTTCGACATTGCACCGGCTTACCTGAGCGCTGCGGATGGGGCAGAGCTCAGAAAGCATTTGCTTTAAATTTTGCTTTTAATTACGTTTGAAAACTTCATGCAGGAAATTTAGATAATGGAAAACAGCCATATGGGCAGAGCTTCAGGGGCACTGATATGTTCCCTTCTGCGGATACGGCTGTTTTTTTCATCCGTTTATCACGGCCTGATTTGGATAAATTTACAATCATTACCGCACCAAACAGAAACGTTCCTCATATCCTATCAGTAACAGACTTTCATATCAGTCTGCAGAAAGACACTCTTTGCGCTGCATATCTAATCTACAGTACAAACTGAGCAGGCCAAAGGCGTTTACTGCCTTGGGAGCCGGGCCGCGGGCGGCGGCAGCAGACAGAAGCGTCTGTGGGACAGTGGTTTACTTACATTGCCCCCAGGCGTTTTTTATGTTTTGGGGGCAGGATGTCAGATTAGGTGGTTGTCATATATATGGGAGGAAATCACAGATGGGAGAAGGTAATGAGCAGAAGGTTTCAGGGAAAAAGATAAGAAGTCATGGTGCGGGGCTGGCCATGCGGGTATCCTGTGTCAGCATTGCCATCAACGTAGTACTCTCCGTATTCAAGGTAGGTGCGGGTATCCTGGCCCATTCCGGCGCCATGATATCGGATGGGGTCCATTCTGCCTCGGATGTGTTCAGCACGCTGATTGTCATGGCAGGAATTACCATGGCTTCCAGAAAGTCAGATAAGGAACATCCCTATGGCCATGAGCGGATGGAATGCGTGGCGGCTCTGTTACTGTCAGCCGTACTGTTTGCCACAGGAATCGCCATTGGGGTGAGCGCGGTGGAAACCATTGGTTCGGGACCGGAAGGGAGCAGGAATGTTCCTGGAATGCTGGCTTTAGGGGCCGCGGTTATATCCATTGTGGTTAAGGAATGGATGTTCTGGTATACCAGGGCTGCGGCCAGAAAATTAAAATCAGGTGCACTGATGGCGGACGCATGGCATCACCGCAGCGACGCGCTGTCCTCAGTGGGCGCTTTTATCGGTATTCTGGGCGCCAGAATGGGAGTGCCGGTCATGGACCCGTTGGCCAGCTTCGTCATCTGTATATTCATAGTAAAGGCAGCCCTGGATGTGTTCAGGGATTCCATGGATAAGATGGTGGATAAGGCGTGTGACGAGGAGACCGTCAGATCCATAGAGCAGGCGGCGTTAGATACACGGGGAGTGGAACGTGTGGGCTCCATGAAAACAAGGCTTTTCGGTTCCAGGATATATGTTGACCTGGAGATTGAAGCAGACAAAAGCCTTATGCTGGAGCAGGCATTCACAATTGCAAAGGAAGTCCACGATACCATCGAAGCAAGATTCCCGCAGGTCAAACACTGTTCGGTACAGGTGAGTCCCGAAGGCAGCACAGGCCTGGAGGGGAAGGAAAATTAGTTTGACGGAAAAGCGATTGCTGGCTATACTTAATATCAGATAACAGCGCCCGGAATTCAGGCAGTAATAGGCCCGGACCATGCAGGATCCGGCGGATTGTGCCGGTCCATACCAGACCGCAATCTGCCAGGCCGGATGATGCCCCGGGCGCGGTAATAGAGGGAGTGACAAAAGATGGCATCATATATAAGAAAAACAATCTGTCCCTACGACTGTCCCACATCCTGCGGACTTTTGGCAGAAACAGACGGAACCCGGATTTTGAGTGTGAAAGGCGACCCGGACCATCCGGCTGCAAAGGGGCTGATATGCAGGAAGATGCAGCGCTATGAGCAGTCCATCCATTCATCTGAGCGGATTCTTACACCCATGAAGCGGGTGGGCGCCAAGGGAGAGGGAAAATTTGAACCCATAACCTGGGATGCGGCGGTAAAGGAGATTGCAGGCAGGTGGAACTGTATTCTGGAAGAAGACGGGGCTGATGCTATCCTGCCCATGTATTACTCAGGGGTCATGAGCGTCCTGCAGCGCAAATGCGGGGATGCCTTTTTCAACCGGATGGGTGCCTGTGACATGGTCAGGACACTGTGTTCTTCCGCAAAGGGAGCAGGCTATGAGGCGGTCATGGGGCAGACAGGCTGTCTGGATCCTAGGGAGCTTTCGGACAGCAGCTTTTACCTGGTGTGGGGAAGCAATATGAAGGCCACCAGGCTTCAGTCCATGCCGGCACTGATCCGGGCGCGCAGTCAAGGAAAACGGGTGGTGCTCATAGAATCCTGCGCGGCAGATATGGATGTATACTGCGACCAGACCATTCTGATTCGTCCGGGCACGGACGGCGCCCTGGCATTGGCCATGATGCATGTGATGGAGGAAGAAAACCTGGCGGACAGGGATTTCCTCGCCCATCAGACAGAAGGATATGAGGCGTTCAGAAAGACTCTTTCCCCATACACCCCTGCCTGGGCAGAAAAGGAGACAGGCATCCCCGCAGAGGTAATTGCGGACCTGGCAAAGGAATACGCCTCAGCTGCGGCTCCGGCCATCATTCTGGGAAGCGGTCCCTCCCGCTATGGCAACGGTGGAATGACCACGCGCCTTATCACCATTTTGTCTGCTTATACAGGAGCCTGGGGGCGTCCCGGAGGCGGCTTGTGCGGCTGTAATCCGGGGGCTGGTCTCTATGTGGACAACCGGCTGGTCACCAGGCCGGATTTCAGGAAGAAACCGGGACGCAGGGTGAACATCAATGAGATTGCCTCCGCCCTTACAGGGAGCAGGGGAGAGAAGCCAATACGCAGCTTCTATGTCTACGGAGGCAATCCGGTGGCCTCTGTCTGCTGTCAGAAGGGAATCATGGAGGGACTATTGCGCCCAGATTTATTTACGGTGGTCCATGAGCGGTTCATGACAGATACGGCCATGTATGCGGACATCCTTCTGCCCGCCGCCTTTTCCGTGGAACAGACTGATGTGTATACAGCGTACGGATACTGTACCTTTGGGACAGCCAGGAAAATCATCGAGCCGGCCGGACAGAGTAAGAGCAATTGGAACACCTTTTGCCTGCTGGCTCAGGCCATGGGATATGAGGAGGCATATTTTAAGAAGACAGAGGAAGAGATGTTTGAGGAGCTTCTGGCCCATCCCATGGAGGGGCTATCCTGTATCTCAGAAGAGGAATGGCGTATATTAAGGGAGGGGGGAACCGTATCCACAGCCTTTGCAGACCATGGAAGATTCAGGACGCCTTCCGGTAAAATGATGATTTATAATGAAAACATGGAGGAGTCCATGCCCCGGTATGTTAAATGCCATGGGGGAACATACCCCCTGCGGCTGGTGGCGGTGCCCAGCGCATATACGCTGAATTCAGTCTTTATGGACAGGGAAGATTTAAAGTCAGGCCGGGGCCCTATGGCGCTGATGCTCCATCCAAGAGATGCGGCGGCAAGAAAAATCGCGGACGGCAGTCTCGTTACAGCCTTCAATGAGCTGGCAGAGGTGGAGTTTACCGCGAAAATCACGTCACTGGTGGCGGAAGGAACGGCTGCGGCCGAGGGCGTTTACGACAGGAGCTTTACAAAGGACGGGCTTTTGGTCAATGCCCTTCACCATGAACGGCTGTCCGATATAGGAGCAGCCACCACCCTTAACGACAATACGGTGGATGTACGGCCATGTTAAGAGACATAAGACAGCAGGAAGAGAGACAGGATATGAAATCAATAGTACTTGGTATTCTGGCCCATGTGGATGCCGGAAAAACTACATTATCGGAGGCGCTTCTGTATCTGGCAGGAAGCATACGCAAGATGGGAAGAGTGGACAACAGGGATGCATTTTTAGATACCTATGCCCTTGAGAGAGCCAGGGGCATCACTATTTTCTCAAAGCAGGCAGCTCTGACGTGGGAGGGAATGCCCATGACGCTGTTAGATACGCCGGGCCATGTGGATTTTTCCGCGGAAATGGAGAGAACGCTCCAGGTGCTGGATTATGCGGTGCTGGTCATAAGCGGCGCGGACGGAGTACAAAGCCATACCATAACCTTATGGCGTCTGCTGGCAAAATACAGGATACCTGTTTTCCTTTTTGTCAATAAAATGGACCAGCCCGGTACGGACCGGGAACAGCGAATGAGGGAGCTGCAGAAGCGTCTGGACGACGGATGTGCGGATTTTGCCGGTGCGGGGACAGAAGAATTCACGGAACACGCTGCCATGTGTGACGAGAAGCTGCTGGAGCGATATCTGGAGACAGGGGATGTGGAGGATGATGAGATACGCCGTCTGATTAAGGAACGCCGGCTTTTTCCATGTTTTTTTGGCTCTGCCCTTAAACTTACCGGGGTGGAGGAGCTGTTAGGTGGAATCCGTAAATGGGCCCTGGCGCCGGAATATCCGCAGGAATTCGAGGCAAAGGTGTACAAGATTTCCAGGGATGACCAGGGAAACCGCCTGACCCACTTAAAGATTACAGGCGGAAGCCTTAAGGTAAAGGGAATCATATCCGGCGGAAATACCGAAAAGCCATCCGAGACATGGCAGGAAAAGGTAAACCAGATCCGCGTATATTCCGGGGACCGGTATGAGACAGTGGCTGAGGCTGAGGCCGGAACCATCTGCGCTGTTTCCGGCCTTACCAGGACCTATCCTGGGCAGGGACTGGGAGCCGGGCAGGATTCCATGGTTCCGGTGCTGGAGCCGGTGCTCAATTACCAGGTAAAACTGCCGGAGGGCTGCGACGGGGCTGTGATGCTGCCAAAGTTCCGCCAGCTGGAGGAGGAAGATCCCCTGCTGCGGGTAGTATGGAATGAGGAACTGAAAGAGATATCCATGCAGCTGATGGGAGAAGTGCAGATTGAGGTGTTAAAGAGCCTGATTGAAGAGCGTTTCGGCATACAGGTTGAATTTGGCACAGGAAACATCGTGTATAAAGAGACAATCGCTGGCGCCGTGGAGGGTGTGGGTCATTTTGAGCCCCTTCGCCATTATGCGGAGGTCCATCTTCTTATGGAACCGGGAGAGCGGGGAAGCGGACTCCAGTTTGAGACAAGATGCAGCGAGGATGACCTGGACAGGAACTGGCAGCGCCTGGTGCTGACCCACCTGGAAGAGAAGGTACACCGGGGGGTTCTGACCGGGGCAGCCATAACAGATATGAAGATCACCCTTGTGGCGGGCAGGGCTCATAACAAGCACACGGAGGGCGGAGATTTCAGGCAGGCTACCTACCGGGCCCTGCGCCAGGGGCTTATGGAGGCCTCCTGCATTCTTTTGGAACCGTGGTATACCTTCCGCCTGGAAGTGCCGGAGGCGTCCATTGGGCGCGCCATGACCGATATTGAAAAGCGGTGCGGGACCTGCGTTATCGAGGAAAACAGGCAGGGACAGGCCGTCCTCACGGGACAGGCTCCGGTCGCCGCCATGCGGGGGTATCAGGCAGAGGTTATGTCCTATACCAGGGGACAGGGAAGGCTGGCATGTGCGCTGAAAGGATACGAGCCCTGTCATAACAGCCGGGAAATTATCGGGCAGACCGGCTATGACCCGGAGAGAGATACGGAAAATCCCACGGGATCCGTGTTCTGCGCCCATGGGGCTGGATTTGTGGTAAGCTGGGACCAGGTGAAGGAATACATGCATGTGGACAGCGGTCTTGTAATAGAATCCCCTGATGGGGAGGAGATGGAGGGTGAGAGGAATCCTTTTTCCGGCAGGCATCCGGGGCAATCCTCTGCCGGACAGGAAGAATCCTCAGAGGTATGGCTGGGTACGGATGAAATTGACGCGATACTGGAGCGCACCTTTTATGCCAACAGCCGGGATAAGTCAGCGCGCAAAGGATATCCAGGCAAGAGCAGGGGAAGCAGGAGTGCTGCAGCCTACAGCGGCCCGGTGACCCGTACCTACCAGAAGCAGGAGGCCAGACAGGAATATCTTCTGGTGGACGGCTATAATATTATTTTTGCCTGGGAGGAGCTGAGGGAGCTGGCACAGGACAATATGGACGGAGCCAGAGGCAGGCTTATGGATCTGCTCTGCAACTATCAGGCCATACGCAAGTGCTGTCTCATGGTTGTTTTTGACGCCTACCGGGTGGCGGGACATGCCACAGAGGTTTCTGAATACCACAATATCCAGGTGGTCTACACAAAGGAGGCTGAGACAGCGGACCAGTATATCGAGAAGTTCGCCCATGAAAATGCCCGCAGGTTCGATGTGTCCGTGGCCACCTCCGACGGAGTGGAGCAGGTCATCATCCTGGGCCAGGGATGCCGTCTTATCTCAGCCAGGGAACTAAAGGAGGAGTTGGACCGGGTTAACGGTATGCTGAGGGAAGAATATCTGGAACAGCCCGGTCTTAAACGGAACCGCCTGTATGATATACTTCCGGAAGAGGTAATCCGGCAGATGAAAGAGGCTGCCGCGGAGGACAAGCAGGACTGACCGGCAGAAGCGCCGTCATCTGATTGAAACATCAATCATGAAAAACAGCAAAAAATGTATGGAATTCCACAAACCGGTACATACTACCAGCGTATAGTAAGCTGCATAAGTGCCTGGAAAACAGGCGCAAAATGCTCATGACAAGGAGGTAGCATGCGATGGGTAATAAGGCATTGGATTATACCGCTCTTACAATCGCCCTGATTGGGGCAGTGAACTGGGGGCTGGTAGGATTCTTTAATTTCAACCTGGTTTCATGGATTTTCGGAACAGCCTCATGGGTAACCAGGATAATCTATGCGCTGGTGGGATTGTGTGGCCTGTATCTGATTACATTTTACTCACATTCAGGCAGAGAGGCATAAAAAGAACAGGGCAGGGCCATGGGGGTCCTGTCTTTTTCTTTCGGCGGATTCTGTTTCATACCGCTCGCCTTCTCCATTTTCTTTCTGACTCAGACCAATCTTTTCTGCGGATATTCCCGCCATATTTTTCTTGCATATTCAGAAATTCCATAATAAAATAAAACATCAGCCTCCGGTCCTGTGCTGGTAAAGACCCTGGATTCAAAGGTTAAAGAGCTGGGAATCCCGATATACCCGGAACCAGGGGCGGCTCAGGTTCTGTTATCATACATCCAGAATAGACAGCAGGCCGTGCCGCGTGTTATACTTAAGATGTAACGTGTTTGGAGAATGGCGGCATCTGTGCCTGCCATGGGGGGGACTGCACGGGGAGGTAATTCATTATGAATCGCAGATTATATGTATTTATGCTGGCGGCTGTCATGGCCGCTGCTTTGGGGCTTGGCGGCTGTATGGCCGGAGATGGAAAAAAGGAAGAAAATGAAAAACCCGTGGTGGTAGTGCTCTGGCATTCCTATAACGCGGTGGCCAAGGGCGCCTTTGACGACCTGGTGATGGAATTTAACGAGACTGTGGGTATGGAGCAGGGAATTATAGTGGAACCGGTGGGATACGGCTCCAGCAATGAGCTGGATGATGTGCTGTACGCATCCGCCAGCCATGTTATAGGCTCAGACCCGCTGCCGGATATATTTTCATCCTACCCGGACAGCGCGTACAGGCTGGACGGGATCGTGCCTCTGGTTCATCTGGATGACTATTTTACCGAGGAAGAACTGGACGCTTACCGGTCCGAATTCCTGAAGGAGGGAGTCTGGGAAGGAGACGGCATTCACCGGATGATTCCGGTGGCAAAATCCACGGAGATTCTCTATCTCAATGAAACGGATTGGGAGACATTTGCAGGGGAAACAGGCGCGGACAAGGAGATGCTTAAGACCTGGGAGGGTCTGGCTCAGGCGGCGGGCATGTATTATGAATGGTCCGGGGGCAGTCCGTTCCTGGGTATGAACGCATTCAATGATTTTGCCGCACTGTCGGCCGCCCAGCTGGGAGAGGGTATCCGCTGGACGCAGGATGGGCCTGAATTCAATTATTCCAGGGACACGGCCAGAAGGGTATGGGACGCATACTATGTACCCCATATAAAGGGCTGGTACGAGAGCAGAACCTACAACCAGGACGGCATTAAAAGCGGAAGGCTGATGGCCTATATCGGCTCCTCGGCAGGTGCAGGCTTCTTTCCGCAGTTGGTGATTGAGGATGAAAAACAGTCCCATCCCATTTCCTGCCAAAGCTATGCCTATCCTGTTTTTCAGGATGGTACGCCTTATATGGGACAGAGAGGGGCCAACATGGCGGTGTTTGCCTCAGATGAGAGCCACCAGCAGGCCGCGGTCCGGTTCCTTAAATGGTTCACGCAGCCGGAGCAGAATATACGCTTTGCAGTGGCCACGGGATATCTGCCTGTGCAGGAGAAGGCTCTGGAATCCGTATCAGATCTGGTGTCCCATGTGGAAAGCCGGGACAATGTCCAGGCAGTGGAGCAGAGCATCCGGACCTCCCTTAATGCCCTGAAAAACCACAATGTATATGTCCGGGAGACCTTTCTGGGATCTTATGATATGGACCAGATATTTTCTTCATCCCTGGAGAACTGTGTGAATGTGGATTTGGAAACTCTGAAGCAGAGGATGGAAAAAGGTGAGAGCAGGGAGTCGGTGGAAAGAGAACTGCTGGACGAGGAGCATTTTGACCGTTGGTATGAAACACTCCTAAAAGAAATGGCTGGTAAGACAGATGGACAGAAAATTCAGAAGTAAATCCATAGCATTTAAGCTGACCATAGCATTTGTGGTATCATTGGTACTGCAAAGCGTGCTTCTGGTGTCCTTTATGGTGGCAGGGGGAGTGATGGAACAGGCAGAGGCCAACCAGTACCGCATATTTGCGGAAAAGGTAAAGGGCCGCAGGAATAATCTGGAGAACCAGATGAAGAATGTCTGGACTAATTTCAGCCATCATACGGATACCATAAGCCGGTATTTTGACAGTCCGGACGGGCTGGAATATCAGGGACAGCCGGACCGCATGCTGGAGGCGCTGGCGCCTGAGGTCCTGGATGCCCTGTACGACACAAAGACCACCGGCGTGTTCCTGATACTGCCGGACGAGGGGGAGACGGACGGTTCCCTGGCCGCCCTGTATTTCAGGAATAATAATCCGGACCGCAACAGCAGCCAGAATGAAAATCTGTATATGCTCATCGGCCCATGGAATGTAGCCGAAAAGATGAAAATTTCCACCACGGCTAACTGGAACTTCCGGTTGGAGGTCAATGAAGAAAACCGCGATTTTTTCCAAAAGCCCTGGAGCGCGGCAGCGGAAAACGGGCGCTCTAAATGGCTGGGATACTGGAGTCCCCCTTTTCAGGTAAATGAGGGAGATGAGGATGTGATTACCTATTCCGTGCCACTGTTCGGCCAGGACGGCAGGGTGCTGGCTGTCTTTGGCGTGGAGATATCCGTGAGCTATCTGTACCGGTTCCTTCCTGCCTCTGAACTTCAGACAGGGGACTCCTACGGTTATGTCATCGGATACCGGTCGGAGCGGGAGAAGAAAGAGACAGCGGTTACTTACGGCGCCCTCCAGAGACAGCTGGCCGGGCAGGACCGCAAGTTTGAGATGGAGCTTAAGGACAAGGAAAATTCCATATATACCCTGCTGAACACGGACCGGACCGGCCGGAAGATTAACGCCTGCGTGAACCAGATGGGGATGTACTACCACAATACCCCGTTTGAAGGAGATGAGTGGTACCTGATCGGACTTATGGAGGAGCCGGTGCTCTTGCAGTTTCCGCGCAGAATCGGTCAGATACTGGAGTATTCCCTGGTTCTTTCCCTGGCAGCCGGTCTTATCATAGCTGTGTTTACCAGCCAGTGGTTTGCCAGGCATGCCAAGCTTATAGAATTGTCGGAACTTCCTGTGGGAGCCTTTGAGATATCAGGGCGTTCCTCCAAGGTGCTTATGACCAGCCAGATACCCAGGCTTTTAAGGCTTACAAAGGAGCAGGAGCACCTGTTTTCCCGGGATAAGGATGAATTCATACGTTTCCTAAAGAGCCTTGCTTCACACAGGGACGGAGGTCCCGGTGTGATAAAGATGGATACCGCGGAAGGAACCCGGTGGATTAAAATAACATGCAAAACAGCAGTACATCCCATCCGCTGTGTGGTGGAGGATGTGACGGATGAAATCCTTGAAACAAAGGCGCTTAAGGTGGAACGTGACAGGGACGGACTTACGGGTGTTGGAAACAGGCTGGCATATGAACACATGCTGCAGCACAAGAACAGCCATCCGCAGGAGATACCGGGAAGCGGTTTCCTGATGTGCGATCTCAATGACCTCAAGGGGGTCAATGACCGCTTCGGCCATGACAAGGGGGACGAATACATCCGCAGGTCCGCTGACATTATACGGGAAGCGTTTCCGGGGGCGCCCCTGTTCCGCATTGGAGGGGATGAGTTTGTGGTCCAGTTAGACGGTTTGGGACAGGAGCAGGTGACCCGTGGAATTCTGGCCATGGAGAGGGCTGTGAAGGCTTACAGCGACGGGAATGTATTTCCGGCGGGCATTGCGGCAGGTTATGCCTTCTTTGACCCGGGTAAGGATGTGAGCCTGGAAAGCACGCTGGCCAGGGCGGACACTTACATGTACAGGAAAAAGCATAAGATGAAGCGTTAAATATTGTATCGGACTCGCCTGCGGGTATATTTGATTGAAAATTTTGAGTAAATAAAACAGTTGGAGGCATCTTATATGAATTGGGCAATCTTGGCAACCGGCACCATAGCGGCAAAGTTCGCTGAAACAGTAAACGGTATGAAGGGGGAGGACCGATTGGCGGCCTGCGGTTCCCGTTCCCGGGAGAAGGCGGAGGCTTTCGGTAAGAAATACGGAATTCCCAGGACATACGGTTCTTATGAGGAGCTTCTCAGAGACGAGGAGGTGGACGCGGTCTATGTGGCGACTCCCAACAACATGCATTATGAGAACTGTATGGCATGTCTTGAAGCGGGAAAGCATGTGTTATGTGAGAAGCCCTTTACCACCAATGTAAAGGAAGGGGAACGTCTTTTCGCCGCGGCAGAGGAAAGAGGCCTGTTCATCATGGAAGCCTTCTGGATCCGCCATCTTCCGGCCCTGAAAAAGATGCAGGAGCTGATAAACGGGGGAGTTATCGGCCAGGTGGGATTTGCCAGGTGTGATTTTGGCTTTGTGGCTGAAGGGGCAAGGAAGGCGCGCAAGTTTGATTCCGGGCTGGGCGGAGGTGCTCTTCTGGATGTGGGCATCTATAACCTGGGATTTCTGCGCATGGTTATGGGAGATAAACAGCCGGAACATGTTACATCGGAGTATCATCTGAATGAATTCGGCACCGATGATTACAGCACGGTTCTGCTCCGATATCCGGGTGGTTTCAGGGCGGCGGCTACCGCCTCCATCGGCATGGATATGCCAAGGGAAGCAGCCGTGTTCGGATCCAGGGGCTCCATTTATCTGCCGGATTACCAGAAGGCAGAACGGCTGATTATCCGTCCCATGAAGGGGGAGGAATATGTCATGGATTTTCCTTTTGAGGTAAATGGCTTTGAGTATCAGATACGGGAAGTAAACAAGTGCGTCCGGCTGGGTATGTCCTCCAGCGATGTACTTAAGAAAGAGGACACACTGGACATTCTTAGACTTATGGATGATATAAGGGCTTCCTGGGGACTTGTGTTTGATTGTGAAAAATAATGGATTTCGGAAATTTTTTCCGGCCACAGGCCACAAAACAGAGAAAACACTTTGTTTTGTAAGGTTGTGTGGCCGTTTTATTAAATAAAAATGATGGAAAAATTAAAAAAATTAATGCAATTCTTACCATTTACACAAAAATTGTGGAAATTTTTTCTGAAGGATGCTATAATTACGGGGATAAGATACAAGCCGTCCTGTCTCGGCAGGGTTGGCTTGTATCTCACGTAAGAGCCAAAATATCCGGTTTTTATGTGGTCAATACGAAAGGAGCGATAGATACATGAAAGATGAAAATGGTTTTAAACCATTTATACCGGCGGACAAGGTGGTTCCGGAAGTAACCGCGGTTTCTGTGATCCTGGGTATCCTTCTGGCTGTTCTCTTTGGTGCTGCCAATGCTTATCTGGGCCTTCGCGTCGGTATGACCGTGTCCGCATCCATACCTGCGGCAGTTATCTCCATGGGCGTTATCCGGGTAATCCTCAGAAGGGATTCCATTCTGGAAAACAACATGGTGCAGACCATTGGTTCTGCCGGTGAATCTGTGGCAGCAGGAGCCATCTTTACCCTGCCTGCCCTGTTTATGTGGATGAGTGAGTGGGGAGAGGGCGCGCCTTCCCTGGTTGAGATTGCGCTGATTGCGCTGTGCGGAGGCGTGCTGGGCGTGCTGTTTATGATTCCTCTGCGCCAGGCGCTGATTGTGAAGGAGCACGGAGTGCTTCCCTATCCGGAAGGCCAGGCGTGTGCCGAGGTACTGATTGCGGGAGAGCAGGGCGGTTCCAAGGCAGGTGTTGTATTTGCAGGCATGGGAATTGCCGCTTTGTACAAGTTTGTGGCTGACGGCCTGAAGCTGTTCCCCAGCGATGTGGATTATGATATCCAAAAATACGGCGGAGGCGTGGGTATTTCCGTGCTTCCTGCCCTTGCGGGAGTGGGCTACATCTGCGGTCCAAAGATTTCCTCCTACATGTTTTCGGGAGGCATTATATCATGGCTGATTCTGATGCCCATTATCAAGCTGTTCGGAAGCGGACTCACAGCGCCCTTTGCACCGGCTGATGTGCTGATCAGCGAGATGAGCAGCCAGGCTATGTGGGGCTCTTATATCCGTTACATCGGCGCCGGCGCCGTGGCAGCGGCAGGCATCATAAGCCTGATTAAGTCTCTTCCCATGATTGTAAATACCTTCAGGGATGCCATGCGGGACTTAAAGGGCGGACGTCAGGCTTCCACTCTGCGCACGGACAGGGATATTCCTATGAATGTGGTACTCATAGGTGTTCTCATTGCCGTGGTAATCATATGGCTGGTGCCGGCTGTTCCTGTAAATTTTGTGGGCGCCATGCTGATTGCAGTGTTCGGTTTCCTGTTTGCGGCCGTGTCCTCACGTCTGGTGGGATTGGTCGGATCCTCCAATAACCCGGTATCCGGCATGGCCATTGCCACACTTCTGGTATCGGCGCTGGTGCTTAAAGCCGTGTCCGGCGCCACCCATGAGAGCATGATGGGCGTTATCTCCATCGGCGGTGTTATCTGCGTTATTGCAGCTATTGCCGGGGATACCTCCCAGGATTTAAAAACAGGTTATCTGGTTGGATCCACTCCAAGGAACCAGCAGATGGGAGAGCTGATTGGCGTGGTTTCTTCTGCCATTGCCATCGGCGGCGTACTTTACCTTCTGAACCAGGCCTGGGGCTATGGCTCGGCGGAACTTCCGGCTCCTCAGGCCATGATTATGAAGACTGTGGTAGAGGGCGTCATGGACGGCAACCTTCCATGGAACATGATTCTGGCAGGAGCAGCCATTGCCGTTGTCATTGAGATCCTTGGGATACCGGTAATGCCGGTAGCAGTAGGTTTATACCTGCCTCTGAGGACCACGGCAGCCATCATGGTGGGAGGACTCATCCGCCACTGGTATGAAAAGCGTAAATACGCAAAGGAGGAGGATAAGAAAGAGGCCATTGACCGGGGCGTGCTCTATACATCGGGCATGATTGCGGGAGAAGGTCTGGTCGGAATCCTGCTGGCTGTATTTGCCATCATCCCCCTTGCAAGCGCGCGGGGCGGGTATCTGGGCGATTTTATCAATCTGTCTGCCCTGGATAACGGCTTAGGTGCTTTTCTGGTAAGTCCGGCGGCAAAGATTGTATCACTTATTGTCTTTGGGTTACTGATGCTTACCATGTGTAAATTTACCATCTGGCATAAAGAGAACAGGAAATAACCATACTGGTATAACAGTGCGGGTTCTGTGTGCATGGGGTGTCAGGAATCCTGGCGCCCTGTGCATGTTTATGAACAGAAGGAGATGGAAGGAAGGATTACATTGGGCTTCAATAAGAAAAAAGACCAGAATTATCTGGAAAAGGTACCGGTCAGAAACCCTGAGTTCTCATGGAAAGAGGACCAGCAGGGAATCGTGACCGTGGATATGATGCACAAGGGAATCTTTGATAAGCTGGCCCAGAAGCTGTGGGTCACGCCCAGGGTGAGCCATGTAAAGCTGGACCGGTTCGGAAGCTTTGTCTGGAAGCAGATGGATGGAAACAGAAATATCATTGCCATTGGAGCGCTGGTCAGGGAAGAATTCGGAGACCAGGCCGAGCCGCTGTATGAACGGCTGGCCAAGTTTGTGAAGATGTTAAGGGATAACCGTTTTGTGATATTTGGAAAATAGGAAAAATGAGATGTGGGATGCCCGGGTGACCGGGCGCTTTTTTTGTTTTGGGGGCAGTTGAAGGAAGAATGTTTCGGCTGCCTTCTGTGCCTGAACAGTAAATATGCCGGGATATGCCTAACCTAACCCATAATAATAAATTTTCCAATAGAAGTAAAAAATGTCTTTGCCAACCGGGGGTCTATCAGTTATGATAGAAAAAGAATGTTGATTGGGAGGTATTTATGAAACATCTGGAACATTTTCATGAACTGAAATCCCTGACCAGGAAGCAGAAGTTTTTTCTGCTGTCGCTGCTTCCTGTTTATTTTATGGTCATTGGGCTGTTTCTGCAGCCAATCCAGGAAATCGGTCCGGGAATCGTGCGTCTGATAAAAGAGCCGGATTTTCTGATTACGGATTATTTTGTTGTGGGCGGTGTGGGGGCGGCCCTCATCAACGCCGGTGCACTGACTCTTATGAGTATTGGTATCATCTACTTCATGGGTATGGATATGGACGGCCACACCATCACTTCCAGCTGTCTGATGTTCGGTTTCTCGCTGTTTGGCAAAAACCTGCTTAACATCTGGGCTATTTTGGCCGGAGTGTACCTGTACGCCAGGTACCACAAGACGTCCATGCGCAGGTATATTTATATTGGCTTTTACGGCACCAGCCTTTCGCCCATCATCACCCAGATGATGCAGGTGGGCAATCTGCCGGTGGTGATGCGGATGGCCATAGCCCTGGCCGTGGGGCTCATTATAGGCTTTGTGCTGCCGCCTCTTTCCACTCATGTGCATTTTGCACACAAAGGATATTCTTTGTACAATGTGGGGTTTGCCGCAGGCATCATAGCGACGGTCATTGTGTCAGTGTTAAAATCCCTTGGAGTGGAGATAGAATCCAGGCTCATATGGTCCACGGGAAACAATGAGATCTTTGGAATCGTGCTGTCCGTACTGTTTGGCGGAATGATTGTATTCGGGGTTGCGGTGCGGGGCAGAAGCATCTGGGAATCTTACAGAAGAATTATCAAATCCTATGGAATCGGCGGAACAGATTATCTGAGAGATGAAGGCGGTGCCAGCACTGTGTTCAACATGGGAGTCAATGGACTGTTTGCCACCTATTTTGTGCTGGCAGTGGGAGGTGAACTGAACGGACCTACCATCTGCGGAATCTTCACCATTGTGGGCTTTGGGGCCACGGGAAAACATCTGAGGAACATAGCTCCGGTGATGATGGGGGTATATCTGGCCAGCTTTACCAAGACATGGAACATTTATCAGCCATCCCCCATGCTGGCCCTTTTATTCTCCACCACCCTTGCGCCGGTGGCAGGGGAATTCGGCGTGGTGGCCGGAATCGTGGCAGGCTACCTGCATTCCTCCGTTGCCCTCAATGTGGGAATCGTGTATGGGGGCATGAACCTGTATAATAACGGTTATGCAGGCGGAATCGTGGCCATATTCATGGTTCCTGTCATCCATTCCATCATGGACAGGCGGGCAAGGGCAAGAGGCGGATTGTCGCTGTAGGAGTCCTGGGATGTGAAATGGTTTTATTTACAGAAACAGTTCCAGCAGAAATACCATGGCACATGCGGCCAGGGACACCTGGAACAGGCTCTTTCCCTTCCAGGCCAGAAGAACAGCCACTGCCAGGGCTGCTGCGCCGGACCACACAGAGGCTGTGGCGTGGAGAATGGCAGGAAAGGTCATGACGGACAGGGTGACGTAGGGGACGTAATAGAGAAAAGACTTGACATATACGTTCTTTATCTCCTTCTTAATCAAGGTCAGCGGAAGAAGACGGATCAGGTAGGTCACGCCTGCCATCACAAGAATATACAGGTACACATTATGATTCATGTTCATTTTCCTCCTTTACAGGGAACAGAATGGCTGCGGCACCGGCAATCAGGATGGTTAGCAGAATGATTTTAAAGCCGGATGATAGACCTGCCAGCAGGGGGACATGGGCAAACACAAGGCTTAAGGCCATGGAGGCCAGGATGACGCCGGTGAGAATCCTGCTTGTCTTGGCCGGCGGAATCACCACGGCCAGGAACATTCCGTACAGTGCCACGTTCAGGGCGCTTAAAAGGCGTGCCGGAAGCAGTTCCCCGGAAACAGCTCCCAACAGGGTGCCGAGGGTCCAGCCGGGTACGGCGACACAGATGAGCCCATAGCTGTAAAAGGGACTTAAGAAGCCGGGCCGGCATACGGAAACGCCGAATATCTCGTCTGTAACTCCATAGGACATAAAGAAACGGTGGAAGAAGGGCATGTCTGCGCCCAGCTTCTGGGACAGGGAACAGGACATAAGACAGTAGCGCAGGTTGATGATGAGCTGGGCCACTGCCATTTCCATAAAGGGGGCCCCGGCCTGTATGATTCCCAGTGCTGCAAACTGTCCCGCGCTGGTCAGGTTTGTAAAGGACATGACAACGGACTGTAGGGTGGTGAGGCCGGCTCCCCTTGCCATGATTCCAAATGTAAAGGACACGGCCAGGTATCCCAGACCGATGGGTATGCCGTCTTTTAGTCCGCAATGAAATTGATGTGAATTGTGTTTCATGATAACCTCTCAGAGTATGAATTGGGATAAGACACCCCTACCAATTATAGCAGGAAAATCCAGGTTGTAAATGCGGATTTTATCAAATCATGGGGGAACTCTCCTGAACCTTACCGGACCGGTCCTGCCTGGCGCCGGAGCCGTTACAATTGTGTGAATTTGGTTGACAGACCGGATAGGTTGCCTTAGAATTGTTAGGTGACTAACAGAAACTGTTTTTCTGCATATAATAAAAGGAGTAAATTCCATGGCTGTTAATCCTACCGTCCGCCTTATCGCCACCCTTTCCAACCTGATCCGGCGCAAGATTGACAGCGCTGAGGGTGTGGGAGGGCTGACACCTGCCCAGAACGGAATTCTGCACTTTATTCTCGGCCGCTGCAGGGAGCAGGACCTGTTTCAGAAGGATATAGAGGAGGAATTTAACCTGCGCCGCCCCACGGCCACGGAGATTCTGAAGCTGATGGAGCGAAAGGGCCTGATTTACAGGGAGGAGGCGTCCTATGACGCCAGGTGTAAAAAAATCATTCCCACTAAAAAAGGATGGGAGCTGGAAGGACGGGTGCTTAAGGATATCCTGGAAATGGAACAGTTCATAACACGGGATATTCCAAAGGAAGAACTGGATACATTCATCCGAATCGGGATGAAAATGATGAAGAATCTTAAGTAATGGGGAAGGGCCTATGGCTGCCACCAGGCAGCGCCGTCTTAGGCTCTTTAAATTGCCCCAAAATCCAAGGGAATTTACAAAAAAAGGAGGTTTTAACAGTGAAAGGACAACATCAAAAGACAGTCCGGGCTTTGCTTGGCTCAGTCCGGGAGTATAAAAAGCCATCTCTTCTCTGCCCGGTTTTTGTGGTGCTGGAGGTGCTTATGGAAGTTCTGGTGCCCGGCGTCATGGCGCTGATGATTGATAAGGGGATGAGCGGGGGAAGTATCGGCTATATTCTGAAGATTGGAGCCGTGCTTTTAGTTATGTCCATGATGGCTCTGGTATTCGGTATCCTGGCAGGGGCGAATGCGGCCAGGGCCTCGGCAGGTATGGCACGGAATTTGAGAAAGGATATGTTCCACCACATACAGGAGTTTTCTTTTTCCAATATTGACCGCTTTTCTCCTTCCAGTCTGGTGACGCGTCTGACCACGGACATCACCAATGTGCAGAATGCGTACCAAATGGTAATCCGCATTGCTATCAGAGGCCCCATCATGCTCTGTTTTGCGCTGATTATGGCTATGGGAATCAGCAGGGAGCTTTCCACCATCTTTTTTATCGTGCTGCCAATCCTGGCAGCGGGGCTCTTTTACATTGTGATAAAGGCCCATCCCTATTTTGAGGCTGTATTCAAGCGCTATGACGTGTTAAACCGCGTGGTTCAGGAAAATCTGAACGCCATCCGGGTGGTAAAAGCCTATGTGAGGGAGCCGTATGAAATCGAAAAGTTCCGGCACATATCCCAGGAGGTCTTTTATCAGTTTAAGTATGCGGAAAAGATTGTAGCCTGGAACAGCCCGCTGATGCAGTTCTGCATGTATAACTGCATCCTGCTGGTATCAGGGCTGGGAGCCAGACTCATTGTGGGAAGCAGAATGACAACAGGTGAGCTCACCAGCATGATTATCTATGCGGTCCAGATATTGTCCAGCCTGATGATGCTCTCCATGGTGTTTGTGATGGTCATCATGGCCCGTTCTTCGGCAGAGCGTATTGTGGAGGTGCTGGATGAAAAGAGCAGCCTGTCAGACCCGGATGATCCGGTACAGGAGGTGGCGGACGGCAGCATTGACTTTGAGCATGTGTCCTTCAGCTACATAGGAGATAAGGAGAAGCTGGCTCTTAAGGACGTGGATATCCACATAAAATCCGGAGAGACCATAGGCATACTGGGAGGGACTGGAAGTTCCAAGACCACTCTTGTGCAGCTGATACCAAGGCTGTACGATGTGACCGGGGGCTGTCTTAAAGTGGGCGGACGGGATGTGAAGGAGTATGGGCTTAAGTCCCTGAGAAATCAGGTGGCAGTGGTTCTGCAGAAAAATATCCTGTTCAGCGGCACCATCCGTGAAAACCTGCGGTGGGGCAATGAAAATGCCACGGACGGGGAAATCGAGCGGGCCTGCTGTCTGGCCCAGGCAGACGAGTTTATCCGGCAGTTTCCCGACCAGTATGAAACCTATATCGACCAGGGAGGAACCAATGTATCCGGGGGACAGAAGCAGAGGCTCTGTATTGCCAGGGCCCTGCTCAAGAAGCCTAAGATATTGATTCTGGATGATTCTACCAGCGCAGTGGATACGAAAACAGACGCCATGATTCGCAGGGCGTTCCGGGAGGAGATTCCTGACACCACCAAGATAATCATAGCACAGAGGATATCCTCGGTGGAGGATGCAGATAAGGTGATCGTGCTGAACCACGGCGCTGTGGATGACTTTGGTACGCCCCAGGAGCTGTTTGCCAGGAATAAGATTTACAGGGAAGTATTTGAATCCCAGAAGAAAGGGGGAGATGATCATGATGGGAAATAAGAAAAACGCAGCCGTGAACCACCATTATGCCAAAACGGCAAAACGCCTTATGGGGTATGTGGCAGGCACTTACAGGCTCCAGTTTGTCTGTGTGCTGGTGACCATTGTCATAAGCGCTCTGGCCAATGTGGCGGGACCGCTGTTTTTGATGGTGCTCATAGATGATTTTATCACCCCTCTCCTGGGGCAGCAGCATCCTGATTTTACGGTTCTGAACCATGTTATGGCAGGGCTGGCAGCCTTTTATGTGGCCGGGGTTATTTGTACCTACACTTATAACCGTCTGATGATAAATATTGGCCAGGGCGTCCAGAAGCGTATCAGGGATGAGATGTTTGAGCATATGCAGACGCTGCCTGTACGGTATTTTGACCGTCATCCCCATGGAGAGCTTATGAGCCGTTATACCAATGATATCGACACCCTGAGACAGATGATTAACCAGGCTCTGCCCATGGTATTGTCCTCCTTTGTCACCATCATAGCCATATCCGCGGTGATGATAGGTATCAGCGTTCCCCTCTCTGTCCTGGCAGCAGCCATGATAGTTCTCATGCTCTTTGTCAGCAGGACTCTGGCAGGCCGGTGCGGACGATATTTCGTGGCGCAGCAGCTGGCTATCGGAAAGGTGACGGGATACATTGAGGAGCGTTTAAGCGGACAGAAGGTCATCAAGGTATTTAACCATGAGGAGGAGACCAGGGAGGAATTCGACAAGCTGAATGACCGGCTCTATGACAGCGCATTCCACGCCAACAAGTACGCCAATGTTATTATGCCGGTCATTACCAACATAGGCAACCTGCAGTTTGTGCTCACAGCTATCGCAGGAGGAATTCTGTCACTAAGCGGCCTGGCAGGGCTGACCCTGGGCCAGATTGCTTCTTATCTCCAGTTTACAAAGAGCTTTAACCAGCCCTTTGCCCAGATATCCCAGCAGTCCAATTCCATTATCATGGCCCTGGCAGGGGCAGAACGTATTTTTAATATGATGGATGAGGAACCGGAGACAGACCGGGGAGATGTGACCCTTGTCAATGTCCGTATGGATGAAAGCGGAAAAATGACAGAGGTACCGGAACGGACCAGCCTGTGGGCCTGGAAATGTCCCTGTGAGGACGGCACGGCCGCATACACAAGACTTACCGGTGATGTGCGGTTTCAGGATATGGACTTTGGATACGAGCCGGGGCATGCAGTGCTCCATGACATCAGCTTGTATGCGAAGCCGGGGCAGAAGCTGGCTTTTGTGGGAGCCACAGGGGCGGGAAAGACCACCATAACCAATCTGATTAACCGTTTTTACGACATACAGAAGGGCTCTATCACATATGATGGTATTGATATCCGCCATATAAAGAAAGACGACCTGCGCCGCTCTCTTGGCATCGTGCTCCAGGATACCCACCTGTTTACCGGTACAATCAGAGAGAATATACGATATGGAAAGCTGGATGCCACGGACAGGGAGATCTGCGATGCGGCGAAGCTGGCCAATGCCGACCAGTTTATAGAGATGCTGCCGGAAGGATACGATACCATGCTTACAGGAGACGGCGAGGAGCTGTCCCAGGGCCAGCGCCAGCTTTTAGCCATTGCGCGGGCAGCCATTGCAGATCCTCCGGTCCTGATTCTGGATGAAGCCACTTCCAGCATTGATACCAGGACAGAGGCTATGGTGCAGAGAGGCATGGATGAGCTGATGAAGGGCAGAACCGTATTCGTCATAGCCCACAGGCTTTCCACCATCCGCAATTCCGACGCTATCATGGTACTGGACCATGGACGTATTGCTGAGCGGGGAGACCACGAGAGCCTGATAAGGGAGAGGGGAATGTATTACCAGCTGTATACAGGCGGGCTGGAGCTGGAGTAGGAGAGGCGCCCGGCCACAGGGAGGTGGCAGGGAGGTGGCAGGTGACGTGGCCGGCCCAGCCAAACTGCTTTCCATGTATTGACTTTCCACGGAGAATGCAGGTATAATTTCCTGTATTGGATTCTGCCAAACGGGAATCCGTTAAAAACTAGGAGGAAATGTTATGAAGAAAAAATTAAGCCTATTGCTGTGTGCAGCCCTGACAGCCACTACCCTGGCCGGTTGCGGCCAGGCACAAAGCAGTCCTGCCGGTACAGATGCCGGTACAGAAGCTTCGGCAGCTGGGACCGCCGGGTCAAAAGAGGGAGAAAAGATCCTTACCTATGCAGTGATGGAGGAACCGGAAACACTGGACCCTACACTGAATAACTACAGCACATCGTCCACCTTCCTGCAGAATATGTTCTGCGGCCTGTTCCAGCTGGAGGCAGACGGAAGCCTGAGCAATGCCATGTGTGACACATATGAGGTAAGCGAAGACGGGCTGACCTACACCTTCACATTGAAGGACGGACTTAAATGGTCCGATGGAAGTGATCTGACGGCAGGAGACTTTGAATATTCCTGGAAGCGCGTCCTGAATCCTGATACGGCTTCCCCGGCTGCTTGGGAACTGCACTATCTGAAGGGCGGGGAAGAATACAACACACAGGGCGGCTCTGCCCAGGATGTGGGGGTAAAGGCTGTGGATGACAAAACCCTGGAGGTAACCCTGAAAGCACCTACGCCATATTTCCTTTATCTGACAGCGTCCAGCAACTTTTTCCCTGTCAAGCAGGAGGTGGTGGAGGGACAGGATCCCTGGACCAAATCCGCGGATACCTATGTGTGCAACGGTGCATTTACCCTGGAGAAGATAAATCCCCAGAGCAGCTATGTGCTGAAGAAAAATCCCAATTACTATGACGCTGATTCCGTCAAACTGGACGGAGTGGAAATCGTGATTATCCAGTCTCCGGAGTCAGCCCTGTCCGCATATAATGCAGGTGAGATTGACGCTATGGGCGATAACCTGGTAACTTCCCAGGCCATTGACCAGTATGGGAATACAGAAGAACTGAAAGGATATGACAAGATTGGAACCAGATATTACGATTTCAACTGTTCCAAAGAGTATCTGTCCAATCCGGATGTGAGAAGGGCCCTGGCCATGGCTATTGACCGCAGGACAATCTGCGAGTCCATCGTTCCGTCAAAGCCTGAGCCGGCCTACGGATTCGTGCCTTATGGGATACCATATGAAGGCTCCTCCGAGGATTTCCGCACCGTATCAGGTGATTTGATTCAAGAGGATGTGGAAGCTGCAAAGAAACTCCTGGCAGACGCGGGATATCCCAATGGAGAGGGACTGCCTGTTCTGACCTTTATTGTTACCAACACAAAAGAGAATAAGGACATTGCCCAGGTAATCCAGTCCATGTGGAAGGATAATCTTGGAGTCCAGGCAGACATTGTTACCTTTGAGTCCAAGGTGTACTGGGATGAGCAGAAGGCCGGAAACTTTGATGTTTGCTTTGACGGATGGACCGGTGACTATCTGGATCCGGACACAAACCTGAACTGCTTTACCCAGGCCCGCGCCTATAACCAGAACCGCTGGAGCGGGGACAATGCCATGAAGTATGACAGCATGATAGAAGAATGCCGGAACCTGGCGGACAACAGCAAGCGTATGGAGATATTCAAGGAGGCGGAGGCCATCCTGATGGATGAGATGCCCATTATACCGCTGTATTATCTGAATGCCATCGTCCTGGCTAAGCCTGATGTGACCGGTCTGGTGAAGAACGCAAACGGCCATACCCTGTTCAGAAATGCGGATAAGCTGTAATGGCTATGATTTAAAACAGAAGATTGGCAGCGCCGGATATCTCTCCTTTGGCAAAGGTAAGGGATCCGGCGCTGCTTTTTGCATGGATATAAAGCGTATTTACTCCGTTTAAAAGCAGGGGAGATATTGAAAGCAGTACCTTTATATGTTATACTGGACCAATCAGATTGTTTCTGAACAATCTATATAAAAATCTTTTCCGGCATAAAATCCAATGTTTTTGCCGGGTACTGGCGTATCTGCCGGGATTTCCGCTCATATCACATAAATCAAATAGTTCATGGAGGACAATGCCTATGGGAAAATGGCACAAAGGGCGTATCAGACGTTTTTTTAGGGAAGGAAAGAAAAAAGTGGATTTGCAGCTAAAACAGCTGGCAGACAGCGGAAGGCCCCTGGATATAAGCCTGACCAATGACTTCGCCTTTAAGAAAACATTCCGCAACAAGACTGCGCTGACAGGGCTTTTAAGCAGTCTGCTGGACATTCCGGCAGGTGAGATCACCAGTCTGGAATTCCCGGACACATTTCTCCACGGGGAATATGCTGATGACCGGGAAGGAATACTGGATGTAAAGGTGCGCCTGAACCACTGTAAGAAAGTGAATATAGAAATACAGCTTTTGTCACATCCTTTCTGGGAAGAACGGAGCCTCTTTTATATCAGCCGTATGTATACAGAAGACTTTTTGAAAGGCCAGAATTATGATGCGTTGGAGGAGTGTATACATATCAGCATCCTGGGATTTCCACGGAAAGGAACAGAGCATTTTTATTCGGTCATACGGCTTATGGATGATAAAACCGGGTGTGTCTATAGTGGCAAAATCAGCCTGCGTGTGCTATACTTAAGTCAACTGGTTTCCTGCAGTGAGGAGGAAAAACAAACAGAGATATATCACTGGGCAAAGCTTATATCCGCCCGTGACTGGGAGGTGCTTAAAGATATGGCAAAGAGAAACCGTTATATGAAGGAAGCGGTGGAGGAACTGGAACGCCTGAATGCCGACAAAGAACTGCGTTATCTGTACCTGGAGCGCCTTAAGGCAGCCAGTGACGAAGCTACCATGCAAAGCTATTATAAGAGGCTTGCAGAAGATGCGCAGAAGAATGGGCTGGAGCGGGGCTTGTCGCAGGGCTTGTCACAGGGCATTAAAGCCCTTATAAAAGATAACCTGGAAGAGGGGAAAGACAAAAAAGTCATACTGGCCAAGCTGGAGAAACATTTTTCATTGACAGAAAAAGAGGCGGAGGCCTATTTTGATATGTATAACAATATGAGTTAGGAAACAGAACCGGCCAAAAGGCCGGTTCACTGTTTCTCTATTCTGTTTTACCATGGGATAGGTCAATTATTTCTCTGTATGAGGCAGCCGTCCCCTGAGAAAACGCTTTTTTAATTCTGAGAGGCTAAATGGAATCAGAGGATAAATATAGCTCTTTCCGGCAATGGTTCTGTTGAATATGATGGCACAGGCGGACAGGATGATTCCGATGACAAATCCCCATATATTCAGGATGGATGTCAGTATTAATATGATGATACGCATGAATTTCATGGCATATCCTAATTCAAAGCTGGCCTGGGAATAATTGGCAATGGTAACAAAGGCCATGTAGAGCATGGTCTCACTGTTGAACCAACCTGATTTTACTGCATATTCGCCCAGAACAATACCGGCAATCACACTGAGGGGGGTGGTCAGCATATTGGGGGTATTGACAGCCGCCAGCCGCAGGCCGTCAATGGCAAATTCCAGTATGAGAAGCTGCCAGATTAAAGGCACATTAAGCGGGTCCGAAAGCCGGATAAATGCCAGCCAGTCCGGTATGAGCTCCGTATTCTGCATGAACAGAAGCCATGTAGGGGTTAGAAGCAGGGACAGCAGGGATATGGTCATCCTGGACAGACGGAGGTAAGTGCCTGTTATAGGAGGAAAGTAGTAATCATCTGCCTCCTCAATGATATCAAAGACAGAGGAGGGAAGTATCATGGCAGAAGGAGAGTTGTCTACCAGGATGATGATATTTCCTTCCAAAATTGAGGCGGCAGCTGTGTCCGGCCGTTCTGAAAATTTAAATTTCGGGAATGGATTGAACCATTTATAGGGAAAGAGACACTCTGCCAGGCTTTCCTGATTCATGGTCAGCGCATCTACCTTCAGATTCTGAATCCGTTTCTTGATTTTATCCAGGAGCTGCTTATCAACCCTGTTTTCCATATAACAGATGGCAATGTCAGTGTGGGAGCTCTCTCCGGCAGATGTTATTTCCACGGTAAGCCTGGGATCGCGGATTCTCCGCCGAATCAGGGCCGTATTAAAAATCAGGGTTTCCACAAAGCCATCTCTGGAGCCCCGCATGACTTTATCCTTTTCCGGTTCGCTGACACCGCGGGAAGGATAGGTGCGGCAGTCAATCGTAATACATTTATCATAACCGTCAATAAAGAGGCAGGATACACCGGACAGCAGCTGGACGGTCATATCCTGGTCATTGGAAAGCAGTCCGATCTCGCCGTATGGAACATACTGTTTGGAGAAGCCGTGGGCGTCCTTTGGCATATCCTCCGGTTTGATGGTGGAGAACACCTGCAGAATTTTCAACAGGGATTCATCCTTTGTAAAACCATCTATGAAATAAAGACATGCTTCCCGGCCGCCGATGTGGACTACGCGGTAAACCACGTCAAAATTCGTCTCTACATTCAGCTTCTTGTGAAGGTAAGTAATGTTGTCTTTTAAATTTTGGGAAAATTCCATGGTTTCTTCCTTTCTGTGTGACTTCAGATAAAAATTATGGCTTAAGTTAGTATGTACCGATGAAAGATAAATATACAGAAGACATTTGTCTTTGGTCTGCGGACGGATGGGAGAAATTTATATAAAAACTTGTATATAGGGGAAAGGAATTCACTAATATGCACAAAAATGATTGACAAATCATGGGAGCGGTGGTATAGTGTCCATGTAAGAAGCACAAAGGAGTGCCTTACGGGTTTTTGTTTGGTATGGGGATGCCAGATAAACTAATAGTGTGACGGTTTTTGATCGTGACTGAGAGCTGCCTTCTGTGGGGGAAGGGCGGCTCTCATTTTTTTGTCCGGATGCTTCCGGCATTCTGCCCCGGTAATGGCAGCGGGTATAAAAACTGTCATCCGGGGCTGTTTGAGGAGTGTTTTGCCGGAAGGAATCAGATTGATTTTTTCCACAGTCCGTGAAGATTACAGTAAGCGTAAGCAGCAGCAGGAGCGTCCCCTTCTTCCAGGGTGAAGGATGCCACTGGTTCGCAGTCAGGGGTCAGGGGAACACGCATGACACAGCCGGCTTTTGTCACAAGGCACACCCATCCGATGCTATGTTCCTGACCCATGGGATGGAAAATGTTTCCAACCTTGACTGTTACATGGAGTCCGTCCTGTTCCACTACCGGAAGATGTTTTTCCGCTGCGCCCTCAGTGGTTGTGGGCTCCAGGATTTCAAAGGGTTTGCAGGAATCAGGGAGAGCTGCATTGGGAGCCGGTGAAAGGGCCTCCAATACGATATTGTGGTTTTTGTCAGTCAGGAATAACGGTTCATTCTTCATGAAAATCCTCCGTTCTCAATCGTCAGCAGGCCGGCCTTATGGAATCGGACCTGCAATTTTTCTCAGTTTCCATATTATTTTCCCGAAAATAGTGCACTCTATTCATAAAGCATTTAGGCAGACCTGGCAGGGAAGATAACTTACTATTGACATATTTCCTACAGGAATAGTATGATATACTCATGGCAGGATAAAATTTAAGACAAAGGACGTGAACATACATGCTAGTATCGACAAAAGGCCGTTATGCTCTCCGCACTATGGTGGATTTAGCCATCCACGGAGACGGCGAGCCCGTTAAAATAAAAGACATAGCCAACCGGCAGGGGATATCCGGTAAATATCTGGAGCAGATTATCTCTATCTTATCCAGAGCCGGATTTGTGCGCAGCATCAGGGGAAATCAGGGGGGTTATTATCTGGCCAGACCGTCATCGGACTATACGGTGGGTTCCATTTTGAGAATCACAGAGGGAAGCCTGGCTCCGGTGGACTGCTTAAGCGGAGATAAAAACCCCTGTACCAGGCAGATGGACTGTGTGACCCTGCGTCTGTGGCGCGAGCTGGATGAGGCCATCAGCGGAGTGGTGGATAAATATACGCTGGAGGATTTGGTACAGTGGCAAAAAAGCATGAAGGATAATTATGTGATATGATAACTAAATGAAACAGGAGCGAATTTTCCTATGGGACAGATTCTGAGAATCTCAGCTTTTATCAATCAATGGAAGAAAGACAGGCGGGTAAGAACCGGTATCACAGTGGCTGCGGTGTTTGTATCCGCTCTCATCCAGTCCTATGCACTGCAGGTTTTTGTGCGGCCGGCCGGTATCATATCCGGTGGATTTACAGGCATGGCCATGCTTGTGGAACGGCTGGGGGAATTGAACGGGCTTAATATTCCCATGCAGGTCACCATGATTATGCTGAATATTCCGGTGGCAGTCCTGTGCTGCAAGGGAATCAGCTTCCGTTTTACCATATTTTCCCTGGTCCAGGTATTCTTAAGCAGTATTTTTCTGCAGATATTCAACTTCAGCCCCATCTTTACAGATGAGGTGCTGAATGTTATTTTTGGCGGCGTCATCTTTGGAAGTGCAATCGTCATTGCTCTCAGGGGAAACGCGTCCACCGGAGGCACGGACTTTATAGCCCTGTTTGTATCCAACCGCACCGGGCACTCCATCTGGTCCTATGTGTTTTTTGGAAATGCTGTTATGTACTGCTTTTACGGCGCCATTTTCGGCTGGAAGCACGCGGGATACTCCATTATCTTCCAGTTCATCTCCACACGCATGATTTCCGCCTTCCACCACCGCTATGAGCTGGTTACCCTTCAGGCAACCACCATGAAGGGGCAGCAGGTGGTGGACGCCTATATCAGCCATTTCCGCCATGGAATGTCCTGTGTGGAAGCTATGGGAGGGTACAGCAAAAAGAAAATGTACCTTTTAAATACAGTCATATCAGCCTATGAGGTAAACAACGCCATCCACATCATGCAGGAAGCAGATGAACATATCATTATCAATGTGCTGAGGACACAGCAGTTTGTAGGCAGGTTTTACCGGGCGCCCCTGGAATAGGGCCGGTATGAATCATTATAAAACGAAGAGGGATATCTGCGGCTAAGCCAGCCCGCAGATATCCCTTATGATTTCTCCTGCAATAACAAGTCCGGCCACAGGCGGTACAAAAGAAATGCTTCCGGGAGTGGCGCGGCGGCACCCGGTATCCTCCGCTGTCTGTCCGGGGGTAAGAGGCTGTTCCGGCGACCAGCAGACCTTTAGTTCCCTGATGTTCCTGGCTTTTAGTTCCCTGCGCATTACCTTGCAGAGGGGGCATACAGAGGTCTGGGAGATATCGGATATACGAAAGAGTTCCGGGTGAAGCTTGTTGCCGGTACCCATGGAAGCGATCACAGGGACAGCGTGGGAGGCGGCAAAGCCTGCCAGGGCAAGTTTGGCTGTCACGGTATCTATGGCATCCAGGATATAATCCACAGAGCTGCCCTGTCCCATCTGGTGCTTCATACGTTCAAAAAGGCTTTCTATATTATCGGGAAGCACAAATTCCTCAAAGGTAATAACCTGTGTGCCGGGACAGATGTCAGCAATTTTGTCCTTCATGACCCGGGTCTTAAACTGCCCCATGGTACTGTGGAGCGCAATACTCTGCCGGTTAATGTTGGTGAGGGAAACCGTATCATTGTCCACAAGAATCAGGCGCCCCACCCCGCACCTGGCCAGGGCCTCCGCTGCATGGGACCCAACCCCTCCGACTCCGAATACAGCCACTGTGGAGTTCTTAAGCTTACTCATCCCCTCAGTGCCTATGAGCATCTCAGTTCTGGAAAATTCATTTATCATCATAGAAACAACTCCTGTATTTTATTTGTTTTTATGATTGTATAATAGAATTGAGGGGATGTAAATGGGGAGTTTTCCCCAAACTCTTCCCTGGTTCATGTACCTATCCGGCCCAATTCCTCCCTATATTTTTCTGTCAATCTGTGGTATATTAAATCAAAACAATTATTTTCAATGGAGGCCAGACATGAAAGATGGATTTTTAAGGGTAGCAGCTGCCACGCCAAAGGTCAGGGTGGCTGACCCACAATATAACGCACAGCAGATTATGGACTTGATTGGTCAGGGATACAGCAGGGGAGTGAAGCTTATGGTGTTTCCGGAGCTTTGTCTTACCGCGTATACATGTGCGGACCTGTTTGGTCAGAAGGCCCTGCTGAGAAGGGCGAAGGAAGAGCTGGGCCGTATTGTCCGGTTTACGGACGGAAAGGACATCCTGGTGTTTTTGGGGCTTCCCTGGGAGCGGGACGGGAAGCTCTACAATGCAGCGGCAGCCATCCAAAAGGGCAGACTTATAGGCGTAGTGCCCAAGCGGAACCTGCCCAATTATTCGGAGTTTTATGAGGCTAGGAATTTTTGCCCGGGCAATGAACGGCCGGTGATGACCTGCTGGAACGGAGAGAAGGTCCCCATGGGCACCAACCTTTTATTCAGGTGCAATACCATGCCGGAACTTACGGTGGCAGCTGAAATATGCGAGGACGTGTGGGTGCCATGCCCGCCCAGCATCAGACATGCCCTGGCCGGGGCCACGGTGGTGGTAAACTGCTCTGCCAGCGATGAGACCACAGGCAAGGACATGTACCGCCATGATCTGATATGCAGCCAGTCAGCCAGGCTGGTGTGCGGGTATGTCTATGCCAATGCGGGGGAGGGGGAATCCACCCAGGATTTGGTGTTTGGCGGCCAGAATATTATAGCTGAAAACGGGACCTGTCTGGTGGAGTCCAGACGGTTTATCAACGAGAGCATATGTGCTGATATGGATTTGGAACGCCTGGACAGTGAGCGCAGGCGCATGAGCACATTCCCGGACCCGGCAGCAGCCAGGGAGGAAGGCGGGTATCTGACCGTGGAGTTCAGCTTTGATGCGGTTTCGGAGGACAGCGCAGGGAGTCAGGATACCCAGACCCATGGTTCCACGCAGCCGGGCGGTGATGTGCTCCGGTACGTGGACCCGGCTCCCTTTGTGCCCAGGGATGAGAGACAGAGAAACAGGCGGTGTGAGGAGATACTATCCATTCAGGCCATGGGTCTTAAGAAGCGTCTGGAGCACACGGGATGCCATGAAGCAGTGATAGGACTGTCGGGAGGGCTTGACTCCACGCTGGCTCTGCTGGTAACTGTGAGGGCTTTTGACAGCCTCAGGATCCCCAGGTCCGGCATACATTGCATAACCATGCCCTGCTTCGGGACCACAGACAGGACTTATAATAATGCCTGCACCCTGGCCGGAAAGGTGGGGGCAAAACTCCGCGAAATTAATATCAGGGAGGCGGTGACACGCCATTTTGAAGATATCGGCCATGATATGGACAAACATGATGTGACCTATGAGAACAGCCAGGCCAGAGAAAGAACCCAGGTTCTCATGGATATCGCCAATGAGGTGGGAGGCCTGGTAATCGGGACCGGAGACATGTCGGAGCTTGCCCTGGGATGGGCTACCTATAACGGCGACCACATGTCCATGTATGGTGTCAATGGGTCGGTTCCCAAGACCCTGGTCCGTCATCTGGTCCGCTACTATGCGGATACATGCAATGAAAAGGAGCTGGCGGATGTGCTCCTTGATGTGCTGGATACACCTGTGAGCCCTGAACTTCTGCCCCCGGAGGACGGCCAGATTTCACAGAAAACAGAGGATTTGGTGGGGCCTTATGAGCTTCATGACTTTTATCTTTACTATATACTCAGATACGGATATGCCCCGTCCAAGATTTACCGTCTGGCAATCCAGGCATTTAAGTCTCAGTATGACAGGGAGACGATCCTTAAATGGCTGAACGTGTTCTACAGACGTTTCTTCAGCCAGCAGTTTAAGCGTTCCTGCCTTCCGGACGGGCCTAAGGTGGGTTCTGTGGCGGTTTCCCCCAGAGGGGATTTGAGGATGCCCAGCGATGCATCGGGCAGGGTGTGGCTGGAGGAACTGGAAGGCATCAAATAAGCAGTGTCAGGAGAATGAATACGGATGATTAACAGTACATCAAACAAGCAGGTAAAGCGTGTTGTGAGCCTGAGAAGCAAAGCAAAGGCCCGGCGGGAAGAGGGCATGTATGTGGTGGAAGGCCTCAGAATGTGCAGGGAGCTGAACCCGGAGGATGTGGATGCCCTGTATGTTACGGAGAACTTTGCAGGGGACGCGGATAACAGGAAATGGATGGGGCGGTTCCGGCCGGAGACAGTCAGCGATGTGGTCATGAATGTTATGGCAGATACGCAGACGCCCCAGGGAGTGCTGGCCGTGGTGAGGCAGAAGCGCTATACCATGGATGACATTGTAAAACCAGCACCAGACGGCAGGTCTCTGGCCATCATGGTACTGGAGACGATACAGGACCCCGGAAACCTTGGTACCATAATCAGGGCAGGAGAGGGCGCTGGTATCACCGGCATTGTTATGAATCATGATACGGCAGATATATATAATCCAAAAGTGATACGATCCACGATGGGATCCATATTCAGGATGCCCTTTGTGTATGCAGATGACCTGCAGGATGCCTGCCTGCTCATGAAAAACAGGGGAGTGCGTCTTTTTGCGGCCCATCTGAAAGGTATGAATAATTATGACCAGGAAGATTATACTGACAATGTGGGCTTTTTAATTGGAAATGAGGCCAATGGTCTTACGGAGGAAACCACCTCGCTGGCAGACTGCCTGGTGAAGATTCCCATGGAGGGAAAGGTGGAATCCCTGAACGCTGCAATTGCTGCTTCCGTTCTTATGTTTGAGACAGCCAGACAGAGAAGAAGCTGCAGCGTCCCGGCGGAGACAGCATAAGGAAAGGACTTTTGGCCATATCTGCCCGCAGGAAGGAGAAGGTGCATATGTTATCAGTTGGATGGCTTGTATCATTTTTGATTTTTCTGGGAGTGGAGCTGGCTTTCGGATGTCTGACTTCCCTGTGGTTTGCCGCAGGGGCCATAGGCGGATTTGCGGCAGCTCTGGCAGGGCTGCCCATGGAGGCGCAGCTGGCAGTGTTCGTGGCCGTATCATTCCTCACGCTTATTCTTATACGTCCTTTGGCATTTATTCTGGGCAGACGGGAAAGGGCAGGTGGACATCATTAAGCTGCAGCTGGATTTGAGTAAGGAATATGGAATTGTCCTGGAGGGCGGAGGGGCAAAAGGCGCTTATCAGATAGGCGCCTGGCGCGCCCTCAGGGAAGCGGGCATCAGGATAAAGGGCGCCGCGGGTACTTCGGTGGGCGCCTTGAACGGTGCCCTTATTTGCATGGATGATTTTGAAAAGGCAGAGCGCATCTGGGAGAATATCAGTTACTCCAGGGTCATGGATGTGGATGATGAACTTATGGAACGTCTGACAAAATTCAGCCTTAAGAATATTTCCAGTCTGGCGCCCCTTAATGTGGGGGAACTCATAGCCGGGGCCATACGGGTTCTGAGGGACGGCGGCTTTGATATTGCTCCCCTCAGGGCTTTGATTGAGGATGTGGTGGACGAGGAAAAGATACGAAATTCTGACAGGGAGCTCTATGTGGTAACCTACTCCATTTCTGACCGGCATCCCCTTATTGCCGATGTGAAGGAGGCTCCTGAGGGAGGAATAGCGGACCTGCTTATGGCCAGCGCCTATCTGCTGGGCTTCCGTCAGGAGCGGCTGGGCGGCAAGTATTATATGGACGGCGGCGGAATTAATAATGTGCCGGTGGATGTGCTTCTGGACAGAGGTTACAGGGACGTGATTGTTCTGCGGATATATGGTTACGGTGTAGACACGGAAAAGAAGCTGGAGGTGCCGGAAGGAGCAACCCTGTACCATGTGGCGCCGAGGAGGGATTTGGGCGGCCTTCTGGAGTTTGACAGACGCCGGGCGAGAAGAAACATGCTGCTGGGGTATTTCGACGGAAAACGTATGCTTTATGGCCTGGCGGGACGTGCCTATTATATTGATGCGCCGGAAGGCGAGCCTTACTATTTTGATAAAATGATATCGGAGATACAGAGCCTCCTTTCTTACATGGAACCGGAGCTGCAGGAGGCAGGAGAGGCAAAGCACGGGCGGGAGGAACAGAAGGACCTCTCTCCGGGATACCGTGTTTATACAGAACAGGTATTTCCCCGGCTGGCAAAGGAACTGAAACTGAAGGAGGGATGGGACTATAAGGAGCTGTACCTGTCCATACTGGAGGATTTGGCAAAACAATACCGTATAAGCCGTTTTAAAATTTATACAGTGGAGGAACTGCTGCGCCTGATTCATAAAAAAGCTGGTGCCGCTGCATTAAAAGCCATGATTCCCATACTTGACAGCAGCACTCAGGTGTAGTATATTATGCATAAAGATGCATAAATATAAATAACTATGCGTTTTTGAATAGAAATGCATGGTTATTTATTGCAGAAAATCAAGCCGGGGCCATGGCAGGACATGGGCGGCATAACAGGGAGGACGCTATGGACTTAAAAGGAAGACATTTTTTGACACTGAAGGATTATACACCGGAGGAGATTACATATCTGCTGGATTTGGCAGCGGACCTGAAGGATAAAAAGAAACAGGGGGTTCTGGTAGATTCGCTGCGCGGAAAGAATGTGGCCCTTATCTTTGAGAAAACCAGTACCAGAACGCGGTGCGCCTTTGAGGTGGCAGCCCATGACCTGGGTATGGGGACCACTTATCTGGACCCGTCTGGGTCACAGATTGGAAAGAAGGAAAGCATTGCGGATACAGCAAGAGTTTTGGGAAGAATGTATGAGGGCATCGAATACCGCGGTTTCGGACAGGAAATCGTGGAGGAACTGGCAAAGTACGCCGGTGTGCCTGTCTGGAACGGCCTGACCAATGAGGACCACCCCACCCAGATGTTGGCGGATCTTCTCACCATACGGGAGCATTTGGGATGTTTGAAAGGCTTAAAGCTTGTGTATATGGGAGATGCGCGTTATAATATGGGTAACTCCCTGATGATTGCCTGCACAAAGATGGGCATGCATTTCGTGGCCTGTGCTCCGGCTAAGTATTTCCCGGACCCATCTCTGGTCAAGGAATGCGAGGCCTATGCGGCGGCCAGCGGCGGTTCCGTTACTCTCACAGAGCATGTGGCGGAAGCGGTTAAGGGAGCGGATATCATTGATACGGATGTGTGGGTATCCATGGGTGAGCCTGACGAGGTATGGGAGGAGAGGATTGAGGAGCTGACTCCATATAAGGTGACAAAGGCTGTCATGGACCTGGCCGGACCTAATGCCATTTTCCTGCACTGCCTGCCCTCTTTCCATGACCTTAAGACCAAGATTGGCAAGGAGATGGGAGAACGTTTTAATGTGTCCGAGCTGGAGGTAACAGACGAAGTATTCGAGTCAGGCCAGTCGGTTGTGTTTGACGAGGCTGAGAACCGGATGCATACCATCAAAGCAGTTATGCTTGCAACGTTAGGAGAATCATAATATATGCAGGGACAGAGAGGACGGAGTGAACGCCATTCCGGGGTATTCCTGGACATGGTGCACCTGATACTTGGGATTGCCATTGTAATCCTGGCTGTGCTGTCATTCATTAACCCGGAGGGAAATCATATGCTTTTCCCTCTGGTGTTTTTGCTGGCAGCATTGTTAAATGCGGTAAACGGAATATTTGAGCTTAAGACCAGGGGAAGGGATAAGAAAAAGTTCGGTGCCAGCATCCTGCAGCTGGCTTTGGCGGCAGGTCTTATGGTCCTTGGCATCGTAAGCGCCATCAGTATCTGGGCATAGAGGAGCGGCATATGAAGACAGAGATTTTGCGGATGCTCAAAAGCACCGAAGATTACCTGTCCGGACAGCAGCTGTGCGGGATGCTGGGAGTTTCCCGCACTGCTGTCTGGAAGGCTGTAGGTGAACTGAGGGAAGAAGGATATGTAATAGAGGCGGTCCGGAACAGGGGATACCGGCTTGTGGAAGGTGCTGACGTCATAACCCAGGCTGAGCTTGCATCCATGCTGCACACGCAGTGGATTGGGACCAGGCTGGAATATTTTGATGAGACGGATTCCACCAATATAAGAGCCAGGAAACTGGCAGAAGAGGGAGCGCCCCACGGAACACTGGTGGTTGCAGACCGCCAGACCGCCGGAAAAGGGCGGAGGGGGAAAAGCTGGGTCTCCCCGGCCGGTACAGGCATCTGGATGAGCATGGTGCTCAGGCCGGTCATGTCTCCCATGAGCGCATCCATGCTGACCCTTATCGCGGGGCTGTCAGTGGTCAGGGGCGTGAAGGAGAGCACGGGACTTGAGGCCATGATTAAATGGCCCAACGATGCGGTTCTGAATGGCAAGAAGATATGCGGAATCCTCACGGAGATGAGTACGGAAGTGGAATGCATCCGCTATGTGATACCCGGTATTGGAATCAATGTAAATATAGATGACTTTCCGGAGGAAATCAGGGCAACAGCCACCTCCCTTAAGCTGGAGGCAGGCAGGAGCATTAAGCGCAGCTTAGTCATTGCCGCAGTGGCGGACAGTTTTGAATATTATTATGATATCTTCATGAAGACATGTGATATGTTGGGTCTCAGGGATGACTACAATAAGGCCCTTGTCAACCTGAACAGAGAGGTCCTGGTGCTGGACCCCAGAGGTCAGTACAAAGGAAAGGCCCTGGGCATTGACAATGAAGGCAGCCTTCTGGTCAGACGGGAGGACGGAAACATATCAGCCGTCATTTCAGGGGAGGTATCGGTAAGAGGTATATATGGATATGTATGATACAGGACATTTGTATGACCGCCTCCAGGTACTGGAGAGGGAGGAGATGCCTCTTGGACGCAGGGAACGTCTCAGTGCTGTGGAACGCCCCCTGCTGGCCTGGTATTCATCCAGGGCCCGCTCCCTTCCATGGAGGGATGATCCGAAGCCATACCGGGTATGGATATCGGAAATCATGCTCCAGCAGACCAGGGTAGAGGCGGTCAAGCCCTATTTTGAGCGCTTCATGGAAGCGTTTCCCACTGTGTCCCATCTGGCACAGGCAGAAGACGATCATCTCATGAAGATGTGGGAAGGCCTGGGATATTATAACCGGGCCAGAAATTTAAAGGCAGCGGCCCAGATGATTATGTCAGAATACGGCGGCTGCCTTCCTGCATCCTTTGATGAACTGATACGGCTGCCGGGAATCGGAAGCTATACAGCAGGGGCCATTGCATCCATTGCCTACGGCATTCCGCTGCCGGCCGTGGACGGCAATGTGCTCCGCGTCATTTCCAGGCTCCTGGGGGACCGGGAGGATATAAAGAAAGCCTCGGTGAAGGCTGGCATCGAGGCAGAGCTTAAAGCCGTGATGCCGCAGGATGAGGCCAGCCATTACAACCAGGGTCTCATAGAAATCGGGGCCCTGGTGTGCATACCCGGCGGCGAACCCAGATGCAGCCAGTGTCCTCTGGCCTCCATCTGCCTTACAAGAAAGAACGGCTGGTGGAAGGAGATTCCGTACAAATCTCCGGCCAAGGCGAGGAAGATCGAGGAGCGGACCGTTTTTATCATAGAATACCGGGATAAGGTGGCCATACGCAAGCGCCCTCCCAAGGGACTGCTGGCCTCCCTTTACGAGCTTCCCAACATTGAGGGAAAGACTTCCGGGGAGACGGTGCCGCAGGTGCTGGGACTTGACAGGGAGCAGGTGGCGTCGGTGGAGCTGCTGCCGGAGGCAAAGCATGTGTTTTCACATGTGGAGTGGCATATGACCGGGTACAGGGTGGTTCTCTCACAGGAGGAGGAGCCCTTATCCTGTTTCATGGTATCCAGGGAGGAACTGGAGCACACATACGCTTTGCCCAATGCATTTAACGCATATACAAAGCTCATTGGATAAGATTGACAAAAATGGTTACACTGAAAGGGAGGAATGCAGGATGAAAAAAATGTTGTTTGTATTCAATCCCCGTTCCGGCAAGGAACAGATCAAGGGACAGCTGATGGAAATACTGGATATTTTCACCAAGGCCGGATATGAGCTTCGTGTCCACGTTACCCAAAAGCAGAAGGATGCCATGGAAGTGGTGGCCCGGCTGGGTAAAAAGGTGGATGTGGTGGTGTGCAGCGGCGGAGACGGCACACTCAATGAAACCATATCCGGAATGATGAAGCTTAAGAAAATGCCGCTTCTGGGCTATATTCCTGCCGGATCCACCAATGACTTTGCCACCAGCCTGGGAATACCAAAACGCATGCCCCTGGCTGCCTGGGATATTGTGGAGGGAACCCCCTTTGCCATTGACACCGGAACCTTTTGCGAGGACATGAATTTTATGTATATAGCGGCTTTTGGGGCTTTTACAGAGGTGTCCTATCTGACATCCCAGGACAGGAAGAATCTTTTGGGACACCAGGCCTATATGCTGGAAGGCGTAAAGAGCCTGGCAGGACTGAAGCCCTATCATATGAAGGTGGAGTGGGACGGACAGGTGCTGGAGGAAGATTTTGCCTTTGGCATGGTGACCAATACCATCAGTGTAGGCGGGTTTAAGGGGCTGGTGAACCAGTCTGTGGCCCTCAATGACGGTCTCTTTGAGGTGCTGCTCATACGGATGCCCAGGACACCGGTGGATTTGAGCAATATCATATCCTACATGTTTCTCAGGGAAGAACCCAACGAGTATGTGTATAAGTTCAAGACATCCTCCATACGCCTTACTTCGGAACAGGAGGTGGACTGGGTGCTGGATGGCGAGTATGGCGGATCCAGGACCGAGGTCACCATTGGAAATATCAGGGAGAACGTGCAGATTCTGTTGAGAAATCATCCGGAAGAGGGATCAGGGCGGAAACAGATAGAATAAAAATAAATGTCGAAAATTGTTGAAATAAGGTTTTCGATGGTATATAATGATAAGTTGTGGGAGTTTCCACATTTACCTTTAAGCGAAAGGACGTTTATCAGTGGAAAAGGACGATTTTTTAAAGAAGCTGGAAAAGCTGGTCGAACATGCAAAAACCAAACACAACACATTGGATGCAGGGGAGATTAATGATTTTTTTACCGGGGATAATCTGTCACCGGAACAGATGGACCAAATTTACAGTTACCTGGAGGGCCGCAACATTGACGTGGTTCCCGTACTGGACGAAGCGATGCTTACCGAGGACACTGTTCTGCTTGATGACATTGATTTGGACCTGGATTTAGACGACGACAGCTTCATTAAAGATGCAGAAGAGGAAGAAATCGACCTGGATGCAGTGGATCTGTTAGAGGGAATCGGAACAGAGGACCCGGTCCGCATGTATCTCAAAGAAATTGGCACCGTGCCCCTTCTTACGGCAGACGAAGAGCTTGATTTGGCCCAGCGCAAGGCTGACGGCGATGAGTTTGCAAAGGAGAGGTTAATCGAGGCCAACCTGCGTCTTGTGGTCAGCATTGCAAAGCGCTATACAGGCAGGGGCATGAGCTTCCTGGACCTGGTACAGGAGGGCAATTTAGGACTGATCAAGGGCGTGGAAAAGTTTGACTATACAAAGGGTTACAAACTAAGTACATATGCTACATGGTGGATCCGCCAGTCCGTTACAAGGGCTTTGGCAGATCAGGCGAGGACAATCCGAGTACCGGTGCATATGGTAGAGACCATCAACAAGATGTCCAAGATGCAGAGAAAGCTGACGCTGGAGCTGGGCTATGAGCCTTCTGTGACAGAGCTGGCAGAGGCTCTTGATATGACGGAAGATAAGGTCATGGAAATCATGCAGATTGCCAGGGAGCCGGCTTCCCTTGAAACACCCATTGGTGAGGAGGACGACTCCAATCTGGGTGATTTTGTGGCGGACAACAATGTGGTGACTCCGGAGGGCAATGTGGAATCCGTGATGCTGCGGGAACACATTGACGCTCTTTTGGGAGACCTTAAGGAGAGGGAGCGCCAGGTCATTGTACTGCGGTTCGGCCTGGAAGACGGTCATCCCCGTACATTGGAGGAAGTGGGCAAGGAATTCAATGTAACCAGGGAACGCATCCGTCAGATTGAGGCCAAGGCTCTGAGAAAGCTGCGCAATCCGGTGAGAAGCAAACGAATCAGGGATTTCCTGTAAGACTTACCGTGCATAGGCCCAGAGGGGTTTGGGCCTGCTGTTATGATAAGAAAATTCGGGAGTATTTTAAAAAGAGGGGCCGTAAACGGGCGGCCTCTCTTTTTGGCAGGTAAAAATAACAGAGGGTTCAGGAAAGGACAAAAAAGGAATGACACAGCCAGGACAGAAGCGCAACTACCAAAAGGAATTGGACCGGCTTATAGAGGGACTGCGGGAAGAGGGACGGGTCCCTAAGCTGCTGCTGCACAGCTGCTGTGCTCCCTGCAGCAGCTATGTGCTGGAATATCTGAGCCAATATTTTGATGTGACCGTGTATTATTATAATCCCAATATTTTTCCTGAGACAGAGTATGAGGCCAGGGTGAAGGAGCAGGAACGGCTGATACGGGAAATGGAGACGGAAAGGCCGGTCAGGTTCCTGGCAGGCAGCTATGAACCGGAGGAATTCTTTTCAGTTGCCAGGGGCCATGAGAAGGATCCGGAGGGTGGGGAGCGGTGCTTCCGCTGCTATGAACTGCGGCTTGACCGCGCCGCCAGGGCAGCGGTTTCAGGAGACTTTGATTATTTCACAACCACCCTGTCCATCAGCCCTTTAAAGAATGCCCAGTGGCTCAATGATATCGGATGCAGACTGGCCGGGCAGTATGGAATTCCTTATCTGGTTTCGGATTTCAAGAAGAAAAACGGCTATAAGCGTTCCGTGGAATTATCCGCGTTGTACGGACTTTACCGTCAGGATTACTGCGGCTGTGTTTATTCCCGGGCAGAAGCAATTGAAAGACAAAAAGCGCCTGCCGTGCAGCGTCTGCAAAGTTCCTTCGTACGAATGAACACGCGTGGTCAGGAATGATGCCGGAGCTTTTTTCTGACATCAAGATTGTGAAAAAGTTGCTTAGGATTTTTCCGATTAACTTGACATAGGAAGTCAGATGTAATAGAATCTTTCATAAGGGACATGGGCAGTGGCAGTGTCCAGAGTACAAAATAGTGAATAAGGAGAGTGTATTATGATCAGCAAAACATTAACGGTTGTAAATCCATCCGGATTACACTTAAGACCAGCAGGAGTTCTTTCACAGACAGCTATGAAGTTCAAGAGCGACATCACAATTGAATGTGGGGAGAAGAAGATTGTTGCTAAGAGCGTTCTGAACGTTATGGCAGCCGGAATTAAGTGCGGCACTGAGATTAACCTGATTTGTGACGGCGAGGACGAGGAAGAGGCTATGAAGACCCTGACCGAGGCCATTGAGAGCGGATTAGGCGAGATGTAATCTGCCTTTTGCAGTAACATAATTAAATGAAATTCACAAGAATGACCGCAGGCGGTACCTAGAGACAGGTGCCGCCTTTTTTGTTTTGAAATTAGTTTATCAAATCCCCCCCATTTTTGCAAAGAAAGGAAGAAAGACCTATGGAATCCAAACAGAAACAGCCAGGACTGTATGAACCACGTTTTGAGCATGATAACTGCGGCATCGGCGCAGTGGCCAATATAAAGGGGATAAGGAGCCACCGCACAGTGGACCAGGCCCTTCATATTGTTGAAAATCTGGAACACAGGGCAGGAAAAGACGCTGAGGGCAAGACAGGAGACGGCGTGGGTATCATGCTCCAGATTTCCCACGGATTTTTTAAGAAGGTGACTGAACACCTGGGCTTTCAGATAGGAGACGAGAGAGCGTATGGCGTGGGTATGTTTTTCTTCCCCCAGGATGAACTGATCCGCAGCCAGGCCATGAAGATGTTTGAGATTATTGTGCGCAAAGAGGGTATGACCTTCCTGGGATGGAGAGAGGTACCCACTGCGCCTGAAATTCTCGGCAGGAAGGCCGTGGACGTGATGCCCTATATTGCCCAGGGCTTTGTGGGCAAGCCCGCCGGAATGAAGGCAGGACTGGATTTTGACAGAAAGCTTTACATTGCCCGCCGTGTTTTTGAGCAGAGCAATGAAGACACCTATGTGGTATCCTTAAGCAGCAGGACCATTGTCTATAAAGGTATGTTTCTGGTGGGTGAGCTGAGGCTGTTTTTTTCGGATCTCCAGGATGAAGATTATAAGTCAGCCATTGCTATTGTACATTCCAGATTCAGCACCAACACCAATCCCAGCTGGATGCGGGCCCATCCCTACCGCCTTATTGTCCACAACGGTGAAATCAATACCATCCGCGGCAATGTGGATAAGATGGTGGCCAGGGAGGAGAACATGGAATCCGAGTATTTCAGATACGACATGCACAAGGTGCTGCCCATTATAAACCAGGAAGGCTCTGATTCCGCCATGCTGGACAATGCCCTGGAATTTATGGTTATGAGCGGCATGGACCTGCCCCTGGCCGTCATGGTCACCATCCCCGCGCCCTGGGAAAACGACAAGTACATGGACAGCGAAATCAAGGATTTCTACCGGTATTATGCCACCATGATGGAGCCATGGGACGGACCTGCTTCCATCCTGTTTACGGACGGCGACGTGGTGGGGGCTGTGCTGGACCGAAACGGGCTTCGTCCCTCCCGGTATTACATAACAGAGGACGGCTATATGATACTGGCCTCTGAGGTGGGAGCCATAGACATTGACCAGACTAAGGTGGTGAAAAAGGACCGCCTGCGCCCCGGAAAAATGCTGCTGGTGGATACAAAGCAGGGAAGGCTTATTGATGACGATGAGCTTAAGCACTACTATGCGTTCCGCAACCCATACGGGGAGTGGCTGGATTCCAACCTGTGGAGCATAAAGGACCTGCCGGTGCCAAACAAATGCATACCCGCCATGAAGGATGAAGAACGTCTGAGGCTTCAGAAAACATACGGTTACACATATGAGCAGTATAAGACCATGATTCTCCCCATGGCTCTTAACGGGGCAGAGGCAGTGTCCGCCATGGGTGTGGACAGCCCCCTGGCCGTGCTTTCCAAGAAGCACCAGCCCTTATTCAACTATTTTAAGCAGCTTTTTGCCCAGGTGACCAATCCGCCCATTGACGCCATACGTGAGGAAATCGTGACATCCACAACCGTCTACGTAGGCGAGGAGGGCAATATTCTGGAGGAGGCCGCAAAAAACTGCAAAATCCTAAAAGTGGAGAATCCCATCCTGACAGAGTTGGATTTACTTAAAATTAAGAACATGAAGAAGCCTGGGTTCAAAGTGGAGGTAATTCCCATTACCTATTATAAGAATACCTCCCTGGAAAAGGCCATTGACCGCCTGTTCCTGGAGGCGGACAGGGCTCACAAGGACGGTGCCAATATCATCATACTCTCAGACCGGGATATTGATGAGAACCACGTACCCATCCCCTCCCTGCTGGCTGTATCAGCCCTGCAGCAGTATCTGGTAAGGACCAAGAAACGCACCAGCGTGGCTCTGATACTGGAAAGCGGCGAGCCAAGGGAGGTCCATCATTTTGCCGCCCTTCTGGGGTACGGGGCCTGTGCCGTCAACCCCTATCTGGCCCATGAGTCCATTCGTTCCCTGATTGATTCCGGCATGCTGGACAAGGACTATTACGCGGCTGTCTGCGACTATGATCTGGCTGTGCTTCACGGCATTGTGAAGATTGCCTCCAAGATGGGCATTTCCACCATCCAGTCCTATCAGGGCGCCCAGATTTTTGAGGCCATCGGCATCTCAAAGGATGTGGTGGATAAATATTTTACGGACACTGTGAGCCGTGTGGGAGGTATTACATTAAAGGACATTGCGGGGGATGTGGACGTCCTTCACTCCGCTGCCTTTGACCCTCTGGGGCTGGATGTGGATTTGACCCTGGAAAGCGCGGGCAGTCACAAGTCCCGCTCCGGTGAGGAGGATCACCTTTATAATCCGCTGACCATCCATCTCCTTCAGGATGCAGCCAGGTCGGGTAATTATGATATCTTTAAACAATATACGGCCCAGGTGGACAGAGAAGATAAGATGTACCATCTGCGCTCCCTGATGGATTTTAAGTTTCCTGAGGACGGAGGCATCCCGCTGGAACAGGTGGAGTCTGTGGAATCCATTGTCAGGCGTTTTAAGACAGGGGCCATGTCCTATGGGTCCATCTCCCGGGAAGCCCATGAATGCCTGGCCATAGCGATGAACCGTATTCACGGCAAATCCAACACAGGAGAGGGCGGGGAGAGCCTGGACCGCCTGATTCCCGGGCCGGCAGGGAACAACCGCTGTTCCGCCATCAAACAGGTGGCTTCCGGGCGTTTTGGGGTTACCAGCCGATACCTGGTAAGCGCCCAGGAGATTCAGATAAAGATGGCCCAGGGAGCAAAGCCGGGCGAGGGCGGCCAGCTGCCCGGAGGCAAGGTCTATCCGTGGGTGGCAAAAACCAGACACTCTACCACGGGAGTAAGCCTTATATCGCCTCCGCCCCATCATGACATCTATTCCATCGAGGATCTGGCCCAGCTCATATATGATTTAAAGAATTCCAATACCAGGGCCAGGATATCCGTCAAGCTGGTATCTGAGGCTGGAGTGGGAACCGTGGCCGCCGGCGTGGCCAAGGCCGGGGCCCAGGTAATCCTGATCTCAGCCTATGACGGAGGGACAGGAGCCGCCCCCAGGAATTCCATTTACAACGCAGGACTTCCGTGGGAGCTGGGTGTGGCAGAGGCCCATCAGACCCTGATTATGAACGGACTTCGCGACAAGGTGATTCTGGAGACGGACGGAAAGCTTATGACCGGAAGGGATGTGGCAATGGCCTGTATGCTGGGGGCGGAGGAATTCGGCTTTGCCACGGCGCCGTTAGTGACCCTGGGATGCGTGATGATGCGTGTCTGCAACCTGGATACATGTCCTATGGGCATTGCCACCCAGAACCCGGAGCTGAGAAAGCGTTTCAGGGGCAAACCGGAGTATGTGGTGAACTTCATGCTGTTCATAGCGCAGGAGCTGCGCGAGTACATGGCAAGGCTGGGTGTGCGCACTGTGGATGATCTGGTGGGGCGTACAGACCTTCTAAAGAGGCGTGAGAACCTTCCCCTTGGCCGGGCCAATCAGGTGGATTTAAGAAGGATACTGGATAACCCTTATGAAGGTCAGAAGGTGGCCGGATACAGCGGGAAACAGGTCTTTGATTTCCGTCTGGAGGATACCATGGATGAGCAGGTGTTTTTGAGAAAATTTAAGAGCGCTCTTGGAAACGGCCAGAAAAAGCGCATTCAGGTGGAGGTGACCAATGTGAACCGTGCCCTGGGGACCATATTCGGCTCCGAGATAACCAGGAAATACCCGGAAGGGCTTTCTGACGATACATTTACCGTCAGCTGCAGCGGAAGCGGGGGACAGAGCTTTGGCGCATTTATCCCAAGGGGACTGACCCTGGAGCTGGCAGGGGATTCCAATGACTATTTCGGCAAGGGACTTTCCGGAGGCAAGCTGGTGGTATTTCCTCCGAAAGGCGTGCTCTTTCAGGCTGAGGAGAATATCATAATCGGCAATGTGGCCCTATATGGAGCCACCAGCGGAAAGGCTTTCATAAACGGAATCGCAGGGGAGCGCTTCTGCGTCCGGAATTCAGGTGCCACCGCTGTGGTGGAGGGCATGGGAGACCATGGCTGTGAATATATGACAGGCGGCTGCGTGGTGGTGCTGGGAGCCACGGGCAAGAACTTCGGGGCCGGCATGAGCGGCGGCATCGCCTATGTGCTGGACGAGGACCGCAGCTTTTACAAGCGCCTCAATAAGGAGCTGGTATCCTTCGAGGAAGTGACCGGCAAATATGATGTACTGGAACTGAAAGGCCTGATTGAAGAACATGTGGCCTGTACCAACTCTCTGAAAGGCAGGCGGATCCTGGAGCATTTCAGTGAATACCTGCCTATGTTCAAGAAGGTTGTTCCCCATGATTACCGGCGCATGATGAATGCCATTGTGCAGATGGAGGAAAAGGGACTGAACAGTGAACAGGCGCAGATTGAGGCATTTTACGCCAATTTAAGAGGGTAAGGAGGCAGAACAAACATGGGTAAATCAACAGGATTCTTGGAATATGAGAGAGAAGTGGGAAGGGGGAAAACTCCTGAGGATCGGATTAAAAACTGGAATGAGTTTCACGCTTCCTTAAGCGAGGAGGAACAGAGACGCCAGGGGGCCAGGTGTATGGACTGCGGTGTGCCCTTCTGCCAGTCAGGCATGATGATTGGAGGGATGGTCAGCGGATGCCCCCTGCACAATCTGGTGCCTGAATGGAATGATCTGGTGTATACCGGCAACTGGAAACAGGCATACAACCGGCTAAAAAAAACCAACAGCTTCCCGGAGTTCACCTCCAGGGTATGTCCGGCACCCTGCGAAGCGGCCTGCACCTGCAGTCTGTACGGAGATGCAGTGACCATAAAAGAAAATGAGAGAGCTATCATTGAAAAAGCATACAGCAGCGGATATGCCCTCCCTAATCCGCCCTCCATCCGCACCGGAAAAAAGGTGGCGGTTATCGGATCCGGTCCCGCGGGGCTGGCAGCTGCGGACCAGCTGAACAAACGGGGGCACAGCGTCACAGTATTTGAGCGGAACGACCGTGTGGGCGGCCTGCTGATGTACGGCATACCCAATATGAAGCTGGAAAAATGGGTGATTGAGCGCAAGGTAGATGTGATGAAGAAGGAGGGAATCACCTTTGTGACGGGAGCGGATGTGGGCAGGAATTACCGGGCCGGCAAAATCAGGAAGGAATTTGACCGCATCATCCTGGCCTGCGGGGCCTCCAACCCAAGGGATATCGACGTGCCGGGCAGGGACAGTGCAGGCATATACTTTGCGGTGGATTTTCTGAAAGCCACCACAAAGAGCCTGCTGGATTCCGGACTGGAGGACGGAAGTTTTATATCGGCAAAGGATAAGCATGTGCTGGTAATCGGAGGCGGAGACACTGGAAATGACTGTGCAGGCACATCCATCCGGCACGGCTGCGTCTCAGTCACCCAACTGGAGATGATGCCCAAGCCTCCCGCAGAGCGGGCGGAGAACAACACCTGGCCGGAATGGCCCAGAATCCTCAAAACAGATTACGGCCAGGAGGAAGCCATAAGCATATTCGGTTCAGACCCAAGGCAGTACCAGACCACTGTAAAGGAATTCATAAAAGACGGGGAAGGCAAGGTGTGCAAAGCCATAATCACAAACCTGGTTCCCAAAAAAGACGAGGAAACAGGCCGCACCATCATGGCAGCTGTGGAAGGCAGCGAGCGTGAAATTCCTGCCGATCTGGTGCTCATAGCCGCCGGCTTCACAGGAGCCCAGGCCTACGTGGCAGACGCCTTCGGCATAGACCTGGACGCCAGGACAAATGCAGCCACAGAACCCGGCACCTACCGCACCAGCGCAGACCAGATATTCACAGCCGGCGACATGCACAGAGGCCAGTCCCTGGTCGTATGGGCCATACAAGAAGGCCGTGAAGCCGCCAAAGCCGTAGACCGTGATATGATGGGGTATACAAACCTGGCCTAGCTACAAGCAGTGCGCATAGAGACACGGAAGGCCGGGAGGGCAAGCTCGCTTACCCTCCCGGCCTTCCGTGTCTCTATGCATACGGCGCCAGCCGTCCATCTTGAAGGAGCGCAGCGGATTCAAGATGGCAGCACTGCGAACTCACGGAACCGCCAAGAGCCGCCAAAGCTGACGGACAGAGTGATATCATAAAAAATAGAATCATAAAGCATAAAATCATAAAGCAAACACACAATCATAAAGACAACACATGGACACAATAGTCATAACAAGAGCAGATGAATCCACTTGACAGATTCAACATTAAAAATTAGAGTGGAAGGAACAAGAATATTCATAGTAGGCTGATAAAGTGCACTCGACAAACAGAATTTATGGAGGAATTTTTATGAAAAAGATATTAAGTTTTCTTATTGCTGGTATTATGGCCTGTTCTTCAGCCGGTTGTTCACAAAAAAATGCAAATCCGATTAGCTTACCAGAGGAAAGCACCATACAGTCAATTGATGTAACGGTTGGAGAAGAAACGGAAAAATATTCTGACAGTGAGTGGATAAGCCAATGTATATCGTCTATGAACAATGCACAAGCAACAGCGAAAGAATCCGTACAGGATATACCACAAGCTGATGAGTATATAAAAATTGATATAAACACAGAAGATGCAAAAAGCACACTGTTTGTCTATTTAGAAAAAAATGATTATTACATTGAACAGCCCTATCAGGGCATTTACAAGACAGACTCAGCATTTTATCAGACAATAACAGGAAATCATTAATCTCCAGACTACCCAACTATTTAAGAGCATTTTATTGGTAAACAGTGCCTTTGGCGGAAAAGGGGAACGAAAAGGCGAACGAAAAAATACATTTACAGAAGAGGAGAATAGGAATGAAAAACACAGATAGAGGTTATTTTGAACGCTTTTCCTTTGGCGATAGCCCCGAAATGGCAGACGAACTTTTAGCCCTGGTACTTGCCGGAAAGAAAACGGCAACAGTTTCGGTTATATTGGAGGATGAGCAGGCGCCAAGCGTTGGTGATTTATCACTGGTACTTGACGGTCGGAGCACTCCGGCTTGTGTGATTAAGACAGTGCATGTTGAAACCGTCAGGTTTTGCGGCCTGACTTGGGATATGGTAAAACTTGAGGGTGAGGACGAAAACTTTGAACAATGGAAATCGGGCAATATACGCTATTGGACACGGGACGCTGCCAAGCGCGGTTATACTTTTACCGATCAGACACCTATTACGTTTGAACGCTTTGAGGTTGTGGAGGTGCTGTAACAAATAACATATAGTCGATATTATGACACTATGAAAATAAACAGACATATGTTAAAGTAAATCAATCAGATCATATCAAATTATATCAGAGAATATCAGAGTATATCAGAACATATCAGAACATACCCCCGCACCCCCATAAAGAACTCAGTAAAAAAATCCCCACAGTTTCTATTTGACGTCAATAGTCAAAAACTGTATAATTGAGTAAGAATTTGGAAACCTGTGGTGTAACCCAGGGCAGGAGAAGGTTATGATTGCATTGAAAGTAGAGGATGTAAAGACATTTACATCCAAACTGTTCCTGAAGGAAGATTTTGACAGCTTCCTGGTTAAGGAAGTGAACATTGTCACCTACAACAATTTTTCCATCGACGGACACATCAGACAGGGATATTATACAGATGAAGAGCTGGAGGAGAACCAGATTGAATTCTTTTCCTCCTGGAAAGTGCTTCGCCCCGTATGTTTTTCACTAATAAAAGGAAAAAAGCTGCCGGGGAGTTTCCATATCGTCCTGCTGCTTCCTCCTTCGGACACGGAAAAATTCGCTTCCACTTCCGGAAGCGGGATAAGCAGTGAGCAGATACAGGGACTTTATCTGAATATCCGTTACGAAGACGGAGCATTATATTGTGTGACGGGAACTTCGCTGCACCTTTTTACCATGGACAAGACCCTGGAAAATGAGTGGGATAAGGCAGTAGCAAAGTTTATGCGTTCCCATGAGATAGTATGTACCTAACGTACCCGCAGACCCAGTAACGGTACTGTGCTGCGTAAGCCCCGCTGTTTAAAGAGGGATTTACGCAATACAGTACCTATATTTAGTATGTCCCAGGAGAAGGGGGAGGATAACATATGGATAAAATGGAATTGTCTAAGAGACTGGAACAGCTGGTCGGTGAAGCGGCCGCCCAGGAAGGTCGTCTGGAGATGACCCAGGTGCTGGACCATTTCCGGGATGTTCAGATGACGCCGGAAGAGATGGAGGATGTCTATCTGAAGCTGGAGCGCAAGGGTGTCCACATACAGGCTCCCGAGGAACCGGAAGAGGAATTGCCGGAGGGGGACTTTCTTTTAGACGATGATGCCGAGCTGGACCAGCCGTCTCTGGCGAAGGAGGAATTCAGATGGGGAAGAGACCGCCTGGATCCGGATGAGATGCTGGATGGCGGCAGTATGGTTTCCGGCGGGGATGAGGAAGAGGAGGAATACGACGGATATGGCCAGGAGCGGCTTCTGGAAGGCGTGTCCACAGCAGACCCAATCCGTGAATACTTAAAAGAGATTGGTTCCATTGCACTGCTTACACCGGAGGAGGAATCAGACCTTGCAAGACGCAAGTCAGAAGGTGATGTGGAAGCGGGCCGCAAGCTGGTGGAGGCTAACCTGCGCCTGGTGGTCAGCATTGCCAAACGATATACCGGCAGGGGTATGAGTTTTCTGGACCTGGTTCAGGAGGGGAATCTGGGGCTTATGAAAGCAGTGGAAAAGTTTGACTATGCCAAAGGTTACAGGCTCAGCACCTATGCCACATGGTGGGTGAAGCAGTCCATTACCAGGTCCCTGGCGGACCAGTCCAGGACCATCCGGCTTCCGGTCCACATGGTGGAGGCGGTAAATAAAATCCGCCGTGCCCAGCGCAGCCTGTCTGTGAAGCTGGGACGTGAACCGTCTATGGAGGAAGTGGCTGAGGAAGTAAACATGTCCGGGAAAAGAGTGGCGGAGCTGATTCAGGCATCGGGAGATACCGTATCCCTGGAGACCCCGGTAGGTGACGAGGAAGGCTCCAATCTGGGGGATTTTGTGGCAGATGACGCCAATGCCTCCACAGAGGATAAGGCAGAGAGTTTTCTTTTGCGGGAGGAGATTGACAGCATGCTTCAGGGGCTGAATCCACGGGAGCGTGAGGTCATCATTCTGCGTTTCGGCCTGGAGACCGGGCATCCCCTGACCCTGGAGGAAGTGGGGAAACGGTTCAACGTGACCAGGGAGCGCATTCGGCAAATTGAGACAGCGGCTCTCAGAAAGCTTCGTAATCCTTCTAAAAGCAAGAAAATCAGGGATTTCCTTCCGTAAAAAAGGGATATAAGTGTAAGAGATAAAACGCACCATTCGTGCTTTACCTCTTACACTTTTTTTATGATTATGGAAGTAACTGCTCTGGTTAGACCCTTTTTATGTATGTGGATTGATGCTATTATCAAATTTTCATTAAATCTCATTTTGTTACCTGGTTGTAACCCAAATTTGGTAGACTAAATTTAGTTGATTACGGATTTATCCCAGATGATACAGGTGATAAAGATAATGAGAGGAGTGACAGGGTGAACAGTCAAAAAAGGGGTGGGGGAAGAATGAGGACATTATATGATTTACAGAAACGGTGGTTAGCGTTCCTGCTTGCGGCAGCTATGGTACTAACAAATGCGGGTACCGGAATAAATACTGTTTATGCGGCAGACTCGGCAGAAACTGTTGCATTTACGATGGATGGTACCAAGTTGCTGAATGCAGTCCGGGAGTCTATTGTCAGTGATAATCAGGTGTCTGTCAGTGACCTTGATTTTACCAATGGAAAGGTTGCAGAATTCGAAAGCATGTTTTTCGGAGAGGGAAAATTAATGGAAGTATTCCCGGAACCGGAAGGCGGAAGTGTGGATGTGGAGTTAAGAGTGTTCATACGAGTGCCGGAAGATGCTGATGATATGTATATGGTAACAGGTGCTGAAGAGATTATTTTTTTATATGTGAACAACGGGGAAGATACCATTAGCTGCACCACCAATATCATAAGGTTTGATAATGGAGAAGAAAAGGTCAAAAAGACCAAACGGATTACTGTAAAGAATTTTGATGCGGCATATGGGGATGAGGAAGTTAATTACATTTCTAAGCCTGTAGAGGAGACGACAGCTCCTGATTCCACCGTACCATCTAAAGAAGAAACCGCAGATGGCACTACCACAGTTGTTCCGGATGAGAGTGAGACAAGCGCACCAGCAGAGGAACATACGACTGCTTCAGAAGAGGCAGGCACGGCTTCGACAGAGGGTGAGACTGAGACTTCTACAGAAGCAGCTGAAGCAGCTCCTACCGGTGAAGCAACCACAGATTTGGAAACTACTGAGGAAAAAACTCAGGAAGCAACTCAGGAAGCAACAGAAGCAGAGACAAGAGAAACAGAAGCTCCGGAGACGGAGGCAGCAGTTGAACCGGAAGCAGCAGATGGTGAGCCAGTGGCATCTATTATCCGCCGTTACGCTCCTGTAGTTGGTGACAGTGAAACCGGAGATGTTTCGGAACTGCCGAAGGCAGAGATGGTAAAGGAGTCTGAAACAGATACAGAATCAGAAGTTGTTGATAAAACAGAGAAAAGTACAGAAAAAGCAACGGAGACGGGCAACCAGGAAGAGACAGAACGTACATCAGAAGAGAAATCGGATGACACAACAAAAGCAGCACAGGAAGTAATTACATCAGCAGCGGATGATACCGCAGAGGAAACAGCGGCTGCACCCGGGAATAGTGAAAGCAGTGAAACTATACCAGAAAGCAGTGAAACTGTACCAGAAACTATAGTCGAAACAGATGTGCCGGAAAAACAGCCGGTAGCAACACCATCTAACGGAACTGAAAAAGAGACACAAAATGACACTGTAAAAACAGGCATAAGTGGTTTGGTTGGTCTTGGTAACTGTGCCACAGCAAAAGCATATAGAACAACGCTCAGTAAGCTGAATATCATGGCTGAGAGGGTCATTGTCTCCACTGTAGCGGACGATGGAGCTGTGATAGCAGTATCTGGTTCGGAAAAAGCCATGGAAAATATTGCGGATGTTAAGGCCGAAGTTATGAGCGATACTGATGGCTTTGTAGAAAGGTTAAACTCTGAACTAGCTGCTTCAGGTGAAAAGGTTGACTGGATTGCTGTTTATGATGTAACTGTAATAGATGGCACTGGAAATGAAACACAGCCCAATGATGAGGTGAACGTATCCATACAGGTTCCGGAGATAGTTGGAAATGAGAGTGAGGTCGGCGCGTTCCATGTAAAAGAATTTACAGAGGGTGCGCAGGAATATGAGATAGAGATAAAAGACGCGGTTGTAGATGCGTCTCAGGGAATGGTAGAGATGGAGACGGACAGCTTCTCTCCTGTAGGTGCTTTCTCTGTTATGTCGGCGGCTGCAGGTTCTACCTATAAATCCTGGGAAGACAGCAGTTGGAAGACAGATCCGATTATACTTGCTCCCACATCAGATGGTATCGAATTTTCATATGAAATATTAAATTCTAATTATAAAAATTTTGAGGCAGTCATAGAAATTACCATTGGGGAAAATGTGGACGCCGATGAACTGAATATTAATCTTCAAGATTATATCATGGAAGAGATTATCCCCAATATAGATGATTATATGTGGAATGAGACACAGGCAGGTGATAAATATCAATTTAATGTAAAAATCATTAATAAGTCCCAGCTTGATTATCAATACAAAGCTAATAGTTTTGTTTATACAATTCTCAATGACGGCGAGGATTCTGGCTTCGATTCATATACCGGTCAGATCATTCCTAAAGGAACTGTAGTGTGGAACATGGGAAATACAGCTCTTGCCTCTCTGTTCAACTGCACAGTAGACAGGGTTCCTTCCTATAACAAATGGAATCTGGACAATTTCAAATTTACAGATTCAAAAGGAATATCCCATGACTATACCGGAGTTGAGGATTTGGTCCGGTATTATCTTGATTTCTACAATGACAAATATGATTTGCAGGTAAAACAGCTTGACCAGTTTCCGGATTATGTGATAGCCGAGATTTTTGGATTTAATCCCACGCCTAATTGGGATATAGGATTTCAGGGCCAGAATGTTGGAGCGCGTACAACGGATTATGAATTAGCCGAAGTGGCTTACAATTATTTTTATAATTCATGTCTGCGGTTATTTGTAAATACAGATAGTTATGATAGGGATGGGCTGGACCGGTATTATTTAGAGAGTGTGGATGCATCAACCTATTCACTTGGAAGCCATATGCGAAGCCGTAATGATTATGGCACCACTATGATGGAACCGTACTTTGCAGGTGCATTTTCCAACATTCAATCCGGTTCTTCAAATAAATTGGAGAATAATATAGTCATGGCTTTGGATGGTGACTATACAACTGATGCATATCAGGTGAATCACTTTGGTTTCACATTTGGTTTTCAGCTGGAAAAGCCGGCGCCAGTATCAGGAACCGTTGTATTTAATGGTGAAAAGGTATTGACTGGACGTGATTTTTCGGAGGATGATGAATATACCTTTTCCTTGAAAAAGAATGATTTTGAAGTTGACAGGATTACTATAAAGCCGTTTGAAAACACCAGGTTTAAACTGGCAGACATGCTTGCCGCTGACGAGACAGGAACACAGGTTGTGTATTCCATCTCTGAAGTGGGAGGTGGTACCACTGTCAATGAGGTGACTTATGATAATACCGTATATCAGGGGATGTATGAAATAATTTTTGATGAATCGAATAACACATTGATTGCCGTATATGCTGGCGGAAGTAATCTGGAACAAGGCGTGATTTTTACTAATGTATACAGCCATGGTTTCACACCAGAGACTCCAGGCGGAGGCAGCGGCGGCGGGGGCGGCGGGGGCGGAGATAATTCAGGCGGACACCGTGCCACTCCGGATATTAATGGTCCCGGCATAACCATTAATCCGGAGGAAGTGCCATTGGCTTCTCTTCCTGATGCGCCTGTTGTTATTGATGAAGATGAAGTTCCTCTGGCACCATTGCCGAAAACCGGTCAGGGGACTGGCGGAACCACATTTACTATGCTGTTGTCTGGTCTGCTCCTTGTTCTGACAGCCATAAGTAAGAAAAAGAGGGAAGAATCCTGATGGTTAATTAAAACAGGGCTTAACCAACCAATCAAAAACGCTCTCCGTGCAAAAGAATCCGGAGAGCGTTTTTGACTCATTATTCGTCCATGTCAGGGCCGGTTAAGGAACACAGATATCTTATCGGACAGAATCATAATAACGATTTTTCACCAGGCTGTTCATAAAACCATCAACATCCATTTCCGCTCCGGTACTGCAAATCCTTACAGTAGTTAAAACAAAATCATTTGACTGGAAAAAGCAGTGAACATTTGACCAGTGTTTCTGATAGTCCCCAACATAACCAGTCAATTGGACATGGCTCCATGGGCCAGAACGGTATTCTTTAGTATCTCTTAAAACAACAGTTGCTTTTAATGTGGTTTGGACCGCATCAGCATTTCCGTCCTGAAAACTGGCATCTGTTGTGCCCTCTGCCGTTCTGAAATAGTCGGCTTAGTTTCTATAATCGTTAATGCTGAAGCCAATCAGCCGGGTTCCTTGCGTATCCTCAAAACGGGCAGAATTTCCATCAATCCATTGCCATGTATGGGCCAAATATGTGCCGTCGTTGTTTAAATACTTCCAATACTCCCCTTCCTGCTGTGTCCAGATAGGATGCGGAAAATGTGTTCACAGTATAGGCGTCCGTAATGGCGGCCGCAGAAATCCATAATGGCCGCTGCATAAATCCTGTCTTTGACATTTTAAGTTTATTTTGATATAGTTACTTATTATAGCGATGCAGGCGTACCTGCATGAGCTGAGTAAAATAGGTTGAACAGGTCTGCTGCTGATGTTTCTGCGTACAGTTTCATCGAAAAGGCAGTTGGCGGGTTCACTGTTTTGTTCGGCTCTTTTTATTTTGGGAGGAAAACATATGAACGCTGTTATATGAAACGTATTACAGCCCCAAAACTGCCGTCAGATGGAAAACCCATCAGGATATATTACATTAAAACGAAAGGTGAATTAATATGAATCTGAAAAATAATAATCAATTACATTTTGAACCGGTAAATAGTGAGAACCGAATGGAAGCCGAAAATCTGTCGGTCTTTTCTGAACAGTCCGGATTTATCGAAAGTGTAGGCGAATGCTTACAAGAAGCGGACAACTTAAATCTATGGCGGCCTGTTTGTATCTATGATGGAGATATACTGGTTGGCTTTGCGATGTACGGCTATTTTCCTTCCCCTTTTCCGGGACGGTTATGGCTGGATCGGCTGCTGATTGACAAGAGATATCAGGGAAAAGGATATGGGAGGCAGGCCGTGCTTGCCTTGCTTGACAGACTCCATGCCGAATATTCAGACAGCACGGTATATCTCAGTGTGTATGAAAATAATACAAGGGCAATCCGCCTTTATGAACAGATTGGTTTCTGCTTTAATGGCGAATATGACACGAAAGGCGAACATGTGATGGTGTATCTTTGGGAGAAAGGAAGGGAGGGAAAATAAAATTTTTGTTATGATATAAGATACTTTTTAATTCCGTAAAAATTAAGGAAAGATACATATATAAGTCCGCCTCTTTATGATAAAATTGCAATATATAATTGAGCGATAGATGTTTGGTAATACGAATGGATGGAAGATTAAACTGCACATACCATGGGAGGAGAATTCTATGAAACGATACGCACAACTTGCATTTTTAAAAGCACTGGTAATTACGGTTGGCTTTGATTTGATTTGTATTATTTACGGGGTGATATCCGGTAATCCATATAGAATTTCATTGCTGGGTGGCGTGCTCCTTTTTGCAGTCCTGTTCTCTATCGGGTTAATAGAATATTTATGGAAGAACCGAAAGAATTAAGGAGGTTACAGATGAAAAAAGTCACATGGTTAAGAACTTTAGTGACTGTAGTGTTATCAGTAACAGTTGTTTCAATGGTATATGTCTTTACAAAAGGCTGGCCTCTTATGCGTCCTCCCAGGATGGAAGATATCAAAGAGGTGACAATGACAGATACAGAATCCGGAGTTAAAAAAGAGTTTGTTGATGAAGAAAATAAAGAGCTGGCTGTTAAACTAATAAATTTTTTAAATTATGTTCCTTTTTCCACGGCATCGGATACATATGAACCGCTTATAATAATCACCTATGTTTTGGACGATGGTACTGAAATAAAAATATCCGCAAACAATACGGAGGTTTTCTTTAATGGTAATGGTCATCAATTAAAGGATGCTGAAATCTTTGGTAATTTAACGAAGGCAGTTTTCTTTTCGGAAGAGACTGCAAGAGAGAGTGCGCAATAAGGAGAGGGCAATGAAAAAAATAGCTTTGGCACTAAGTATAATATTTATAATCTTAACCTTTGCCGGAGTTGCCTATGTTCTCTATAACAGAGGACAGGTAAATGCAGGATATGCTGTTGTACCTATGGTGTTTTCACTGACTTTTACGTCTTATTACAGGAATAAAAAGTAACATCCTTTGGTGAATTACGCCGCCATTGGAGACAATGAGCCGCGCCCCGGAAACGCCTTGTATTCTCATGGTTTTTCCGGATTTTTCCGGTTTTTTTCCAGACTTTTCCGGGCATTTCTCCAAGGATGCATGACATTTCCCCGCTGCTGTGGTAAACTGTTGGTATCTCAACAAAAAGGCGGTGAAGCTATGTCAAAGAAGGGCTATACCAAGGTGGAGAGGGAACAGGTGGGGCGGGATTTGCTGACGGTGGGCCTGGAAATGCTGTCCCAGCGAGGGCTGAAGGGAACCACTCTCCAGGACATACTCCAGGCTGTAGGCATCTCCAAGCCATTCTTTTACGGCAATTATTACACTTCCCTGGCCGAGCTGGTCATCCATATCATCGACTATGAAATTTCACTTTTGCTCCGGGAAGTACGGAACACTGCGGGAAATAAGGGGATGAGTCTGGAGGAGACTATCTATCATTTTTTGGATATGGTGGTCCACAGCCGTCAGCACCATTTCTTTGTGATGACCCAGGAAGAAGAAATGTGGGTTTATAAACATTTAAGCCCGGTAGAGTTTGAGGTTTACCAGCAGGGACAGGCGCGGTTTTATGAACAGGTACTGGCTCTCTGGCAGATTCCCCAGGAAAAATGCAGTCCCAAAGAGCTGGGCAACCTGATCCTCTCAGTGGTACTGATCTATAACTCGGCGGCCCGGTCGCTCCCTTTCTTCTTTCCGGAGGAGCTGGAACAGACGGCCAAGGCCCAGGCAACCGCCCTATCCCGTTATCTGGCCTCTCTGGCCGATGCGGACAAATGACAACAAACAGCGCACCATTTAAGCGGTGCGCTGTTTTTCTATGCGCAGGTCTTGCTTTTTTTCCGGCTTTTATGTATAATTCACTTAATTACTAATTGAAAACAAAAGTAATTAAATGCATACATCGACTGGTCAGGTACCGGTGCAGTGGGATTTGAAAGGATAATAAAGATAAGAATTACAGAACCGTTTATCAGGCTGATTTTCATATGGATTTTATATAAGCCGGATGGAAAGGAGAAACACATGAGCGGCTTATACACTAGATTTATGGAATGGATTATGCCGTTTCTGGAAGCAAACTGGCAGCTCTTTCTTATTATGGCAGGGGCGTTGTTCCTGCTGGGGGCGATCTTCCGCTGGAAATGGGTCTGCGATCCTCAGGGGGAAGATGGATTGGGCTTTCGCGCTTTTGTCTATCGGAACTTTGGAGAAAAAGGGTATCGCATCCTGCAGGGAATCGGCGGAGCTGTCATTATCCTGTGCAGCGCGGTGCTGTGGGTACTGATGTAAAATCAATGATAGAAAAGGAGAATTATCATGGGACTGTTTGGATTTGACCCGGTAAAAGAGGCCGGCGGCTGGGAAGCTGCCATGACTGAGGAAGAAATTGCTGAGATGGAGAAAAAGGGATATGATATGTCCTCTGTCCGAGGCAGGCAGACGGAGATGGCCGTGCAGGAGGAGGCGGACAAGGCCGCATTTGCGGACCGGCGGAAAGCTGCCGCCGTCCCTACGGATTTGAATAAGCTGACGCCTTACCGCTCCACCCCACGCAGTGCGGAAAGCTGCTTCTTTCGGGATGTGGCCGGAAAGGCGCCCTTCTTTGGCAGGGAGAAATGGCGGGAGAAGTATGCCAATGCCCCCATGGTCTACGGTGCGGTGGTACAGGCCAACAGCGACCTTTGGCTCCCCGGTACAGGAGAATATCTTCCTGAGGTTTTTGTATTTGCCCTGGACAGCCCCCATATTTACGATGTGGAATGGCTGAGGGACACGGCGGAGAAAATCAGTGAGATGAAAGTAAGCAGCGCCGTACCCGCGGACTGTCAGGAGTTCATCCACATCCTGCGGGACGATCAGAGCGAGTTCTGCTTTCCGCTGGGGGCTTCTCTGGCTGACGGCGCAGACGCATGGTGCGTCACCTTTAAATTCGACAAGCAGGCGATCCTGCCGGGAAACCGTCTGCCGGAGGATGGGATTGTGCCGTTTTTGCTGGAAGCGCGGCCGAAAAAGCAGATGCCCATTCAGCTTACACCAATTCCCGGAAAATATTATCAAGCATGATAGTTGAGAAAGAGCTTCGGACCGCCATGAATCCTTCCATTCAAAGACTGGATTATTAGCACTCAACAAAAATGAGTGCTAATTTTTTATTGACATTTTATTCGTCTCGTACTAAAATGTATTTTGTGAGTAAACATTGCAAAACATGAAGAACTATTATTATATAAGAAAGAGGCGGATAAAAGATGGCAAAGAAAGGCAGTTTATCAATTACAAGCGAGAACATTTTCCCAGTAATCAAGAAATGGCTGTACTCTGACCATGACATTTTCTACAGGGAGCTGATTAGCAATGGCAGCGATGCCATTACCAAGCTTAAGAAACTGGAGCTCATGGGCGAGTACGAGAGACCGGAGGATTTGGAGTACAAAATCCAGGTGTCCGTGAATCCAAATGACAAGACCATAAAGATCACAGACAATGGACTTGGCATGACCGAGGACGAGATTGACAAGTATATTAACCAGATTGCATTTTCCGGTGTTCAGGATTTCATGGAGAAGTACAAGGACAAAGCCAATGAGGACCAGATTATCGGTCATTTCGGACTGGGCTTCTATTCTGCGTTTATGGTTTCCGACAAGGTATCCATTGACTCCCTGTCCTACCAGAAGGATGCCAAACCAGTCCACTGGGAATCAGAGGGCGGCATTGACTTTGAGATGGAGGAAGGGGATAAGGCTGAGGTGGGAACCACCATTACCTTATATCTGAACGAGGACAGCACCGAGTTCTGCAACGAGTACAGGGCCAGGGAAGTGATTGAGAAGTACTGTGCATTCATGCCTGTGGATATCTTTCTGGACAATGAGACAGCGGAGCCACAGTATGAGACCATTGAGAAGGACGAGCTGACCGACAAGGATACCGTGGTGGAGACCGTAATCGAGCCTGCCAGGACCGAGGAGAAGGAAAAGGAAGACGGTACCAAGGAAACCGTGGAAATCGAACCTTCCAGGGAAAAATATAAAATCAACAAGCGCCCTGTGGCCTTAAACGACACCAATCCTCTGTGGAACAAGCATCCCAATGAGTGCAGCGAGGAAGATTATAAGAGCTTCTACCGCAAGGTGTTCAGGGATTACAAGGAGCCGCTGTTCTGGATACACCTGAACATGGATTATCCATTTAATTTAAAGGGCATCCTGTACTTCCCGAAAATCAATATGGAGTATGACAGCCTGGAGGGAACCATCAAGCTGTACAACAGCCAGGTGTTCATTGCAGATAACATCAAGGAAGTGATCCCGGAGTTCCTGATGCTTTTAAAGGGTGTCATCGACTGTCCGGATCTGCCTCTTAACGTGTCCAGAAGCGCTCTGCAAAATGATGGATTTGTGAAGAAGATATCCGATTACATTACAAAGAAGGTAGCGGACAAGCTGTCCGGCATGTGCAAGACAGACAGGGAAAATTATGAGAAATATTGGGACGACATTGCACCCTTTATCAAGTTCGGATATATCAAGGATGAGAAGTTTGCCGAAAAGATGGGAGATTTCATCCTGTACAAGAACCTGGAGGGCAAATACCTGACCCTTCAGGACTGCCTGGATGAGAACAAGGAAAAGCATGAGAATACCATTTTCTATGTGACCAATGAAAAGGAACAGAGCCAGTACATCAACATGTTTAAGGAAGAGGGCATTGACGCGGTGATTATGCCTGCTGCCATAGACAGCCCGTTTATCTCACATGTGGAGCAGAAGAAGGAAGGCCTTAAGTTCCTGCGCATTGATACGGACCTTAACGCGGCGTTCAAGGAAGAAGTAAAGGAAGACGATGAGGAGTTCAAGAAAACATCCGAGGAGCTGACGGAATACTTCAAAAAAGCCCTGAACAATGACAAGCTGGACATCAAGGTTGAGAAGATGAAGAATGCGGGAGTGGCTTCCATGATTACCATATCCGAGGACACAAGACGTATGCAGGATATGATGAAGATGTACAGCATGGGCGGTATGGATATGGGCATGTTCGGGGGTACGGGAGAGACTCTGGTGCTCAATGCCAACCATCCTCTTGTGCAGTATGTACTGGGTCATAAGGAAGATGCCAATACATCCAAGATCTGCGAGCAGCTGTATGACCTGGCAAGCTTAAGCCACGGCCCTCTGGCTCCGGAGCGCATGACAGCATTTGTAAGCCGCAGCAATGAAATCATGATGATTATGGCTGGCGAAAAAACAGATTCTGAAAAAACAGAGTAATCCTGCATAACACACGGTATTATAACAAGAACCATTACAAAAGTATGGGAACTGGTTGCAAGAGGGAACTTTTGAAACCAGTTCCTATTTGCGTTGCACGGGCATTCTAAATCGGTTATACTGGAAATATCTTATAGTAGGAAGGAGAGGGGTTGTATGAGAGGTAAACGTTTTACGGCAGTGCTGCTTAGCGCAGTACTGACTGCGGCAGGCGCGATGACTGCCTGGGCGCTTCCCACGGGGCTCAGCACCATCGCGGGCAGTACGGTGAGAAGCAGCATGGCTGGATTTGAGGCCACATTTCCGGCAGGTTTTGAGGTGGGAAGGTATGGAGGTAACCTGGGATTAGATTATCTGTCCTATATGGAAGAGGACGGGGTGAAGATTGATTTCATTGCCGCTGCCATTGATGAGGAGAATGAAAGCTATCTTGCCATGGCCGGCATAGTGGCAGACCTGGAAGGCGAGAGCCTGGAGGGAGTCATGCAGGAGATGCTTCAGATGCTGGGCCAGGATGCATCCTATGGTTCCTATGTAGCCATGGGGACGGCCGGCATAGCAGGAGCTGGCTATTACTCTGTTAAGATTAATTACGGAGCCCTGATGGCGCAGTATATGTCTGCCTGGATGGGAAGTTATGACATGACCCCGGAGGAAAAGCAGGAATATGACGCCTACATGGAAGAACTGTCCAACCGTATGTTCCTGGATGTCTACATGAGGGAGATTGGCGGAAACTGTTACATGCTGGTCCAGATCTATTCCGGTGACCAGGCAGGAAACGCAGCCCTGCTTTTAAGCCAGATGCAGCCATACGCAGGAGGCGGCTGGAGCTATACGGATGCAGGCGGATGGCAATATCACCACGGGGACGGTACCTTCGGCACCAATGAATGGGCCTTGGACGAGAACGGCCTTACATACCGTCTGGACGGCAACGGCCAAATCATGTACAAAGCATGGATTGAAGAAAACGGAAGGTGGAAATATGTGGATGAATTCGGCCACATGGTGACAAACCTGACCAAGACCATAGACGGCAGCCAATATACCTTTGACGCCCAGGGCTACATGGTAGAAGGAAGCCAGCGGCCGGCTCAGGCCTATGAAACAGGCACCATATCGGGAAAGACCTACAGCAACCGCTGGGCCAATCTGTTTATGAAGTTCCCTGAGGCAGCAGAACTGATGCTGGGCGACGGAAGCTATTACAGCTATCCCTTGGAGGCTGGTGAGAATATGTACTACTGGTACGATGGAGGAACCGGCTACCTGCTTACCATAGACTACACCGATTCCACCCAGCAGCTGGACCGCTACCTGGAATGGCTCATTGATTATGCGGGCTATTATGATTACACAGTTGACAGCACAGGTACTGTAAACATGGGCGGCTACGAATACAAGTATATAAAGACCTCCGGCCAGAACAGCGACGGCACCACGGAGCATGAGGACACCTACTTCCGCCAGATAGACGGCAAACTTATGGAAATCTCCATCGAATACACCGGCGACCGTCAAGCCACCATTGACCAGATTTTATCAGCCATAGAGCAGGCCCGCTGAGAAGCCGGAATGATATAAAAAACCGGAATGAAATTTCACACAGACAATAACATTAACAATCACACCAGCATCAGCCGTATTTTTTACCTCCCCATTTAATCCTTATGAATGGGAGCAGGCAGGGCAGGAGAGGCAGGGGTATCTGCGGGGTAAGAAGGCCAAAAGCCTTCTTACCCCGCAGCCGTCCAATCATCCGCAGCCGTCCAATCATCCGCAGCCGCCCGTTTCCACCAACGGGGCTATCACCCCATCCGGTCCTTCTTCCAAAAAATCAGTCCAAAAAATCTCCATAAAACTGGAAACATATAAGCATTGCATTTTACCATCCATACTGTTATAATAAGTAGTAATGAATACTACATGTGAAAAGACATGGATAAGAAAAACCGGAGGACATAATTATGACCTATAAGATTATCGGGGATAGTTGTCTTGATTTAACAGAGGATATGAAGAAGGATCCCAGATTTCAGATGATTCCGCTGACACTGCAGGTAGGCAGTGCCCAGGTGGTGGATGATGAGACATTTGACCAGAAACGGTTTATAGAGATGGTAAAGGCGTGTCCGGAATGCCCAAAGACAGCGTGTCCGTCACCGGAGACCTTTAAGGCTGCATTTGAGGAGGCGGAAGCGGAAGCAGTATTTGTCATCACTCTGTCCAGCCACCTCAGCGGAAGCTATAATTCGGCGGCAGTGGCAAAGAAGCTGTATGAGGAGGAGATGACGGAAAAAGGTATGGCGGAGCAGGCCAAGAAGGTGGCTGTTATTGACTCGCTTTCCGCATCCTCAGGGGAGTTGAATATTGCCCTCTTTATCCAAAACCTGTGCGATTCCGGACTGGAGTTTGATGAGGTGGTGGAGAAAACCCTGGCATACAGGGACGGCATGAATACTTACTTTGTGCTGGAGAGCCTGGATACACTCCGCAAGAACGGGCGTCTGTCGGGCCTGCAGGCTTTTTTTGCCACAGCCCTCAACATCAAGCCTGTTATGGGCGCGGATACAGGAACCATCATCAAGCTGGACCAGGCCAGGGGAATGAACAAGGCCCTTCAGAGAATGTGCGATATTGCGGTAAAGGAAGTGGCGGACGCGGCCAGTAAGATTGCGGTTGTCTGCCATGTGAATAACCCTGAGCGGGCTGAATACGTAAAGGATGAGCTGGCTAAGAGGGTGGGATTCAAGAAGATTGTGGTTACCAACGCGGCAGGCGTGGCCACTGTATATGCCAATAATGGAGGGATTGTACTGGCAGTCTGATGTCCGCCAGGAGAGGTTTTATGAAGAGAACAGGATGTATTGTGGCAGCAGCCTTATTATTAGGGCTGCTGCTGGCCGGTATTACGGGATATTTAATATGGCACTCAGCACAGGACAAATATGTCAGGGCTGAGATGGTAGGTGTCTCGGGAGGCACCGGCGTGGCTGGCGTGGAGGCGCCGGAACCGGAGGAAGGGGACGGGGCAGAAACAGGCGGCGCCGCAGATTCGGACGGCGCCCAAGGAACAGACGGCCTGCAAGGAATGGACGGCGCCCAAGGAACAGACGGCCCGGATGCAGCGGATGGCGGTTTATCCGCCCATTCAGACAATGCTGAAGCACAGGGGCCCGGAACAGGAACATCGGATGAGGACTCTCCGCTAAAACTTGTATTTGCAGGGGATATCCTTCTCTCAGACCACGTGCTGGGCGCATACCGGAAAGCAGGCAATATAGGCGGAGTGGTGGACAGCGGATTCCGCCAGGTGATTGACGGCAGCGATATCTTTATGGCAAATGAAGAATTCCCCTTCAGCAGCCGCGGAACAGCTGCTGCTGATAAGCAGTTTACCTTCCGGCTGCCGCCTGAACATGTATCCATGTTTCAGGAGCTGGGAATAGATATCGTGACCCTGGCCAACAATCACGCTCTGGATTTCGGTACAGATGCCCTGCTGGATACATGCAGCACCCTGGATGATGCCGGAATCCTGCGGGTGGGAGCCGGAGCCAATCTGGAGGAAGCCAAAAAGCCGGTATTCATGGAGGCAAAGGGCCGCAGAATCGGGTTCCTGGGCGCGTCCAGGGTCATACCGGAGGGTTCCTGGAACGCCACTTCCAAGGGACCGGGCATGCTCACCACCTATGATCCGTCCTTGCTGTTGGAGGAGATCAAAAAGGCCAGGGAAGTCTGCGATTACCTTGTGGTATATGTGCACTGGGGAATTGAACGTGACGAGCGGCCCCAGGAGTACCAGAGGACCCTGGGACAGCAGTATATAGACGCGGGAGCCGACCTTGTGATAGGCAGCCATCCCCATGTACTGCAGGGGCTGGAATATTATAAGGGCAGGCCTATCGTGTACAGCCTGGGTAATTTTGTGTTCGGCAGCAGCATTCCGAAAACAGCTCTGCTGACCGTGGAATGGGACGGGGAAGACGCGCTGCTGCGGCTGGTGCCGGGCACATCCTCTGGAGGATATACCAGGATGCTGGAGGATGAAGGAGAAAAGGCGGGTTTTTACCAGTATATCACATCCATTTCCTATGGCGTGACGGTTGGGGAGGATGGAATTGCGGCGCCGGTGGAGGAAAAGGCGGCAGAGTAGGAGGAATCAGGGACATACCTTTTTCCCTGCCAGGTGTTCCTCTCCTTGAAACGGCGGTGCAGGGTGTTTAATACCAGCCGTTTGTTGCCGCTCCACAGAGGGGCCAGGAGAAGGGATTTTGGACCGTCCCCTGTCAGGCGGTGAATGGTCAGTTCAGGGGGAAGGATTTCCACACAGTCTATGACAAAATCAATGTATTCCTCCATTGTGAATATGGGAAAGGGATTGGTGCGGCAGTAATCTGCCAGGCCGGTCCCTTTTAAAATGTGGAGAAGCTGGAGCTTGATTCCGTCTATGGGGCTTTGGGCCAGATAATGTACGGTTTCCGCCATCATGAGCCTGGTCTCGCCGGGCAGGCCCAATATGACATGGACAATGACGGTCAGGCCAGCTGCCTTAAGGCGTCTGAGGGCGTCCTCAAACACAGGAAGTCCGTAACCACGGCGGATAAAGGCGGCGGTGGAATCATGGATGGTCTGGAGGCCCAGCTCCACCCATACCGGTTTCACACGGTTTAAATCCTTTAACAGGCCGATAACCTCAGGCTCCAGACAGTCCGGCCTGGTGCCGATGGACAGGGCTGCGACGGCAGGATGGGAGACTGCTTCCCCAAACAATTGCTTCAGATAGGGCAGGGGAGCGTACGTATTGGTGTAGGACTGGAAATAGGCAATATAAGAACCCTGTGAGCCGTCAGGCATCTTTCTCTTTACCTGAGCCATGGCCTGCTCGATCTGCCGGGAGACAGCCGTCTGTCTGGAAGCGGCAAAATCACCGGAGCCGCCTTGGCTGCAAAAGATACAGCCCCCTGTTCCCAGAGTGCCGTCCCGGTTGGGACAGCTCATGCCTCCGTCCAGGGACAGCTTATAGATTTTCCGGCCGAACTGCTGCCTCAGCTCATAGTCCAGGGAGTGATATGGTTTTCCGTTCCATTCCATTGTAAATACCTGCTTTCTTACATGATACTGTTTTAAGAGATTATAACAGCAAAGCATGTCCGGTGTCATCTTTATTTAAAAAAACATATAAAGACAGGAGAATATTGTATTGTTGTTTTTGTGCCATGTGTGATAAACTGAATTCAGAAGTTTCAGAAAAGATAGGAGAGGTAAGTCATGAAGGTAAACGAGACAGTAAAACTGCTGGAGAGCGGCGCCGCCAGGACTCTTATGGCGCAGCTCTACGGGGAAGACGGGGTAGAGGCTAATGTAAAGCGCTATGAGGATTTGCTGGCCGGGTATGAGAAGATGTTTGGCGGGGAAGGGGATGTGAAGCTGTTTTCCTCACCCGGCAGAACGGAAATCAGCGGCAATCATACAGATCACAACCACGGCAAGGTGCTGGCAGGCAGCATTAATCTGGACTGTGTGGGGGCGGCCGGAACGAATGAATCCAATCAGGTACATATTGTCAGCGAGACATATAACCAGGATTTTACCATTGATCTGAACCATCTGGAGCCCAGTGAGAAAAAGGCGGGAACCGTGGACCTGGTAAAGGGACTTCTCCAGGGATTTAAGGATTCCGGCTACCGTGTGGGCGGATTCAACGCGTATATCACCAGCAATGTCATAAGCGCGGCAGGGGTCAGCTCATCAGCCTCCTTTGAGATGCTGCTGTGCTCCATGCTCAACACATTTTTTAATGAAGGCCGTATGAGCACCGTGGCATATGCCCATATCGGCAAGTTCGCTGAAAACAACTACTGGGACAAGGCGTCCGGCCTGCTGGACCAGATGGCATGTGCTGTGGGCGGCCTTATCACCATTGATTTTATGGAGCCGCTGGTACCTAAGGTGGAAAAGATAGACTTTGACTTTGGTTCCCAGGACCACAGCCTGATAATTGTACAGACCGGCAAGGGCCATGCTGACCTGAGCGCGGATTATTCCTCGGTTCCCGCGGAGATGATAAAGGTGGCCAGGTATTTTGGAAAAGAGGTATTGTCCCAGATTTCCGAGGAACAGGTGATAGACAACCTGGCAGAGGTACGGCAGTTTGCCGGGGATCGATCCGTGCTGCGCGCACTGCATTTCTTTGAGGAAAATAAAAGGGTGGAGGCAGAGGTCCTTGCCCTTAAGGAGAACCGTTTTAAGGATTTCTTAAACAATATAACGGCATCCGGCAATTCCTCATGGAAATGGCTCCAGAACTGCTTTACCAACAGCGATTACCAGGAGCAGGGAATCACGGTTACCCTGGCGCTTACGGAGCTGTTCATTGCAGAAAAGCAGAAGGGGGCCTGCAGGGTCCACGGAGGAGGCTTTGCCGGCGTTATCATGGCAGTGCTGCCCAATGAACTTGTGGACGAATTCATACACTATATTGAAAAATGCACAGGAGAGGGAAGCGCTTACCGAATGAGCATCCGCCCATACGGAGCCATCTGCTTTAATGACCTGATTTAGCCGCGTACTGCTTTTTTCGACATAAAACGCCGTGATTTACGGGGCTCACGCTTACAGTTCCCGCGGATTCCTGTGGTAAGGCGGGGGGATTTGCGGTATAATGATGTCAGAGTATGCGGGTATCAGACATGCTCTGGAGCAATCAGAACAAGAGGAGGACTGAGCGGGTATGATTGGCGAAAAAACATTGGAACTCCTGAAGCAGGTATTGGCTGAAAGCAGCTATACGGTTGCCATCTGCGGTTCCGGGATGATGGAAGAGGGAGGCATTCTGGGACTTAAACAGGAAGGACGGGCTTATGAGATTGAACAGAAATATTCGGAATCACCGGAGGAGCTGTTTCACATTTCCTGTCTGTCCAGAAGGCCGGAACGATTCTATGAATTTTACCGCGAGGAGATACTGAAAAAGATTCCTGACATGACTCCGTCTGTCAGGGCGCTGGCCAGGATGGAGGAAGAGGACAAGCTTCAGTGTATTGTTACCACCAATATTTTCGATTTGCCGGAACAGGTGGGCTGCCGGAATGTGATTTACCTTCACGGAAGCATATACAAAAACAGGTGCCCCCACTGCGGCAGGCTGTATTCCATGGAAGAGATCAGGGATTCCAGACATGTTCCTCATTGTAAGAACTGCAAAACCATGATACGTCCCGGAACCTCTCTCTACGGGGAGATGGTGGACAGCAGCATCATGAGCCGTACCACGGAGGAGATAGCCAGGGCCGACGTGCTCCTGGTGCTGGGAACCAGTCTGCGGTCAGAGGTATACAGCAACTACATACGGTACTTCCAGGGCAGGAAGATGGTAATTATCCACCGTATACCCAGGCCCCTGGATGAGAAAGCCGATATGGTCATATACGACCTTCCCCAGAATGTCCTTCCCCTTCTGGTGGATGGCGGGATTTAAGGGAGCCGGAAATACCTTCCGGGAACATTGGCAGCTGAGTGGGATAAGATGGGAAATTAGTAAAGGCCGGAGATGGTTCCGGCCTTTTGCACGTCTATGTCTGTTTATTTTCTGTGGAAGGAATCCAGCAGCTGGTTCTTTGTGTGCCACAGCTCATTGGACAGGTCCACATGGACTGTGTGGGGGTTGATGAGACGCTTGGACTCATCCCACAGGGTATCCAGCTCTTTTTTACAGTAGGCCTGGATATCCATTACCTTCGGAGACTGGTACACGCACCTGCCGTCCAGGAAAATGGGGATCATCAGTTCACGCATGGTATAGCTGTCTGGCGCCAGCATGGTCTTTTTCCATGTCTCTAAGGGGTCGAAGAGAAGGAGGGAATTGCGAGTGTCGAATTCCTCGCCCACCAGACAAATCAAATCTGCTATGATTTTGCCGGTGGCCTTATCATAAATCCTCTGTATGGTCTTGTTGCCCGGGTTGGTGATTTTCTCCGCGTTTTCGGACAGCTTGATTTTCGGCACAAACTGGCCTGTGGCCTTGTCCATCACAGCAGCCAGTTTGTATACGCCTCCGAAGGACGGACAGTCTTTGGCTGTAATCAGGTTGGTGCCCACTCCCCAGGAATTGATGGTGGCTCCCTGCATTTTCAGGGAGTTGATCAGGTTCTCGTCCAGGTCGTTGGAGGCGGAGATCACTGCGTCCGGGAATCCGGCCTCGTTGAGCATCTTTTTGGCCTTTTTGGACAGGTAGGCCAAATCACCGCTGTCCAGACGGATGCCGTAGAAGGTAAGAGGAATACCGGCTTCTCTCATCTCCTTAAATACCTGGATGGCATTGGGAACGCCGGAACCTAAGGTATCATAGGTATCCACCAGCAGAATGCAGGCGGAAGGATAGAGCTTGGCATAGGTGCGGAAGGCGGTCAGCTCGTCGGGAAAGCTCATAATCCAGCTGTGGGCATGGGTTCCCTTTACCGGGACATCGAACATTTTCCCGCAGAGTACATTGGAGGTGCCGATGCATCCGGCTATCATGGCTGCCCTTGCTCCGTAGGTGCCGGCATCCGGTCCCTGGGCCCTGCGCAGTCCGAATTCCATGACGCCGTCGCCCTTGGCCGCGTAGACGATGCGCTCTGTCTTGGTGGCAATGAGGCTCTGGTGATTGATGATATTGAGCAGCGCTGTCTCGATGAGCTGGGCCTGCATAATGGGGGCAATGACCTTGACAAGGGGTTCCCTGGGGAAAACCACGGTACCCTCCGGAATGGCGTAAATATTGCCTGTAAAGCGGAATTCATTGAGATAGCTCAGAAAGTCCTCCTCAAACATATCCAGGCTTCTCAGGTATTCAATGTCGCTGTCATCAAAATGCAGGTCCTCAATGTACTCAATGACCTGCTGCAATCCGGCACAGATGGCAAAGCCGTTGCCGTGGGGATTGGTCCTGTAAAACATGTCGAATACAACGGTTTCGTTGGCGTCCTTTTCTTTGAAATACCCCTGCATCATGGTTAGCTCATACAGGTCTGTGAGTAAGGTAAGATTTCTCTGCTCCATATAGGTTCCTCCCTGGGCGCAGCCGGTGTGCTGTACGCAGGGTATGCGGTGCGGCAGGATTTTGACGGCTGTGCAGTAATATTGGTTAGTAGTATAACACATATTCTGGAAAAGGCAAACGAAATGATAAAAATTTAACAATCAAAGGCGGAACAACTGATATGTCAAAATAAACGAAAATCAGATACACGGTTGACATTTTACGCATGCATTATTATAATAAAGAAGTTAAATGAAAAAGGCATAGATGGAGACAGTAGGCCTGCAGGAACGCCTCAGAGAGCCGGAGATGGTGGAAACCGGTGCAAGTAATGCAGAACTGAAGATCACTCCGGAGCTGTCCGGCTGAAGGGATGCGTCAGCAGCGCATGATAGGCCGGGACGCGTTTCCCGCGTTAAGGGAACTCATATGATGGTATGCAGTAATAGGTGGTTAAACGAAGCGGTTTATGGCTTTCGTCCTGTTCGGGACGGAAGCCTTTTTTGCTTCATGGAAGGATATACAATCTTTTTCACATACCAGAATAGAAATCTATCATGAATGGAACGGAGGAAGACGTTATGTATGACAAAGTCCCCACAGACCTTAAGTTTGTGGAACGGGAAAAAGAAGTGGAGAAGTTCTGGGAAGCAGAGCACATCTTTGAGAAAAGCATTAAAATGAGGGAGGGCTGCAAGCCCTATGTATTCTATGACGGACCGCCAACTGCCAACGGCAAGCCTCATATCGGCCATGTGGAGACCCGTGTAATCAAGGATATGATTCCCAGATACCGGGCCATGAAGGGGTATATGGTGCCGAGAAAGGCCGGATGGGACACCCACGGCCTGCCTGTGGAGCTGGAAGTTGAGAAGAAGCTGGGACTGGACGGCAAGGAGCAGATTGAGCAGTATGGTCTGGAGCCGTTTATCAAAGAATGTAAGGAAAGCGTCTGGAAGTACAAGGGCATGTGGGAGGATTTCTCCAACACCGTTGGCTTCTGGGCTGATATGGACAATCCCTATGTAACCTATGACAACAGCTTTATCGAGTCTGAGTGGTGGGCTCTTAAGCAGATTTGGGACAAGGGTCTTTTGTACAAGGGCTTTAAGGTGGTTCCCTACTGCCCGCGCTGCGGCACCCCGCTGTCCTCCCATGAGGTGGCCCAGGGTTATAAGGATGTAAAGGAGCGTTCCGCCATTGCCCGCTTTAAGGCCAAGGGAGAAGACGCATATATCCTGGCATGGACCACTACGCCGTGGACCCTTCCCAGCAACCTGGCCCTGTGTGTGAACCCCAAGGAAGACTATGTAAAAGTAAAGACAGGCGACGGCTACACCTACTATATCGCTCAGGCCCTGGCAGATACCGTGCTGGGTGAAGACTATGAGGTGCTGGAAACTTACAAGGGCAAGGACCTGGAGTTCAAGGAATATGAGCCCCTCTATGACTGCTCCGTGCCCCTGTGCGAGAAGCAGCACAAGAAAGCCTACTATGTGGTCTGTGCTGACTATGTAACACTGACAGACGGTACCGGCATCGTACACATTGCACCTGCCTTTGGTGAGGATGATGCCAACGTTGGCCGCAAGTACGACCTTCCCTTTGTGCAGCTGGTGGACGCCAAGGGCGATATGACGGCGGATACGCCTTTTGCAGGCACCTTTGTGAAGGATGCGGACCCCATGGTGTTAAAGGATCTGGAGTCCAGAGGGCTGCTTTTCTCAGCCCCCAGCTTCGAGCACAGTTATCCCCACTGCTGGCGCTGCGGAACCCCTCTCATTTACTATGCAAGGGAGTCCTGGTTCATCAAAATGACTGCTGTGAAGGATGACCTGATCCGCAACAACAATACCATTAACTGGGTTCCGGATTCCATCGGCAAGGGCCGCTTCGGGGACTGGCTGGAGAATATTCAGGACTGGGGTATTTCCAGAAACCGTTACTGGGGCACCCCGCTCAATATCTGGGAGTGCGAGTGCGGACACCAGCATTCCATCGGAAGCATCGAGGAATTAAAGAGCTTATCCGACAACTGCCCTGATGAAATCGAGCTTCACCGCCCATATATTGACGCTGTAAACATCAAGTGCCCCAAGTGCAATAAGCCCATGAAGCGTGTGCCTGAGGTGATTGACTGCTGGTTTGATTCCGGAGCCATGCCCTTTGCGCAGCACCATTATCCCTTTGAGAACAAGGAACTGTTCGAGTCGCAGTTCCCGGCCCAGTTTATCTCCGAGGCAGTGGACCAGACCAGAGGATGGTTCTATTCCCTCCTTGCTGAGTCCACCCTGCTGTTCAACAAGGCGCCTTATGAAAATGTAGTTGTCATGGGGCTTGTGCTGGATGAAAACGGACAGAAGATGAGCAAGTCCAAGGGCAATGCAGTGGATCCCTTTGATACTCTGGCAGCCCACGGCGCAGACGCCATCCGCTGGTTCTTCTACACCTGCAGCGCTCCCTGGATTCCAAAGCGTTATCAGGATAAGGCAGTGACCGAGGGACAGCGCAAGTTCATGGGTACCCTTTGGAACACCTATGCTTTCTGGGTGCTGTATGCCAATATTGACAATTTTGATCCCACCAGATATACCCTGGAATACGACAAGCTTCCGGTCATGGACCGCTGGATGCTGTCCAAGATGAATTCCATGGTAAAGACAGTGGATAACAGCCTGATGAATTACCAGATTCCTGAGGCAGCCAGATCTCTCCAGGAGTTCGTGGATGACTTAAGCAACTGGTATGTGCGCAGAAGCCGTGAGCGCTTCTGGGCAAAGGGAATGGAGCAGGATAAGATTAATGCCTTCATGACCCTGTACACGGCCCTTGTGACCGTGGCAAAGGCGGCTGCTCCCATGATTCCGTTTATGACAGAGCAGATTTACCAGAATATCGTGAGAAAGGTGGACGGGAACACGCCTGAAAGTGTACACCTGTGCGACTTCCCGGAGGTGAATGAGTCCTGGATTGATGCGGAGCTGGAATCCGACATGGATGAAGTGCTGAAGGTGGTTGTCATGGGACGTGCGGCCAGGAATGCGGCCAACATCAAGAACCGCCAGCCCATTGCCCGGATGTATGTGAAGGCCGACCATGAGCTGTCAAGGTTCTATGTGCAGATTATTGAGGAAGAACTGAATGTGAAGCAGGTGATTTTCTCCGATGATGTAAGGGAATTTACCTCCTATACCTTCAAGCCCCAGTTAAAGACCGTGGGACCAAAGTACGGCAAGCTGTTAAACCGTATTCGCCAGACTCTGACCGATATCGACGGCAGCGCTGCCATGGATACCCTGAATGAGAAGGGACAGCTTACCTTTGACTATGACGGCCAGGAAGTGGTGCTGACAAAGGACGACCTGCTGATCGATGTTTCCCAGAAGGACGGCTATGTGACAGAGGAAGACAACTATGTGACCGTTGTGCTGGATACCAACCTGACTCCTGAACTGATTGAGGAGGGCTTTGTGAGAGAACTCATAAGCAAGATTCAGACCATGCGCAAGGAGGCCGGATTTGAGGTCATGGACCACATCAGCGTATTCCAGGATGGAAATGACCGGATTGCAGAACTGATTAAGGCCCATGCGGACGAGATCAAAACAGAGGTCATGGCGGACCATATCAGCATCGGCGCCATGTCCGGCTTTGTTAAAGAGTGGAACATTAACGGCGAAAATGTAATGCTCGGTGTTGAAAAGACCATGAAATAATGGTAAGATTGTGAGGCGGGGCCCATAAAACCCCGCCCCGTCTGATAATTTGGGAATGATTTACATACAATAGTTCTGTAATAGAAGAGGAACTTAAAGCAGGAGGATAATGGCCGATGAATAAAGGATTTGATAAGGAAACGTTCAAGCGCAGTGTGGTGGACAACGTAAAGAACATGTTCCGAAGGACCATTGATGAGGCGACTCCCCAGCAGGTATTTCAGGCAGTGGCCTATGCTGTGAAGGATGTTATCATTGACGAGTGGATTGCCACTCACAAGGAATATGAGAAAAAGGACGTTAAGACAGTATACTACCTGTCCATGGAGTTCCTCATGGGCCGTGCTCTGGGCAATAATATCATCAATATCTGCGCCAGGGATGAGATTAAGGAAGCCCTGGATGAGATGGGCTTTGATTTAAATGTGATTGAGGACCAGGAGCCGGACGCAGCCCTGGGAAACGGCGGCCTGGGACGTCTGGCGGCCTGTTTCCTGGATTCGCTGGCAACCCTGGGATATCCGGCATATGGCTGCGGCATCCGTTACCGCTACGGCATGTTCAAGCAGAAGATTGAGAACGGTTACCAGGTGGAGGTGCCGGATAACTGGTTAAAGGACGGCAACCCCTTTGAGATCCGCAGGCCGGAGTATGCTTCCGAGATTAAATTCGGAGGTTATGTGCGCATTGAGAACCAGGGCGGAGTGAACCATTTCGTACAGGACGGATACCAGTCTGTCCGCGCGGTGCCCTATGACCTTCCGATTATCGGATACGGCAACAATGTGGTGAATACCCTGCGTATCTGGGATGCAGAACCCATCAACACCTTTAATTTGGATTCCTTTGACAGGGGAGATTACCAGAAGGCAGTGGAGCAGGAGAATCTGGCCAAAACCATTGTGGAGGTCCTTTACCCCAATGACAACCACTACGCAGGCAAGGAACTGCGCCTGAAGCAGCAGTATTTCTTTATTTCCGCCAGCGTACAGAGGGCGGTTAAAAAGTATAAAGAAAAGCACGATGACATCAGAAAATTCTATGAAAAAGTAGTGTTCCAGCTGAACGACACCCACCCGACGGTTGCCATCCCTGAATTGATGCGGATTCTTCTGGACGAGGAGGGACTTACATGGGATGAGGCGTGGGAGGTAACCACCAGGACCTGCGCTTATACAAACCACACCATCATGTCAGAGGCGCTGGAGAAGTGGCCCATTGAGCTGTTTTCACGGCTTCTGCCCAGAATTTACCAGATTGTGGAGGAAATCAACCGCAGGTTCCAGAACCAGATTCAGACCATGTATCCGGGCAACCAGGAGAAGCTGCGCAAAATGTCCATTATTTACGACGGACAGGTGAAGATGGCTTACATGGCGATTGCAGCCAGCTTTTCCGTCAACGGCGTTGCCAGGCTTCACACAGAAATCCTTAAGCACCAGGAGTTAAAAGACTTCTATGAGATGATGCCGGAGAAGTTCAACAACAAGACAAACGGCATAACCCAGAGACGGTTCCTGCTTCACGGCAATCCGCTGCTGGCAGACTGGGTCACCTCCAAAATTGGCGATGAGTGGATTACCGGCCTTCCCCACATCAAGAAGCTGGAACTCTTTGCAGGGGATGAGAAGTGCCAGTTTGAGTTTATGAACATCAAGTACCAGAATAAGCTGCGCCTTGCCAGATATATCAAGGAGAATAACGGCATTGACGTGGACCCGCGCTCTATTTTCGACGTGCAGGTCAAGAGGCTTCATGAGTATAAGCGCCAGCTGATGAACATTCTCCATGTGATGTATCTGTACAACCAGCTGAAGGATAATCCTGATATGGATATGATTCCCAGGACCTTTATCTTCGGCGCGAAGGCAGCCGCAGGCTATAAGCGGGCTAAGTTGACCATCAAGCTCATCAACTCAGTGGCGGATGTCATCAACAATGACAAGTCCATTAACGGCAAGATTAAGGTGGTGTTCATCGAGGATTACCGCGTATCCAATGCAGAGCTTATATTTGCGGCGGCTGATGTCAGCGAGCAGATATCCACGGCCAGCAAGGAGGCTTCCGGCACCAGCAATATGAAGTTTATGCTCAACGGGGCCCTTACCCTGGGAACCATGGACGGAGCCAATGTGGAAATCGTGGAGGAAGTGGGAGCGGACAATGCATTTATCTTCGGCATGTCTTCCGACGAGGTTATTAACTACGAGAACAACGGCGGCTATTACCCCATGGATATCTTTAACAATGACCAGGAAATCCGCCGTGTGCTCATGCAGCTGATTAACGGATACTATGCACCGGATAACCCAGAGCTGTTCAGGGATATCTATAACTCTCTCTTAAATACCAAGAGCAGCGACAGGGCTGATACCTACTTTATCCTCAAGGACTTCCGTTCCTATGCCGAGGCGCACCAGAGGGTGGATAAGGCTTACAGGGACCAGGCGTGGTGGGCTAAGGCAGCCATCCTTAACACGGCCAACTGCGGAAAGTTCACATCTGACCGTACCATTGAGGAGTATGTGAAGGATATCTGGCATCTGAAGAAAGTGACCGTAGAAATGTAAATGCTTGCTCCGGCAATCCTGATTATTGGGGTGCCGGAGCTTTTTTGGATGACGCATGAGGAAGGGAAACAGAAATGAAAATACGCGACATACTGGCAGAAGGAAAGCCCACCCTCTCCTTTGAGGTGTTCCCCCCAAAGACAGAGGATGCATATGATTCCGTGGAGAAGGCAGCCGCGGAGATTGCAAAATTAAAGCCCTCGTTTATGAGTGTTACATATGGGGCAGGAGGGGGAACCAGCGAATATACGGTTGGAATCGCCTCCGCCATCAAGGAGGAATATGGAGTGACGCCCCTGGCTCATCTCACCTGTGTTTCATCCACCAGGGAAAAGGTGCACCATGTGCTGGGTGAGTTAAGGGAGCGCGGCATTGAAAATGTACTGGCCCTGCGCGGGGATATCCCCCAGGACGGCAGCACGCCAAAGGAATACCACTATGCTTCAGAACTGATACGGGAAATCAAAAAGGCAGGTGATTTCTGCATCGGGGCAGCATGTTACCCGGAGGGCCATGTGGAATCAGCCAACAAGTCTGTGGACATAGATTACCTGAAGCAGAAGGTGGAGGCCGGATGCGATTTTGTCACCACCCAGATGTTTTTTGACAACAGCATTCTTTACAGCTATCTGTACCGCATCCGTGAAAAGGGAATCCAGGTGCCTGTGATTGCCGGCATCATGCCTGTGACCAACGCAAAGCAGATACGGAGGATTACCCAGATGTCGGGGACCTACCTGCCATCCAGGTTCATGTCCATTGTGGACCGGTTCGGGGACAATCCCGCGGCCATGAAGCAGGCCGGAATAGCCTATGCCACGGACCAGATCATTGACCTGATTGCCAACGGAGTCAACGGTATCCATGTGTATTCCATGAATAAGCCGGATGTGGCCATGAAGATAAAAGAAAACCTGTCGGAGATTTTATAGGGCTGAATGCAACACTGGAAAAAAACTCATGAGAAAAAACTCACGAGAAAAAACCTCATGACTATATCCGAGAGAATAAAACTTAGAAGAACGAATACCAGAAGAACGAATGTCGGGAAAACGAATATCAGAAGAACGAACATCGGGAGAAAAGACATATGGACATACAGGACGTAGACAGGAGGGAGGTCCTCCGCTATCTGGGGTACAGGGGTCAGGAGGCTGACGGGGCAGTGGCGGCCATGGTGGAGCAGTCCATGGCGGAATTATGGGAAGCTGCCACACCCAGGCATCTGTACCGGGAATATCCCTTGTCACTGGGAGAGGATTACAGAATTGACGGGGGATGTTTCAACGCCAGGAGCAGGAACCTGTGGGGGAATCTGAAGGACTGCGATCAGATTATTGTGTTTGCGGCCACCCTTGGCTGCGGGGCCGACCATCTGATTCAGAAGTACAGCCGTCTCCAGATGAGCAGGGCCGTGGTCATGCAGGCAGCGGCAGCGGCCATGATTGAGGAGTACTGCGACCAGGTGTGTACTGTGATAAAGTCGGAATATGAGGCAAAAGGCCGTTATCTGCGCCCCAGGTTCAGCCCCGGTTACGGAGACTTTCCGCTGGAATGCCAGGGTATGCTGTTAGAGGCCCTGGAGGCCGGAAAACGCATCGGCATCAAGCTGACGGACAGTCTTCTCATGATGCCCTCCAAATCTGTTTCAGCGGTCATGGGAGCCAGCAGGAAACCTTACCGCTGCGATGTAAAAGGCTGTGAAGCCTGTGCCAAGACGGACTGCCCCTACCGGAGGTGACAGGGAAAAGCCCTTTAAGGCGGCATAAAAATAAAATAAAAAGGGGAATTATATTATGATTCGTTTTAATTGTGATTACAGCGAAGGCGCCCATGAGCGCATACTTAAGAAACTGGCTGAGACTAATCTGGAGCAGACGCCCGGATACGGGGAGGACCATTACTGCGCAGAGGCCGCAGGCATCATCCGCAGCCTATGCGGACGGGAAGATGCAGCGGTCCATTTCCTGGTGGGAGGAACCCAGGCCAATCTGACGGTCATAGCATCTGCCCTGCGTTCCCATCAGGGGGCGGTGGGGGCTGTGACGGCCCACATCAATGTACATGAGACAGGCTCCATAGAGGCCACCGGACACAAGGTGCTGGCCCTGCCCTCTGAGGACGGCAAGATTACGGCAGAGCAGGTGGAGGAGCTGTACCAGGCCCATATCCGGGACGAGAGCTTTGAGCACACGGTGCAGCCAAAGATGGTATATATCTCCAACCCCACGGAGCTGGGCACTATTTACACCAGGGCTGAGATGGAGAACCTGTATGGGGTGTGCAGGAAGTACGGCCTGTACCTGTTTGTGGACGGCGCCCGTCTGGCATACGGCCTGGCGGCGCAGGGGAATGACCTGGACCTTAAGTCCCTGGCAGCTTCCTGCGACGTATTCTACATCGGAGGAACCAAGGTGGGGGCTCTTTTCGGGGAGGCCGTGGTTATATTGAACGATGAGCTGAAGGCGGATTTCCGCTACCATATCAAGCAGCGGGGCGGTATGCTGGCCAAGGGCCGCCTTCTGGGCATACAGTTTGGAGAGCTTTTGCGGGACGGCCTGTATTTTGAGCTGGGAGCCCATGCGGACAGGCTGGCAGACAAGATACGCTGCGCCTGTGTCAAAAAGGGATATCCCTTCCTGGTGGAAAACACCACAAACCAGGTATTTCCCATCATGCCGGATGCCCTTTTGGAGTCGTGGAAGGATAAGTACAGTTACACCAACCAGGGAAGGGTGGATGAAAGCCATACGGCTATCCGCCTCTGCACCAGCTGGATTACCAGCGGGGAGCAGGTGGACATCCTGGTAAACGACATTTTGAACAGTTAAGAGGACTTGCGGAGAATGATGATGACAATATTAGAAGAGATGAAGGTACGCCGCCTGTTCTGCGACGGCGGAATGGGGAGCCTGCTCCAGGCCCAGGGCCTGAAACCGGGAGAGCTTCCGGAAACGTGGAACCTGACCCGCCGGGATGTGCTTATATCCATACACCGGTCCTATCTGGAGGCCGGCGCAGACATCATGACCACCAATACATTTGGCGCCAACAGGCTTAAATTTAAAGATGATTTGGAGTCCATCGTGACAGCCGCAGTGGAAAATGCCAGAACCGCGGTCAGGGAAGCAGGACACGGATACGTGGCCCTGGACCTGGGACCTACGGGGCGCCTGTTAAAACCTTTGGGGGATTTGGATTTCGAGGATGCGGTGAAGCTTTATAAAGAGGTGGTATCCATTGGCGCCAGGGCGGGAGCGGACCTGGTTCTTATAGAGACCATGAGCGACAGCTATGAGCTGAAGGCCGCGGTGCTGGCTGCCAGGGAGGCGGGATTCAGGCCGGATACAGGGGAACGTCTGCCTGTGTTCGCAACCGTTATATTTGATGAAAAGGGAAAGCTTCTGACCGGCGGAAACGTGGAGTCCACCGTGGCCCTGTTAGAGGGATTGAGGGTGGATGCCCTGGGAATCAACTGCGGTCTGGGACCTGTGCAGATGAAGGGTATCCTGGAGGAAATTCTGAGGGTGTCCTCCCTTCCCGTGCTGGTAAACCCCAATGCAGGCCTTCCCAGAAGCGAGAACGGGAAGACGGTGTACGACATAGACGCTGAGGGCTTTGCCCTTGTCATGGAGGAAATCGCGGCCATGGGCGCTGTGGTGGTGGGAGGGTGCTGCGGCACCACCCCGGAGCATATACGCCTGATGACACAGCGGTGTAAGGACATGCCTGTGGTGTGGCCCGAGAAAAAACACCGCACTGTGGTGTCCTCCTATGCAAAGGCAGTGACCGCCGGCCGTAAGACAATCATTATCGGGGAGCGCATAAACCCCACCGGCAAGTCCAAGTTCAAGCAGGCCCTGCGGGACCACAACCTGGAATATATCCTGAAGGAGGGGGTCAGCCAGCAGGACAACGGGGCGGATGTGCTGGATGTGAACGTGGGACTTCCTGAAATCCATGAGCCGTCCATGATGGAGGAGGCTGTGAGGGAGCTTCAGGCCATCATCGACCTGCCTCTTCAAATCGACACCTCGGACATGGAAGCCATGGAGCGCGCCATGCGTATATACAACGGAAAACCGCTGATTAACTCTGTCAACGGCAAGGAAGAGTCCATGAGCCGCATATTTCCGCTGATGGCAAAATACGGCGGAGTGGCGGTGGGACTCTGCCTGGATGAGTCCGGCATTCCCGATACGGCAGATGGACGTCTGGCCGTGGGCAGGAAAATCATAGAACGGGCAGCGGAGTACGGAATCGGGCCGGAGGATATCATTCTGGACGGACTCTGCATGACGGTCAGTTCCGACAGCAAAGGGGCCCTTACCACCCTGGAGACCCTGCGGCGCATCCGGGATGAGCTGGGAGTGGGAACCGTGCTGGGGGTATCCAACATATCCTTCGGACTGCCCCAGAGGGAAATCATCAATGCCGCATTCTTTACCATGGCCATGGAATGCGGGCTGGGAGCTGCCATCATAAACCCTAACTCCGAGGCCATGATGCGGGCTTACTACAGCTTTAACGCGCTTATGGACCGGGATCCCCAGTGCGGCCAGTATATCAGCGTGTACAGCGGACAGAGCGCGGGCCTGGGCCAGACCATTGGAAAGAGCGGCAGCCAGAACGGGATAAAGGCAGACAATCATTTTGGCTCAGGAGAGCATCAAGGAGGAGGAAGCCAGGGGCCGGCTCTGACAGCAGCCATTGAGAGAGGCCTGAAAGAAGCCGCCCACAACGCGGTGACGGAACTGTTAAAGGAGAGGGAGCCGCTGGATATTATCAACAGTGAGATGATACCGGCCCTGGACCGTGTGGGAAAAGGGTTTGAGAAGGGAACCGTGTTCCTGCCCCAGCTTCTTATGAGCGCGGAGGCCGCCAAGGCTGCGTTTGAGGTCATCAAGGCAGCTATGGATGGAAGCGGACAGGCCCAGGAAAAGAAAGGTACCATCATCCTGGCAACGGTGAAAGGCGACATCCATGATATCGGCAAGAACATCGTGAAGGTTTTGCTGGAAAATTACAGTTATGAGGTCATCGACCTGGGAAGAGACGTGCCGCCGGAGGTCATTGTAAAGGAGGCCGTGGAGCGTCAGGTTGCCCTGGTGGGCCTGAGCGCCCTCATGACCACCACTGTGCCCAGCATGGAGGAAACCATCCGCCAGCTAAGGGCTGCATCCGTCACTGTCAAGGTGATGGTGGGAGGCGCTGTGCTGACGGAGGATTATGCCAGGACCATAGGCGCTGACGCCTATTGCAGGGATGCTATGGCATCGGTAAATTATGCGGAGCAGGTATTCGGCGCTTAGAGCGCCGGGAAGCTCCTGGGTTTTCATAGACTGATACGGGAATCCCCATCCACCTGAGGAACTATCTGCCCCAGCTGTTTCAGCTGACGTGTAATGTGGTAGACAGTGAACAGGTTGAGGGGATTTTTGTGTTCGTCAATAATCAGTTTGCCTCTGAGCATGAACCACAGCCATGCACCGTCCTTCCTGCGAATCCGTATGATGCAGCTGCGTACGGTGTCGTCTGTGGAAAATACGGTCATGGTCTCCTGGAATGTATGGGTGTCATCCGGGTGCAGCTGCCTGAGGAACGATAAGGAGCTTCCGGACAAAAGCTTGTATTCGGACAGACTGCAGTAGCCAAGGGCGTGAAGCAGCCTGGAATTCATATATATGACCTCCGGGGATTCTGCCTGGTAGCTGGTCAGGAGGATGCCGCCGTTTACCACCTGGTTCAGAAGCCCCAGCTCATTATTGCCGTACAGCTCAAAATAGTGCTGGTCCGTTACATCCTCAATGAGACAGCCGCAGTAGCCTTCGTGGAATTGAAAGCACTCTATCTTAAGGTACTTGCTGCGTTCCGGGCTGAAATCATAAAACATCTGCCGTCCGCCGTGCATGGCTGTTTCATAGTAGGCGGGAAGGCGCCGCGTATCGGCGTCCGGGTAATGGCTCAGGAAGCTTTTTCGGTAGAGGATGTTTCTGGAACGGCATTCCAGGCGGGCACAGGCTTCATTTACATATACATAGGAAAAATCACAGGCCTGTCCGTCCTTTGCCTGAATTTGAATGATGGCAAAGGGGAAGGGGATGCTGTCATATATAAGTTTTGCGTGCTCCAGTTTGTCCTCCAGGGATAGGTCGGAGCTGGGAGCCGGATTCAGTTCCCGGAAGGAAATCATATTCTTTCCGTGGCTTTTGGCGTAGTAAAGCTCATCATCCGCTGCCCGTACCAGCTTGTGGTAATCATCCATGGAGGTAAGGACTGTGCTCACGACCCCTGCGCTGATCGTCACAAAGGGGGAGGCGCTTCGGTTGGCAGCGGGAATCTTTAAATCAGCCACAGATTTCCTCAAGCGGTCTCCAACCTTGATGGCGTCAGAGGGGTGGACATCACAGAGCAGTATTTGAAACTCTTCCCCTCCAAACCGGCAGATCAGGTCGTTCTCACGGTGGATGCTGCCGGACAGGGCTGCGGCTACCTTTTTCAGGCATTCGTCGCCCTGTACATGGCCGTATGTATCATTGTACTGTTTGAAATAGTCAATATCTATCATGATGACAGCCACAGGTACATGAAGCCGTATGCTATAGGGAATCAGCTCCTCCAGCCGGAGGGAATAGCCGTTGCGGTTGAAAAGCTGTGTCAGCGGGTCCTTGTCGGCCCGTTCCTGAAGACAAACCTGTTCATCCCTGGCCTTTCTTACCATTTGCAGGTTGCTCACAATAATGTGGCAGCGCATCTGGGACAGAAACAGGCTGATGAAGCTGTAAAGGAACAGGTTGGAATACAGGGCCGGCGGTACATGGTGGGCCCTGAAAGCCGGAATCGCGGCCAGGGCGGTAGCCAGCACTGAGGCCAGCGCTTCTGTAAGGGAATAGATGGGGCCGGCGGCAATGTAAATGTAAAACATAAGGACGCTTTCTGCTGTCAGGCGGCTCTGCAGGCAGATGTGGTTCACTGCAATGCAGTACAGGGCAAATATGGCAGTGAAAAAGTATGTATGGTGTTTCAGCCTCCGCCTTGTGGAACAGGTCCGCTGCTGTTTCAATAAGTATTTGCAATATACAATATTAAAGGCGATGAACAGAAGGAACAGCAGCATGGTAAAGCTGAGCATGGAAGCAGCTCTGCCTGTAAAGTCTGTGGCCAGATATACGATTAGACTGAAGGCTTCCATAATGATTAAAAGGATGGAATAATTCAAGGTCTGGCTGATGTTCATGGTCTGCACCGTATCGTAAATTTCGTCCGCATACAGACATCCTTTGCCATGGTCCTGTGCGGGAAAGATACAGGATAAATTTTTCTTTACATATTCTAACATAGTATAATATACAACCCCTGTCTTAATCGTGATTGCCATGCCCGTACCTGACTGGCCTGTCCGCTGTACAGCAGGCATGCAGCAGTTATAAGTAAAACCGGCGCTGGTATCATGCGTATTTTTTTGTTTGCGTCAATTACATAATACTGATAATATATGAGGGATATTGGGGAAATATTACCAAAGAACATGAAAAATCCGCAAAAAAAGACAAAAGTCGTTGTTTTTCCAATAACTCCCAGACACAGGACTCCTAATATGTGATAATATAGTTTTGCAACAGAAATGTAACAGATTTGTAATATCTGTAAGAAAGAAAGCGAGGACATACTATGTTATCAGTTTCATCTATGGCACTTGCTGCAATGCTGGGTTCTGCATGCGGCACTAATATGGCAAATATAAATGACTGCAACGCAGCACTTTACAATACGGGAAATTGTCCCCAGGCAGTACAGTACCAGAAGGGCGGACAGGACCTGAATTCCATGCTGTCACAGATGGGAGTCGGCATGATGCCTGGAAATTCCCAGTGCGGTGTTAATTAAGCGTATTGATTAAATACATTAATTAAATACATCGGATCCATATTCCGTTTCATTATCACATAATCATATTCCTCAAAAATAAATCCCGGAGAAAGGCAGAACTGCCTGTCCTCCGGGATTATTTTCATGTCCGGGGCAATAATAAGCCGTACCCGGACATAAATATATACAGAAAATTAATTCACTTTTCCGGCTGCATGGGGTAGAATATCGTTACTGTTGTTCCGGAAGGGACGCGCGTGCAGTAAGGTCACAGAAGGTGAAAAGGAGTATTTCCAGTGAATCGAGATAATGTGAAAATCATTTTAAAAGGAATGTGGATAGGGGGGACCATGACGGTGCCCGGAGTAAGCGGAGGGTCCATGGCCATGATTATGGGGGTTTATGACAGACTCATTTCATCCATCAGCTCCTTTTTCAAGGAACCTGCAGGAAGCATGGCCTTCCTGCTCAAATTCGTCCTGGGGGCAGGAACCGGAATGGTGCTGTTTTCGCGCTTTATCAGCTACCTGTTCACAACCAGGGCCGATGTTCCGCTCCGGTTTTTCTTCCTGGGAGCGGTGGCAGGAGGTGTTCCCATGATATACAGGGAGGCAGGCGTGAAAAAACTGGACCTGGGAGCGGTGGCCTATCCTGCCATAGGCATCCTGGGGGTGGTGCTTCTGGCGCTGATTCCCTCCGGACTTTTTACACCGGACGGAAGTTTCGGGCCCGCGGCCCTGCTCCTTCAGCTGGCTGGGGGATTCATCATTGCGGTGGGGCTGGTCCTGCCCGGAATCAGCGTGTCTCAGATGCTCTATATGCTGGGAATCTATGAAACCATTATAGGAAACATCAGCTCCTTTCATATCCTTCCCCTGATACCGCTGGGAGCCGGCGTGCTGGGCGGCATTTTCCTGACCACCAAGGTGCTGGAGCGGCTGATGTCCCGTCATCCCCAGCCCACCTATCTGATTATCCTGGGATTCATGTTCGGTTCCCTGCCGGAACTTTTTCCAGGTATCCCAACAGGCGCGGATCTGGCAGCGGCCCTTATAGCCGGAGCTGCGGGTTTTGCGGCTCTGTATGTGATGTCCATGAAAGAACAGAGAACCTAAAGGGCCGGAGCGCGGCCGGGGCGCGTCAGAAAGCAGTTTTCAGACACACTCTACACGGTTCTGCCGTCTCCCCAGAAAACCAGGCATACGGTGCCGGGACCGGTATGGGAGCCGATGACAGTGCCGATATCCACGATGAAAACCTTTCCGTTTAAATGAGGGAAGGTTTCCTCTACCAGGCTGGCCACTGCCTCGGCATCTTCGGGGCAGGAGGATTGGGACAGGAAGCATTTTCCTTTATAGGCAGCGCCCTGTTCAGCATGTTCCTTCATCCGCTCCACCATTTCCCGGATAACGCGCTTCTTGCCCCGGTACTTATCCCGGGGAATCAGTTTGCCTTCCGCATTCACTTCCAGCAGGGGACATATGTTGAGCATATTGCCAAAGAAGGCAGCTGAGGCAGAGATGCGTCCTCCCCGTCTTAAATGGGTCAAATCAGAGGTGAAGAACCAATGATGGACCCTTTTTTTATTCTCCTCAATCCAGGATACAAGTTCCCTGTATTCTGCACCTGCCTGCATCATCTCCCAGGCCGTGTCCACCAGAAGTCCGTAGCCCGCTGAGGCGCAGCAGGAGTCAATGACGGCAATCTGCCGGTCCGGATAACGCTCCAGCATCTCATCCCTGGCAATGACTGCCGAATTATAGGTGCCGGATATGCCGGAGGAGAGGGTCATGTGGATGATATCCTTTCCTTCTTTTAATATGGGCTCAAACATGGCTTCGTATTGTTCCGGGTTCACCTGGGACGTGGTGGGCATGGCGCCCTGCCTGATGTTCTCGTAAAAATCCTCAATGGGAATGGACTTTCCCAGGTCGTCGTCATATTCCATGCCGTTCATCCGGAAATGAAAGCAGGAGTAGGGGATGCCTCTCTCTGTCAGATAAGACGCCGGCAGATCGGCTGTGGAACAGCAGGTAATCATATAGGAATTCGTCATGGTTTGCTCCTTTTAAAGTGGGAAAAATTAGCTGTCTTGTGTTGAAAAAAGTATAGCATGCCAGGGGTGCGGTGTCAAATGCAGTGGAAAAACAGATGGAACTGTGCTATGATGTAGGTTGTGTCAAGACAGATTTGCGTATAGCCATGGAAAGGAATGGTAACCATAATGTATAAATGCTGTATATTCGACCTGGACGGGACCCTTGTGAATTCAATCTATGCCATCCAGAAGTCAGTGAATGATACCCTGAGTTATTGGAACATGCGTGAAATCAGCGTGGAGGAGAGCCGGCTTTATGTGGGGGACGGTTATAAGAAGCTGCTGGAGCGGTCCCTTATTGCCTGCGGGGATAAGGAGCTGACCCATTATGAGGAGGCGGTGGAGCGGTATCAGGACATTTTTCGGGAATGCTGTATGTACCGTGTGGAGGCATACGAGGGAATCGGGGAGCTTCTGGAGTTTTTAAAGTCGCAGGGCATTTTCATTGCAGTGCTGTCCAACAAGCCCCATCCCAGAACACTGGATAATGTGCAGGGAGTGTTTGGAAAGGGGTATTTTGACCTGGTCTACGGAGAGCGGGAGGATAAGGGAATCAAGAAGAAGCCTTGCCCTGACGGCGTATGGGCCATAGCGGAGGAACTGGGACTTTCAAAGAGCGAAATCCTCTATCTGGGGGATACCAACACGGACATGGAGACCGGGGACAATGCAAAGGTGGATACAGTGGGAGTGACCTGGGGATTTAGGACAAGGGAAGAGCTTATGGCTTTCCATCCGGCGCTTATTGCGGACCATCCGTCCCAGGTTGTTCAGTATATAAAGGATGTGAATGGAATTGAATGATAGAATGCCCCTGAGATACAGGGGAATTACGTGGCTTATGGCCTTGCTTGGTTTCGCGGTCATGGCCATAAGTATATGGGGATGCGCCGCCGGACAGAGGCCGCCTGAATCAGGAAAGGCGCCTGCTGCCGGCCAGGAGGGAAAGGATGACCGCATCCTTGTGGTAACCACCATCTTTCCCTACTATGATTTTGTGCGCCAGATTGCAGGGGACCGGGTGAAGCTTAAGCTGGTGGTGCCCGCGGGTATGGACAGCCATTCCTTTGAACCTACGCCTGCTGATATGATTGCCATGCAGGAGGCCGATGTGCTGATCTGCAACGGCGGCGAGATGGAGCAGTGGGTGGAGAAAGTGCTGGGCTCCCTGGACACCAGCCACATGAAGGTTCTGACCATGATGGACTATGTGGACGTGGTGGAGGAAGAGCATGTGGAAGGCATGGAGGAGGAGGAAGAACACCGCCATGAGGACGGCTTTGAGATGCACATTGAATACGATGAGCATATATGGACCTCTCCTGTCAATGCCCGGGCCATTGTAAAAATAATAAGCCAGACCTTGTCAGAGGCAGCTCCCCGGGAGAAAAGCCGTTTTGAGGATAATACCCAGGCATACCTGAAGGAACTTAAGGAACTGGACAGCCAGTTCCGACAGGTGGTAAACCAGGGGCGTCTCCATATGATTGTGGTGGCAGACAAGTTTCCCTTCCGCTATTTCGCGGATGAGTACGGCCTTTCCTACCGCGCTGCCTTTTCCGGGTGCAGCGGGGACACGGAGCCCAGCGCCAGGACCATTGCCTATCTGATAGACAAGGTAAAGGAGGACCGGATTCCGGCTGTCTATTACCTGGAGCTTTCCAGCCACAGGACAGCGGAAATCATTCAGGAGGAAACAGGAGCAATGCCCCTTCTTCTCCATTCCTGCCACAACGTGACCAGGAAGCAGTTCGACGAGGGCGTCACCTATCTCCAGCTTATGAAACAGAATGTGGAGAACCTGCGGTATGGGCTGGAATAACCTGAGCCGGGATAATCCGGGCTGGAATAACCAATTGTAAAAGGGGTAAAATATGTCACCATTAATTCAATGCCAGCATGTGGACTTCGGATACGATAACCAGGATGCTGTGACCGATGTAAATATGGAAGTGGACCCCGGGGATTATCTGTGCATCGTGGGTGAGAACGGATCCGGCAAGAGTACACTGATGAAGGGGCTTTTGGGCTTAATCAGGCCTACGGGCGGCAAGCTTGTAACGGCAGATGAGCTAAAGAGGACCGGTATCGGCTACCTGCCCCAGCAGACGGCCGCCCAGAAGGATTTTCCTGCCACTGTCTCAGAGGTGGTCTTAAGCGGCTGCTTAAACCGCAGGGGAATGCTTCCGTTTTATTCTAAGAAAGAAAAAGAGATTGCGGACAGGAACATGGAGAAGCTGGGGATCACACCCATCAGGAAGCAGTGCTACAGGGAGCTGTCCGGCGGGCAGCAGCAGCGGGTACTTATAGCCAGGGCCCTGTGCGCCACCAGCTCCCTGCTGATACTGGACGAGCCCATCACTGGGTTAGACCCCACGGCCATCCAGGAGTTTTACACCATGATCCGGAGGTTGAACAGGGAGGACAAGGTGGCTATACTCATGGTGTCCCATGACCTGAGAAATGCGGTGGAGGAGGCCAATAAGATCCTTCACCTGCAAAAGCGTGTCCTGTTCTACGGGCCTGCCCACGACTATATGAACAGCCAGGCAGCCGGCCATTTCTTCCATGAAAAGGAACAGGGCAGATGCAAGCCCACAGCCGGATGCCACACGGTGAAGCTGCACATGCACAAGGAGGATAAATCATGAATCTGATACGAGAAATGCTTTCCTACCCGTTTCTGGTAAGGGCTCTTGCGGGCGGCATGATGGTATCCCTGTGCGCGTCCCTGCTGGGAGTGAGCCTGGTGCTCAGGCGGTACAGCATGATTGGGGACGGCTTGTCCCATGTGTCCTTCGGGGCCCTTTCCATTGCCCTGGCCATGGGATGGTCCCCCCTTAAGATATCCATTCCGGTGGTGGTCCTGGCTGCTTTTTTCCTGCTTCGGATTACGGAGAACAGCCGGATTAAAAGCGATGCGGCCATTGCCCTCATATCAGCCAGCGCCCTGGCGCTAGGCATCATCGTCACTTCCCTGACCACGGGTATGACCACGGATGTGAGCAGTTATATGTTCGGAAGCATCCTGGCCATGAGCAGGGAGGATGTTTGGCTCAGCGTGGTGCTGTCCCTGGTGGTGCTGGGGCTGTTTGTAATATGCTACAACCGCATATTTGCAGTGACCTTTGACGAGAATTTTGCCAAGGCAACAGGGGTCAATGTGGGCCGCTACAATATCATTATAGCTGTTCTCACGGCAGTGACCATTGTGCTGGGAATGAGGATGATGGGGGCCATGCTTATATCCAGCCTTGTGATATTTCCATGCCTTTCCTCCATGCGGGTATTCAAAAGCTTTGGAGGCGTCATGGTGTCCTCGGGCCTTCTGTCCCTGGCCTGCTTTTTCGCAGGCATGGTGGCATCCTACCAGTTTTCCATACCGGCCGGGGCCAGCGTGGTGGTGGTGAATCTGTGCGCTTTCCTTTTGTTCATGGCGTGGCAGTCCCTGGGCCGCCTGAGAGGCTGATGCCTCCGGCCGGGGCCGGCTGTTTTATCCGCCGGCTATATCCTGTTTTGCAGTAGACAGTCCGGGGCTAAAGTGCTAAAATGCTCTTTATGCGGAGGGATCCGCGGTAAAAATAACTTATGGGATTTAAAATGAGGGGAACATGAATGAGAAGCTGTTTGGAAAAAAACCAAAACATTACCGTTTAAAAAAACATATATCACAGACCCAGTTCATTGCCTATGGGTTTTTCCTGATTATCATGACAGGAAGCCTGCTTCTGATGCTTCCCATAGCCAGCAGGGACGGGCAGAGCGAGCCATTCCTCAACTGCCTGTTTACGGCAACCAGCGCTTCCTGCGTGACGGGGCTGGTGGTGGCAGATACCTGGACCCAGTGGAGCCTGTTCGGCCAGATGGTGCTGCTGGTGCTGATTCAGCTGGGGGGATTGGGATTTATCAGCATCGGCATTTTCCTGTCTATTGTTCTGAGAAGGAAAATCGGACTCAAAGAGCGAGGGCTTATGCAGGAAAGCGTCAACACCCTGCAGATTGGCGGCATGGTGAAGCTGGCCAAGAAAATCATCATCGGCACAGCTGTTTTTGAGGGAGCAGGCGCTGTTATACTGGCCTGCCGGTTTATTCCGGAGTACGGTCTGGTCCACGGTACCTGGTATGGAATATTTCATTCTGTTTCGGCCTTTTGTAATGCCGGCTTTGACCTGATGGGACACACCAGCCAGTATAGTTCTCTTTGTAATTATGAGGGGGACTGGGTGGTTATAGGAACTATATCCTTCCTGATTATTACAGGCGGTATCGGATTCATTGTCTGGGACGATTTGTCCAGGAAGAAGCTGGATTTCCGCCACTACATGCTTCACACCAAAATCGTGCTGGTTACAACGGCAGTTCTTCTGATTACCAGCACCATACTCTTTTATCTGATGGAGCGCAATAATATTTTAGTGGGAATGAATGGTTCGGAGTCCTTTCTGGCCTGTTTCTTCAGCGCGGTCACACCCAGGACAGCCGGATTTAACAATGTAGACACGGCAGCCCTGACAGACGGAAGCAAGTTTTTGTCAGCCATCCTCATGTTCATCGGAGGAAGCCCGGGCTCCACGGCCGGCGGTATCAAGACCAGCACCCTGGCAGTGCTTCTGCTTTACGTCCATTCCAATATCCGCCAGACATACGGGGTGGAGATATTCGGGAGAAGGCTGGAGGACGAGTCCATCAGGCAGTCGGCCTGTATTCTGACCATCAACCTGGGTCTGATGCTGGCAGCCACCATAGCCATTATGGTGTCCCAGAACCTGCCTATGTCGGATGTGTTCTTTGAGACATGTTCCGCTATAGGCACCTCAGGAATGAGCACAGGAGTTACCAGAAGCCTGAATTCATTTTCCCGGATTGTTATTATACTGCTTATGTACTGCGGACGAATCGGAAGCTTGTCCTTTGCCCTGGCATTCACCAGGTCCAACCGCAAGCCCCATGTGCAGCTGCCGGCAGAGCGGATTACCATAGGATAGAGAGGGGTATTAGAGATGAAATCAATTCTTGTTATCGGAATCGGAAGGTTTGGCCAGCACCTGTGCGAAAACCTGGCCAAGCATGACAATCAAATCATGGCAGTGGACATATCAGAGGAGAAGCTGGAGCCCGTCCTTCCTTATGTGGTCAGCGCCAAGATTGGAGACTGTACCAATGAGGCCGTGCTTAAGAGCCTGGGAATCGGCAACTTCGATATCTGTTTTATCTGTATCGGAAATAATTTCCAGAACAGTCTGGAGGTTACCAGTCTGATTAAGGAGATAGGGGCAAAGTACGTTGTCAGCAAGGCGAACCGCAATATTCACGCCAGGCTGCTGCTAAAGAACGGGGCGGACGAGGTGGTTTACCCGGACCGGGACGTGGCAGAGAAGGTAGCGGTGCGTTACAGTGCCAACAATGTGTTTGACTATACGGAGCTGGCAGATGGCATTTCCATCTATGAAATCAAGCCCCTTCCCCAGTGGGTGGGAAAGAGCATAAAGGATTCCGATATCCGGCGGCTGTACGGCATATCGGTTATCGCGGTGAAAAACCCGGACGGACACATGAGGTTCATGCCCGGTGCCGACCATGTCATAGCAGGGGATAACCACCTGATGGTGATTGGAAAACAGGAGGATGCGGAGAAGATTGTGAAGCATCTGACGAAAAATGTATAAGAAGGATGATGAGTCCAACGGATAATAGGGCCGGAGAAATGGCTGCCTGTGTTGACAGGCTGCTGTTTCTCCGGTTGTTTTCGTTCTGCGGTGTCTGTAACTGCTGAAGAGGGCCAGAGGTGGGGAGAGGGGAAGTTTGAGTGTTAAATGTAAGACGAATTTTCAATAAGACGTCGGAAACATTATTGCCGGTATAAGGTTTTTTTAGTATAATTATGCTATGCAAATCCTGTAAATAACACTTTAATTGGAAGTTATACATAATAAAGAGGAGGTGCACACTGTGAAAGAACTGTCAATAGGACAGATGGCCCGGCTTAACGGGCTGTCAGAGCAGACGCTGAGGCTGTATGACAAGGCAGGCCTGTTTTCACCCATGTACCGGGATGCGGAAAACGGCTACCGTTACTATGATATCCGCCAGAGCGCCCAGCTGGATATGATTCAGCATATGAAGGCCCTGGGCATGTCCTTAAAGGACATCAGGGAGCAGATGACCCATTTTGAGCTTGATATGTTCAAGACAATCCTGCACCGGAACCTGGAGGAGCTGGAGTTGAGATCCAGGGAGCTGATGTACCAGAGAAGGGCCATAGAGCGGACCCTTGAAAGCTATGAATGGTATGAAAACGCGCCGCCGGACGGGACCATTGTGCTGGAATACATACCCCGGAGACTGACGTATATGACGGATTCAGGAGTGAATTTCTATGATTACGACATTGATGTATATGAAAAGATACTGAGGGATTTGAAGGAGAACCTGATTGCCAACCAGCTCTCCCCCATTTATTTTTACAATGCAGGCACCGTGATGCGCAGGGAACACCTGATGGAGGGGAGGTACTATTCCACGGAGATATTTGTGCTGGTGGACCGGGGCTTTGTAAAGGACAGCCTGATTACGGAGATACCGGCCAGCACATACCTGTGCATTTACTGCAATGGATTTGAAAGGGAAAAGGAGTATATGGGCCGTCTGGTGGAGGAAATCAGGACAAAGGAGTATCAGGTGACAGGCGACTATATCTGCGAGGTGGTGGCGGAGGTGCCCATGGATATGCAGGAGAGAGGCATGTTCCTGCGCCTTCAGGTGCCGGTATCTTTCAGGAAAAATAACCCTTGACCTGATACCGTGTATAAGCTTTATACTATTAACAGAAGCTAATAACACGTAACTTATTTTCAGGAAAGGGGTTTAAGAATCATGATGAATTGCGAGAAAATCCGTGTGGTACAGTATGGCTGCGGCAAGATGGCCAAGTACATCCTGCGCTATCTTTATGAAAAGGGCGCTGAGATTGTAGGGGCAATTGATGTGAATCCGGCCGTGGTAGGAATGGACGTAGGTGATTTTGCAGGGCTTGGCACAAAGCTGGGCGTGGTGATAAGGGAGGACGCTGATGCGGTCCTGGATGAGTGCGACGCTGACATTGCCGTGGTTACCCTGTTCAGCTTCATGTCGGATGTATATCCCTATTTTGAGAAATGCGTGTCCAGGGGAATCAATGTGGTGACCACCTGCGAGGAGGCCATCTATCCATGGACCACGTCCTCAGCCGTTACCAACAAGCTGGATAAGCTGGCTAAGGAAACCGGCTGCACCATAGTGGGAGCCGGTATGCAGGATATTTTCTGGATTAACATGATTGGCTGTGTGGCGGGAGGCGTACACCGCATTGACAGGATTGAGGGAGCCACCAGCTATAACGTTGAAGATTACGGTCTGGCACTGGCAAAGGCTCACGGCGTGGGGCTTACACCGGAGGAGTTTGAAGCTCAGATTGCCCACCCGGAGACACTGGAGCCCTGTTATGTATGGAATTCCAATGAAGCGCTGTGCAATAAGATGGGATGGACCATCAAGTCCCAGTCCCAGAAGTGCGTGCCATATTTCTATCCCACGGACCTGTATTCAGAGACCATGGGAATGACCATACCAAAGGGAAACTGCATCGGTATGAGCGCCGTGGTCACCACCGAGACCTTCCAGGGCCCGGTTATAGAGACCCAGTGTATCGGCAAGGTATACGGACCGGATGACGGTGATTTGTGCGACTGGAAAATCATAGGCGAACCCGACACCACCTTCTTTGTACAGAAGCCGGCCACTGTGGAGCATACCTGCGCCACCATTGTAAACCGGATTCCGACCATTTTAAATGCTCCGGCAGGTTACATTACGGTGGAGAAGCTGGAGGATGTGGAGTATCTTTCCTATCCGATGCATATGTATTTGGATATGTAAGAGGAGATGTAAGAGGAAACTGGCCGGCAGAATCATGGACTTAACCGGCTGAGCACGGCGAAAGCCGGTCAGGCAGAACGGAGATAAAGAAAAAAGAATGGGCAAGGGCCCGCGGTACCGGGACAACAGCCAGGCAGGCGAGAAGGTCTGCCTGGCTGTTTGCTGCATTTTTTCTCAAAAACTCTTGCCTGACCCTTTGGAACGGTTAAAATATGGATAAAATGAAAGTGTGATACGGCAGAATAGAAACAGAGCGGTAATAGAATAGCAATAGAATAGGGCCATATGTCTTGACTTTATCCAGTGAATGTGCAACAATATTCAATTGACAGGCTTTACAAACAGAGCTTTGCCAGGACAGGGCGGCGGATGGTTTCACTTGCTTTCAGGACTGGCAGGGCTTCGGATATTGAGAAAGAGGGAAAGAATAAAATGACAAAGATTGATATTATCTCCGGATTCCTGGGAGCGGGCAAGACTACGTTCATTAAGAAGCTCCTGGAGGAGGCCATTGCCGGAGAACAGGTTGTCCTGATTGAAAATGAGTTTGGCGAGATTGGAATTGACGGCGGTTTTCTGAAGGATTCAGGCATTGAAATCCGGGAGATGAATTCAGGCTGCATCTGCTGCTCTCTGGTAGGTGATTTTGGTACATCCCTGGCTGAGGTTCTGACACAGTACAAGCCGGAGCGCATCATCATCGAACCGTCCGGTGTGGGCAAGCTGTCAGATGTGATGAAGGCAGTCATTGACGTATCAGCAGATATGGATGTGGAGCTAAACAGCGCTGTAACCATTGTGGATGCGGCAAAATGCAAAATGTACATGAAGAATTTTGGAGAGTTCTTCAATAATCAGATAGAGAATGCAGGAACCATCGTACTGAGCCGTACAGACATTACGGATGCCTCTAAAATACAGAAGGATGTGGACATGATTCGCGAGAAGAATGCAAATGCTGTCATTATCACCACTCCTCTGGACCAGCTTGGAGGAAGCCAGCTTCTGGAGATTATTGAGAAGAAGGATACTATGCTGGATGATCTGCTGGCAGAGGTGCGGGAGAGCCGCCATCATGACGGTCATGGCGAGGAGTGCTGCGGGCACCACCACGGCCATGATGAGGAATGCCATGAGCATCACCACGATCACGATGAGGAGTGCCATGAGCATCACCATGACCATGATGAGGAGTGCCATGAGCATCACCACCACGGTCATGATGAGGAATGCCATGAGCACCACCACGGCCATGACGAGGAATGCCATGAGCATCATCACCACGATCATGATGAGGAATGCCATGAGCACCACCACGGCCATGACGAGGAATGCCATGGGCATCACCACCACGATCACGATGAGGACTGCCATGAGCATCACCACGGCCATGACGAGGAATGCCATGGGCATCATCACCATGATGGCTGCGGTCATGAGCATCACCATCATCATGCAGACGAGGTGTTTACCAGCTGGGGAATGGAAACCATTGTTCCGGTGACCCATGAGCAGCTGGAGGATATTCTGAAACGTCTCTCCTCCACCAGGGAGTTTGGAGATGTGTTAAGGGCCAAGGGAATGCTTCCCACAGAGAATCCCGGTGAGTGGCTGTATTTTGATTTGGTGCCGGAGCAGTATGAAATCCGCCAGGGCAGACCGGATTATACAGGCAAGGTATGTGTGATTGGCGCCAGCCTGAAAGAGGAAGAGCTGAACAGCGTGTTCGGCAGAGGCTGATTGGATAAGGGGAAACAGACATGGCTTATGAGATAGAAGACGATATTATGCCTTTGTTTTTAATCAATGGCTTTCTGGAGGCCGGCAAGACCCAGTTTCTGGATTTTACCATGCAGCAGGATTACTTTAAAACAGAGGGAAAGACCCTTCTCATTGTGTGTGAGGAAGGCGATACGGAGTATGACGAGAAAAAGTTAAAGAAGAATAAGACGGCAGTGGTGTTTGTGGATGACATGGAGAAGCTGACCCCCCAGTATCTCAATGAACTGGAGGTTATCTACCAGCCGGAACGCGTGCTGATGGAGTGGAACGGCATGTGGAACCAGGATGATTTAAAACTGCCGGATGACTGGACCATTTATCAGCAGATTACCATTATTGACGGTTCTACCTTTGAACTCTATGTGCAGAACATGAAGCCGCTTCTGGGGGCCATGCTGCGGGGATCGGAGCTGGTTATCGTGAACCGGTGCGACGGGATTGGGGATGACAAGCTGACCGCGTACCGCAGGACCATACGGGCCATGAGCCGGGAAAGCGAGATTGTCCTGGAGGACAAGGAAGGGGAAATCGAACAGGCTGCCCTGGAGGAGGATCTTCCCTATGACCTTGGCGCGGATGTGATTGAAATTAAGCCTGAGGATTACGGTATTTGGTATATTGACTGTATGGACCAGCCGGAGCGCTATAAGGACAGGGTGGTGGAATTCACTGCCATGGTTCTTAAAACTCCTAAATTCCCCAAGGGCCAGTTTGTGCCTGGCCGCATGGCCATGACATGCTGTGAGGCGGATATGACGTTTCTGGGCTTTATGTGCAAATGGCCGGAAGCGGAGGATTACAAGACAAAACAGTGGGTGAAGGTCCGGGCAAAGGTAGGTATTGAATACCAGAAGGATTATCACGGCGAGGGGCCGGTCCTTTATGCCGAACATGTGGAACGGGCGGAAGAGATAAAGGATGTTGTGCAGTTTTAGGAAAGATAGTTTACAGTTATGGGACATGCCTTAGGGCGCTAAAAAACAGCAGCAAAACGTGTTGCCCTGCATGGGAGGGACGCGGCGGGCTGCTGTTTTTCGTATAACATGCTTCGTATAACATCTCATTCCATTGCCAAATCCATTGTCGATTTCATCGCCAATTCCATATGTGGTTCTATATCCATTACGCAACCTGTCAGAACCCTCTGGATTTTATCTTGCAAAATCCGGAAAAGTCCATTACAATATAGAGAAAGGGCTTTCACGAAAAAAGCAGGAGCAGAGCAGGGGATGAAAGCACAGAAGTGTAAAGGAATAAAAGGGGTGAAGGGATGAATATTTATGACATTGCAGCCGAGGCAGGGACCTCTATCTCCACTGTTTCGCGGGTGCTCAACAATAAGGGAAATGTGAATCCCAAGATAAGGGACAGGGTGGAGGCCGTTCTTAAAAAGTATGACTATAAGCCCAGCGCCATAGCCAGGGGCATGGTCTCCAAAACCATGAAGAATATTGCTATCCTGACAGTGGATGTGCGGGTGACGCATTATGCCAGGATGATATATGTGATTGAACAGGAGTTCAGCAATCTGGGATATAATGTTTCGGTGTGTAATACAGGCGGGTCCATACAGGAATGCGACCGGTATTTCGAGATACTGTCAGAGAAACAGACAGACGGAATTGTGCTCATCGGCTCTGTATTCAATGAGCTGATAAATTATCCTGAGATTACTGCCAAGATAAAGGATACACCCGTAGTCATTGCCAACGGACAGGTAAAGCTGCCTAATTTTTATTCAGTCCTGGTGGATGACACAAAGGCAATCCGCATGGCTTCGGATTATATGTTTGACCATGGGCGTATGGACTTATTCTATGTTTTTGATATTGCCACAGACAGCGGCAGGGCAAAACGGCAGGGATTTTTAGAAGCCATGAAGCTGAGGGATGTACCTGACGGAAACGACCGGGTGGTGATTGTGGATGAAAGCAGCCTGGAAGGGGGAAGGGATGCCGCCAGAAAGATTCTTGCCGCCGGCCGGCCTGTCAACGGGGTGGTGTGCGGCGAAGACATCACGGCCATCGGACTCATGAAGGAATTTAAGGAAAGGGGATACCGGGTGCCGGAGGATATAGCCATTACCGGCTGCAATAATTCGCCGGATTCCAGAATATGCGAACCTGAGCTGACTACCCTGGACAACAAGCCGGAGCTTTTGGGCGGAATGTGCGCTTCCCTGCTCAGGGACAGGATGGAAGGAAAGGAGTCGGCCACAAGCGTGGCCATCCAGCCGGAGCTGGTGGTGCGCGGTTCCGCGTTATTTTGAAAGATTGGGTAAGACAGCACGCATAGTGCCGGTGCCTGGGTATATCAGGCGTCCTGCCGGCGTACAGCCGTATAACACAGAACAGGGCTTGGTATGAGGAAATACGGAAAAGCGCTTTTTTAGAATTGGAGTTGGTAAAAACAAAGATAATTTGTTCCAACTCCTTTTTATTTTTCAATAATAAGAAAACGCTTTTATAAACAAGAAAAAACGGGATTATAATGCACAAAAAGCATGAGACAATATAGTGCAAATTGTATAAAGATAAAGAGATTAAACACTTTTATATTGACATAAATCTTGATAATGCTATAATAGTGTCATGAGAAAGCGCTTTCTTAAAAAAGAGAAAGCTAACATAAAAGGAGAGAGCCATGAGAGTAAAGTATGAGGATTTATTAGAGAAGTTCCAGAGGATTTTAGAGAGCAGAGGTTTTTCAGGAAAGCATGCAAAGGACGCGGCCACCGTATTTGCAAACAACAGCCTGGACGGCGTATATTCCCACGGTGTGAACCGCTTCCCCAGGGTGGTGGAGTATCTGGATAAGGGAGAGATTGATTCCGCCGCCATTGCAACCTGTGAATCCTCCATGGGAGCCATTGAGCGGTGGAACGGACACAGGGGATTCGGCCCCCTCAATGCAAAGCTGGCCATGGACCGGGCTGTGGAGCTGGCAAGGGAGTACGGCGTGGGCGTGGTGGCCCTTGGAAATAATAACCACTGGATGCGGGGCGGCAGCTACGGCTGGCAGGCAGCGGACAAGGGATGCATCGGTATCTGCTGGTCCAACACCATGCCCAACATGCCTGCCTGGGGCGGAAGGGACAGAAAAATCGGAAACAATCCATTTATCATGTCCATCCCCAGAAGCAACGGAAAACACGCTGTCATTGACTGCGCCGTATCCCAGTTTTCCTACGGAAAGATAGAGGAGGCAAAGCTTAAGGGACAGCAGCTTCCGGTTCCCGGAGGCTATGATACAAAGGGCAACCTGACCACGGACCCGGCTGAGATTGAGAAAACATGGAGGGTGCTTCCCATGGGATACTGGAAGGGCAGCGGCATCTCCATTGCCCTGGACCTGATAGCGACGGTTCTGACAAACGGCAATTCCGTCAGCAGGATTGGCACCTTTGGGGACGAGGTGGGACTGAGCCAGATTATGATAGCCATTGACCCCTTAAGATTCAACACGCCGGAGGAAACGGACTCCATTGTGGATGAGATTCTGGCCGACATCAAGTCCTCAGAGCCAATCAGGGAAGGCGGGGAAGTGTATTATCCGGGAGAACTGGAACTCATCACCAGAGAGACCAATACAAGAGACGGAATTCCGGTCATTGACGAGGTGTGGGAAACGCTTAACAGCCTTGAGCGCTGAAGCACAGAGCTAAAATAGCAATATAGAGGGGAGATTTAACTTATGGAATATATCATAGGAATACTGATTTTAGCATCGTTCTTTGGCCTGGCCGTCTACGCGGCCAGGGGCGGAAACCTGATGATGGGAATGCTGATTATGGCCATTCTCTGGACCATCCTTCCCATGACAGGCAACCTTCTGGCGTCTAATCCTGAATTTATCGCAGCCAATGGAGACAGCATACGGATTACATGGATACAGGCATTTTCCAAGGTGTTCCAGAGCGGCCCGGAGGGCTGGGGCTCAGTGCTGGTAAATGTAGTGTTTGGGGCATGGTTCGGCCGGGTGCTGTTAGAGACAGGCATCGCAGCCACCCTTATCCGCAAGACCACGGAGCTGGGCGGCGACAAGCCCGCCGTCACCTGTATCCTTTTGTGCATTGTTACGGCTGCCATATTTTCCTCCCTGTTCGGGGCCGGCGCAGTGGTAGCTATCGGCGTTATCATCCTTCCCATCTTCATGTCCCTGGGAATTCCCAAGGTGCTGTCCGTTGTATCCTTTATGCTGAGCATCGGAGCGGGAATGTTTTTGAACCCTGTACTCTTCGGACAGTACACCGCGTTCTTCCTGGACGGGGACGGCAAGGTCCTGTACCCCTATGAGCAGTATGTGAAATGGGGCGGCATTGCACTGGCCGTACAGCTGGTATTTACCATTATACTGATTCTGTTCTGCATGAGAAAAAAATCGGTCCATTCCTGGGCAGCCAGAAGGCCGGTACGCCAGAAACTGGATTTTGCTCCCACACCGTCCCTGCTGACGCCCTTTATCCCTGTATTCCTTTTAATTGTGTTCAAGGTGCCCATTATCATGGGCTTTCTGATCGGCGGCTTCTATGCGCTGTTTGTATGCGGAAAGCTGAAAAGCTTCCGGGCTGCCTGCAGGACCTTTAACAAGGACTTCTTTGACGGCGTGGTGGACACGGCTCCCCTGGTAGGCTTCCTGCTGGTGGTTCCCATGTTCAACAAGGCGGCAGAACTGTGCATTCCATATTTCAACGCGCTATTGGGAAATATCATTCCCCACAGCACCTTATTCATCACCGTTATTTTCTGTGTGCTGGCGCCCCTTGGAATGTTCAGAGGACCCTTCACCCTTTACGGCTGCGGCGCGGCTACCCTGGGCATTTTAAAGGGCGTGGGTTTTGAGGTGGCCTTCCTGGCTCCCCTGATGATTGCCGCCACCACGGTTATGAACGTGTCCTGCTGCATCACCCAGTCATGGATTGTATGGGGAATCAGCTACGCAAAGGTATCTACCAAGGAATTCTTAAAGATGAGCGTGGTGTGCGGCTGGATTATCTGCTGCATCCTGCAGGTTATAACATTTATCATGTTTGGTTAACGGGAGGAGAAGAAACATGGGAAACAGACTGGTGAGAATGGGAATCGACGTTGGAGGAACCCATACAAAGGCGGTAGCGATTGACAACGCCACACATGAAATCATAGGAAAATCTTCTGTCAAGACCACTCATGATGACAGGTACGGGGTGGCGGCCGGCGTGGTGAAGGCATTTCAGAACTGCTTAAGGGAAAATGATATTGCCCCTGAGGATGTTATTTTCGTGGCCCACAGCACCACCCAGGCCACCAATGCCCTGATTGAAGGCGATGTGGCCTGCGTGGGCGTGCTGGGCATGGGGCCCGGAGGCATGGAAGGCTTTCTGGCAAAGCATCAGACCCGCCTTAAGGATATCGACCTGGGATCCGGCAGAAGCATAAAGATAAAGAACCGTTATCTGAGCGACAGTGAAGAGGACGAGAATACGGTCAGGAAGGCGGTTGAGGAGCTTAAAGCGGAGGGCGCCCAGGTGCTGGTGGCGTCAGACGCTTACGGGGTGGACGACATTGCCGGGGAGCAGTTTGTGTTCGAGATTGCCCATGACGAGATGGGCATGGAGACAACCGTTGCCTCGGACATTACCAAGCTCTACGGCCTGACCAGACGGACCAGGACAGCTGCCATAAACGCCAGCATTCTGCCCAAGATGCTGAACACGGCCAATTCCACGGAGGAGAGCGTGCGAAAGGCCGGCGTGGAGGTGCCTCTCATGATTATGCGTGGAGACGGCGGGGTCATGGAAATCAATGAGATGAAGAAGCGCCCGGTGCTGACCATGCTTTCCGGTCCGGCTGCCAGTGTTATGGGATCCCTTATGTACCTGAGGGCATCCAACGGCGTGTATTTTGAGGTGGGTGGAACCACCACCAATATCGGCGTTATCAAGAACGGACGCCCTGCCATTGATTACTCTGTGGTAGGCGGACACAGGACCTATATCAGCTCCCTGGATGTGCGGGTGCTGGGCGTTGCAGGCGGAAGCATGATTCGGGTGAACAAGAGCGGCGTCCACGATGTGGGCCCACGTTCCGCCCATATTGCGGGACTGGATTACGCCGTATTTACAGATGAGGAAGAAATCGTGGAGCCCCGGCTGGAATTCTTTTCTCCGAAGGAGGGAGATCCGGAGGATTACGTGGCTATCCGCTTAAAGAGCGGTAAGCGCATCACCATCACCAACAGCTGCGCGGCCAATGTGCTGGGACTGGTGACGCCCAAGGACTTTTCCTACGGCAGTGTAAATTCGGCCAGGAAAGCCATGCAGCCCATTGCCGATTACCTGAACACCACGGTGGAGGATGTGGCTTCCCAGATTCTTACCAGGGCCTATGAGAAGATCGAGCCTATTATCATGGAGCTGGCTGACAAGTACCGCCTGGAGCATGACCAGATATCCCTGGTGGGCGTGGGCGGCGGCGCCACATCCCTGATTGGGTTCTGTGCCAATAAGATGAATATTAAGTACAGTGTGCCTGAAAATGCAGAGGTTATTTCCTCCATAGGCGTGGCTCTGGCCATGGTCCGTGACGTTGTGGAGCGGGTGGTACCCAACCCCACGCCGGATGATATCAGAAGCATCAAGCGGGAGGCGGTGGACAAAGCAGTGGAGAGCGGGGCAGCGCCCGGATCCGTGGAGGTCCACATTGAAATTGACCCGCAGACCTCCAAGCTCACTGCCATTGCACTGGGTTCCACGGAGGTCAAGACAACGGACCTTCTTAAGGAGTGCAGCGAGGAGGAGGCAAGGAACCTGGCGGCGGAGGATTTAAGGTCCGGGCCGAAAGAGCTGAACCTGGTGGGCCAGACGCCTAACTTCTATGTCTATAATATGGAAAGCAGGGGCCGAAAGCCACTTCGTATCCTGGATAAGAAGGGATTTATCAAGGTGCAGAGGACAGACGGGGAAGTGGTTCTTGCCAAGGCATCCTCCTACCGGAGCATTGTTTCCAGAATGTGGGAAGAAATGGCCATTTTCAAGGCAGATGCCATCCTGCGGCCCGACTACTATCTGTGTGTGGGCGCCAGAGTCATGGACTTTAACGGCACAGGTGAGCTGGAGCAGATTCTCATGCTCATGGATGTGGAAATGCAGATGGTGGACCCGTCGGAAGATATTGTGATTGTCGGAGCAAAGAATCAGTTGTAGAATAGAAGGGGACAGGTGCAGAGGAGGTTTTTCCATGAAGAGAGAAGACGGCAGAAAGCTGTTCCGGGCTTTTTTGGGAAACAGCAGGGAAACGGCAGGGGAACAAAGGGCCATGATGGAGCAGATGGCGGTTCCGTCAAGGGAGAGGTCCCTGTATTCCATGGTGGAACACCTGCTGTCCCTGGACGAGACAGCCTGGTACCTCTATGCCTGGTCCAGGGACCCGCTGGAAGGCAGGTTTTCCAGGGAACAGAAGCTGGCATACGGCTTTCGGGCGGCAGAGTGCGGGCGAAGTGAGGCGCAGCTGATTCTGGGGAAGACAGATGTCTGGGATATTGCTGCCGGCATGGGGCTTAAGGTTTTAACGCCCCAGGTGCCGGGGGGCGGCGGGCATGTGATTTTTGCCCAGTATCAGGAACCGGATTCCATTACCATTTTCATGGACGGCGCAGAGCGGGCGCAGAAGCTGATTCGGGAAGAAAAGCTGGAGGGGCTTCTGGGCAACAGGGCAGTGGAAGACGTGCTGCTGGCCCATGAACTGTTCCATGTGACGGAGTACAGGAAAAAGGATTCCATATTTACCCAGACAGAAAAGGTGGAGCTGTGGAAGAAGCCGTTTTCCAACCGTTCCAGGATACTGTGTCTGGGAGAGATCGCGGGCATGGAGTTTGCCCGCTGCCTGACAGGAATCACCTTCACCCCATATGTCCTGGATGTGCTGATGATGTACGGCTATGACAAAGAGGCGGCCACGGCCCTCTACGAAGAAATCGCGGCGTTTGCCGGAAACGGCGAAGGAAAGGAAGGTTGACATGCTGACCACAAGTATTGATTTAATCCAGAAATACGATTACCTGGAGGACAAATTCAAAAAAGGCTATGAGTTCTTAAGAAACACGGATTTAAAGGCGCTGCCCCTGGGCCGTGTTGATATTGACGGGGATGAGGTATTTGCCTCGGTGCAGGAGTATACCACTATGCCGGCAGATGCATGCAGGTATGAATCCCACGATCTGTATTTTGATATACAGTATGTGGTGGAGGGCCAGGAGCAGTTCGGCTACACAAAGCGGGCAGGGCTGGAAGAGGAAGCTCCTTATAATGAAGCGGATGATATCGTGTTCTTTAAGGAACCGGAGCAGGGCGGCGCCGTTCTTTTGAAGGCCGGGGACTGCGCGGTGGTGGCTCCTGAGGACGCCCACAAGCCCAGATGTATTGCAGGTACTCCCTGCAAGGTGCGTAAGATTGTAGTGAAGGTCAGGGTTTAGGAATAAACTATATTTCACCTGCTTCCCTCTGTCATATCCGGCTGTGCCAGTGCATATGTACCTATTACCGGTACGGCATTGACACAGGATAGGGCGGAGGGATTTATTATGGGATATGGATTGGCACTGGCAGGCGGCGGAACCAGGGGGGCAGCCCATGTGGGGGTGCTTAAGGCCCTTATGGAGGCGGGACTGCGCCCGGATGCAGTGGCAGGAGCCAGCGCAGGGGGAATTGTGGCAGGACTTTTTGCCTCCGGAATGTCTGTCTCCCGGATGGAGCAGGCAGTGCTTCATCTGGAGAAACACGGAGGCGAGTATCTGGACCCGGATTACAGCGGCCTGCTGGCATTTATGCCCCAGCTGCTGACGGGAAAGGGCGTAAACCTGTCCGGTCTTATTAAGGGAGATAAGCTGCAGGACTATTTTTTTCAGATGACCGGCAGGAAGCATATGGACGAGGCTGTGTTTAAGTTAGTCATACCGGCAGTGGACCTGATTAGCGGAAATACCATCTGCTTTACAAACAGCGACCAGGTAAGGGAGATGGAGCACGTGACATGGGAGTGGAACGGATATCTCTGTGAAGCCATGATGGCCGGAGCCAGCGTGCCTGCCATATTTGCGCCCAGAAAATTGGGGCGGTATTTTCTGGTGGACGGAGGCGTTACGGATATTCTCCCGGTCAACCTTCTGCAGGCAGCCGGTATCCGGGATGTGCTGGCAGTGGACATCGGAGGGGATTACGAAGCGCCTTCGGACCACAGCGTTATGGAGGTGGCTTCCCACTCCTTTTCCATTATGAGCGGCCGGCTGAAGGATTGCGCCTCCACAGGTGAGGTGCTGCTGCTGAAGCCGCCCTTAAGCTCCAAGGCAGGCCTTCTGACCTTTGAACTGATGGGGGAATGTATGGAACGGGGGTATGAGTACACCAGGAAAATGCTTCCGCAGATACGCAAAGTCCTTAATTGAATGAGAAATTGTGTGAAAACAGCTGCTTTAATCCTGCGAAAGTCTGGTAAATTCATGAAAAAATCAGGCCGGGACCGTGAAAAATGCTTCATTCGGGCATTTTCACGGGAACCGGCCCTGAAATTGATATAAAAATCTATAACCCCTCCATTGACACTGACTTTTATATCTGTTATAGTTAATAACCGTACGAAGCGAGAGGATGAAAGGCCCGAGACGTGCCTGTTTACCCCTCGTTTTTTTGTTCGCGTGGAGGACTTCGTTTCACGAAGAAACTAATAAATTGCGGTGCATGGTATGACGTATGCGTAGCCGGTGCGGTATCTGGCCGGGGGCTTTGGAAGGCCTGCTTGGGGGTTCGGGGGAAATGTCCTGGAAACAGGCAGACGGATGCGTGGCAGCGGAGTCAGGGAATATGCACAAGGCGGCCTGCCGGAGGCTCTTTTATATGGGACGGCAGAGGAAGAAAGGATATTAACTTTATATGGAGACAGTTAAGTTTGACGAGTTACAATTAGACGAGCGGATTATCCGCGCCATCACAGAGATGGGATTTGAGGAGGCATCACCGATTCAGGCTCAGGCCATTCCGGTAGCCATGGAAGGCCGTGACATGATTGGCCAGGCACAGACCGGAACAGGCAAGACAGCTGCATTTGGTCTGCCTCTTCTTCAGAAGGTGGACCCGAAGGTGAAGAAGCTTCAGGCTATCGTGCTGCTTCCTACCAGGGAGCTGGCCATCCAGGTGGCGGAGGAGATGCGCCGTTTTGCAAAGTTCATGCACGGTGTGAAGGTGCTGCCTATATACGGCGGCCAGGATATCGTAAAGCAGATTCGTTCCTTAAAGGACGGAACACAGGTTATCGTGGGAACCCCGGGCCGTGTCATGGACCATATGAGAAGAAAGACTGTAAAGGTGGACCATGTCCTCACCGTAGTGCTGGACGAAGCGGATGAGATGCTGAACATGGGTTTCCTGGAGGATATGGAGACTATTTTAAGCCAGCTGCCTGAGGAGCGCCAGACCCTGATGTTCTCAGCTACCATGCCCCAGGCCATTGCGGAGATTGCCAGGAAGTTCCAGAAGGACCCGGTGACGGTCCGGGTGATTAAGAAGGAACTGACCGTGCCTAAGGTGACCCAGTATTACTATGAGGTTAAGCCGAAGAATAAGGTAGAGGTTATGAGCCGTCTGCTGGATATGTATGCGCCGAAGCTTTCCATCGTGTTCTGCAATACAAAGCGTCAGGTGGATGACCTGGTGCAGGAACTCCAGGGAAGGGGATATTTTGCAGAGGGCCTTCATGGAGATTTGAAGCAGGTCCAGCGTGACCGTGTCATGGACAGCTTCCGGAACGGCCGCACCGATATTCTGGTGGCCACGGATGTGGCTGCGAGAGGCATAGATGTAGGGGATGTGGAAGCAGTGTTCAACTATGACATTCCCCAGGATGACGAGTACTACGTGCACCGTATCGGCCGTACCGGCAGAGCGGGAAGGGAAGGAAAGGCATTCAGCCTTGTTATGGGCAAGGAGGTCTATAAGCTCAGGGATATCCAGCGTTACTGCAAGACTAAAATCATTCCCCAGGCCATTCCGTCTTTAAATGATATCACGGAAATCAAGGTGGAGAAGATTCTGGACCAGGTTCAGGAGGTGTTAAATGACACAGACCTGACCAAGATGGTGAACATTATTGAGAAGAAGTTAATGGAGGAGGATTACACCTCCATGGATTTGGCAGCTGCCCTTCTCAAGATGAGCATGGGAGATGAGAGCGAAGACATCATCGACAGCTTTGAGACAGCCCGTTCCCTGGATGAACTGGACAGCTTTGGACGTGGAAGCAGCCGCGGCAGAGGCCGTGAGCGCAGCGCCTACGGAAACCGACGCAAGGGAGCAACAGACCGCGCTGCTGTGGATTACGTGCTGGGCGAAGGGGATGAGAAGATGGCAAGACTGTTCATCAACATCGGCAAGGCCCAGAGAATCACCCCAGGAGACATTCTGGGAGCAGTTGCCGGAGAGTCGGGAATTCCGGGACGCATGGTGGGAAGCATTGATATGTACGACGGATATACCTTCGTGGATGTGCCCGGACGCTATGCGGACGATGTGCTGAAGGCCATGGCCCATGCCAAGATCAAGGGAAAGAATATTCACGTGGAAAAAGCCAATACTAACAGAAGATAAGAGCGGGACTTACAGACCCGTATAACCACAGCCCGGCAGGACTTCTATCTGCCGGGCTGTGCCTGTATTTACATTTTACCGGAGGTGTGATATGGTGAAGGTCAACAGGAAGGAGGCAGAGCCGATGAAGGAAGGATATGTGGACAACCGTTTTGCGTCTCTTTATTATAAGGAAATGGGACAGGGTATGCCTCTCATCATGCTCCACGGCAATGGTGAGAGCCACGAAATATTTGCCAGGCTGTCTGAGCTTATGAGCCGGTATTACAGGGTGATTCTCATGGACAGCAGGGGCCACGGGTCCTCTCTTATGAAAGAGGAGGCGGCCGGAGGAGATCTGACCATCCCGGATATGGCGGCGGATGTGGTTCAGGTCATGGAATTCCTCCATGTGCCCAGGGCGGTGATACTGGGCTTCAGCGACGGGGCAAATGTGGCCCTGGAGACAGCCAGCTGCTATCCGGGGCGTGTGTCCGCCGTGGTGGCGGTCAGCGGAAATGCCCTGCCCAGAGGAATGAGCGCAGCCTCGCTTATGGAGGTAAAATTAAAATACGCCCTTTGGCGCGGTCTGGAAAAGGTGCCGCTGCCCCGGGGCGTCAGGGAAAGGGCTGTGAAAAGCCGCCAGCTGTTAGGCCTTATGGCCAGATGGCCCAGGCTGGACAAGGATAAGCTGTCCTGTATCCAGGCGCCTGTCCTGATTCTTACGGGCCGCAGGGACATGATCCGCCCCCGCCACTCTCTGTGGATGGGAGAACAGATTCCCGATTCAAAGGTGGTGTTTGTCAAAGGGGCGGACCATTTTACCCTCCTCAAGAAAGAAAAGGCATACGGGGCCCATATCATGGCCTGGCTCAGGCAGCGGGGACTTTAAGGAAACGGGCTTATTTCCATTGGGTGCTCAAAAAGTCTACGATATCCGCTGCTTTAGGGGGACAGCCGCCCAGGGTTTTGGCAAAGCAGGAGGTACATTGTCCCACGCCGATGGCGCCATCCTGCCCCTTGTAGCCCTGGCCGATGCATACAGGAGGCAGGCCCTTCCTCAGATACCCCATGTCGTTCAGGCGGTCCAGGGCATATATAAGGGAGCCGTAGCAGGCACTGCACGCGTCTTCCGGGGCCGTGTAGGCAGCCAGGTGCTGTACGCGCCTGGTCATGCGGAATTTACTGTCGGCCTCCGTGGCCTGGTTCAGATAGATCATGTTGGCATGGGCTGTGTCCGTGCTTCCCACCCCCAGTTTTTCGGCCATGGTTATGTAAGGCACGTCGTCCACTGAATAACCCATGCAGTCGCATACAAAGGCATCGCAGAGCACCGGATCTTTAAAGCCCAGCACACGGTTCATGACCACGGGATTGCCTCCCTCCTCAAAATCCAAATCACCGCAGATATTGTCCACCAGGATGAAGTCACTGCGGGCAATGGTGTTTAAGTGGGCAATGGGCTTGTGAAGCCCCAGGGTGTGGAAGCGGCGTTTTTCTGAATTGGGAATCACACCCTTGTTGTTTTTCAGGGCACAGGTTACGGTGGTTTGGCAGTGTCCCTTCAGCACCGGCATGTTAATCATATAATCCACGGCAGCTGCTTTATCGCACAGCTTGATTTTCATGCCTGCTGCATCGTATTCCTTCCAGGTATCGCGCTGCAGGTCCACGAAGGGGACGCTATACCGGCTGCAAACCTGATGGTATCCCGCGGCCTGGAAAGCGTCTTCCGTGTGGTCGCCAACCCAGGAACCCTCCATGATGGTGATGTTTTGAAAGCCGTGTTCCCGGAGGTATTCTATGACACCGGCCAGCAGCTCACTGTGGGTGGTGGCTCCGCTGGAGGGCGCCTTGGCAGTTACCAGATTGGGTTTTAATGCAATCTTTTTATTCACATCACCGATGTCTGCCGCCACGCCGGCCTGTTCCAGGACCCGCTTGGCCATGTTCTTGTAATCTGTTCCGTGTATGATGATGATATCATTCTTTTCCATATATGAGATTTCCTTTCCTGCCGTTTGCGTATTTATTTCCCATTATAACCGTATAATATTACTTTGTGAATACTCCATTCCACTTTCTTTTAAACGTTTAAGGGAGGCTGTTTTGGGTTTGATTGACGGGCAGCGGAAAAAAGAGTATGATATTCCTGAAACATGGTCCGCAGGGAAAAGCGGGCCGGTTAAAAGGAGTGTTTGGTATGGTTAAGACAAATGTAATGCGTCTTCTGGACGCAGCCCGTATAGTGTATGAAACAGGTACCTATGAAGTGGATGAAAACGACCTTTCCGGCAGCCACGCCGCAGACCTTATGGGGGTGGACCACGACAGGATGTATAAGACCCTGGTGCTGAAAGGTGAGAAAAAAGGATATCTGGTGTGCTGCATTCCTGTGGATGAGGAGCTGGACCTTAAGAAGGCTGCCAGGGCAGCGGGGGAGAAGAAGGTGGAGATGATTCACGTAAAGGATATGTTTGATATCACCGGCTACATCCGCGGGGGCTGTTCTCCCATCGGTATGAAGAAACATTTCCCTACTTATATAGAAGAAATGGCTCAGCTATACGACACCATCATGGTCAGCGCAGGCCAGAGAGGCGTGCAGGTCACCCTGTCCCCGGAGGATTTGAGAAGCTATTTGCAGGGGCAGTTTGTTTCCCTTGTTTAAGGGGCTGGCTTATATTATAATGGTAGCAGAACAACAGGCCGGGGCCGGGCTGGAGGCAGTATCCGAAGGTCCGGTCCCTGGCCCGGGCAGAAGGAGGAGGGGGAATTTGGAGAGAGAATTATTGATACAGACAGCCCTGGACGGTCTTGGGCGCTCCTATGCACCGTATTCCCATTTTCATGTATCGGCAGCCCTGCTTTGCAGGGATGGGAAGGTGTACACAGGCAACAACATTGAGAATGCAGCCTACAGTCCCGGCATCTGTGCGGAGCGGTGCGCTTTTGCAAAGGCGGTGAGCGAGGGCGAGAGGGAGTTTGAGGCCATTGTCATATGCGGAGGTCCAGACGGAAAAGCAGGGGATTACTGCCCGCCCTGCGGCGTGTGCCGGCAGGTCATGCGGGAGTTCTGCAATCCGGACTCATTTTGCATTATCCTGGCTAAAAGCGCGGAGGAATACAGGGAATATACCCTGGCCCAGCTGCTTCCGGAGAGCTTTGGACCTGACCACTTGGGAGGTGCGTGATATGAGAATGTATGACCTGATCGAAAAGAAAAAGCGGGGCGGTTCCCTTTTGACGGAGGAGATTGCCTATATGGTGCGCGGATTCGTGGCAGGAGACATTCCTGATTATCAGATGTCGGCCATGCTGATGGCTGTTTATTTTAAGGGCATGGATGACCGGGAGATAACGGACCTGACCCTGGAGATGGCGCATTCCGGGGACATGGTGGATTTGTCGCCTATTGAGGGAATCAAGGCGGATAAACACAGCACCGGCGGCGTGGGGGATAAGACAACCCTGGTGACAGGCCCCATTGTGGCTGCCTGCGGCGTCAAGGTGGCCAAGATGAGCGGACGGGGCCTGGGACATACCGGCGGGACCGTGGATAAGCTGGAGAGTATTCCCGGGTTTAAGACTGCCATACCAAGGGAAGAATTCTTCCGCATTGTCAATGAAAACGGCCTGGCTCTTATCGGTCAGTCGGGCAACATGGTTCCGGCAGATAAAAAGCTTTATGCCCTGAGGGATGTGACGGCCACCGTGGACAGTATTCCCCTTATTGCCTCCTCCATCATGAGCAAAAAACTGGCGGCCGGCAGCGACTGCATTGTCCTGGACGTAAAGACGGGAAGCGGCGCCTTTATGAAAACCCTGGAGGACTCCATCAGCCTGGCCCGGGAGATGGTTTCCATCGGAACCCTGGCCGGCCGGCGCTGCTGTGCCCTCATCACCAATATGGACGTACCTCTGGGCCATGCCATCGGCAATTCCCTGGAGATGGAAGAAGCCATTGAGACCCTGAAGGGCCGCGGACCAGAGGATTTGACCTGCGTATGCCTGGAACTGGCTGCCAATATGCTTCACATGGCAGGCAGGGGGGATATGGAACAGTGCAGGAAGATTGCCCAAGGCGCCATGGAGGATGGGAGCGCCCTTAAATGCCTTAAATCCATGGTTGAGAGCCAGGGCGGGGATGGCCGTTACGTGGAAAATCCGGGACTGTTTCATAAGGCGCCTCTCAGCCGGGAAGTGAAGGCTTCTGAGACCGGCTTTATCACCCATATGGATACAGAGGGAATCGGAGTGGCCTCTGTGATGCTGGGGGCAGGCAGGAATAAAAAGGAGGATACCATTGATTACAGCGCAGGCATCCTTCTGGAGAAAAAATATGGAGACAGTGTGAGAGAGGGAGAGACCATAGCAGTCCTTTACGCCTCTCATGAGGAGTTGTTTGGACCGGCAATGGAAAAATTTCTGGCTTCCTGCACCCTGGGGAAACAGATGCCGGAACCGGAGCCCCTTATATTTGCAAGGATTTCTGACGCGGGTGTGGAAAGAAGGACCATTGAGGAAAAAATTCCATAAATGTTCAGAAAAATCAACTTGAAAAACCCAAGTCTTTGGGGTATAATAACACCAGATAAAAGAAGTGGAACTGTAATTTCCTGGGGTGTTCGATACTCTTACCAATTTTGAACCTACATTAGACAAAAGGGATTCCAATATTTTTAAGCGGATGTCAGGCCTCCGTAGAGTGGAAGGCAGATGTTTAAGTGAGGTTGCCCACCTAGCATTGCTAGGCGTCAATAAGTAAGAGACGGCATTCTGGGGTTACACATGATAAAAGCAGCGGTTACCCCGCTGCTTTACTTCGTTTACAGGAGCTGGACCGAATATGAAGAACAGGATGATTGCATGGGTAAGCGGCGTGGTGCTGGTGGTGGTCACGCTGATGGTGATAATAGTAAAGCTGGAGCCGCCCAGGGACGGAATCATAAGGGCACAGGCAATGAAGGCCATGGCTCTGGCCCTTACGGACAAGGAAGAGTGTGAAAAGAGGGCCAAGGAGCGGGGAACCTCCCATTTTTCCGCAAAAGAAAAGGACAACTGGTTTGTCAAATACATGGATTATCTCTACGACGAGGGCTATCTGGACCCGGAGCTTACGCCGGCTTCCCTGGCCTCAGCCCAGGGATATCTTACATACGCGGAGGCTGCATACATGGCCGGCCAGGTGTCCGGCAAGCTGAAGCTTCAGGCCGGTTCCACCAGAAACAACCGGGACCAGGCATTTCCGGAAGAGGACTGGTGGCAGCTGTACGGTTCCATTCTGAAGGAGACTGACCCGGAGGGGAAGGTGGAGGAGATGGAGGCCGTGCTCTACGGCACCCCGTCCAATCTTGACCAGGCTGAGAGCTGGACCGCCTATACCACGGTTGGCAACTTTGGATTCCAGGGACTTGCCCTGGACACGTTCCTGGACTGTGAGATACGGTTTCTGGCCAGGAGCGGGGAGATGATTACATCCAGCCTTGTGTCCAGAAACGTGGTCTATGAGAATGTCTGGCTGGCTGAAAGCGACGGCAGGCATTTTAAGGCGTATCTGGGTACGGCCTACCGGGAATTCCCGGTGAGCGCCAAGCTTGGCGGGGAGGACGGGATGGCCGGGAATCTGGCTGACCTGCACATGGAGGACGGCAAGCTGGTCAAAATCACTATGAAAAGGGACAGGTTAAGCGGCAAGGTGCTGTCCGTAACAGAGGATGCCATTGAGATAGAAGGTTATGGCGAGATTCCTCTGGCTCCTAATTTTCATGTATATAAGGTATACGGTGATTTTAAGGTGCTGAACGCGTCGGACATACTGGTTGGCTATAACCTTCAGGAATTTGTGGCAGCAGACGGAAAGCTGTGCGCGGCTCTTTTAGAAAGGGAATTTGACGCCAAGACCATCCGCGTCCTTCTGATGGACACCGGCTTTAAGAGTGTGTTCCACGCATCCGCGGATCTGGTGCTGGGAAGCGGCGCTGATTTGGAATATGAGAATGCCAAGGGAAAGATGGTGGGAGAGCGCCTGGAGGCAGGCACGCAGCTTACGGTTGGTCCTGACAGCCCTTATCTGGAATATGGGCGTATGATCATTACGCCGGATGAGCCGGAGGCAATCACTATCCGATCCATTGAGCGGAGCCAGGGCACGCCGGTTTACAGCGGAAGCCTGGAAATCAAGGGAACACCGGAGGGGCTGGTTCTTGTCAATGATTTGTTTTTGGAGGATTACCTGACAAAGGTAGTGCCCAGCGAAATGCCGCCGTCCTATGAGAAGGAAGCCCTGAAGGCCCAGGCCGTGTGCGCCAGGACCTATGCCTACCGCCAGATCCAGGGAAATACCTACAGCCAGTATGGCGCCCATGTGGATGACAGCACAAATTTCCAGGTCTATAATAATACATCTGCCAATGATAAGTCCACCCAGGCTGTAAAGGAGACTTACGGGAAGATGCTGTTCTATGAGGATAAACCCATTGAGGCCTTTTATTTCTCCACCTCCTGCGGACGCACGGCAGATGCAGGCGTATGGGGCACTGACAGCGGAAAATACCCCTATCTGAGAGCCGTGGAGGTAAAAGAGGGAGGAAAGAGCCTGGGCAAGGAGGACAACGATGGCTTTGAATCCTATATCAAGAGGGAGGATGTGATTGCCTATGACACCTCCTACCCCATGTTCCGCTGGCAGACAGATCTTCCGGCCGACGTGGCTTCCGCCCAGATCAGCGGGGCGGGCCAGATACAGGATATGACCGTCACAGACAGAGGTCCGGGGGGCATAGCGGGCGAGCTTACAGTCACAGGTACTGACGGCACCGTGACCATCAAAGGACAGTCTGCCATCCGCTCTGCACTGGGAAACCCGTCCCTGATCATCACCAAGAAGGACGGGGGCACCATGACCGGAAGCGCCACCCTTCCCAGCGCCTTTATCGCCATTGAGAAGAGGACAGGGGAGGACGGAAGCCTTTCCTTCCATATATATGGAGGCGGTTTTGGCCATGGTGTGGGCATGAGCCAGAACGGCGCCCAGGGAATGGCAAAGACAGGAAAGGGCTACAAGCAGATATTGGACTTTTTCTACCATGGTACGGAACTGCGGGAGTGCAATGAGGGTTAGAGCCTGTTTAAACGTGAAAACGATAAACCGGAAAAAAGAACAACCCGGAAAAGCCTTTATGGGCTTTTGCCGGGTTGTTCAGGCTGTAGACAACTAGCCTCCTAAGGGGGCGGTTGTCTTTTTCTTTTCTCTGC